>Ga0302252_1000126_pt1 | contig 91841 bp, 68 predicted proteins | sample AAG_RA_Leu_MG_FD_193511 | JGI IMG/M metagenome (GOLD analysis project Ga0302252, IMG submission 193511) | Enriched activated sludge microbial communities from anaerobic digester in WTTP, New Holstein, Wisconsin, United States - AAG_RA_Leu | ecosystem: Engineered > Bioreactor > Anaerobic >... | reverse complement strand
ATGACTTCGGCTTCGGCCTTTTCTTCCTTTATCTCGACTTTCTCGACTATGACTTCGGCTTCGGCCTTTTCTTCCTTTATCTCGACTTTCTCGGCTATGACTTCGGCCTCGGCCTTTTCTTCCTTTATCTCGACTTTCTCGACTATGACTTCGGCTTCGGCCTTTTCTTCCTTTATCTCGACTTTCTCGGCTATGACTTCGGCCTCGGCCTTTTCTTCCTTGACCTCGACCTCTTCTATTATTGCTTCAGCTTCGGCTTTCTCTTCCCTGGCCTCGACCTTCTCTATCTCGACTTCAGCTTCGGCCTTCTGAGCCTTCATTTCCGCTTCCGCGGCGGCTCTCTCGGCTTCGTCTTCAGCCTCTCTGGCCTTCAACTCTTCCTCGGCTGCAGCCTTCTCGGCGGCCTTCTCCTCCTGCATGGCCTCGGCTTCAGCCTTCGCGGCAGTCTCGGCCGCCTTCCCGGCTTCTATTGCCTCGGCCTCTTCGGCCTCGGCAATCTCTTCTGTCATCACTTCATCAATCAGCTCATCTATGATAACGTGCTCTTTGACGATGAGTTTTTCCGGCTCTGAAGGAACGGCCTCATCTTCAGGTGCGCCTGCTCCGGCTTCTTCCCCGACGACGGTGACAATCTCCTCTACAGCCGCGACCACACCGCCCGGCCTGTAGGCCTCAGGCACTCTGAGCTCTTCGGAAGGCTCCTCAAGCAGCTCAAGCAGATCGTCCACTTCCAGATCATCGGCGATGACTGCCTTGCCGGATTCTTCGGCAGGGCTCGGAGCCTCTCCCGGCTTTTCGGAGACAGCCGGTTCTCCCTGCGCTTCCTCTCTGACAGTCTCTGTCCTGCTCTCTTCACCTGCCGCAGCATCATCCTTCTTTGTCACTATCGTCACAGTGATTTCATCATCATCGATATCGAAATCGGCGAGAGCCTCATCGAGAAGATTTTTCAACGCATCGGTGTCTCTCTCGGCGTATGTGGAAAGCTCATCTTCCTTTTCGGAAGGGCTTTCAGCTTCCCCAGGCGCGGAAGCCGCGGGCTGAGTCCCAACCGCTTCAGGCTTCGTAATATCAACCTCTGACGGCTCGGCCTTCCCGGCATCCTTCTGCTCGGGCTCATCCTCTCTCAGCACATCGTCAAGCTCAAGAAGAAGATCGTCAGAGATCTCGGCGAGAGCCTCGTCGAGGATCCCCTTCAGCCTGTTGACATCATCGTCAACCGCTCCGGAAGACGAAGAATCTGAGGTATTCTTTTCCACACCGGCAGATTTTTCAACTTCTCCGGAAGGCTCCCTGTCGTCTCCCTGAGCAGACATACCATCTGATGAAACCATAACAACACTCCTCGGACATCATTTGCAGATTTTATGATTGAGTCTATCTTCCAGGCAGAAACGAAAATACTTTCATACATCTCGGAGTATTCATGTTGAATTTTCTTTACGCAATACATTTATCCTTTTTATGCCTGACAGCATAATCAGCGCTGACCGCTCCGGAAGAGAGTCAGAAAGCTGATGCCATCAGAGCATCCGCCGCCTGCTCTCCGACCATTGGCTCAGGTTTTCCCACATACTTCAGGGATCAAGGGATCGAGTGATTGAAACAGGATTTCTTTACATTGGCAACTTGATCACTTGCAGCATTGCCGGAAAATATCGTCTCTGACAGGCAACTTGACATAGCTTCCAATCTTTGTTATCTATTATGTAAATGGCACAAGACAGGTTGCAGTACTCTATGGAAATAAAATGTCCCTCATGTAACAGGATTCACAGACTCGAAGTCGATGGCGCGGTCCCTCTGATAAGATGCGCCTGCTCATATGAGATTGTAAACAGCGGGACATCCCCGTCACCTCTGCAGACTCATCCATCCGATCCAGGCCCTGATATGAACGGCACAATCGCCGTCAAGAAGGAGCTCTCGGCGCTGATCGAGATCTCGAGACTGCTTGTATCCACATTCAACAAGGACGTGCTGCTCTCCAGGATCATCAGCCTCACGGCTGAAGTGATGGATGTGGAGGCCTGCTCGATCATACTCTATGACAGAGATCGCGACGACATGGCGTTCTACATGTCCAAAGGGCCCGGACAGGATGAGATCACACAGATAAGGCTTGCCAAGGGCGAGGGCATAGCAGGATGGGTCTTCCTGAACAAGAAATCGGTCATATCCCAGGACACAGCCAAAGACGAGCGGTTCAGCAGGAAAGTCGACGATTCGGTGCAGTATACGAGTAAGAATCTGATGTGTGTCCCTGTTTTCGTCGGAGAAGAGATAATCGGCGTCATGGAATGCGTGAATAAAAAAGGGGGGGCGTCTTTCAGCGCCATAGATCTTACACTCTTCGAATCCATGGCCAACCACGCAGGAGAAGCGATAGAAAAGGCCCGTCTCATGGCCGAAAATATCAAATCGATGCGCCTGGCTACTATCGGGCAGACTCTCTCGAGCCTGTCCCACTGCATAAAGAACATCCTCAACGGGCTCTCAGGAGGCGCCTTCATCGTCAACAAAGCCATGAAGGACCGGAACCTGGAGCTGATCGGCAACGGATGGGATATCGTTGACAAATGCATAGCGAGAATCACAGATCTGACGATGAACATGCTCGCGTACTCAAAGGAGAGAGTCCCGCTGTATCAGAGCTGCAACCCCAACAAGACCGCCAGGGAGATAGCCCACCTGCTCTCGAAGAGGATCGAGGAAAGGGGCATCAGGCTGAACCTCGAGCTGTGCAACAACATGAAGGAGATCTCGATGGATTCATACGGCATATTCAGATGCCTTCTGAACCTGGTCACCAATGCGATTGAAGCCTGTCCTGCAGAAAACGGTGAGATATCAATCACGACGAGGGCCACCGACCGCGGCACTGCAATCTTCGAAGTCCATGACAACGGCGCGGGAATCAGCGACGAACAGAGAGAAAAGATATTCTCCGTCTTCTTCAGCACCAAGGGAGGCCAGGGCACAGGCCTCGGCCTCGCAGTCACGCAGAAGATCGTGGAAGAGCACAGGGGAAGGATCTGGCTCGAATCAGCACCTGGCATGGGCACCACGTTCTTCATCGAGCTGCCATCGAAACAGGAAGCCGCTCCTGCATAATCTCCCGCCGCAGTTTAGAGCCGGCCCGTCTCCGAAAATAAAGATCACCTTGCCGCCTCTTTTTGCATCTTGGCACCCCTGTTTTACCTCTCACAAATATCGTATGGCACAATGAGACCGGCTCTGATACGATAATATCAGGAAATAATCGATAATACGGGGTGTGCTGAAGTGACAGTCTCTCTCTCTCCCCTGAGATGCCCGACAATTGAGGAAACCGGTATTCCTCTCGGTGTGGACCATACCGCGCCGGGCCACTGTTTCAACAAGCTGGTGCATCAGTTCAAGAACAGGTTTTCAAACCAGAGGCTGGTTTACGCAACGAGAGAGACTCCGGATGCGATCTGCAGGAGACTCAACAGGATGCTCGAGACATCAGTCATCATAACACCCTAGAACATTGAAGCGTGAGTCTGCATCTGCACCCTCGAAGAATCGTCTATCCCGGTGATCTCCTTCCCCAGCGCAGCCTGCGAGATAGTCTCTGAATAAAGCAGATAAGGGTCTTTCAGCATCTCATTGTCCATCATCTCAGGAATCTCCATCGATGACGCCTCTCTGAAATAAGAGATGTTCGATTCCACCTCATCGTAGATCCTCTTCTGAGACTGCCCGCCTTCATCACCGCTCTTTGCAAGGCCGGACGGAAGGTAAAACGACTTATCGTCTTCCTTTTTCCTGCCTCTGATCGCGTTTGAGATCGCGCTCATCGCAGCCAGATCCTTGAGCTTCTGAGTGTGCCGCTCCATATTATCCGCGGCGTATCTGAGGGCGTCGAGGCCCTGCCTCATACACTCTGCCGACCAATCCTGATAATATTTACCCGCCATCAGCTCATCGTATGGCCGCTCATCCGATCTCCCGATCTGTGGGAGCGATTCAGATGAGATGTCAGGGTAGCTCTGTATCCTCTCGGAAAGCTCCGAGAAAACCCTGCCTGCTCCTTCAGGGCCTATCTCATGTCCGATCTTGACTATATTCAGGTTTACTTCATTCATTCGCGTCATCACCTGCGCCATCGGCTGCAGCATACCCACCATCGACTTCATGGAGGTCATGACTCCCCTGACAGAATCCATCAGCTGATTCGGCGACGAGTAAGCCAGGTTTGACGATTTGTTCATCACCTGCACATCCCTGATCAGATCCCTGTAATATTTGCTGTACAGAGTATCATAGCCGTGAAGCGTCTTGGTCAGTCCGATCTTGTAATGAGCCCAGGACTGGAGCGCATCTTCACTGCGCTTCGTATTGTAGTCGAGATTTCCCAGGTCGAGGACTGCTTCGGACCTGGCCTTCAGCGTCTGAAGCTCGCCAGATCTGCCGGCGCCTTCAGCAGGGACGGCATCCGCCTTCCGTCTCTGGCGCTCTGACGTCTTCTCCGCTCCATCCCTTCCATGCGCCGTTTCATTGAGGATTCCAAACAGTCTGTCCCTGGCCTGCAGAAGATTCCATCCAGGCCTCGACTTCCCTGATTCATCAGATCCTCTCCTGCTCTCGATGAACCTTGAGCGAACGCTGTCGTCAGCGGTTTTTGCCAGCTCGGGAAAAAATGAAAGAACCGTGCCGAGTTTTTCCATGAGATCCCCCTGAATGCCAGTATACCCTATGATAGATTGTATCAGATTATCAATGAGGGGTCAATGCAGCAGTATGACTGAGGGTGCTTCCGGCCTGCGTTCCGCCCGTCTCTCAGAGCTGGGATGAATCTGAGCCGCCAAGGTGCTGCTCGAGCATTTCATAGAGCTCAGACGATCGGACAGGCTTGGCGAGATAATCGTCCATCCCTGCATTCAGGCATCTCTCTCGATCTCCGGCGAGCGCATAGGCGGTCATGGCGATTATTGGAAGATGGTAATCAGAATACCTCTCCCTGGATCTTATCATCCCTGTGGTCTCGAATCCGTCCATCTCAGGCATCTGAACATCCATCAGCACAAGATCGATCGGCAGGGTATCGACCAGCCTGATTGCTTCCTTTCCGTCAGATGCGATCTCGACTCGATAGCCCCTTTTCTCCAGCAGCTGGGCAATGAGGAACTGATTTGTCAGGTTGTCCTCTACGACGAGGATTCTGAACTCTCTCCTGTCCTTTTTCGACCTCGCCTTATCCCTCTGTATCGATGAGACTGAAGGACAGTCAGCGCTGAGCAGATTGCCGGCCTTGGCCAGGCCGCGGAGACTTTCATACAGCGAAGAGCCCTTCACAGGCTTTTTGATAACCGAATCATAGCCTTCCGGCGACTGGCTGTCACTGCCTGCCGTGATGGAAGAAGACGAAAGAAGTATCAGAGATACGCCCTTCAGCTCACTGTTCTCCCCCACCTTGAACGGAAACTCAATTTTATCGAGCTGCGGCAGCAAATCGTCTACAAAGACAGCCTGATAGGGCTTTCCCGCTTTTGCCGCATTAGTCATCTTTGTAAGGGCTGTGTAGGGATCGTGGGCCATATCATACTGGCAGCACCATTTCTGAAGATACTTCTCGATGACGAGGTCTGTCACGCCTGATCGGGCAGCGACAAGAACTCTGAAGTCCTTCAGCTCTGCGCCGCAGAGTGAGATCTCCCTGTTGATGCCTGCGTCATACTCGAGAGGTATTACGCACCAGAACGTGGAGCCCTTGCCGATGGTGCTCTCCACGCCGATCTTGCCGCCCATCATCTCTGTAAGCTTTCTGCAGATGGCCAGGCCCAGTCCGGTGCCGCCATACTTTCTCGCCATCGAGGCGTCCAGCTGTGAAAAAGGCTTGAAGAGCTTGTCGAGCTGATGCTCAGGGATCCCTATTCCAGTATCAGTGACAGAGAGCCAGATCGAGACGACACCCTCGCTTTCCGCTTCCTGCGCGACTCTTATCAGCACGCTGCCCTCAGGGGTAAACTTCACTGCATTCGATATCAGGTTTACGAGGATCTGCCTGAGCCTGACCTGGTCGCCCTTGACCATTACGGGAACTCCCGGCTCAATTATGGCGCCAAATTCAAGTCCCCTGCTCCTGCTCCTCACTGCTACGGAATCCATCGCATCTTCGACCAGAGCGTGCAGGTCAAAGACATAGCTCTCGAGAGTGAGCTTTCCCGCTTCGATCTTGGAGAAATCCAGAATATCGTTGAGAATCGAGAGCAGCGATTCGGCACTGCTGCTTACTATGTGGGTGAACTCGCGCTGGCACTGGGAAAGCTCCGTATCGAGAAGAAGCTCTGTCATTCCTATGATTGTGTGCATCGGCGTGCGAATCTCATGGCTCATGGTGGCAAGGAACTCGCTTTTTGCCCTGTTGGCCGCGTCAGCCGCTTCCCTGGCGCTCTGCAGTATCTCCTCATGCCTCTTTCTCAATGTGATGTCGCGTATTATCCCCACTATGTATGATTTTCCATCGCCATCGATGTACAGGCTCTTCTTAGTCACAATCGTGTGGGTAGTGCCGGAGGCATCGGTAAAAACCTCCTCATTCTCATTTTCCAGGCCTGTATTGAAAACCACCTCATCTTTTTCCCTGAACACCTTCGCTTCGCTCTCAGGGAAAAAGTCGTCATCAGACTTTCCAAGCAGCTCTCTGCGCTCATACCCCATGAAGAGGCAGAACGCATCGTTGAGGAGCACCCATCTGTGCTCTCTGTCTTTGACAAAGATAGGATCAGCAATGGAGTTTATTATCTTGTTGAGAAAGAGGGAGCTGTGCCTCTCCATTGAGTCCTTGAACTGATTCTCTGTATCCCTTTGCATTATCTCTCCGGAATCACAGATTCATACACGGGCAATAAGAGTCAATGTGTCTGTCGTAAGTGTAACTATAGATTCGTTAGAAATGCCCCACTCCCTTCATTGAAGCTCAGGTGCACCCGGCGCTCCGGGCTGCATGGTCGGAGTGATTCATTCTCAATGGCACCGTTGACAGTCTCTCCCATTGGCATTATAATACAATATCATTATCACAGGTGGGGAATGCGATGGCAAAAAAAGTTGCAGTGATAAAAAAATATACGAACAGGCGGCTCTACCATACAGGCGAGAGCAGATACATCAAGCTCGACGAGATTGCCGAGATAATCCGCCAGGGGAGTGATATCAAGGTCGTCGACTCGCAGACCGACGAGGACATTACCAAGCAGATTCTGGCACAGATTATCCTCGAGGAAGAGAAAAACAGAAAAGACCTCCTTCCCACATCCCTGCTCTACGAGATCATACGCACAAATGAGGAGATCACAAGGGATTTCTTCGAGAATTACCTGTACAAGATGATGGAAAACTACGTCTCGTACAGAAAGATGATGGATGAGCGCCTGCATGAGATGACGGACATGAGCAAGCTGTCTTTTGAGCTGGGAGACGTGCTGATGCAGAGCTTCGGATTGGGCGGCTTCGGGGGAGGCAGAGAGGACCGGAGAGACAGAAAGCTCTGAGCGGCGGCGCCTCTCAGTCCCAGTCCTTCTGTTTTATTGGCTCCAGCGTATCCAGCAGTGAGTTGATCAGCTCGATCTTCGCCTCTTTTTCCTGCGTCGTCAGCATTGACAGCTTCTCCATCTCAACGCGCTGATAGTCGGCAGACTCAATCACTCCGCCTGCGCTTTCCCTGTCCGACGGGTACAGATACCTGGCTTCCAGGTGCTTTCCGAGCCAGCTGTTGAACTCTGCGACCTTCAGATTGCTGATCACTATCTTTTCAAACTTTCTCTCGTCCGCTCCGTGAGGGCTTTTTGCTCCATGAGGGGATGGCCTGGCAGGCTCTCTCAGCGAACCGCTGAGTCCAAAAGCCGATACCTCAGCCTGCTTTTTGCCTGCTGTCCTGGCAGATGACTGTCCGGAAGGGCGGGATTTGTCTGCCGCCGCTTTGCTCTGATCGGCATCGCAGGATCCCGATGACTGAGCGTCCTTTTTCTTTCCCTGCGAGTCAGGGCCTGCATCAGCCTTCTCTTTGGCCTCCCTGGCCTGAATATATGCATTGAGCGCCATCTCGTCCGCTTCTTTGCTGATGCCTTCTTTCAGCATCTCGAGCGCACGCGCTGCCGAGACAAGTCGGCTTTCGGCTCCGGGATCGAGCATGGCGCAGACTATCCGCTCGAAATAATCAGGCATCCCTGCGCCTTTCTCTCTGAGAGCCTTCAATACTGCAGCCTTCGGCATCACCTCTTCAGCATGCTCTCCTGTGGCAAGAAAGTACATAACCTCTCCGAGACAATATAAGTCTTTCCCGGGATCTTCCTCAGATGGATCCGGCTCCGAGGCAAAAAGCCCGGGGAGCGCCGCATCGTTCCGCTGAGAAGCGGATAAATCGACTATCCTGTAACCAGTGAGGAATACCCTTCCTTCGTCCACGAGTATGTTTTCTTCTGCAATATCGCCGTGCACGAATGGAGGCGTTCTGGTATGCAGATATTTGAGGATTTCGAGAGTCTGCTTGAAATATTCGATGGTTCTGTCCCGGGGCATCGGCTTTTCTCTTCTCTCGTCCATGAGCTTCTGCAGGCTCTTTCCTTCGACGAAGGTCATCACCGTGAAATATGCTTCCCTGCCAGTCGAGGGATCGCTGCCGGAGAAAGTCTCGATGATTGCAGGCAGGCCGTGGTGGCTCAGCTCTTTCAGCTCCTGCGACGCTGTGGTGAAACGCTCCTCCTCTGCGAACCTTATCTTGATATTCTTCAGGTCAGAAGGATCGAGAGATGCCGCCAGGATGGCCTTGACGGCAACCGCGGTGTTGTGCGTGATATCTATGGCCCTGTACAGCCGCCTTTCGGCAGACGACGATATGATCGAATCGATCTCGAAGCGGTTGCCGAGAAGCCTGTCACCTGCTCCGCCTGCCTGCATCACATTTCCGCAGGCGAGACAGGTTCCGTTCATATCATTCAGTTCTTTGCCGCATACAGGACAGTCTGTGGACATGTTTACCTATGTAAATCTCCCGGGTTGTCTGAGTCACAGTGCTTCAGCCGATAAGACGGAAGAAGGCTTATCATTCTGAATACACAATATCTCATAAGATCTCATATTCCCAGTCATTACTGCAGTGATCAAGTGGCCAAGGGATCCAGGGAAGGAAGAATTCTTATGATCTCAGACTCTCTCGATCCCTTGTTCCCTCAAGCTTTTATTCTCCTGAACCCTCGATCTCTCGATCCCTTGATCCCTGAAATACATGAGAATACCTGAGCCGAACTAATATATATTAGGATGGAAAATCCTTAAACTCCTTCTTGCATGTCCCACCATAATTAATCGTAAGATTGCAAGATTCGTTTAAGCCCCGATGCCACTCAAATATGGTGTAAGAAAGGAGAGGTGGGGATTGAGGAGAGGGGGAGAGCAAAGCAGCATAGAGCAATACTCTGAATCTCTCCCCATCTCAACATTCTCTCCATCTCCCCTGTTTTACACTCTTCATGAAAACTGGAGCGCCCCCCTGGAAATAAGGGCGGTTTCCGGGAAACAGGAAAGCCTGCCGGTTCAGGAACCAAATTTTCGGAGATTGCACAAAGGGTACTCATCTTATCCAAAGAAATTAGTATTAAACTTTCATGAAGGGGTGAGATCATGAGAAAAAGACAAGCATTGCTGGCAATCGGCCTCATAATCCTCTTACTTTCGGGATCGGCGCAGGCCGCTCCGGCTCAGGAGAGAACTCAGAAGGTGGCAGACAGCATCAACGCCTTTGCCGTGGATCTCTATGGAAAGCTGTCAGCATCAGGTGACAATCTGTTCTTCTCCCCTTACAGCATTGCTACGGCACTGAGCATGACCTATCTCGGGGCCCGTGGCACCACCGCAGAGGAAATGGCGAAGACACTGCATTTCTCACAGCCTCCCGCAGAATTGCACGAATCGCTCGGCTCTCTGATCAAAGAGCTGAATTCCACAGGAAAGAGAGACTCTTTCATAATGGTGACTGCCAACCGCCTCTGGGGGCAGAAAGGCCACGGCTTCCTGAAATCCTTCCTCACCGACGCTGAGAAGTATTACGGCTCAGGCCTGTCCGAGGTTGATTTCAGGAAAGAAGCCGAGAAATCCAGAGTCATAATCAACAGATGGATTGAAAACCAGACTCAGGGAAAGATAAAGGATCTCATACCTGCCGGCGTGATTGACGCTTCGACCGAGCTGGTTCTCACTAACGCGGTCTATTTCAAGAGCGCCTGGATGACCCCGTTCAGGAAGGAAGCGACGGCGGCTCGGCCCTTCTACTTATCGCCATCGAAGAAAGTCAATGTGGACACGATGACCGGTGTCATAAACTGCATCTACTGCAAGAAAGAGGGTCTGGCCGTTGTCGAGATACCCTATAAAAACAGTGATTTCTCGATGATGATCATCCTTCCCGACAAAAAGAACGGGCTGAACGAAATAGAAAAGAGTCTCACTGCAGAGAAGTTCAGAGAGTATACATCCGGGCTAAGCCCCTCGAAGGTCTGGATGTGCCTTCCGAAATTCAGGATATCGGGCTCCCTTCTGAGACTCAAGCCGATACTGAAAGCGCTGGGGATGAGCGCTCCCTTCAACGGCGCTGATTTTTCAGGGATGGACGGCACAAAGACTCTCTTCATAGGAGATGTGCTTCACAAGGCATTTATCGATGTCAACGAGTCGGGAACAGAGGCAGCAGCCGCAACAGCAATTAGGATGATGCGCGGATTGGCCGGGGGAAGGGATATGCCGGAGTTCAGAGCCGATCACCCATTCATATACACAATCCGGCACAGAAAATCGGGAGTCACATTGTTCATGGGATGTCTGAAAACCCCTCCGTCAAAACAGTAGATGCAATGCATCATTTGAGGGCCTGTTTAAATGAACAGACGACAGATACTGATTGCCCACTCGTGCCGTGAGATATTCGAATCGGCCGGCTCCGTCTTTCGAGACAGCGGATACGAGGTGCTCCATGCCTCGGATGGGAACGAGGCATGGCAGATCATACAGGAAAAGCGGTCGCCTCCCCTCATTATCATCGAAGGATTCATGAAGACCTCTGATGGCATGGACATCTGTCAGCTCGTCAGAATGTCTCCATTCTCCAGCGAGAAATATATCGTGGCGCTCTCCGAAAGAAGCGGCAGGGACAGCATAGTGGCCGGCCTGGATGCCGGAGCCGACGATTACATGGTCTGTCCCTTTGACAGCGCTGAGCTCCTTGCCCGAATACGGGTCGGAGAGAGAATAATCACAGTCCAGGGCTCGCTGGTGCATCGCGCACTCGAGCTGCAGAGATCGCTGGAAGAGATCAAATCACTCGGCAACTCTGTGAACAAGTGGCAGAGAGTGGCCAGAATGCTGACCATGAGCACGCACTCTCTGAGCCGGATGTCGAATGTCATATCCAGAAAGTACCGCACAATAGCAGAAGCGATGGAAAGGAAAGACCCAAACGCTGTCAAGAGCTTCCTGTCCGGCCCGGCCGCCGAGAGGCTGGGTAGAGACGGCTATACACTCCTCCACTGGGCTTCAGAGCATGGCTTCAGGGACATCGCCGAACTGATGCTCTCAAAGGGGATGGATGTCAACTCAGCTGACAGAGACGGACTGACCCCGATGCACTATGGCTCCAGGGAAGGGCGCAGGGAGATCGCAGAGCTGCTGCTGTCAGCGGAAGCGCGGATCGATCAGCCTGATATCAACGGATTCATCCCGATTCACTGGGCGTCGTTCGGAGGACATCTGGACACGGTCGAACTTCTGATCGCCAGAGGCTCTCCAGTCAACGCCAGGGATGGAAAGGGCTGCACTCCTCTTCACTGGGCTGCCGGAGAGGGACATGCCGATGCGGTTGAGCTCCTTCTCGCCGCCGGAGCTGAGATCTGCGCAGTAAATAACCGCGGAAGCACGCCTCTTCACCGGGCCTCCAGAAATGGACACTCCGGTACCGCAGAGATACTGATTGCCAGAGGAGCATCAGTCGAAGCCAGGGACATCGGCGGAAGAACTCCATTGATGATGGCCTGCATGAAAGACCGGCCGGAGATTGCTGCCTCACTGCTGAAAAGCGCATCTGCAATCAATGCCCCGGATTTCATGGGCAGGACGGCTCTGCACTGGGCGGCAATGCACGGGAACAGGGCGGCGGCCGGAATGCTTGTTTCAAAGGGGGTCCTGCTTCAGAGCCGGGACAGGATGGGCCGGACTCCGCGGCAGATAGCCGTGGAGCTCGGACACGATGAGCTTGCAGGACTGCTGGGGTCATGCGGAGAGGGCAGCCAGGGTGCCATCTCCGGGACGGAACAGGGCTCATGACCTGCAGATATGTGATTCACCATATGCTCCGGTGCTGAGCAGGGCAGATCCAGCTTGAGAAACGGTGAGCCGAACATATGTCAAAGATATGCATCTACTGCCACGCAATGATAAAAAGTAATCAGGAAAGCTGCGGCGCCTGCGGCAGGACGGAGCCTTCAAGGCATTCGCACCTGCTGGACAGCCGGTACGAGGTGCTGAGCGAGATAAAGTCCGGAGCCATGGGATGTGTCTACAAGGCGATGGACACGCGCCTCGACAACATAGTGGCTCTTAAAAAGATGATCTCGTCACTCACAGACCCGGAAGAGATAAGATTTGCGGAACAGAGCTTCAGGCAGGAGGCAAAGCTCCTCTCACGCCTGCATCACGGCGGGCTGCCCAAAGTCACAGACTATTTCACATCCAGAGATGAGAAGACAGGGCTCAACTGCTACTATCTCGCCATGACCTTCATCGAGGGGAAGGACCTGGAAACCGTGATAGCGGAGAGAAAGAAGCGCCCCTTCCCTATCGAGGCGGCGCTTGACTATTTCTATCAGATCCTGGAGATCCTCAGATATCTGCACTCGCAGCCCGAGCCTGTGATATACAGGGACTTGAAGCCTTCAAACATCATAATCTCAGATGAAAAGATCTTTCTCGTGGATTTCGGGCTGGCCAGCATCGCCAGTGCTCAGGAAGAGGGGATAGTATCCGGCACTGCCGGCTATATCTCACCGGAGCAGCTCAAGGGCTTTGCCGATCCAAGGAGCGATCTTTACTCTCTTGGAGTGCTGATGCACTTTCTCCTCACCGGCATGGACCCGCAGGAAAGCCAGTCGTTTACCTTTGATTCTCCGAGAAAGCTCAATCGGAACATTCCGGAAGGCCTGGACAGCATCATCATGTCCCTCGTGAACCCCATACCTGACTGCAGGCCGCAGTCGGCCGAGCTCGTAATCCAGCTGATAGAGCACTCGACGGAGAAGGCCGATTCTAAATCATCGTCTGTCGAGGAAGTTCTGGATTCGCATCAGAAGAAGACATCGAGAGACTATACGGATATCTTTGAAGCCATAAGGAAAAGCGACATGGAAGCAGTTCGCGAGTTCATATACATGGGGACGGATGTCAACGCCAGAGACAGGGACGGATGGGCGACCCTGCACAGGATTATAGAATCGTGCAATAAGGAGCTGACAGACGTCCTGATCTCCAGAGGCGCCGATATCAATGCCAAGACCAATTTCGGATGGACGCCGCTCCATCTCGCCGTGATCTACGATCAGGATGACATATCAGAATCCCTTCTGATAGAAGGCGCAGACATTGACGCCCAGGACGACGACGGCTGGACACCTCTGCACTGGGCTGCGAACCAGGGCAACAGAGAGCTCGTGGACTTCCTCATCCGCTGGAGGGCAAAGATCAATCTGACGGACAGGGATGGATGGGCGCCACTCCACTGGGCTGTCTTCAGAAGCAATACAGAGATGGCTGCCAGTCTCATATCCGCCAAGGCAAGAACGGACCTGACATTCCCTGATGGCTCGTCATTTCTGCACAAGGCAGTCTCAGGCGGCAGCAGGGGGATGACAGAGCTGCTGCTCTCGTCAGGCGCTGATATCAATGCGAGGAATGTAAGAAACTACAACAGGACGCCGTTTCACGGAGCCGATAGAAACGACAGGGACTTTCTCGCCTTTCTCATCTCGAAAGGCGCAGACATATTCATCGAGGACAGGCTCGGCGTCAGGCCTCTCGACAGCCTGTCCGGGAAAGAGATGACAGATTTTTTCTCATATTACGGCCTTCCATTCGACGACTCGGATTCTCTCAGATATTCCAGCGCCGGCGATGAGGACCCGGACTCTCTCCGCTGGCTCGGATTTCTCGACAGGCAGGTCAGGGAGCTGTGGCAGCTCATAGCCGGATTCCCCCAGGCCGCATTCAGAGGGATCGTCAAGGAGACAGTCGAGGTGAAGCCTGATGACGATATGAGAGACTTCGGGTATCAGCTGATCCAGCTTGACTGCGGAAAGATGCAGCCTCCGCATTGCAGAGTCAGGCTCTTCCAGTCCGCGAAGGCATATATGTCAAAAAACCCGTCGATGGAGGCAGAAATCGGAAGTGACGGCTCCATATCCGCCTTCACGCCCTGTCCGTCAGATCGGGAGTGGGCTCTGCGGTTCAACGTGGCAGTGCTGAAGATCTACCTTCAGGTTCTGACCTCCAGGGGCGGGAATAATATCCCTGATGGGAAAGATCGCGAGGGAGAAGCAGGCAGCAGAGCAGAGCTTCCGGCCGGGTCTGCCGGAAAGGCTGAAACTGCGAGCCAGGATGCGATAAGCGACATCTGCAGCGCGGCAGGCAGGGGTGACATCGCCAGACTACAGGCCTGTATCGACAGATCTCCTCATATGATAAACCTGACGACCGACGTGGGAACCACCCCGCTCCACTGGGCGTCCAGCGGGGGCTCGCTGAGGGCGGCCGGGCTGCTCATTTCATCCGGGGCGAGAATAGACATCAGGGACTCCATGGGCCTGACACCGCTCCACCTGGCGAGAACGAAAGATATCGCGGCGCTGCTGATCGATCACGGCGCCGAGGTCGATGCCAGGAGCTACTATGGTAGGACTCCTCTGCACTGCGCAACAGGAAGCGGAAACAGAGAAGTGGTGGAATTCCTGATCTCAAGAGGAGCAGATGTAAATGCCAGAAACAAGAAGGGCGAGACGGCGCTGAAGGCGGCCCGCAAATTCGGCAAATCCGAGCTGGTATCGATCCTCCTTCAAAACGGAGCAGGTGAGTAATATTTCCCTGATGAAGCTCAGCGCCGATGAGTCCTGCAGAAAATTTAACAATTCAGATCTGAAAACAGGTAGGAGTCCAGGTCTGCAGGTCTAATCTATCAAGTAGAATTATTTGATGATCCACCAATCTCAAGAGCTCCATTGCACCAGATACAGAGGCAGAAAATATGGTTTCACTCAGCCAGACATCCATGAATACATCAGCTCAGCTGCTCAGCTTCTTCGTCGGCGAATTCGAATGTGCATTTGAGATAGAGTATCTGAAAGAGATTGTATGGATCGTCGAGATAACGAAAGTTCCGATGGCCCCCCACTTCATCGAGGGCATAATCAATGCGCGCGGCCACGCCATTTCCGTCGGAAACATGCGGAAACTCTTTCGCATCCCCCAGGAAGATTTTAAAAGCGATACGCAGATAATAATATCCGAGATCTCCGGCCATGAAATAGGCTTCATAGTAGACTCGAGCAAAGAGATCCTGTATGTCAACCGCGAAGACATCCTGCCTCCCAACCAGACCCTCCCCATGGCCGAGTTCCTGAAAGGCGTCGTGGGAGTCGAGGGAAGGCTGGTCCTTCTGCTGGATATAATGAAGATCCTCACTTACAAAAGCACCATAACGTCCGATGCCCCTGCAGATGCCCATTCTGACAGCCCTGTTTTCAGGTCTTCGGTGAAGGATGCATACGGTGATGAGGTCGTCGACAAGAGCGGGCTCAGGAAGATAATTCAGCAGAGGACGGCCGCTCTGGCCCAGAGAACGGATCTGATAAAAGAAGAGAAAAGAGAACTGCTGGTTATCAGGCTCGGCAGTGAATGGTACGGGATAAGAATTGAAGACGTCAGAGAGGTGTTCGAGCCTGTGAGCCCCACTCTCATCCCCTACAGCCCTCACTACATAGAAGGAGTTATTAATGTAAGGGGAGACGTCTACGCCGTAGTCAATATAAAAAGGCTTCTCGAATTCAGCGAAGGTCCGGCAAGCGAGCTGACGGTCTTTCTCGTCATGGACATCCCGGGAATGAAGATAAGCATCCCAGTCGACGAAGTGCGGGGCATGGAGTCCATCGCAGAAAAAGACATAGTGCCGCCCCTTCTGAGCATAAAAAAGGTGCGCGTTGACTACCTCGAGGGTGAGGTGAAATGGGATAACAAGCTTCTTGGCATTCTCAACATAAAGAATGTGGCAAAAGCTCTGAAGAGCAGCGCCGGTTGACCGGGACGGCAGGACTGACGGTCATATACGGGAGGATTGTATTCCGATTCGACAGTGCTTAACCGATGCTCAGCCCGATCAAAGGTCCGGAATGCAGTGAGACTGACCGGATAATATGGAACGAAACAAAATCAGAGACAGCAGGTCAAGAGGTGCTATGACAGCAAGAACCGGCATTTATTTCTGTGAATGTGGATCAAATATCTCGAACTGCCTGGACGTGCCTGGCCTGACCGAATACGCCAGGTCGCTGAACAGCGTCGTGATGACGGCGAGCCACAACCTTCTCTGCTCGGAGGACGGCAAGGAGTTTCTCAGAAAAGAGATTGAGAAGAACGAGCTGACCCACCTGATAGTGGCGGCCTGCTCTCCAAGGGAGCACGAGACGACGTTCGCGCAGGTCTGCGAGAAGAGCACGATAAACCCCTATCTCTCGCTGATGGTGAATGTCAGGGGAGAGGCGGCGTGGGTCATTCCGGACAAGGCAGCCGCCACAGAAAAGGCCAGGGGCCTCATAAAGGCCGCTCTTGCGAGAGTTCAGCTGCACGAGCCTCTTGAAAAAAGACTGATAGACTGCTCGGTCAACGTCCTCGTCGTGGGCGGAGGCGCTGCAGGGCTGGAAGCTGCGCTTCTTCTGGCGCAGAAATGGAGAAATGTATACCTCGTCGAAAAAAAACCCTGCCTCGGCGGGGAGATCGTACGGTACGAGGATCTGCCTGTGACAATGGAATGCGCAGCGTGCATCCTCGAGCCGAAACTGATGGATCTTCTCAACAATACGAGGATCAAGACCCTTACCACATCAGAGGTCAAGGAGGTAAAGGGATACCAGGGAAACTTCGAGGTGACTGTCGAGAGAAAGGCCACTTACATCGACACAGGCAAGTGCATCGCCTGCGGAGCCTGCTTCGAGGCGTGCCCTGTTTCGACACTGCACGACTACGACGAAAACCTCGGCAACAGAAAGGCCATATACATACCTCACAGCGGAGCCCTTCCAAACTACCCGGTGATAGACAGGGAGAGCTGCCTGCACTTCAAAGGCGAGGAGTGCGGCAAATGCGGTGACGCCTGCTTCTTTGACGCGATTGACTTCTCCGATATAAACAGGGAGGAGCACATAAAGGTCGGAGCGATAGTCCTCGCAGTGGGGAGCGAGCTGCTGGACTGCAGGGAGATGCCTGAATACGGGTATGGAGAGCTCCCTGAGGTGTTCAGCTCAATCGAGTACGAGCGCATGATAAACTCGACAGGCCCCCTGAAGGGCTCGATACAGAAGAGAGACGGCTCGACCCCGTCTTCAGTCACATTCATCAACTGCGTCGGCTCCCTCTCTGACAAGTACAGGAAATACTGCTCGTACACATGCTGCCTCGACTCGCTGAAGCTCGCGCTGATGACCCGTAAAAAGCTGCCTGACTGCGCCGTCAGGATACTCTATAAGACTCTCTTCCTGCCTGGAAGGGAGAGCTCTGATTTCCTGAAGAAGGTCCAGGAAGCCGGCGTCGAGCTGATAAGATGCGACTCGATAGACGCCCTGTCCGTTCAGAGAAAAGACGGCGGAGTCGCGGTAACAGGCGAAGGGAAGGAGATACCTTCGGACATGGTCGTGCTGATGCAGGCCACAGTGCCGACCAGGGAGACTCCGGCGCTGGCCGCGATGTTCCAGGTGGCGCTCGATGAAGACGGCTTCTTCCAGAGGGCTCATTCCACGATGGACTCTGTATCCACTCTCACGCCGGGGATCTTCATCGCCGGCTCCTGTGAAGGCCCTAAGGATATCCTGCTGTCGATGACCCAGGGCGCAGCCGCTGCAGGCAAGATTCTGCCCCAGCTTCTGTACGGCAGCAAGATAGAGCTTGAGGCCATAGTGTCGGAGGTTCAGCAAGAGCTCTGCGGAGGCTGCAGAATATGCATATCGCTCTGCCCGTACAAGGCAATATCGTTTGACAGTGAAAAGAAGGTTTCATTCATAAGCGATGTCCTGTGCAAAGGGTGCGGAACCTGCGGCGCATCCTGCCCGTCCGGCGCCATCAGGAGCAGGCATTTTACCGTCAATCAGATCAACGCTGAGATAGAAGGTTTACTGCAATGAACGAAACAGAACCGAGAATTGTGGCTTTTCTCTGCAACTGGTGCTCATACGCGGCGCTGGACAAGGCATCGAGCGCAAAGAAGGAGTGCCCTCCCGGAATCCAGTTCGTCAGGGTCATGTGCTCCGGAAGAGTGGAGCCCCAGCTTGTGGTAAAGGCTTTTCATGAAGGCGCAGACGGAGTGATAATCCTGGGATGCCATCCAGGCGACTGCCACTACAAGGAAGGCAACTACAAGACCCTCAAGAGATATCACCTGCTCCGGAAGACTCTGAAAGGCTTCGGAATAGAGGAAGAAAGGCTCGTGCTGGACTGGGTCTCAGCCACTGAGCCGGACAAACTGGTCCGCGTGCTCAGCGAGTCTGTGGAAAAAGTAAAGGCATTAACACTCAGAAAATAAGGGAAGCATATGAGCAAACCAAAAATCGCATTTGTGGGTCTCTCATACTGCGGCGGCTGCGATGAGGCGCTGCTTGAGCTTTACGAGTTCGTTCTCGATGCGCTCGACCTGGTGGATATCTCATTCTGGCCTACAGCCATCGACAGAAAATACGACTACCTCGAAACGCTGCAGGAGAAGGAGCTTCTCGTAAGCTTCATAAACGGGGCGGTCCGCGTCGATGAGCAGGAAGAGCTGGCCAGGACCCTCAGGGAAAAATCGCAGTATGTGATCGCCTTCGGAGCCTGCGCCCATATGGGCGGGATTCCGGGGCTCGCCAACTTCACGCGGAAAGAGGAGATCCTCGAAGAGGTATACAGAGACTCGCCCGCCCTGGACAACCCTGATGGAGTGATTCCTCTTGCCGAGTCGTCGGCAGACGGGATCATTCTGACCCTTCCGGAGCTGAGGCCGTGGATGAGCCAGCTGGACCAGGTCATAGACGTGGACTATTACATTCCCGGCTGCCCTCCCCAGCCTGCCATCATAAGAGATGCCATAAACGCCATAGTGAGCGGGAAGCTGCCTGCAAAAGGCTCTGTTCTGGCGCCGGCTGTGACGCTCTGCAAGAGCTGCCCGAGGGCTGATTCAGTTCAGGGAGAGCATTCCCTCACCGAGATAAAGAGGTTTCACGAGGTGCAGATCGACCCTGACAGATGCTTTCTCGCACAGGGAATCCTCTGCTTCGGCCCGGCCACGCGAAGCGGCTGCGGAGAGAAGTGCATAAAGTCGAACCTGCCCTGCCGCGGCTGCTCCGGTCCTGTGGACGGAGTATCCGATCAGGGAGGAAAGCTGATCTCGGGCATCGCGTCGATTTTCAGCTCCAACGATGAAAAGGAGATCGAGAGATTTGTGGAATCAATACCTGAACCGGCAAAGCTGTTCTACATGTACAGCCTGCCGGCCTCCTGTCTGGGAAGGAGAGTCAGATGAGCACAAAGGTTGTTACGATAAATCCACTGACGAGGCTTGAAGGCCACGGCAAGATCAGCATAGTCGTAGATGAAAACGGGAACTATGAAAGAAGCTTCATGCAGGTCGTGGACCTCAGGGGCTTCGAAAAGTTCTGCGTCGGTCTTCCCGCCGAAGAGATGCCGACTGTGACGTCCAGGATCTGCGGAGTCTGCCCGACTGCCCATCATCTGGCGTCCACAAAGGCTCTCGACTCGCTGTACAGCGTCGATGTCCCGCCTGCGGCCCGAAAACTCAGAGAATTGATGAACTCGGTGTTCATGGTCGACGATCACACCTTTCATTTTTTCTTCCTGGGCGGGCCGGACTTCATAATGGGCCCCCGGTCATCTCCGGAGACCAGAAATGTGGTGGGCCTCATCGAGAAGCTTGGGAAAAGCCAGGTAGAGAAGGTAATAGCGCACAGAAAAGCCTGCAGGGAGATCATGGGATACCTGGGAGGGAAGCCTGTCCACCCTGCCTTCGGCGTGCCGGGCGGCGTGCTGAAGGGTATTGAGAGCTCTGCTTTAGATAGATTCCTGGAAACTGGGGGGCATTCAATAGCCTTTGCGCAGCAGGCCCTGGAGATCTTCGAGCAGGTGGTGCTCGGAAACGACGAATACAGGAGCATGCTGCTTGATGACTCCTTCAAGCTCCATACATATTACGCCGGAATGGTCGACAGCGAAGACAGGATGAATCTCTATGACGGAATAGTGAAGGTAATCGATCCGGACGGAAACGAGTTCGGCCGCTTCACGGCTTCAGAGTATCTCGACAATCTGGCCGAGCACGTGGAGCCCTGGAGCTACTCGAAGTTCTGCTACCTGAAGAAGGTAGGCTGGAAGGGCTTCGTCGGAGGAAAAGACAGCGGCGTCTTCCAGGTCTCGCCGATCGCGAGGCTCAATGTCTGCTCAGGGATGGCCACTCCGCTCGCACAGAAGGAATTCGAAAAGATGTACAGCGTGCTGGGGACAAGGCCTTCGCCCCATATACTGGCGTCCCACTGGGCCAGATTGATCGAGCTGCTCTATGCGGCTGAGAGGATGAAGGAGCTGCTCGAGGATCCGGAGATCACGAGCGCGGATATAAGAAACATACCGGCACAGAAACCGTCTGAAGGCGTGGGAGCGGTGGAAGCGCCGCGCGGGCTGCTGATTCATCATTACAGGACAGACGACAGGGGCCTGATTGAAAAAGCCAATCTGATAGTCGCCACACAGAACAACCTCGCCGCGATGAACGCGGCAATCGGGCAGGTGGCTCGGAATCTGATAAAGCCGGGAGAGATAACCGAGGGAGCGCTGAACACAGTTGAGATGGCTTACAGGGCCTATGACCCGTGCCTCTCCTGCTCGGCGCATCTGATATCATCGGAAAGGCGTGCGAGTATCGGAGTGTATGACAGTTCAGGAGCCCTGGTGAAGATGATATAGAGTTTTCAGCTGCGATAGAGGACTAAAAAGGCATTGAGAGAAATAAAGTGTGTTTTGTATATAGCTAAAAGCTGTTCAGGAGGGAAATATGGCGAATATAGTGCTTGACTGTGTAGGGATGAAATGTCCGGAGCCGATACTGAAGGCATCAGTCAAAGTGACGGAGCTTCAGAAGGGCGACACGCTCGAGATAATAGGAGACTGCCACACCTTCGAGAGAGACATCAAGGCCTGGTGCCAGAAGACGAAGAGAACGCTGCTCTGGTCAAGGGATGAAGGCAACGGCAAGATAAGATGCCAGATTTCCGTATAATGGCATCATTTCATTGAAAGAGCTGTCCGGGATATATCATCCGGGGCTGAGGCTTCTGAATTGCGCCTTTCAAAATCGTGCAGCGGCCTGAAAGCCCTTCCGGACAGGAAAGCGGTTCTGCTCAAAGGCAGTTCAATGCAGAGCGTTCCATCGACAGGCAGATGACAATGGCCATATCTGCCTGCAGGGAAGCCTGCCATGCCGGACATCTGCAAATAAAAAAGGATGGAGATGCATCATGAAACAACAGAAGGCTGAAAAAGGCGACAAGACAAAGGATAACGACATTCACGATGAGGTGCCCGTCAACGCCGATGTAGCAGAAGATGTAGAAGATGTTGAGGATATAGAGGCTCTGAAAGCAGAGATAGGCCGGCTGAAAGATGAAAACAGCTCGCTCAGGGAAGAATCGGAAAGGCTCGAGCAGTTCACACTCGATCTGACTCTCCAGGTAGCTGAAGCTCTCGAGCTCCTTCAGCAGATACATCTCGGGAACCTGTCACTGAGGCTCAATGAGGATTCCGAGATAGAGATAATGAAGCATCTTTCCACATATTTCAACAAGATCCTTGACACGCCCGAGCTGCTCGTCAAGGAGATTCAGAAAGTCATGACGCAGATGGAGACCTCTGCCGCGCAGATCTCGGCGACATCGGCTCAGCAGGCCAGCGGCGTATCCCAGACTGCGAGCAGCCTCTCTGAGATTACTACCACAATCGAGGAGCTTTCCATCACGGCAGGCCAGATAGCGGAGACTGCCAGCCTGGTCAACAACCTGGCCGAGGGCAGCCTCACCAAGGCGGTGGATGGAACCAAGCTGGTGGACGTTTCATTGACGGGAACGGCGGAGATTAAGAAATCTACGGAAGAGGCCGCGGAAAAGATACTGGAGCTCGGCGAAAAATCGCATGAGATAACGGAAGTGGTGGAAGTGATATATGAAATAGCCCGCCAGACGAACCTGCTCGCGCTGAACGCCTCGATAGAGGCCGCGAGAGCCGGCGAGGCTGGAAGAGGCTTTGCCGTGGTGGCGGCTGAGGTGAAAAAGCTCGCTGAAAATGTCAGCGCCTCAACGAAGGAGATCAAGAAATCGATTACACTGATCCAGAATCTGACAAATGCGTCTGTTCTGGCCATGGATAACGTCTCCAACAAGGTCACCGTCGGCGAGAACCTGTCCATCAAGGTCAAAACAGGGCTCGAGTCAATTCTGGAGGAGATCCAGAAAACCTTCGATGCAGCGAAGCAGATCAGCTTCGCGACGAGCCAGCAGAAGACAGGCTCAGAGCAGATAGCTCAGACCATATTCGGCATTTCGGAGGTCACGCACCAGACATCGACCACGGCGAAGAACAATGCGGATCAGGCCAAGCAGCTCTATCTTCTCTCGTCGAGCCTGAGAAATCTGATAGAATCATACAAAGTCCGCTGATACGGCGCGAGGAAACAATGGACAGTCCGGAGATACTGAAATCCTACAAAACAGAGAGTAACGAGCTGCTTCTGAGGCTCAACCAGGAGATGCTCCAGCTTGAAAAGAAGCCTGGAAACATGAGCTGCATCGAGAACATGTACAGGCATGTGCATACTCTGAAAGGATCTTCATCGCTTCTGGGCTTCAAGTCGGTCAAAGAGATTGCCCATGAGATAGAGAACATCTTCCTGGCCCTGAAGGAGGGCAGGCTCGAGATACAGCACGTCAGCCAGATTCTCTTCGAGTCATTTGACGCGATATCGTTCATAATAGACGCCTGGATCAAGAAGCAGCCCTGTGATGACACTGTGGAAAACGTGCTGAGCGTTCTGAGGAGCATCGGCAAGGGCGGCGCCGCTAAAAAGGAAAGCAGCACCAGGCCTGATGAGACACAGCCAGCCAGAGCGGCGGCGAAAGAGCCTGCAGCCGAGACTGCAAAGTCGGCAGGAGAGCCTGAAGCCGAGCCCGCAGAGACTCAGGCGAGAGAGCATGCGAAAGAGCCCGCGGCACAGCCTGTCAATGCAAAGGCGGCAGAGCCTGAAAAAGAGCAGGGCGCCGAAAGCGGGAGGGAATACGGAGATTCACAGACAGAAGACGATCCGGAATACAACCGGATAAACGAGATGATAAACTACGCGCCTGATCTCAAGGAGACAGTGAGGGTCTCCCCGCAGAAGATCGATAAGCTTCTCAATCAGTTCGGCGAGATAATGCTCACGCACATGAGGTTCGAGGAGTACAGGACGAATCTCCTCGAAGCCCTCTCTGAGCTGGAGGCTTCGGAGGTCGTATTCAACAAGGCTGCCAGAAGCTGCCTGAGAGACTTCAGGTCCCATCTGAAGAAGTTCGGAGACGAGCTTGAGAAGGCCGATCAGTCCTTCAAGCTTTTTCAGCGCAGCGTGATAGAGCTCCGCACGGTCCCGTTCTCGACCATCTTCTCGATCTATCCGAGAGCGGTCAGGGATCTCGCAAAAGAGCGCAACAAGGTGGTCGATCTCGAAATCAGGGGCCACCATATAGAGATCGACAGGAAGCTCATAGAGCTGGTCAAGGATCCAATCATGCACGTGCTCAGGAATGCGATAGACCACGGCATAGAAGACGAAAAGGAGAGGCTGGCCAGGGGGAAGCCGAGAAACGGAAAGATAGAGATCTCCGCCAGCGAGCAGGGCGACAGGATATTCGTGCAGATTGCCGATGACGGGAGAGGGATAAACTCCGAAAAGCTGATAAACCGAGCCAGGGAGATGAACCTGATAACCGTACAGGAATCGAAATCCATGACCCAGAGCGAGGCAGTCAAGCTCATCTTCAAATCCCATCTGTCCACCAGTGACGATGTGAACGACATGTCCGGAAGAGGCGTGGGCATGAATGTAGTGAACGAGAACATAAGGAAAAAGATAGGCGGCGAGATCCTCGTCGATACATCAGTCGGAAGGGGCACGAAGTTCACCTTCATCCTGCCTCCCTCGCTGATTACGTCAAACATACTGATCGTCGAGTGCGGAACGGAGATGCTCGCCATCCCGATCGCATCCATAGAGTTCCTGTCATACATCCATCCAAACGACATAGAATACCTCGGAGGCCGCTCGGCAATCCACATAAGGGACATGATACTGCCGATTGAGGATCTGGGAGTGATCCTGCAGATTAAGGAGCCCTCTCCGCCGGGTCAGTCTGAGCTGACCGTCGTCGTGCTGAGATATGAGGAGACCATGGTTGCGTGCATAGTGGACAATATCATCGGCGAAGAGAACATACTGGTGAAATCCCTCGAAGAGCCTCTGAAAGGGACGAAGGCGCTGGGAGGGATCGCCATCCTCGAATGGGGCAAGCCGATAGCCGTGATAAATGTCATCGATCTGATAGAGATATATGCAAAAAAGGTGACTCCGGTTCAGATGAAGGAAGTGATTGAGAAGCCTTCCGACGAGCGCCCTGAGATCAGGAAGAGGGTTCTTCTCGTGGAAGACTCGCCGATCACGCAGGATCTCGAGAAGAGGATCATAATATCGATGGGATACGACGTTGATACTGCCGATGACGGCATGAAGGCCCTTGATCGGCTGGAAGCAGAGCAGTACGACGTAGTCATATCGGACATCATGATGCCGAATCTGAACGGCCTGGAGTTGTGCATGAAGATGAAAAGCGAAAAGCGATATGAAAAGATACCTTTCATCCTGGTGACATCGCTTGACAAGGATGAGGATATCCGCAGAGGGCTCGATGCCGGAGCCGACGCCTATATACTGAAATCCGAGTTTGACCAGGAAAACCTTCGTGAGACAATAGATCGTCTTGTTTAATACAATCCATCTGTTGTTGTAATTCAACGTTTCCAGGCAGCCTTGCATTTGACGATGATGAAATTTGCATTAAAGAACATTAGAAATCTCCGATATACGATCGTGGAGCGCTTCAGCAGCAGCATTCGTGCCTGTTCCGAACCGATTGATCCGTCACCCGCGATCCAGCAGCAGCAAGCCCGAGGTGAACTCCATGGAAAAGATCAAAGTATTGATTGCAGATGATTCTGAGCTAGTGCGCAACATTGTGGCAGAGGTCCTGTCATCAGACAGCGAGATAGAGGTGATAAATCTCTCCAGGAACGGCAAAGAGGCAATAGCGTTCCTGGAAAAGAACAAGGTGGACGTGGTCGTCACAGACATAGAGATGCCTGTAATGGACGGCCTGAAGACGATTGAGCACATAATGACCTATAAGCCCACGCCGATCCTTGCAATGTCCTGCTCCCCTTCAGCAAAGACCGTGATGGTTTTCAACGCCCTGGAGCTCGGGGCGCTGGAAGTCGTCGGAAAATCCAACCTGGTGGGAAGGAACAAGGAGGAGTTCATCAAGAAAGTCAAGCTCTTCTCGAAGGTCAGGGTGATCGCCCGCACGAAGAAGCTCTCCACAGACGCTCCAAGGAAGCTCCCTGTCGTTCCGCAGAAAAAGATAAAAACAGTGGGCATAGCGTCATCAACAGGCGGGCCCAATATTCTGAAAGCCATCCTGGAGAGGATCCCTGCAGGCCTCGATGCGAGGCTTCTAATAGTCCAGCATATATCAAAGGATTTCGACGAACCTTTCGTACAGTGGCTTGGCTCATACACATCGATCAAAGTCAGATCGGCGAGGCGGGGAGACCTTATTGAGCCGGATACGGCATTCATCGGGCCCTGCGGCTATCACATGACCGTCGATGACAGCAACAAAATTCAGCTGACAGAGTCCTCAGACAGAATCTGCCCGTCCGGCGACGTGCTGCTGTCTTCGATCGCGCAGAATTACGGCCCGAACTCGCTGGGCATCATACTGTCAGGAATGGGAAGGGACGGAGCCCGGGGAATCAAAGCCATCAGGGACGCAGGCGGCCGGACAATCGCGCAGAACAGGGAGACATCAATCATATTCAGCATGCCTGAATCTGCAATCAATCTGAACGCAGTGGATCAGGTGCTCGCACCTGAAGCAATAGCCGATGAGATAATGCGATTTCTACAGTAACATCTATGGACAATGATAAACTCAGCCTGATAAGCAGCTTCATATCCAAAAAAAGCGGCCTCGTGTTCAGAGAAAAAAACCTGTCGGCGCTGAAGAGCGCGATAGACAAACGATTGGCTGCCCTTGGCTACGATGATATTCTCCAGTATTACATGCACCTGAAATTCGATGAAAACGGGCAGAACGAGATAAAGAGCCTCTACAGCCTCATCACTGTAAACGAAACAGAGTTCTTTCGCGATAAGCACAGGATGAAGGCTCTCTTTGAGAAGGTGATCCCGGAGATAGTCGAGAAAAAGATATCCAGGTCGGTGATAAACGGGACGCCGCCGCTTATCACGATCTGGAGCGCCGGCTGCTCCTCCGGAGAGGAGCCCTTCTCGATTGCCATAGGCCTCAATGAGATGAGAAGCCATCGCTTCTTCTACAACGTCGAGCTGCTCGCCACAGACATCAACTCGGAGATCCTCGCAGTCACCAACGAATCCATCTATGACACGAGAAAGCTGAAAAACGTGGACGAGGCCATCAGAAAAAAGTATTTCACCAGAACAGACAGCGGCTTTCAGCTTGTAGAGAATATCAGGAAGACAGTGAATTTCAGATATCACAACCTGGTCGAAGACCCTGTACCTCTGAGTTCTCAGAGGCTGTGGGATATAATAGTCTGCCAGAACGTGATAATCTATTTCGACAAGGCCACGATACAGAAAGTCATAGAGCAGTTCTACAACAGCCTCGTGGAAGGAGGCTACCTGATCCTGGGCTTCTCGGAGAACCTGCACGGAATCTCAGATTTGTTCACGACTACGTACTACGACAAGATAGCTCTGCACCAGAAGCTGCAGAAGAAGTCGCCTGTGCAGGCTGCGGAAAAGCCTGGAAAGCCTGTGAGGAAGGCTGAGCCTCCTGCGCCGCCTGAGCCGCCTGAAAAGAAGGAAATCAGCTTCAGCTACGATGAAGCTGAAAAGCTCCTCGGCAATGACGAGATCGAAAGAGCCAGGGAGATGGTGGAGAAGCATCTCGAAGAGCACGAGGAAGACGAGAAAGCCCACTTCCTCCTCGGGCGTATATTTCTCGAGAAGAGCCTCTACAGCGAGGCAGAGCTCCAGTTCAAGATGTGCCTGGCCCTGGACTGCGCTGACTCGTCGGTATACTACTTCATGGGGCTCGTCCATTACAGGCTGGATCAGCCTGAAGACGTGATAAGATTCCTCAAAAAAGCGCTTTACCTGGACAAGGAGAATGCCCTGGCCCACCTTCATCTGGCAGACGCATATATCATGACCAAGGATCTTCAGAACGCCAGGCGTGGATACGAGAATACGATCAAGTGCCTCAAGAAGCACCAGCCTGAAGAGACTCTTCCGATGTCGAAGGGCATCAGATGCCGGAGCCTGATCGAAACGTGCATGAAGAGGCTCAGAGAGCTGGCCTGAACAGCAGAAACGAGAGCTGTCATGCCTCTAAAGCTTCATTGCAGTCGAAAACACACTGACATTGTTGAGAAACGGCAGTAAATCTGAATCCGGGCCATGGAGGAGAATACGGGAGTGCATTGAATCCATGACATGCGGGAACTACGGCTGGTCTTCAGCCCGTAGTTCCTATTGCTTTTATAAGGCTATTTTACAGGAGGCAGAATATGGATATGGACAGAATGGACAGGATGTCATGGCTCGAGTGGCTCGAGAGACCCCTTGACAGCGAAACGGGAGAACAGGGCTAGCACTCCCTTCTCACCGGTAATCTCAGAGCTTCTGAAAGAGAATCTCTACACATCGGCCACTTGATCACTGCATGTTTCAGGGATCAAGGGATCGAGAGATCCAGTGATCGAGGGATTGAAAGAGAATTTCTACACATTGGCCACTTGATCACTGCATGTTTCAGGGATCAGAAGGTTTCTTCCTTCCCTGGATCCCTCGACCACTCGACCACTTGATCACTGATTTACTACCTGGAAATATGAGAGCCGATGACGAGAGCTCTCAGAGCGTGGCCACCTGGGTCATGTTCCTGCCGCCGGCTTTCGACTGGTACAGCGCGCCGTCTGCCGCTTTCAGGATCTTTGTGGCATCGTCAAAGTTTTCGGTGCAGCACGCCATGCCCACGCTGATCGTCACATTGTGACTCTCCAGGCCGTTGTACTGGTAGCTCTCCACCTGCGTCCTCAGCCTCTCGGCCAGGATGAGTCCACCGGTTTCGTCTGTGTGGGGGAGCAGCAGCACGAACTCATCTCCGCCATATCTGGCCAGAATATCTGTCTTCCTTATCCCCGCTTTCAGCAGCGAAGCCACTGTCTGCAGCACATAGTCTCCTGTGAGGTGGCCGAAGCTGTCGTTGATGGTCTTGAACTTGTCCACATCCATGATTGCGACAGTCATAGGCAGTTTGTACCGCTTGCTCCTGATGATCTCTTTCTGAAAATTCTCCTGAAAGAATCTGAAATTGTAGAGCTTTGTCAGGTTGTCCGAGATGGCCATCATTCTGTTTTCCTCATAGAGGAGCATCAGCTTGAGAACGGGGCTGAACTCCTGGGCTATGATGGTGATGCTGTCCGTAATATCTGAAGTGAACCTGTCCTCTCCCTTCGAGTATATGGAAAGGCTTCCCATATATTCGTTGCCGACCTTCAGCGAGGTGATGAACGAGGACTGAATGGGCGAGTCGCCCACGGTCGCCTCGGTGACTGATATTACGTTGCAGTAAAGCCTCGGTTCCCCGAGTATCGTGACTCTGCCATAGTCTGATGCTATGACGTCTTTCATCATCATCAGATGCTCCTGGCAGAATTCACCTGTGCCGTAAAGGTTCATCTCGTATGAATCGGCGTGGACCATGCAGATGCAGAGGCAGTCGTAATCCACCAGGCTCTCTATGAACTCTGAAAGCTCGTTGAGGCATCTGGTCCTGTTGTGAACCAGCGACGATAGCTTCTTCGTCTCATTCATCAGGGTCTGCTCGAAGAGGAGCCTGTCAAGCAGGAAATTGAGCTGGGCCGTCAGGTTAGAGCCTTCCATCTCTCCATTCTGCATGTCCGACTCGACGCCTCTGAAAGTCACTTTCTCCCTCTTCTTCGCAAGAAGCTGATCCATCGACTGAAGAAGGTTCTGAAAGTATGACGAATCCTTCATTATGTAGAGATCAGCGCCTGCCCTGAGCCCCCAGAACTTGTCTCTCTTCTGCTTGGCGACGCTGGTGAGGAGTATGACCGGTATCGAGCTGAGCACCCTGTCGTTCTTCAGAAGCCTGCACAGCTGATATCCGTCCAGCTGCGGCATTACCACGTCTGATACCACTATGTCAGGGGCTTCGAGATATATCTTGGATATCGCCTCCACACCGTTTCTGGCGCTTATCACGTCGTAGCCGTTTCCCTGCAGAAACCCTGTTATGATCTCCCTCTGCAGCGTGCTGTCCTCCACTACAAGCGCTCTTCTCCTGCTCTGATTTCCTGAGTCCTTTTTTTCCAGTGATGTCTGTTCAGATTCTGTCATGAATTCCTCGTTGAAAATATTTTCTGCCTCTCAGCGCTTATGGAGGAGAATTACTCGAAGTCATGCCGTCATTAATCTTTTGCGCCATGCGCATATAGTATGTTTACAAGCTCGTTCTTCCTGAATTTCTTTGCCACATCGAGCGCAGTCTCGCCTTTTTTGTTCACTGCATTGATATCAGCGCCCTTGGACAGCAGATACTCTACGATCTCTGTATTTCCGCTGCCTGCGGCGCAATGGAGCGGCGTCCGCTCATAATCGCTCTTTGCGTCTATCCCGGCGCCGTGGGCAAGAAGTTTTTCAGCCACTGCCCTGGAGCGCGCAAGATGGAGCGGCGTAAGGCCCAGATTATCTCTGCTGTTTATATCGGCACCCTCCGATATCAGCAGATCCATCGCATCCACCGCCCCGCCGCTTGCCGTCCAGTGCAGCGGCGAGGTGCCGACATCCGTCTTGCAGTCGACAAGCGCCTGGTTCTGCTTCAGAAGAACCTTGATCCTGTCGACGTCATTTTTGGCAGCTGCATTGCATATGTCGTTGATCTCTTCAGCTGTGGGCGGTTTATGACTGCCTGAAGAGAACATCTTCATCCTGCCGCGCTCTGCTCTCTGCGGCTTTGTATCCGAGGCCGCGGCTGCGGCGCTCTTCGAGGGCTGAGAGGCGGAGGCCTCTTCCGGCGCATTCACAGGCTCAGGCCCGGCGCTCTTCCCGGCAGCATGGGGAGCAGAGGATAGTGCGGAGCTGGAAGTCTCCCTGGCGTGACGGTGAGCAGATGAAGCAGCTATCCCGGCGCTCTCCTTCACAGCCTGCGGCTCAGGATCGGCGCTCTTCCTCAACTGATGCGGAGCCGTTTGAGCGTCAGCGCTCTTTCCGGGAGTCTTCACCGCTGTGGGAGCCGCAGCCTGGCCTCCGTCCCGGCTGTGCGGCGCTCCTGCAGCAGTATGGGCCGCTCTGGAAGGAGCCATCGTGCCGGGCTTCACAGCCGGCTCCGGCGAGCTCTTCGCCTTTTCGGATCTCTCCTCGGCCTTCTTGAAGTGAGCCCTGTAATGCCGAAGAAACATCAGATTCAGGCTGAGCAGGTACTCTCTCGAAGGCAGCCCGAAGCCCTCCGCGGAGAGAAAGCCGCTCTCATCGATCCTTCCCTCGACAGCCCCGTCATCTGTATAGCAGCAGTCCTTCACAGGGATGAAACGGATTGTCAGCTCGGTGTTATCGGAGCCCTGGGGCGTTATCTGACACGACTCAATCCCGAATCTCATCTTCATATCTTCAGACTTCAGCACGATGGTGGAGCCGTGATCCGCTCCGGCCATGACATCACAGGACAGGCAGATCTCTGTCCACAGCGAGATTATCTCCTTCCTGAGCAGAGATGTCCATCTTTTCATGTCCATGTTTCCATCGGCCTGTAATGAATCGTCAGGACATCTTCCGGAATACCTATCACGGATCCCGTTTCTTATCAGAAGCTCGTCGACATCCTTCTCAGAAAGCCCGTATAGGGGAGTTCTCCCAAGGTCGTCGCACTTTTCGATCGAGGCGCCCTTCTTTATCAGAAAGTCTATGAGGTCCTTATTCGACTTGTCGACGCAGTGCAGCGGCCTCTCGCCGAAATGACTCCTGTCCGGCGCATTGACATCGGCCCCGCTTGCTATCAGATACTTGACCATTTCGAGGTTGTCTGCCGCCAGAGCCACATGAAGAGGCGTGGAGCCGTCACTGAACTCGCAGTTGGGGTCGGCGCCGGCGCCTGTGAGCATCTTGACGATCTCGAGGTTGTTCCTCATCACCGCCCAGTGCAGAGGAGTCCATTTATCATTATCCTGCGCCTTTATTCTGACTCCCCAGGACAGGAAGAGCTTCACGAGCTTGTGATGGCCCTGGTTGGCCGCCCAGTGCAGCGGGGTCCAGCCGTCGCTGTCCTGCCTGTCCTTATCGGCGCCTTCTATCAGCAGCAGCTCGGCCACATCATCCTGGCCGCATATTGCAGCAACGTGAAGTGGAGTCCAGCCTTTGTGTGTTTCCGCATTGATATCTGCGTCCTTGGATATCAGGAGCTCGGAGATCTCCCTGTTGCCTATCTCAATCATCCGATGCAGAGGAGTCCAGTGGTCCCTGTCCCGGGCATTGACATCGGTCCCCATGAATACGAACTCTTTTACGGCATTTATATTTGACTTTTCAATCGCCTCGAATATGTCCTGATAGTCACGGAATGTCTTTCTCTCGCTGTCCTCGAGGATCTCTGACACCACCGTGGAGCCTGTATCCTCCTTCGATGAAGAGAGATCGAGAAGCTGCATGACCTTCCTGGCATACTGGGGCCTGTTTGCAGGCACGAGATCGAGGAGGGAGGAGATTATTGCGTCCAGGGCTTCAGGAACGCCTGGATTAAGCTTTCTGGCGGATTCGAATGTGTACGGTATGCCTTCCTGCGGATCCATGCCGGTTACCAGGTAGTGAATCAGGACTCCGAGTGAATAGAGATCGCTTCGCTCATCGGCGAACCCCTGCGTCTGCTCCGGAGACATGTATCCCTCAGTGCCCGTCATCATGCCGCCATTCTGCAGGTCGGCCATCTGCGCCACGCCGAAATCCACAAGAAAGACTTTGTCTTCATTGACTATGATGTTCGACGGCTTCAAATCCCTGTATATGATCGGAGTTGGCTGCGAGTGCAGATACTTCAGTATGTCCAGTATCTGATAGAAATAGTCGAGCGCCGTTTCAATCGGGAAAGGGCGCTTGTTCCTCTCCGAGATTATCGTATCAAGGTCCTTCCCCTCTATGAACGTCATGGCTATGTAATAGGAAGTAGTCTTCCTGACCGGATCCCTTACCATGAAGTAATCCGTGACTTTCGGCACGCCGCCGTGATGGAGGCGGGAGAGCAGCGCCGCCTCCTCCTTGAAGCTCTGCTCCAGATACTTCGTCTCCTCAGGGTTCCTGTAGTTGGAGATCATCTGCTTCAGGGCCACGATATTGCCGAGGCGGATATCCTTCGCCTTATAGACGCATCCCATCGCCCCTGATTTTATCTCGAGCAGCACTTCATAGCGGTTGTCAAGCAGTTTGGTATGCACAGAAGACATGGGCTCCTGGCAGTGCCTGCAGAATTGTTCATCGCCTGTATTCAGTGTTCTGCACTTCAGACATATCTGAGACATTCTTATCAGCTTCCCTGCATGCTATTTACTTTGATTGTGTGCAAGCTCCGCATGGGTCCGGCCGGCGGCATCCCTGATGTCGGCTTTTGCCCCGCTGGCTGTCAGGTATTCCACGACCTCCCTCAGTTCTGCCATTGCGGCCCAGTGCAGCGGGGTCATGCCGTCCAGATCTGCGGCATCCTTCTCGGCACCTCTCGATATCAGCAGTTCCAGAACTTTCTTCTCACCCTGCCTGGCTGCGTAGTGGAGCGGTGTGGATTTCAGATCTGTTCTTGCATTTACCTTTGCTCCCTTGGTCAGCAGGAGCTTGACGGCCTCGTGGTTACCATGGCCGGCCGCAAAGTGGAGCGCTGTTCTTCCCATATCGTCTCTGTGCTCAATCCTGGCATTCCTGTTCAACAGCAGTCTGATGACTTCTGTCGAGCTTCCGTCACAGGCCTTGTGGAGAGGCGTGCAGCCGATGATGTCCAATCCCTCCAGCCTGGCTTTTTTCGATATGAGCAGCTCAACAGCAGCCGCATGTCCTTTCTGCGCCGCCCAGTGAAGCGGGGTCATGCCCTTCCTGTCTGTTGATTCGAGCGAGGCTCCACGGGAAATAAGGTACTCCATTACGTCAGCGTTTCCCCTGTGAGCCGCCCAGTGAAGGGCCGTCATGCCACTGCTGTCTCTTGAATGTATCCCGGCCCCGCGCGATATCAGAAACTCAGCCATCTCCCTCTGCCCCCCGAGAGCCGCCCAGTGAAGAGGCGTGAGATCGTGATTATCTCTGGGCTCAATCTGATCGATCTTGGTGAGGATCAGTTCCGCCACGTCCCTGTAACCCTTCAGGGCAGACCAGTGCAGAGGCGTGAGACCGTTATGGTTTGTTATATTGCAAGGGCTTCCTTTGGTTATAAAGCCCTTTACGGCATTGATATCATTCTTTTTCATGGCCTCGTTCAGATTGCCGTATTTCCTGGCCATCACATTTGATATCAGGCTCAATGACTGATTTCGAGTCGTCAGGACGCGCGCCACTCTCTGCCATTTGTTGACAGACTGCCCGAGGGATTTTATCTCGTCGAGAGACCTCTGAAGCTCTCTCAGGCGCATGACAAGAGCCATCTGGAGGGTCAGGATCCTCTCCCCCACATTGATCCTCGCGCAGAGCTCGCCTTCGTCATATGGTTTTGCTATATAGTCATCGGCACCTGCCTCGAGGCCTTCGACCAGATTCTCTGTGAGGTTTTTGCTCGTGAGCAGGATGATATACTTCTGATTTGAAAAAGGAGAGGTCCTGATAAGGCGGCAGAGCTCTATGCCATCTACATTGGGCATCATCCAATCCGTGAGGACTATGGGCGCTGAACCCTTTTCCTGAAGTATCTGCCAGGCTTCAGCTCCATCGCAGGCCATGATCGTCTCATAGCCTTTCTTCGAAAGTATGGATTGAGCGAAGGTTCGCTGCACCTCGCTGTCATCGACTATCAATATACGCTTCGTATGCATAGCTCAGAACCTTCGATAAATCTGCACTTTGCAGAGATGTCCAGGCATATATTCTCATCAGCATAATCAACGCCTCCTGCCACCATGGGGGCAGTCAAACCCGGGTCATCCACGACCGCTCTCTGCACAGGTGTCATTCTGACGTCATTATAGAATCCTTTCGTTCAAAACTCAAAGAAACCTGCATAGGGATTTCCTCAATATTGGGAAACACAATGACGACTGCCGGCGCCTTTCATTGCAGGCTCTGTCTCTGAAAGCCCAGGGAAGTCGTGATTCCGGAACTGAAGTCAGAGCCCGTTGAGGTACTGTATCAGCTCGGCATTTTCGAGGGGATTGGCGAAGAACCTGTTGCTCGTGGTCTTGAGGAAAGATAGAAATGAGCTGTGAGGCTCTTCACGGGACGCGAAGATCATGAGGTCGGATAGCGAAGGGTTCTTTTTCTGTATGGATTTAAACAGATATGCGCCGGTCATGCCGTCTGATGTCGCATTGATATCCATGATAATCGCAGCGAAGCTCTGGCTGTCGATTAATCTGAGGGCATTCTCACCCGATTCCGCCATTACAGCGGATATTCCCTCGCTTTTGAGGAGCGTGTTGAGGCCATGACTGACTACAGGATCGCTGTGCACAACCAGCACATATTTACGTGCCTTTGCCCGTTTGTCCTTTTTCTCGGACGGCGCGCTCTCCTTTTCATCTTCCTCGGCCACCAGCTCGAAGAGCTTTCTCATCTTCCTGGGAGCTGCATGCTCTTCGCTGTGAGCGGGCTCATCAGCCTTGCCGCTCTCCCCGCCGGCAGGCTTCGCCGGCTCTGGCGATGACAATAGCTTCGGCTTCTTCTTCTCTTCCTCCAGCGACGCTGTAAGCGCTTCTATCCTGTTAGCGCTCTCGCTCAGCTGCCCCACCAGCGTCTCTATCCTTTTCGTCTTATCATTGAGCTGTGCCGCCATTGTATCGACCTTTTTCGAGCTTTCCTTCAGCTGTTCAGCCAGAGCATCGGCCTTCTTCGAGCTTTCCAGCAACTGTCCGGCCAGCACCTCAGCTTTCTTCGAGCTCGCCTGCAATTGCTCTGCCATGGCCTTTTTCTCAATCTTCAGGATATCGCGTTCTTTCTTCAGAAGCTCTGCTTCATCGTGCAGCTTTTTCCGCTCTGAGTCAAAGCTGCCAAAATCCTGCCTGATCTGACCGGCATCTTCCTGCAGCTTTTTCTTTTCAGTCTCCAGGCTGTCGCACTTTGTCTGCAGAAAGTTCAGCTCCAGCATCGCGTTTTCCAGAATGCCTTCCAGCTCCTGGACAGCATTGAGCTTAGCTTCTGCCGCGGACAGCCTTTCGAGGTGCGCCTGATTCTCGAGAAGCTTCTGTGAAAGAGAGGCGTTTTCTCCCTGCAGGCTGTCGCACTTCTTTTTCATCGCCTGCAGCTCTTTGGAGATCTTCTCATTTGTCACTTCCAGATCGAGAAGTGTGAGATCCGGAACATCGATGTGAATATCATTCTGCCCGTTTTTATCTCCAAGCATGGGTCCTCACTGATTTTTGTTTTTTCTACAGTAATGTTATGTATTTCTCTCTGCAATTCCATGGTTCCTTTAGCGAGCCGCCTTTCAGGAGGAGTTGCGCGAATGCTTTCAGAATAAGTCCTGATGCTTTTCCTCATCATATCCCGCACCGTTTCGGACAGAAGGCTTTTCTCCCTCCATCTCCCGGAGCGATAAACCATCTTATCCAGCGCGATATTGCCGGATCGCCAGTCCTGTGTCGATCAAAGGCCATGATTGAAGAGCTTCCCCTGACCGAGAGAGATGGTTCAATCAATATAAAGAATATAGTATAAGTAAGTTTAAAGGTGACCAAATGAAAGTACTGGGATGCGGAAACACAAATATGGGTGACGACGGCTTTGGAGCAGCAATAATCAGAGTCCTGAACGAAAGACAGGGAAACGATGGCATTGAGCCTGTTGAGGTGAGCTGGGGAGGCATTTCCATTCTTGACCACATGGAGGGGCAGGAAAAGGTCATTATTGTAGATGCAATGAAACTGGGAGCCCCTCCGGGAACAGTTCACCGCTTCGATTCTGACAGTATCCCCATGCAGTACAAAGGCAACTATGCGACTCTTCACGAACTTGGTATCCTGGAAGCTCTGACTATCGGAAGATCCATCTTTCCCGACAGGATGCCGCATGAGATAGTGCTGATCGGCGTTGAGGCGCAGCAGATGGAGCCTTTCTGCCTGGAACTGTCCGACCCGGTCAGAGATTCCGTTCCAGCTGTGATAGCGCTTATACTAAAGGAATCCGGAGTATCGTGATGCCTGCGAATACATATCGTGTTTTCTGATCACAATAAAGCGGTTCGGGCGAGACGATGCTTCTTTCAATGCGAGACGGACGGTAAAAACTATTGTAGAAAAATCTTGGAGGATGAGAAGGAGAGAAGGGATGGAATATAAAAATCTCTTAATGATAACTCATAATAATTTGCTGCAGTCCGACATAATGTCAGAATACCTGATACTGGTTTCAAAGATCCCAGCTTTTGATTATAAGGTATGCGCCTGATGACAGATATATTGCAGAAAAATAAAACAGGATATGAAGAGGCCTCTGTTTTTATGGAAAAACAACCGCCTCTTTTTTATTCGTCAGCAATGGAAACAGACATGCGGGCCGGTTGCTGATTTCGGCAGGGCAGAGTCCCAGGTACTCAGCGAAAGGCCATTTCTGATAACGGGGGAACAGGCTCAATATATAGAAACGTATTGCGAAAACGGAAATATCATTGAAAGAGGGTGATGACTATGACAGAACAGGCATTGACACAGGAACGCAAGAAACTGCAGGAGCTGATGAAGTTCCTGGGGGCTCTCGCACTGGGCTCCGACAAGATCCTCAAGCAGTCGGCGATTCCTATCTCGAGAAAGATAGGGCGAGAGGCGATCGCGCAGAGAAAACCCCGTCAGACAAAGGACATCAACGAAGCCATCAAGATCCTCGATGAAGTTCTGAAAGAGCACGGCATATGGTGGGGATTCCATCTGTGGAAAAAAGACAGCGATTCAGATTATTTCACAAAGGAAGGGAACAAGATAATAACAAAGATCGTGTTCACAGACTGCATGATCCGGAATACGCTCTACACCTTCGCCCATGATCAGGGAGGCGCCCTCTGCTTCATGAACCATGGCTTCTTCGAAGGAGCTCTTGAAGCCATCACAGGAATGAACGTCAAACTGGAGATTATCCATGCTGGGGAAAATGCATGTATCAAACGCTTGACTCTGGAGGGAAATTAACCATGGTAAAATTATCAACAGACTGGCTGTCAGTATGCGGTGGATGCCATGTGTCTCTCGTAGACCTTCATGAGAAGATATTGAAAGTCTTCGAGCAGGTGCAGCTCGTGAGATGCCCTGTTCTGATGGACACCAAGGACTATCCCGAAGCGGATATCGGCCTTGTTGAAGGCTCGATTCGCTCGGATCATGACCGGCATGCCCTGCACGAGATGAGAAAAAGCTGCAAGACGCTCATTGCGTTTGGCACCTGCGCAGTATACGGAGGAATAAGCGGAGCAGGCAGTGTCCATACTCCTGAGGACATCCTGAAAAAGGTCTATAAGGAGAGCCCCAGCACGACTCCCTCAGAGCCTCCCTCACAGGATGTTCCTGTGATGGAAAAGAGCGTCACCCCCATCGATGAGGTCGTCAAGGTGGACATCTACATTCCCGGCTGTCCTCCCCACCCTCTCTACATCTTTGACGCGATTTCAGCGCTTCTTTCGGGCGCTGCGCCGAATATATCAAAGATGAACGTCTGCTCGAAATGCAAAAGAGACATGGACAAGTCAGATGTCACGTCGATCAAGAGAGAGCTGGAAGGGATACCTGACAGCACGAAGTGCTTCCTGAGCCAGGGATACGTCTGCATGGGCTCGGCGACGATAGACAGATGCCTGGCGCCATGCCCTAACGAAGGGATGGTCTGCACGGGATGCGCCGGACCTTCAATCAATATCGTCTCAGAGCCGAACAGAGACATCAGAACGGAGATTGCGCTGAGGATGAGCAAGCTCACGGCAATTCCGTATGACAAGATTCTGAAATCCATCGAGGAGTTTTCGAGAACCTACTACGCGCACGCGATGGCTTCCCCGTTCATCAGGGAGAAGCCCACGTTCCTTATCAAGAAGTGGATGAAAGAGGCGGAAGGAGTGATGGCATGAAGACGATAACGATAGATCCAGTAACGCGCATTGAAGGCCATGCAAAAATCAAGATAGATATCGATGACAATAACAAAGTCGCCGGAGCGATCCTGCAGGTTCTCGAGCTCCGCGGCTTCGAAAAGATAATGGTGGGCATGGAAGTCGAAAAGGTGCCGCTCTTTACGGCCCGCATCTGCGGAGTCTGCCCCACTTCCCATCACATAGCCTCAGCCAAGGCTCTGGACAAGGTCTTTGGCGTGGAGCCTCCGCCTGCGGCAAAGATGCTGCGGGAGCTGATGTGCCTGGGCCAGTTCATCCATTCTCACACGCTGCATTTCTTTCTGATGGGCGGGCCTGATCTGATTCTGGGAGTCGATTCGCCTGCTGAAAAGAGAAATGTGCTCGGCATACTGCAGGCAGACCCGGATACGGCCAAAAAGGCGCTGCGCCTCAGAAGCATCGGGCAGATGATAACGGAAACAATAGGCGGCAGAGGAGTTCATCCTGTGACATGCGTGGCAGGCGGCATCACATTCAAGATGTCAGCAGAGCGCCGCGAGCAGCTGAAGGGCCTCTGCAGGGAAGCGCTCGAGCTGACAAAGACGGTGGCACCCCTCTGTAAGAAGGTCGTCGAATCCCATGCCGATCTGATACAGGACCTTGTCATGGAGACCTACTACATGGGCACGGTTCTGAACGGTAAGGTGAACTTCACCTATGGCGACATCCGGACCATTGATCCCAAAGGGAACAAGGTGGCGGAGTTCAATTCATCCGACTACAGAAACCATATCGTGGAGAACGTGTTCCCATACAGCTATATGAAGCCCGCCTTCTTCAAGAACGGCGGAGGGCAGCAGGTCTACAGGACGAATTCACTGGCGCGCATCAACTGTGCGGACGGCATGGAGACGCCTCTCGCCCAGGCTGAGTTCGCTGATTTCAGATCCCGGTACGGGCATCCGGCCCACAACACGCTGCTCTTCCACTACGCAAGGATAATCGAGCTCCTCTACGCGGTGGAAAAGGCTCTGCAGCTCGTGGAGGACGACGCCATAATGGGAGAGACAAGGGTGCCTGTGACATACAAGGCTGGCCGCGGAGTCGGCCATGTGGAGGCCCCCCGTGGAATCCTGATCCACGACATAGAGAGCGATGAGCGCGGCCGTGTCAAGAATGCGAACCTGATCGTCGCCACACAGCAGAACTATGCGGCAATTAACGAGTCAATCAGACAGGCCGCAGTCAAGTATATCGAAAAATCGGACAAGGAAGTGCTGAACGGAGTGGAAGTCGCAATCCGCTGTTATGATCCCTGCCTCTCGTGCGCAACTCACGCCATCGGCCATATGGCAATGGACGTCGAGATATCCAGAAACGGAGAGATTCAGAGAAGAATACGGAGGTCCAGCTTATAATGGCACAGACTAAAGAGATCAAAATCACCATTGATGAAAAGGCTTGCAGGGGGTGCAGACTCTGCGTCGATATCTGCCCGACTGAAGTATACGAGTTTGATGAAAAAGAGAAGAAATGCAAGGTAAAGACAGTAAAGGACTGCATAGAGTGCGCGTCATGCCAGTACGTATGCCCATCCAACTGCATAACCCAGGAAGGGCTGTACTACAGCAAGAACTTCTTCCGCAACGAAGACGTGTACGGAAGGGCAGGCAGATATCTCTTCCCCCTCCAGGACAGTATGGAGCTGTCGAAGGAAGACTATATCCTGGCAGCGAAGGACATAAGAACGCGCCTCTCGGCGCTTGGCGCAACCTTCAAGAAGATGGTCGGCGCTTCCGCGCCGACTGTTGCGACAACTGCAGGCAGAGCTGGCGCCTGGCATCTTCCTGAGATGTACGAGGAGAAGGTAGGCAATCTCTCTTCCCTTCTCGACGATCTGAAGGAAAGGCTCAAATACGGATGGGAGATGAAGCCTGAGATGAAAGGCGACAATGAAGCGGCGCTGATAATTGCCGCCTGCCCTGTCCGGGAGATATGCCAGGCCGAAGGGCTGAAGATCGGCGGAGACCTCTGCGACCTGTTCAAGTCATATCTGACAGGTATCATAGTCGAGATCCTGAAAAAGAGGCCGATGATCAAGATTGAGAGCACAGGCGATTCTCAGTGCCAGTATGCAGTAAAGCTGATGGAGATGTAAGGTCCGGTTCAATGAGTCATCGATGATCATCACATCGTGACTCAAAGACTTGACGGAGATACATTATAATGAGCTCAGGAAACTAAGAAAGGGAGTGGGATTAAATGGCAACACCGAAAGAGATACTGGAAGCAATCACAAAGGTAGAAGGCGTTGAAGCCGCGATGGCAGTAGGACGCGACGGCCTGCTGCTCTCGAGCGCAGGTAAGTCGGGGATCGATCTCGAAGCCATCGGCGCAGTTGCATCGAGCACACTGGGTTCCGCAGAAGTGCTGGGCGATGAGCTGGCGAGCGGCAGCCTCGACCAGGTCATCATGCAGTTTGAAAACGGGATCACAGTGCTGGAGGCCGTCGGAAAGGATGTCATCCTGGGCGTTTTCGCCCGGTCGGGATCCAATATCGGAGTAATAAGGCTCGCCATCAGAAGAAACAAGGACGCACTGGCCAAGGCTTTCGCATTCTGATGCAGCAAGCTCTGTTGGAAGTCTCTGAGATCCGGGCCTTTGCAGTATGTGCAGACAAATCTGCATGCTGCAGGGGAGAAGGATCTGCTGCAATGTCATTATTATCCGGTTGGAGAATAGATAGATAATGGATTGGTTTGGCAAGCTATTTAAAAAAGAGAAAAAAGAAAAGGCAGAGGCCGGCGACAGGCCGCAGGCCGCAGTGACCGTGGCGGCGCCGCCGCCGCAAGGTACCGGGGAGAGAGCGCCCTCGCAGGCCGAAACGCCGCCGCAGGCTGCTGAAGCGCCTGCGGAAGACACCGGGCCGCCTGAAAGCAGCGCTCAGGCCGTGGATAAGGCAGGTGAAGCCCGGCAGGCCGAGTCAGGTCCTGCCGGTGACGAAGAAACGGCTGCGCTGACTATCAAGGGCGTGCTCAAAAAGCTGCTGATGACCGAAGGAGTCACAGGCGCGATGGTGGTCAGCAGCGACGGGTTTCTGCTGGCGCATGCCGGCTATACAGGAAGCGATCAGGAAGCCGTGGCTGTTCTTGCATCGAGCCAGGTGGGGGCTGCCGCCAGCCTTTCAGAGGAGCTGCAGACCGGGAAGCTCACACAGATGGTTGTAGACTTCAATGAGCGAAGAGTGATAATGGAGTCGATCGGAGAGGGCCTCATCCTCGCTCTCGTGGCTTCGAGGGAATCCAACCTGGGCATGTTGCGCCTTGTCATCAACAATATCAAGGAGTCCATACTGACCTCTTTGACGCAGGCTTGATATGAAGAAACTCTGGACAACTATCGGGAAGGGATTGAAATGGAAAAGCTGAAAGCCATCTTTCACAAGAAGGAAGGCGAGCACGAAGAAGCTTCGCAAAAGAAGAAAGGCGAGCATGAAGAAGAGCATGCCTCCGTTCCACGCGACTTTCTCGATAACTCCTTTGGTGATGTGCTCACCGTAACAGGTGTCCTGCAGAAGATATCCATTGTCAAGGGCGTAAAGGCTGCGTTCATAGCCGACAGTGATGGCCTTCTGGTCGCAGGAACAGGAATGGAGCAGATCACCATGGAGAACATCGGGAGCATGCTCAACACATTCTGCGCATCCCTGAACGATATCGGCGAAGAATCAAAGCTGGGCCAGTTCGATGAGCTGGTGCTCACTTACAGCTCAGGGAAGCTGTTTTTCAGGACGATCTCCCCGAGATTCTTCTATGTCGTAGTCGGCGATAAAGAGGCGAACTGTAACAAGATCTCCATGATGATGGACGGATACCGCAGCGCCGTGCTGTCATTTCTGGGAGTGAAAGAGTAGACAGGCTTTATCCCGGGCCGCCGTAATTGCTTCGGAAGGCCCGGGATTGTTTATTTGCCTCACTGCTCTGCCCTCTTCGCTGAAAACGCTTCGACGGCATCAGCAACGCTGTCATAGAATTCAAAGACTCTGTGGAGCCTCGTGAATTCGAAGAGCACCTTGACCTGCGATGCGGCGCCGCTTATCTTGAGATCTCCTCCTGCGCCTTTCACAGTCATCCGCGTCGACAGGATGACGCCGAAGCCCGAACTGTCTATGAACTTTACCTCGCGCAGATCCATCACAACGCTGCTGCTTTCAGCCAGCACAGGCGCCAGCGCTTCTGTGAGTTCAGTGGCGTTGTTGATATCCAGGCGCGGGCAGGGCAGTGTCACCGCTGTAACGGCGCCGTGTTTCTCAATTCGAATATTCATGATGCGGAATCCCCTTTCTCGTTCAGGCGGTCAGTCAGGAGCCTTTTCCGGATTTCATACCGAACCTGCCGATACCATCTTTTCCTTTGATGAGACAGATGAACTTCTTCCCTCTCCCGTCGACTCCGTAGAATACATTGTCAACACAACATTCTATGAAATAGAGGCCAAATCCGCTTTTCATGGATCCATCGAAGACCGGAGGGCGGATGTCTTCGACGTCAAAAAGCTCGCCGTCATGAAACACCGTAACTGCAAGACTTTCCCTGTACACATCGGCTCTGACAGTCATCTCTCTGTCCGTTCTTCCCCTGTATGCGTGCCTGATTATATTGGTCGCAGCCTCGTGGACTGCCAGCTCAATCTTGAAAACGGAGACTTCATCGCTTCCGATCCACGGTATATCCTGGCATATCGACCACATAAACGATGAAATGCCCTCCAGCTCTGCCGGGCTGCTAGATACCGCAAGCTCTTTCGATAAAAGAGGGGCATCCTGCGCGGAAGGAAGGTATTTAAATGCTATGCATGTGAAGTCATCGCTGAAGGTCTGGCTGCCTGAGAAAGCGTAGAGCTCGCCAAGGATCCGTTCAATCATATCCTTCGGCTCAGCCTGAGCATATATGGACACAAGCCTCGTGAGCCTCCTGACTCCAAAGGTCTCTCCATTCCTGTTCTCCACATCGGTCACACCGTCGGAGTAGAAGAGAAATACATCGCCAGGCTCAAAGAGGCGTGATCTCTCCCTGTATATCTCGTCTTCGCTCACGCCCAGCGGCAGAAACTCCCCGTCTATCAGAAGGCACGATCTGCTCCTCGCGTGATAGTGAATTACGCTCGTGTGGCCGCAGTCCACTATGCTCATTCTTCGGCAGTCGAAGTGGAATCTGGCATAACAGAGGGTCGAGAAGACTCTCAGTTTCATGAGCTGATGGGTAATGTCTTCATGAAGAGTCTTTATTATCTTCTCCGCCCGAGGCGGAGAGCTCTTGTCCCTGGAAGTCGCCATCAGGTAGTTCAGCGTTCTCATTATGCTGCTCTTCAGGCCGGCGCCGATCAGCGCCGCAGGTATCCCCTTCCCCATCACGTCGCCTATTACCAGATCGAAGCAGTCATCGCTGTGGACGAAGAAATCAAAGAAATCCCCGTCCACGAGCCTGGAAGGTATCGACAGAGTTGCAACTCTCCCTGGGAGCTTTCCAGGCGGCTCCCCGATGAGGAGGCTCTTCTGTATCTTCTGGCCGATCTCCATTTCATAGGCCCGCGCCGCCCTCAATGCCTCTTCGGACTTCCTGCGCTCCGTTATATCCACTATGATCCCCCTTATCCCCTCTATCACTTCCCCGTATACGATGGGGCTGGCATAGATGGACACAGGGAAGGAAGTCCCGTCCTTCCTTCTCAGCGAATAGTCCACATTGACATGCCCGGAGCCGAAGAGGTTGGCGATTCCGATATCCATCTTCTCTCTCTCAGACGGAAGGATCATGTCGAAAGCGCTCAGTCCGCTCCTGAACTCTTCAGCGGAGTACCCCAGATAGACAGAGCACATCCTGTTCGCAAAGTTGATCCTGCCGCTGCAGTCAATCTCAAAAACGCCCTGGGGAAGCAGATCGGCCAGCTCCTTGAACCTCTTTTCACTCGCCATCACGGCCTGCTCGTTCTTCTTCCTCTCCGTTATGTCCATGAATGTTATCAGAGCTGCAGACTGCTCAGAATTGCTGTCGCTGAGTCCGAAATACTTGTAAAAAAGGGTTCTCGAGCCTCCTGTGAGCGGCATGCATATTATCTCTCCCTCGCACTCAGGCTTCCCTTCAGCAAGAGTGGTGAAGATATCTGTCAGACCCGGCAGCGAGCATTCATTGAAGATCTGCGAGATATTCTCCGTCAGCATTTCCCTGCTCTCGACGCCAAACATGCTGAGAGATGCCGAATTGATCGATATGAGCCTCACCATCGGCATGCACTGGGCTACCCTCTCGGGATGGCGCTCCAGCTCTTTCCTGATCCCTTCCTCCCCTTCAATGCAGTTGAGCGACTCCCTGATTCCGGAGAGATCTGCCTCCCAGATGGCGAACGGTGAATTCTGGAAGATATTTCTATACCGCCTCTCGCTCTCGAGCAATTTCTTCTCGGCGAGCTTGCGCTTCGAGATATCCCTGATGCAGATAATCCCGCCGGCCATGTTTCCGCTCGCATCATACAGGCGCGCAGTACTGAGATGGACGTGCAGATCCCCTGCCGGCAGGCCCGTGATCTGTTTCTCATCTTCAGCCACGGCGTCCAGCCCTGCGCCGCTGTGCTCCGCTCCTCCGGCTTCGCCTGTCTTCGAAGGAAGCTCTGACAGTATGGGCTTTCTCATCCCTGTGAAGGGAATCGCGTATTCAAAGTCTCCCTTCCCGAGCATCTCCTGCGCCCTGATCCCTGTCTTAGTCTCTGCAGCTTTGTTCCACGCCGTAACTATTCCATCTTCATTTATCACTATCGTAGCGTCAGGCAGGAACTCGATTATCGTGGAAAGGCGCTGTTCGGCTCTCAGCAGCGCATTCCTGGAATTCCTCAGCGTCCTGGTGGAGCGGCCCATGTGGATGAAAAAAATTGCGGCAAGCAGCAGCGTGTATGCCACTATCCCGGCCAGAACCTGGAACAGCACTTCATATCTCACGTCGAGCTGGGATAGAAAGAGCAGGATGCAGACGAGCAATAAAGGAAGCCATATCTTCATCGTATTCAGTCTTCCTTTTCACAGCCGCCTGCAATGATGGAAGGATGAATAGATGATGCTTCTGCGAGAGGCGTTGTGAAGATTATGCTCTTGAGTATAACAAAAAGAGGCGGCAAGGTCAATCGCACAGGATCATGTTTTCCCATGTGTTTCAGGGATCAAGTGATCGAGGGATTGAAAGAGAATTTCTACACATTGGCCACTTGATCACTGCAGTACTATCTGGAAACATGAGATTGGAACAGTCAATTGCCTGTTCCAGTTTCATGCGCAAAGAGGACTAATCCGCTATCCATATTGAAATAAACAGCAGTCATCACGGATGAGAAAGGGGACTGTCATGAAGATTGGTATTATAAAGCTCTGCGTCGTCATAACCGCCATGCTGCTCGTATCCGGATTGTCCGCCAGAGCCGGAGAGGACCGGCTGGACAAGCTGTTCAAACACCCAGACGGCTTCTATTCTGTTGAGATCCCTCCCGGCTGGAGCCGCGGGCAGGGGATCATGAATATCTGGGAGTTCAAGGAGCCGAAGAAAGGCAGCGAAGGCGCTTTTCAGAAGAACATAAAGATAGTCGCGGCGCAGATGGCAGCCGGGATGACGCTCGACAGCTATATCGAAAGCTCCGTCCTCGCATGGAAAGACATCTGGAAGGTTCTGAAAAAAGAGGATGTCACAGTCAGCGGCTGCAAAGCAAAGCTCGTGACGATCGATCAGACGGTGCCTGGGCAGAAGACGCGCATAGCGAAATATTTCATCGAAAAGGGTGGATTTATCTACATAATCAGCTGCTCTTCGGAAGAAAAGGATTTCGAAGCTTCTCTCCCGCTCTTCAGGAAAACCGTGGGGACTTTTGTCATACTGAAAAAGTAGCCTGAGCTTCCTAATACGAGCGCTCGACTACCTTCGTGATACAGTTGATCGCCCCGCACTGCGAGCTGGTGTAGGTCATGTCGACCGGAACAGGCGTGTAGCCATACTTTTTGTAAACCTTATCGGCGGCGCCGTCCAGCTCCGGTATCTCAAAGTGAGGGATCAATATGTTGTCTCCGTCGATCACCGCATTGTTGTATGTAATCCACGGAACGCTTTCGAGCTCAGAGCTTCCGAGGTATGGAACTCTTTCAACTTTGCAGCCATCGCGCTCCAGGCCCTTTGATATTGCGTCGAAGCTCTCCTGGAGCTTTCTGTCATTTCCGACACCCTCTGTGAGAACATCGAGCGGGTTTCTGTCGATGAGGCCGAGCTTCTCAGAGAAATTCGGCATGTGCTTCTCGAGCCATTTCGAGAGGCCGTCCGTGTGATGGCCGAGCTTGTCCAGTATCGTCCTTCCATAGACCTTATACTGCGACGGATCTCTCTCCTTCAGCTCTTTCAGTATCGAAACGGCCATCGATGGATCTCCCACTGTGACGACCTTCTTTCCTGTCTCAGGGTCTGTCTTTCCTAGCGGCGTCATAGCCATGTCTATGTGGAAGGAAGGCTGCTCGCCCTTGTATCCTATTATCACGACTTTCTGATGCGGGAAAGTCCGATCGAGCATCAGCTTCGCGAGATCCGCCCTGCTCATCGACGATGGCGAGTCTATGGAAAGCTCTGCGGCTACCTTCTCGTATTTAGAGGGATATTTTTTCATATCCTTCTTCATGAACGCTATGGCATCGGACCCGACGTAGAGGGTATCCCTCGTGGCAAGCTGGTTTCCGCCATCCACGAAGATACCCTCCATTCTGCTGTACTTCAGCTCAGGGCTGATCTTCGCGATCTCTCCGGCGAGCTCCCCGTCGTCTCTGCCAGGGAACCACGTCCTGTCCTGCTCGACGACCTTGTTTCCAATTACCAGCGTCGAATCCTGGGCCCATATCGAGAGATCCCTGTCGACAGGCTGAACCCTTATTCGCTCAGGATGGGAGACGGAGCCGTCTTTGACCCAGCTGCTGATCCCCTTCTCCACTACCTCTGCAGTGCGATCCGTATCTGTGAAAACGGTGAACCTGGCTTCAGGCATTGCTTTCATGAATGTCTGCAGAGCAGGGAGATAAGCGCTCGATTTGCCTCCGTCGTAGGTCAGGCACATGTGCACGACTCTGCCCTCGCAGGCAGGGATCATGTATCCGTCCAGGTCGAGGCTGCTCTGGTTCGTGTAGCGCTTCGTGACATTCTTCGCGCTCTTTGCCATCGCCATCGAATCAGGCCCTGCCGATTCAGGCTCACCGGCGCTGCCTGCATATTTGTCAGGAGCCGGCTGAGCCCCGTACTTTCCAGAGCCGCTGGGTACAAAGGCGTCTCCCTTCTCCTCAGGGGCCTGCCTGGCCCTTTCCGCCATCGGAGCCTGCGGAAGTCCCGCATTGAAGAGAATTGGATTGAAGACTGTGCCCTGATTATTTATCATCATCGCATTTCTGTTCCTTCTTGCGAGCTTCTTCTTCCATGGCAAGATCGGCCGATGTTTTCAGGTAATTCCCGCTCGAATACTCGTCAATAATCTTTTCGCGGCTCTTCGCAAAGTCGCCAAGACGGCTCACCGGAGCCTTTTCCTTGTCCATGTCGATCTCTCCCGTACAGACTTTGACATTATTTATTTTAACACAACCCACACAATCTGCCAATGAACAAAATGTTACATTCCGGCCTCGATAGTCGTCAGCTTATGTTAACATACCGGCAGAAGCTTGATTTCACTTCACCAGGGAAAGTATAATATGATGAGGAGTATTATGACAAGCGGAGGGGCCATGGAAATCGGGTCGCAGATACAAGTTCAATCAACTGAAAATATCGATTATACCAGGCTGAAGAATGTCTCAGCAGCATCATCAGCGGCTGAGCCTTCCGGTCCCCCTGTGACTGCAGACGGCTTCAGCTCCGGTCAGTCTGCCCCTGTCATGAAAAACCTCAGCTCAGAGGTCGCCTCCAGAATGATATTCGACAAGGATTTTTCGACCCTGGCCTGGAAAGCCGACCTCCCGTGCCACTTCACAGCCCACCCTGTCATCGGCGGCAACGGCAAAGTCTATATGGGAAGCGATAACGGGACCGTCACGTGCTTCGACACAGGGTCCGGCAGGAAAGACTGGCAGTATTCGAATCGCGGCTCAAAGAAGATGTCCGATCCTATAATGAACGACAAAGGCCAGCTGATAGTGATGGCCGATCTCAGCGCGGTGCTGATACTGGACGGCAATAAGAACGGCGAGAAGCTTCACGAGCTGAAGACCGACACTTTCGCGCCGTCGTCGCCGGCATGGGGGCCGAACGGCACTGTCATAATCACTTCTATGGCTGACGGTGTCTTCAACAAGGAAGGGAAGATCTACGCACTCGACCCCTGGCAGAAGCAGCACACCTCCATATTCAAAGCCATCAACCCGTTCTACCGCGACCATACCGACAAGCTCTGGGAAGTGAAGCTGGAGCAGAAGTCGTTTGATCTCTCGACGGTGAACCCCGACGGAAAGACCAGGAATGTGACGAGGCTTGACGATACAATCTTTTACTCGGACGGCGAGAAGAAGCTCGTAGCTCTCAACGAAACTGACGGCAGCAAGAAATGGCAGTTCCCGATAAAGACCGACGCGCTGTTCGACCCCTTCATCATAGACGGCAGCACAATCGGCTCGGCCACTAGAGACTCGGTCTTCGCGCTCGACGCAAAGACAGGGAAGCCGGTCTGGAAAATCGAAAGCGGCGGTATCTTCGGAGCTCCATCGAGCGACGGTCTCGGCAAGGTCTTCTACCGCCCGACTCCTGATTCCATAGCTGCTGTCGAGGGAGGAGCCGTCAAGTGGACCAGGAAGACGACCTTTTCACCGCTCATCATTCCTCCTGTCACAGACAAATTCGGCGGCGTCTACATAGTGGAAAACGAAAAAGGCAAGGCAACCATATCAGCATTGGACGGCGAGACAGGCGAACTGCGGTTCAAGCTCAACACAAAGGGCGAAGTGGACGATGCCCCTGTCGTCTCACCTGACGGCAGAATCATAGTCAAGATGAGAGACGGCGACAGGAAGACGCTCTGCTGCTACGAGTCGCCTTTCAACCCCGAGCTGACAGCGTCCATACCTGAGAGCGGCTCCCCGACGATTGAGCAGTGCGATGGATGGGTCTCCATCGGAGGAGTCAATCTCCAGGTCAAGCAGTAATCCCGGCCATTGAGGCATCCCCTGCAGTTCCGTCCGGAATGGATCACCTCTGGAACTTCCATGTCACACCACGCCATGGCATAGTTGTATTATGGAGAGTCCCATGGAAAAGCTCCATCCAGGACTGCCATGATTCGGGTAATCAGTGACATCATTGCGAGGTGCAGCCATGAACATACAGTCGATACAGCAGAGAGAACCGGTCACACTCCACCAGGCAGGGCAATTCCTGTCTCAGGAGGCGATGCCGCAGCAGAAGCCGGACACATTCGAGCATTCAGCGTCGTCCTCGGCGGCTGAATCCCCGAAAAAGAAGTGGACCGTCCTTTACTATGCGGCCGGCGATAACGATCTGAAGAAGAATCTCTTGACAGATCTCAACGAGATAGAGAGCGTGGGCTCTGACGAGAACACCAGCATAGTCGCACAGGCCGACCTGGGCATGATGGACTGCAAGCGGTACTGCCTGGAAAAGGATCCAGACCTTTCCGTGATAAACTCGGCGGTGCTCAAAGACCTGGGCAAGACCAACATGGCTGATCCTGAAACTCTGGCCGACTTCATAGAATGGGGCGTCAAAAACTACCCTGCAGAGCACTACTTCGTGATAATATCAGATCACGGTCAGGCCTGGCGCGGCGCCGTCCAGGACGACAGCCACCTGGCCTGGATGACCCTCCCAGATATCCAGGCGGGCTTTTCGGCGGCGCAGGACAGAACGGGTGTCAAGGTTGACGTGATAGGCTTTGACGCCTGCCTGATGGCCAATACGGAAGTGGCTTACCAGCTGAAGGACAGTGCGCAGTTCCTCGTGGGCTCCGAGATGCTCGAAAGCATCGAGGGATGGCCTTTTGTCAAGATACTCGATGAAAAGAAGCTCAGCGCCCTTCAGGACACGCTGAGAGAGCGCATCACCATGGAACCCCGCGACCTGGTGATGAAGATCGTCGGCGACACGGAAGGAAGCACGGAGATTGACCCCATGTCGGCCACCGATCTGTCTGTGATGCCTGAGCTTGCGAAGGCCTCAGATGAGATGGCAGGGAAGATCATAGAAACCAAGACGCCAGGCAACGTCATCTACAATATAATCAAGAATACACAGAACTTCTACGGTTACTATGATCTCGGAGATTTCTGCGACTCAGTTGTGAAAAGCATAGACGTGAAGGACAAGGACCTCAAGGAATCTGCGCAGAAAGTCCACGACATCCTCGGCAGGGCAGTCATCGCCGAGCGCCACTCTGACAAATACCCGAAGGCCCACGGCCTCACAGTGGAGCTGATGCCCGACGACGACTACGACGAAGTGGCCTTCGCAAAAGACACGAACTGGAGAAAAGGAGTGGAAAGCATTTACGGCCACCATTACTAAAAACGGGTACAGCTTAACATTTTCGAAAGTGCAGACAGCTTCCACTTTTTCTGAAAACAGGAACAGCTCGCTGTTCTGCATTCTGGCCGGGTTCTCCTGAATATGGGAGCGCAGTATTGGCTGCAGAAGAATTGCATCCTGACTTTGCGCTCAGTATCTCTATCACCAGTCAAAGTGAAGCTGTCCTTCATGATCGGCAATCGACCTTCTTCCCTGCCTCGACTGCATTGGCTTCGTGAATCTCTCTGCATAAAAAACGAACAGCAGGCCAGACTGCCGCGATTACTGCCAGCCATCCCTATCTGCCGAATGTTACAAAATTGTAAATATTGGCAACTGTCCCCACTTTTTGTGATAGAATGATCTGAAAGGGAAGTGGAGGGAAGATATGCAGCTTGCAATGATTGGTCTTGGAAGAATGGGCGGCAATATGGCGAGGCGCCTGATCAGGGCGGGCCATCAGGTGATTGGATACTCGGCCACGGCGAAGACGAGGGACACTTTCGCGGCAGAGACACGAGCTCTTGCAGCCTCATCGCTGGAAGAGCTCGTGTCGAGGCTCACCCCCCCGAGAGTCGTATGGCTCATGCTGCCTGCAGCAGTCGTGGACGACACGGTCAAAAATCTGATCCCGATGATGCACGAGGGCGACATACTCATCGACGGCGGCAACACCCACTATGTGGATGATATAAGACGCTCGAAAGAGGCTGAATCAAAAGGGATTTACTATCTCGATGTGGGAACGAGCGGCGGCGTCTGGGGCCTCGAGCGCGGTTACTGCCTGATGATAGGAGGAGCTGAAGAAGCTGCGCGGAGAGTTGATCCGCTGTTCAAAGCGCTCGCCCCGGGAAGGGCTCTGGCTCCGGCAACGCCGGGGAGAGAGAAAGATGATGGGACGGCTGTCGAAGGATACCTCCACTGCGGGCCTTCAGGAGCAGGCCATTTCGTCAAGATGGTCCACAACGGAATTGAATACGGCCTCATGGCCGCATACGCGGAAGGCCTCAACATACTGTCTCACGCCAATATCGGGAAAGGCGGGCTGAAAAGTGACGCGGAGACAGCTCCGCTCGCCAATCCGGAGCACTTCGTGTACGACTTCCCCATCGCCGACATTGCCGAGCTCTGGAGGAGGGGGAGCGTAATCTCCTCGTGGCTGCTGGATCTCTGCGCGTCAGCGCTCGCCGAGGAGCCTGAGCTGTCCCGCTTCTCAGGGACCGTGGCCGACTCCGGCGAAGGCCGCTGGACAGTGGCCGCAGCGCTCGAAGAAGGCACTCCGGCGCCTGTGCTGACTGCCGCGCTCTACCAGCGCTTCAGCTCCCGCGGGGAAGATGAGTTCGGCAGAAAGGTCCTGTCGGCGATGCGATTGAAGTTCGGCGGACACAGGGAGCGGACCTGAGAGCCGGCCGACAGGCTCTCGCATCCAGTTACAGAACGTCTCATTTCTCCGGCGCTTCACCGCCTTTCTTCTTCTCCGTCTCACCGGAGGTCTGCATCGATATGGCAAGCTGCGGGAAGGGTATCTCGATGCCTTCGCTGTCAAAGCGGTTCTTGATCCTGAGCAGCAGCTCGCGCTTGACGCGCCATTGCTGGAGCGGCGACGTTTTCAGCAGCATCCTGAGATTGACCGCTGATTCAGCGAGCTGATCCACTCCGAGCATCTGTGGATCCTCCAGAATCACGTCAGACCACTCCTGCTTCAGCTCCCGGGCCGTTTCGAGCATCAGATTCATGGCCTTTGCGAGGTCGGTCCTGTATGCCACGGGTACGACAAAGTCCACCTGGCTCCAGCCGCTGGACAGGTTCTCGACAGTCCTTATGGTGGAGTTGGGAATCGTTATCAGCCTTCCCTCGGTATCGCGAAGCCGGGTGATGCGGAAGGTAAAATCCTCGACAGTTCCGGTGAGTGTGTTTGTGCGTATTACATCGCCTACGGCAAACTGATCCTCGAAGGCGATGAAAAATCCCGCTACGAAATCCTTCATCAGATCCTGAGTGGCCAGGCCGACAGCAACGCCCACGACACCGGCGCCTGCCAGAACAGTCGCTATATTGATATTAAGAGAGTTCATGAATATCAGGAAGCCTGTCAAAATAAGGCCGCCTTTCAACACCATCGCCATCAGGATGCGGAGCATGGTTATGCGGTGAGTAAGGCGCTTGTCCTGGCCTTCATCTTTTCTCCTGAGCTTTTCGAGGGCGGCAAAATATCTTTCGATAAATATGTCTGAAGGCCTGAAGAGAACTATCACAATAATGGAAATCAGCGAAAGGAGCAATGCCGGGATGATTATACCGTGCATGAGGCTTTTTCCGTAAGGCCTTGCTATCGGAAACTGCCACATGATGGCGCAGACAGCGACCAGCCAGAGGATGACCGAGAAGAAAAAGCCTGTTATCTTCAGATATCTCCTCATCATCATCACTCCGAACATATTCAGCAGCACGGTTACTGTAATTATTATCAGCGTGCGATAAAATGCCACTTTGTGATAATCAGACCGGTTTTCCAACCAGGCTCTCCGAAGGCCTGTTTCAACGCTGTCGCGCCACGAGGCTGCAAGCTCCGCTACAGTCGTGCCTGCAGGAGCAGCATCGCTGTTGGTGACAGATATGATATATATGCCTTTGCTTTCTATGACAGGCGTGTTATCCACTATGATAATCCTCACATTGGGCGATTCAATGGTCTTCTTCAGCACTTCATCGAGCCTGCTCTCTATTATTTCAGCCCTTTCTTTCGCGCTGTGGCCTGAGTCCCCCATGACTGTTATGATAGGCCTGTTGTTGAGCATTATTGTTGCTTCATTTGATGGCGACGCCGATGGCTGTGGAGAGCCGGAGGGCGGCTTCTCAGGAGAAGCCGTTCCGGTGGGAGCAGGAGTATGTGAATCAGGACTTTGAGATGCAGCGCCTGAAGGCGGACTGGACGAAGCGTCGCTGGAAGTCGGAGTGGCTGACGGCGGATTGTGGGAAGCCTCCCCTGAAGTCGGACCGGGAGAAGCATCCTCTGAAGCCGGAGTGGCTGACGGCGGGCTCCCAGACTGCGCCGGCTCAGGAGTCGGCACCTGCTGCGCGACTTCGAGCACAGGCTGTGCGGCCGGATATTCGTCCCCCGGGGAATTCTCTGCAGATACCGCAGATGAAGCGTAAGCCAATATCCATATCAGCACGATGATCAAAGCCATCTTATCCCTGGCTCCACAGGCTCTCATAAATCTCCTCCAGGCGTACAGAATGGGATATTGCGGTCATTCACTCAGGGCTCTTCCCTGCCCCGGCCACCGGATGTTTCAGGGTATAATCTTGTTATCCCTGGAAGGCTTCATATCCTCTTGTGGACTTGGAGGAAAAAAATGACAGGATGAGAACTAGTTTCTATACACAAACAGGACTGACAGTACAGATCTTCGATTTTATCAGAAACAACCGCTGCAATGCAGGTAAGATTTCAGCGATTTCAAAAACCATCATAGGAGGAGCCCGGTATGCCAGAAAAAGTAGAGTTCAACCCCAGCGATAATAAAGTGAAGGATTTCCTGAGGCAATGCAGATTCTTCGGAACCATCACAGATGAGGAGCTGGACAGGCTGATGCCTCACCTCACTCTATATAAATACCACAAGGGAGAGGTCGTATACACTGAAGGAGACAACGCTGAATGCTGCTATATTGCAGACCAGGGGATGTTCTCTCTGGAATGGTACAGCCATGTGGCAAAAGTATTCACGAGAAGCGATGTCTTCGGCGACCTTCCTTATTTCGACAATAAATTGCGGGCCGGAACGGTCAAGGCGCTGAAAGAGGGAACGCTCTACTGCATGCCGTACAGACTGCTCTCGAGCAAGGAGGTCTTCAGCGCCGAAACCCTTCTCACGCTGTTCCATCACAGCGCAGAAGTAATCTCGGCTTTTCTCAGGGAGGCCGATGCATTCTTCAACTACATGGATGTATTGCTCATCGAAGACGGAGGATGCGCCCCCGGCAAGAATCCGATAGTGGCCTTCCTGACAGAATATCTCGTAAAATCAGGGAGACAGGTCTTCATCACCGCAGAAGGCTACCGCTCGCTCGTAAGCGGAAAGGACACGGACTTCCGATGCCTCGTCTACGATCAGAGAGTATACGAAAAGCTCGATTTCATCCCGGGCGTGGTCTTCGCACCTCCTCTCAGGGATGACCGCGGCGCCGAATTCAGATCCGAGCGGTTTCCTGAGTTCAGCGACGTGGAGATCCAGAAAAAGGCCGCCGAGACAATCCTGAAGCGGCACGTCAAAGCTATAGTAGGAATAGGCGGGAACGGAACGTTCGGGGGCCTCAGCGCACTCTGCAGCCATCTTCCCGAGCATATACAGGTCTTCCACGTGCCTGTCACCATTGACAGCGATGTGCACGGCACGGAATGCATAGGGCAGCACACAGGAGTCGAGATGGGCGCTGAAAAGATCCGCTGCTATCTCGCAGATGCAAGAACCCACCACAGATGCTACATCATAGAGATGATGGGGAGGCTCGGAGGCTTCCACGCATTGAATTCATGCCTCGGCGCCGGAGCCCACCTGGCAGTGCTTCCCTCATCGAGCTACGATCTGGCGAAGGTGAACCAGGCGCTGAAGGAAAAGGAATCGGCCGTCATCGTAGTGGCGGAGGGATACAAGAAGGATGAGAGAGAGCAGAAATGCTACAAGGGGAACGCAGCCGAGTTTTTCCGCGATGAGCTGATGCAGGACGGTTACGACGCCAAAATGAAGATCATCTGCGAGCCTTTCTCCAGAGATATAAGAGGCGCCAGCCCCAACAACCTGGATATCGCTCTTACTCAGCGCTTTGCCAGGAGAGTGGCCCATCTGATGAAGGAGGGAAAATCCCGGGTGATGCCTGCCATCCAGTCTTCAAGAGAGTACGAGATACCTTTCGAGGAAGTCAAGACAGACAACACAAAGGGAGCGCAGTTCGCCTCGCTTGCAAACAGGCTTTTCAAGCAGTAGGCTTGCTAGCCGGCCGGTGAATTAGCGCAATGCCGAGGGAAGGCGATGAACATATGGCAGGAACAACTGAAGACGATATAGTCGGGAACGGAGCGCTGGGCTGCGGGTGCCTTGCGGTGATTGTCATATTGATAGGCGTGGGCAACTTCCAATCCTTCAGCACACTCAACAAGCTATCATTCATCACCGCCGCCTGGCTCGGCCTCAGCATAATAATCGGATTTGCCAGGAATTTCAACCTGAATTCAAAAAAAAGCCACATATATCTGGTGATCAAGATGGTATTGATAGCCGGGCTGGTAGTCCTTGGATTCTGGGCGCAGAACCGGTCGCAAAGCCTCAAGGTGCAGTCCGATTCGGATCTCGCTTTCAGAAAAGGCTTCATAATTAAGGTCAGGAATTCGTCGGCAGCGTCGAATCCGGCCCAGCCGGCGTATCTGCCGACAGGCCCGTACATCACCATCATAGACGAAGATCTCGCAGACGAAAACCTCAAGTCGTTATCAAAGGATGACGTGAAAAAAGCCTGTGACTCGGCTGCCTGGGCGGCATTGATCAAGACGACCAGCGAGAAGGTTGGCGTCTATCATGAGAGAAACAATTCCGGCAGGGTGACAGGGAGCGCCTACCGCACAGACTGGAATGTGCGCCTCGTCAACTTGAGGAAAAACGAGATCGCCGCTGAGAAGAGCTTCAGAGGCGGGAGTCCCCCCGCCTCTGTCCGGGAAGGCTCTGACGGCTATGGCGAGACACCGGAGAAGGAATACAGGGAATGGCTCAGCTCGCTGAAGCCGGGGAGATGAAGCAGATTCCTCCGGCTGGATTCTGTCACGATGTATGTTTCACGTGAAACATATCTGTTGCTTCGAGCCGCGCAGTCTGTCGATCGGCACACACTGACCTGAGATGAACAGGCACCGCCGATATCATTACGAGGCTTTTTCCAATGGAGAGGAAAAGTGCCGCGCATTAATGAACTATCCCTTACATGAAGAGATGAAGAGGTTGTCATGCCTCATATATGCCCGGTCTGTAACAGGGAATACGATGAACATTCCTCTCAATGCCCGGATTGCGCCGGAGCAGCGCATAACGTCGAATCCGGCTCGCCTACGCTATCGCTTCTGGACAACAGGTACGAGATACTGCACTGCATCAAGACAGGCGGCATGGGAGCGGTGTACAAGGCCAGAGACACGAGGCTCGGCACAACAGTGGCGCTGAAGAAGATGCTCTCCTCGTTTTCCAGCCCTGAAGAGGAAAAATACGGGGAGATGCGCTTCAGAGAGGAGGCTGCGCTGCTTTCGAGACTGCATCACAGCGGCCTTCCCAAGGTGTTCGACTTTTTCCGGCTTCCGGACCCTGATACCGGAAAAATGGCGCACTACCTGGCGATGACGTTCATAGAAGGCAGGGACTTCGAATCGCTCATCGAAGAGAGAGGCGCGGCGTTTCAGCCTGAAGAGGCGCTGAAGGTTTTCCGCCAGATCGTGCAGATTCTGGACTATCTGCACAGCCAGGCTCCTCCGGTCATTTACAGGGATCTCAACCCCAGGAACATAATGAAATCAGGCGATACAATCTTCCTGATAGACTTCGGGATCGCAAAGGTGTTCTCTCCACACAGGCAGGCGACCGTGATAGGCACTCCGGGATATGCATCGCCGGAGCAGTATAAGGGGCAGGCCGAGCCGCGGAGCGACATTTACTCCCTTGGAGTATTCATGCACTACCTGCTGACAGGGATCAATCCGGAGGGGCAGGGACAGACTCTTTTCAGCTTCGAGCCTCCCAGGAATAAGAATCCGAAGGTTCCTGAACGGCTCGACAGCCTGATCATGTCGATGCTCGACATTGTGCCTGAGAACCGCCCCCGGTCGGCGGCGCAGATACTGGAGATGATGGACAGATGGGATAAGCCGGGCCAGGGAAATAACAATCAGGCAGGCTTCAGGGAGGAGCGTGCAGGACGATCCACGAGGGAACTGAATGGGCCCGGGGCCACGAGCGCCGTTCCGGATAAAACGTCGAGATACGGCTCGATACATGAGGCCATAGAGAAGAATGATCCGGACGCTGTAAGAGAATTCGCTGCCGATCCTGAACAGCTCTCCGCTAAAAACGACAAAGGCTGGATGCCTCTGCACACTGCAGCCTACCATGGGCATCTGCAGATCGCGGAGCTGCTGATAGCACAGGGAGCGAACGTGCAGGCGAGGAGGAGCGAAGGCTGGACTCCCCTTCACCTTGCCGCGCTTCACGGCCACACAGCGCTCGCCGGACTGTTGCTCAGATATGACGCCGACCCGGGCGCAAAAAAGGACGATCTCTCCACGCCCCTTCACATGGGAGCGCAGGGAGGGCACGCCGAAGTCGTCGAGCTTCTGCTGGCAAGAGGCGTCGATGTCAATGCCAGGAAAGACAATGGATGGACGCCTCTTCACATGGCCGCATACCATAACCACGTCGAGACAGCAGAGATCCTGATAGGGCACGGCGGCAATACGGGCTCGAGGGATGATGCAGGCCACACGCCTCTTCATATCGCAAAAACATACGGACACAGGGAGATGGCGTCTCTTCTCCGGAAGCACGGGAAATCCTGGTGGAGGGATGTCGTGAATGGAATACAGCAGAGGGATGAGCACCAGCATTCAAAGGGAGGAAACGAAAAATGACCATTGTCACTGGAATGTCGGGAAACGAGATGTTCTGTCTTCACAGGAAGGGCTATCAGGTGGGGGAGCTGGTCATCGGGAACAGCGTCTGCTCGATAGGCTTCGTAGGAGGGCTCGCCTCAGGCCTGAAGACCCTCGCAGGCGGCGAGGTCCATCAGATTACCGAGATCGTCAAGGAAGGCCGGACCCGCTCGTTCGAGCGCATGATCGGCGAGGCGAAGAAGCACGGAGGCATCGGAATAACCGGCGTCAGCAACGAGCTGATAGTGCACGTCGGGAACGTCGAGTTCCTCTCTGTGGGCTCGTGCGTGCACAGGGAGAATCAGCGGTCTGAAGAGCTGGGCTTCTCATCGTCCGCCGACGGCCAGGAGCTTTACTGCCAGATAGACTCAGGGTTCAACCCGCTGAAGTTCGTGTTCGGGAACGTGGCCTACTCGATAGGAATAGGAGGCGGCCTGCTGGGCTCGCTCAGGAGTCTCGCCAGGGGCGAGATCCACGAGTTCTCCGAGATCTTCAACAAGACGCGCCACCTGGCGCTGCAGAGGATCACCTCCGAGGCCAGGGAGGTGGGCGCAAACGCCGTGGTGGGCATAAAGACCGTGATACTCCCCTTCCAGGGCATGCAGGAGATGGTGATGATAGGAACGGCGTCTCACCACCCGTCACTGCCGGCGCAGTTCAGCAAGAATCCGATCACGAGCGACCTGACTAACGAAGAGATGTGGAACATGATCCACATGGGCTTCATGCCCATTCAGCTCGTCCTCGGCGTATCAGTGTACTCGGTCGGCCTCGTGGGCGGCATCGCCTCGGCTCTGAAATCGCTCGCCAAAGGCGAGATAAACGAGCTCACGACACTGATCTACGACGCCAGGGAGAACTCGATAGATCTGATCAAGAAGGATGCCGAAGCGTCAGGCGCCGATGACGTGATGGGCGTCAAAACATATGTCTACGAGCTTGGAGGCGGAATCATCGAGTTCATGGCAATGGGAACGGCGGTAAAGAAGATGGAGGGGCTCTCGACCCAGTCAGACGCCCTGCCGCCGCAGGCAGTGATGAAAGACAAGGACACCTTCATCAACGTCGCCGAGTTTTCGATGGGAGCGAATCTGAACAAGGCATGGCCAGAACTGCTGCCTGGCTTGACATTCTTCGATGCCTGTCATGCAGGGCTCAGCCCCGCATGTCAGGCATCATGTCATACAGATTCCACAGCACGGCGCGGATATTTCCCCTGTGCAATCTGAAGAGCTCAACTGCTCTCTCCCGGACCGGATCTGTCATCTCTCCCAGCAGCTCTGTCAGCAGAAAGGCGAGAAGCCTTTCGTCGGTTCCGCATCTGTATAAGGTCGGGAGCAGGCCTTCCCGGTGCGATGTTATAAGAATCCTGGGAACCAGGCGGCTCACGATCATCCAGAAAAGTCCGTTCATCTGCTCCGCCCCGTCGATCACGAGAATCTTTATCTCACCTGCTCCGAAAGCCGCTCTCAGCGCGGCGCTCGCAACTGCCGGAAGATGAAGGCGGCAGCCCCCGCTTCGCAGTATGACCTTGACTGTCGTGAAGCCCCTGCTGCAGAGCAGCTTTTCCAGGCATCCGAGAAGCGTCGATTTGCCGCTCCCTTCAGGCCCCACCAGCGCGCCCCTCCAGCGCTGAGCCTCCAGACGCCTGATTACATCGTGTTCATCTCCCTCATCGAAATGATACGACAGTCGGGACAGAGCCGTGCTGCTCAACGGGTTGTCGCAGGCCCTCATCGCCCTTCTCCACCTCCTGCCTCCCAGAGTATGATCTCGCCGCCGTCAGGGGATATGACGATATCGAGAAGAGCGGTCTCCCTGAAATCCAGGCCCTCCGCCACAGCTTCCAGAGCCCATATGAGGCTGATCAGCTTTCCAGAGAAGCTGTAAGGCTCCATCGGAAGCGACATCGCATACTTGTGATCGCCCCCGGCTTTCATCCCCTCCCACCGGATTGAATCCACGATCTTCGTATCTACCGTGCCTTTCCCTGAAGTGCGCCAGAAGAGCCTCAGCTCCAGCCGGGACAGAGCGCCGGGACAGCTCCAGCCAAGCGTGCCTCTGATACTCTCACCGGGGATGAAAGCGGTCTTTTCATCTGACGGCGTAATCGAAATCATTTCATATCCTCTTTCTCGGCATCGATCTCAGCGGAAGCACCAGACATTCGAACGATTCGTCTATCGAGTCGCGCTGATCAGAGCCGCCTTTCACCGTCAAAGTCCAGATTATCGAATTATTTGCGCTGGAAAAGCTGTGCATCTGCTCCGCAGGAACGGTCCAGCCTGTGGTTCCGGAATTTGAAGCTCCGAAATGTCTCGTCTCGTCAATCAGGTATTCACGGAATGTGCTCTTATCGGTGACAGTAGAGGTCCCCTGCACGTACTTCACCTCTTCCCTGCCCCAGAAAGAGAACGCGAGCCTCGAGAGGCCGGCGGCGGCGCCCTTGAGCTGCCACCTCACCTCGTTCTTCTCTCCCAGGTAGAGCGGATAAGACTCGAATATCAGCATGATTCGAGGTAAGAAGAGCTTTCTCAGGCTTCCAATTCCAAAAAGGATTATCGCAATCCCGGTCAGCATGTGCAGGGCCACCGAATGGACGAACTGCTCCATCTCCGCAGCCTGCTGAGGCAGTGGAGGGTGGACGAGAATATCGTTAATCAGAGCGATGAACGGCACATTCCAGAAAAACGCCGCAACGGCCCAGGCGGTAGAGACAAGCGACGGGAAGGAGGTGGAATACAGGATCAGATTTCTCTGCGGAGTCCTGTCGAGAAGCTGATAGCAGCATATGCGCCGGCGGAGCTCGTGCCTGAGGAGCATTATCATCCCGAAGGTCAGCGCCACTATTATGATGCTCCAGATAGATGGCACTCCCGTTCTCCTGAGAACAGACTGAGCAGGGGATCTGGGATTCACGAAGCATTCATTAACCAGCCCCGGCGGCAGAGTATCCGCAATGGCGCGCTTGCGCCTGTATCCTGAAGGCTCTCCTCCTGCCAGGGCGTATCGTCCTGAGACATACTGCCTCCCCTCGTACTGATATCTGAATACGATATCGAGAGAGTAGGTGGTGCCGCCCTCGCTGTCGCTGTGCTCTGTCACCGCGCTGCGGACAATCGTGCAGGGCACCTGCTGCCAGTGAAACGCGTCGATTCGCTCCAGAAAAGGAGCGGTATAGATGCGCCAGCAGCCGAGTGCCCCGACCAGGCATAAAATGAAATAAAGAAGCAGCCGCACGGATGAGTAAAAGATGGCCTTGCTGCCCTTATCGTCTGAGAGCTTCATTGTCCTGCCGGTATTGTGATGCCCTGCGTCAGCATCTGACAGGGCCGTGGAGACGCCCGCAGCCTGGACCTTCTGCCGCGACCAGGCGGTGACGATTATTATGGCCCCGACCAGCACGAAGATTGATGAGAAGAGGATAAAGAAAATCTCAAAAGGGAAAGAGAACGAAATTCTTGACCGGGAAGGATCGCTTCGGCATATACGGCATGAATTGTCTGAACGCCTTGAAAACTTTGATTCCGTCGAAAGGGCTCTTCCATAGTCCATCGAATTCTGGACAGCATTCTCCGCTGCGGTGTATGATCTGCCATCTGCAGAGTAATGATAGGCAATAGCTACAGTGTATCCCGAATCACCTGTTTCCAGCCTGACCGAATCGACAGTGCACGGCACTGAGCGCCAGGTCAACACCTCGAGCTCAGAGAGGGACTTCTTCACTGCCTGCCAGCTGAGAGCCATTCCCACCACCAGGAATACCAATCCGAAGATGGTCATCAGGAGCCTTCCTATCAGACCCATCGGGGCGGCCTCAATGCATTGCAGGATATACTGTGCATCAAATCTCCATATCCTCCGCTCCTGAGTTTTTCAGGGCCTCGAAAGCCCTCTGTCTTCTGTCACTGATAATATTTTATAGACATTAAGACATAATTTCAAGAGAACAGGCTGAAATTCCGCACTTGACTGACAGCGATAATTCTGGCACAATTGTCGAGGGGGTTTCACATGATCATCCGCACCACCATTTCCCGCATCGTTCCTCCACTCCCCGCCAGGATCACGGATTGAAGAGCTTCACATGGAAAAACACGAAGAACTGACGATAATGCTCAAAAAAGAGTTCCAGGTTGTAGAGCGCGGCGACGGCACGTTCATAGTGACCGATGCCGAGAGCAGCAGATACCTCGTTCTGGACCAGATCGAGGCGGCTCTGGTCAAGGAGTTTGACGGCAGGACGCTGAGCGATATAGCCTATCAGGCTTACCTGAAATATAACTGCATCCCCTTTCAGAAGCTTAAATCGCTGACAGGGCAGCTGAAAGCGGCGGGAATGCTGGAAGAGAAAGGCCCAAAGCCCGCGGCAGCAGGCATGACGGCATGGAATTACTGGGAAATCATCACGAAACTGCTGAACATTAAAGTTTTCCAGCAGAAGAGCCGGACAGAAGGGAATCAGGCCTGCACAAATCCTCATAAAGGCTCTGCGCCCTGGCTCTCAATTATAATGCTGATTGCAGGCGCCGGCCTGCTTGCCTGTCTGGGACTGCCGCAACTGACAGACATATTCACGACAGAGGGCTCGTGCATGCTGTCCGTTCTGGTGATATATTTCTCAGCAGTCCTGGCCGGTGTGCTGAGATCGCTCGCTAGAAGGCTCTGTCTGGCCCGGTGCGGCCTCTCCGCATCTCCGTTCAGCCTTTATCTGACTTACGGCGTGCTCCGGTTCGACCTGGGCTCAGCGGCATTGATCAGGGCGCCGCGTGACGTCAGATTGAATGCCGCTCTTCTTTCACTGGCGGCGCTGACTCTGACTGCATCGATAATAAGGCTTCTCGCTTCGATCACTCTTACGGACAATCCGGCAGCATCAATGATACTTTCTCTGGAGTGCGCAGGCCTGCTGCTGGCCATATTTCTCGATCTGTGCCCGGTAGGGCCTTCGGCTGTAAACGAGACTTATTCGTCATATTCGAAGGGTAACGACGCGGTGCAGAACGGATTCACCTACCTGAAAAACAGGATGCTCAGGAGACTCTTCACATCAGAGCTGTTCGAAGGCGAAAAGACGCTCATAGTTTTCTGCTGCTGGACCCTCATCTGGTGCATCCTGGCTTTCTCGATGGGCGCGGATTTCATGGAGAAAAACAAGGAGGCCCTTGCCTCGCTGTATCTCAACGGCTCAGGCACCTTCACGACAGCCGTGATAGTAATGCTGATGGCGCTGCTCTGCTTCATATCGCTCTCGGTGCTTTTCGGACTGCTGAATGCCATCCTGGTTCTGATAAGATCGGCAGCTCCGCGCAGGAGCATCGAGAACAGGATTCCATCCCTGAAATCGCTGGAAAAAGAGAGAATCATAGGCTTCCTGAGATCAGTCCCGTTTTTCAGCCAGTCTCCTGACGAGCTTCTTGCAAACATAGCCGAATCGTCGAGAAACCTGGCCTTCGCTCCAGGCGACGTTATCATACGCCAGGGCGAAAAAGGAGACTCGTTCTTCGTAATAACAGAGGGATCTGCATTGGTTGTCAGGGAGGACGAGGCGGGGAACGAGATTCGCATCGCAACACTCACCACCGGCGACTGCTTCGGCGAAGTCGCGCTCGTCGAGTCTGTTCCCAGGACAGCCACTGTCAAGGCCAGTTCGAAAGGCTCCACTCTTGCATTGAATCGCAGGGATTTTATGAAGGCGGCTGAGGCCGTCAAAGGCGCGGACGTCATCTCACTGGTGCAGGGATATCACATGCTGTATCAGTCTCCCTTCTTTTCCAGCCTGGAGACAGAGGCCATGACACAGCTTCTGCACATGGCAGAGAGGGTCTCCGTTGAGCCGGGACAGGTCGTCATCAGCCACGGCGATGTGGGGGACCGCTTCTACGTGGTTCTGAAAGGCGAGCTCGATGTGATGGACAGCGATGAGAAACAGGTCATAAGAACGCTCCGGCAGGGAGACCCCTTCGGGGAGATCGCTCTTCTGGCCGATACCACGAGAACGGCGACTGTGATCGCCCGGACCCACGGTGACCTGATAGCCCTCGACAGAGGCTCTTTCAACGAATTCTTCTCCCGATACTTCGCTCTCGGGGAAAAGCTCGAAAAGCTCGGCGCCCAGAGGCTTTCCGATTATTCGGGAGGTGCATCTTGACAGCGAGAATCCTCTGGAAGATCGTGCCCCTCATAATCCTTATATGGGCTTTCTATGCTAATGCCAACAGATTCATGACGCTGTATTACTCTCTGAGGAAGGCCGTATACGTCCAGATGACCGAATCGGAGATAAAGGTTATAGGCAAGGCCATAACGGCTGAATACCAGTATTCGAACAAGCTTCCTGAGTCGGACAGCTTCACAAAGTGGATGAAAAACAGGATCGATCAGAGTAAAAAGCGCAAGAGAGCAGTCGGCACAGACTATTTCGGACAGTATTACTTGTTCTCAAGAGGCTTTAACGATGAATTCACGATAACGAGCAGAGGCCCTGACAAAAAGCTCAACACGCGAGACGACATCAAGGTCAAGTTCTCGGCTAAGATGGGCACTGATGATACGTCACCTTCCAGGTGACAGGAGACACAAGGCCGTCAGCAGATTGAAAACCCACACCATTATATCACGGAGGATAAACGCTATGGACAGCCGCTTGAAGCCGGCAGCGCTGCATTTCGCGCTCTGCGAAAACTTTTTCATGAGATCGCTTGAGGGACTGAGCGCCGATGAGCTGCTCAAAAGCCCGGGAGAGCATTCAAACTGCATGCTCTGGATTGCAGGACACCTCACCAGCTCCAGAAGCCGCATGCTTGATATGCTGGGCGTCAAGATCGATGCGCCGTCAGCTCAGATCTTCAACCGTGGCGCTGCAAAGATTGCCGGCGATTCCGGCGCTCCCGGGATCGATGAGATTCTGAAGGCTTACGGGCAGTGCACGCAGGCTCTCAAAGAGAGACTAGAGACCCTTACGGCCCCGGAGCTGGATGCTGTTTCTCCGGTGCAATTGCCATCAGAAGACAAAAGCATTCTCGGCACGCTCAATTTCATGGCATTTCACGAGACGTACCACACAGGACAGATGGCGTTTCTGCACACCTGGCTTGGAAAAGGGCAGCTCGTCGGCTGAAAGGCCCACCATGGCCAGCAGCGAGGCCGGGCATCACTTTGTCGTTCTGAAGGAGCTGATGAAGCGGTCTATCTCCTCATTGGTGCCCTGAGGCCCTATCAGAGCCGCCATCACGATATAGACGGTCTTCCCGTCCGAATATATCCTGACGATCTCCATGCCCCTGGCGACTTTGCGGTACTCCCTGACTTTAAAAGCATCAGCCGCAAAAGTGCTGGACGCCGACTTTACTGCAGACTGCCCGAACTCCCTGCTGTAAACCTGATCTATCCTCGCTTCAGGAGATTTCGACATATCAGGATAGCGCTCCACGATTACCGAGCAGAACACCGATCCATTGTCTGCGGCGCACATCAGACGATCGGTCTGCCCTCCGTTCGAGGGAAGTCCGTCCTCCCTGGGAGCCTGCGGGAACTCGGCGGTAAAGCCGCCCTTTTTCGAAGCGTGTGAGACCCACGAAGGAGCTTTGGCCCTTGCATAGACAGCCCTGCCGCCGCCTGGCTCCTTCAACTCCAGCCTGTCCCCGCTGAGGCTTATTATCTCATAGTCCTTCCAGACGTTAATCTCTTTTATCTGAAAGTGTGAGTCGTCGATGAACTTATATCCGGACGTAACCATCCACTTCCCTTTCGAGATCGAAACGAACCCCTCGCCGGCAGGGCTGCCTCTGTGAAACTCCATCATAGATTTCTTTTCTTTATCGATCCACTTTCCAACTATGTCTCTCTTTGGATCAGCAGTCCCTGCAAAGGCAGGCAGGCATAACAGCAAAGACATGACAAACAGCATTCTGATCTGGCGCATGGGATCACTCCTTTCTAATATGCCCTGATTATTCCCCAGGGACAGAGTTTCAGTCAGGAAACCTGAGAGCCGGATAAATTCTTTCCGGCCTTCATCAAACCTTCACACAACATTCACCATATATTCTTGCGGCGCTCCTATAATAAAGGTAGAGAAAAAAACGGGGAGGGAATCAAAATGCTGGACAGACTGCTGGGAATGGTTCTGAAGATGGGATACTACTGCGCAATGGGAGACGGATGCGTCACACCAGACACTGCATCAGATATATGTAACGACGAAAACAAGGAAGAAAAGGAGGGAGAGTAGCAGAAGGTCGGTTGTAAGTCAGTTGAAGCCGTCATCACTTAGCTGCCTGTGCCAGGTCGAGAGCCTGACAGGTGGCATGTTTATATCCGGCGCACCGCTCAGGGTGCCTGGAAACAATATGGAGATGAAAGGAGGAATAAATGCCCGCGGCAGCGCAATAATAGAGTTCTCATCGAGCATGCGGAGCGTTGCGAAAAGTATTTCCGATTAAAGCATATCTTGAAATAATAAAAAGGAGCACTAATAATGAATCCAGGAGTAACCACCAGATCCGGGAGAGCTGTAATGCTGGCAGCCACACTGATCATCGCCCTGTGCCTGTGCTGCGGATGCGGCGGCGGCAGCCAGAACAGCGCAGTTCCCACTTCATGGTCGAGCTCGAGCGGAACCACTCAGAGTGGAAGCACATCGGGAGTGACGGCAGTCAAAGGAACGGTCGTCGACGACAGCTCCCTCGAGCCGCTCGGCAATGTCACCGTTTCACTAGGAACAGTGACTGCCGTTACAGACGCCCAGGGGAATTACACCCTGACCGGCGTTCCTTCAGGGACGCAGACTATTCGCTGCAGCTGCAGCGACTACGGCGATGAAAACCAGTCCGTAACACTGACGGAGGGCCAGACATCCACGCAGGATATCGGCATGTCCTCGACGATGGACGAGTGGCTGGAACTGGGCCAGGCATACAACTGGCAGGTGGAAGCCGTGCAGGAAGACGGGACCGTCACGGCAGGGCCTGTATGGAGCTTTACGGCAGACGCTACGAAGAATATGAAGGGGCTGGAAATCACCCAGGCAATCGACAGAGAGTCGGCTCAGAGAGCGGCTGAGACGTTCTTGAGCTCAAACGGCCAGGGCTCCTGTACAATAGCTTCCGTGGAGCCAATCCTCGGAAGGTCCGGCGTGACTCTAGCTTACGCCTTCATACTGAGCCCCGCAGGGTACGTTATAGTGCCTGCCAGCAGAGCCGACGTGCTGCCGCCGGTGCTGGCGTATTCGTTCTCTTCCTCATTCTCCACCCACAGCGCATCTTCACTCGGAATGGTCAAGATGGTAAGAAATGACGTGATACTGAGGCTCACAGCTCTGAATCAGAAGGCATCCCTTCCGACATCAATGCTGCAGAAAAACAGATCACAATGGGACATCTCGCTGTCAGGGAAGGCAGTCGCAACAGGAAGCACCTCGAAGACCGTCTACGGCCCGTGGCTCTACCTGCCGACATGGGGGCAGAGAAAGCCATACTACGATCTGTGCCCTTGGGACAATGTCACAGACGCTCAGTGCCTGACAGGATGTGTCGCCACTGCATTTGCACAGGTATTGAATTACTGGCAGTCGCCAACTTCAGTGACCTTCACGTCTGATGACGACTACACGACGAGAACCAGAAAGATAGATATCAAAGCGGCCGGAGCGAGCTTCTCAGGGCTCAGCTACAACAACGGGGCCCCCGGCGACGAAGCCAAGGCGAAGATATGCTATGCCATGGGAGTGCTGGCCAAGATGAACTATTCAAGCAAAGTCTCGCTGGCAAACACGCTCACAGTCGGCAAGTCGATGACGAGGATGGGATATGCGAATCCGAAGATTAAGAGATACGGCGCAGGCGACACAGTCGACACGCAGCCCATCATAGACGATCTCAAGGTATCACCTCATGGATATCCTGTCGTTATGTCTATAAGCTCCCTCGATGACAACGGGGAGTTCGACGGCGGCCACGCCATAATAGCGGACGGTTACAACGACTATACAGACAAATTCCACCTGAATATGGGATGGAACGGGAACAGCGACGGCTGGTACTCCCTCCCTTCAGGAATGCCGTCCGGTTATAACGCCATAAAAGGATATGTGTATAACCTCGTCCCGTCGAGCAAGAGCTCGGCGGTGGCGAAGGCAGTCCGCTCGGTGACTCCTGAGAATCCCTACCCCGAGAACGGGGAGACAAAGGTGGCGCTTGACGAGGAGCTTCTCTGGGATGAGTGCGACAACGCCGCATCTTACAACTGCTTCGTATGGAAAGCCGGAAGCACGAAGCCTTCGACGCCGACGTTCAGCAAACTCCCTTACGCTGCGGCGAACTCATGCTTCCTGGAGGCAGGCACGGAAATAAAGTAAAGGCGTGTCATTGCGGCAGCAGGCTTTGCATCCTGGCCAGGCATCGCGAAGCGTTGCAATATGGAGCCGAATGGAGTAGATTGAAAACCAGACGGCATATTGAATGAAGGGGCAGACGGGTGCGGCCCCTTCTTCCTTTTTTACTCGCATGCATAACTAATGCCATCAGGCAGCCAGGCGCCTGCTGTCAGGCCGGACTGTCGATGAGCGCAGGTATAACGGAATATTCCTCGAAATCATTAACAGACACGGCGGCAGCCGCTTCCCATCCCGGTATGGAGAGGACTGACATGATAAAGGCAGATGCGGGACTTCAGAGACTCAGCGAGTGCTTTCTGCATATCGGAGACGATCCTGATGATGCTATAGAAAGCCTCGTCACGACCTGCGGCGAGCTTCTCGAGCCTTTCTGCGTCATTTACCACAGGCTTCACGGAGATCGGCTCACACCTCTGGCGACATGGCACAAGCCTCCGGAGATGGTGCCTGTTCAGCACTCTCAGGGCGATATCTGCCTGAAGGTCATTGAAGAAGGCTCCGACGCCCCTCTCGTGATGAGAGACCTTGTCAACAGCCCATACGCGTCACTGAATCCCAATATAGAACTGTTCAAAGTGAAGACTTTTGTCAGCAGAGCGGTTAAATGCGGCACAGCATCAATCGGAGCGCTCTGCGTGCTCTATCAGACCGATATCGAGCCGTCTGCCGACGATCTCCACGTGCTCGTCATTATCGCATCGGCGATAGGAATGCAGGAGGAGAGGAAAGCGGACCGGCTCGCCCTGAAAGACAAGGAGGAGCGCCTCAGGCTGATGCTCGAGGCAGACCAGTCAGGCCGCATCAAGAGCGACTTCCTGGCCACTGTGAGCCATGAGATAAGGACTCCCATGAACGGTGTAATCGGCATAACAGGGCTGCTGCTGGACACGCCGCTCTCGAAGCAGCAGCAGGAATATGCCGAGCTGATCCGCTCGAGCGGAGAGTCGCTGCTGGTGCTGATAAACGAGATACTCGATTTCTCAAAGCTGGAAGCAGGAAAAGTCGAGCTCGAGATCATCGATTTCACCCTCTGGGAGGTGGTGGAGGAGGTATGCGAGTTCCTGGCCCTCAAAGCCGGCGCGAAGAATCTGGAGCTCGCATATATGATCGATCCGGGCCTCCCTTCACATCTGAAGGGCGATCCGATGAGACTCCGCCAGATCCTCATCAATCTGGGGGAGAATGCCATCAAGTTCACATCCAGGGGAGATGTGGTGATTAGCGTCACAAAAGATAAAGAAGACGAGAAGAATGTCACCGTTCGCTTTGACGTGTCCGATACAGGTATAGGCATCCCGAGCGAGCGGCTCAACAGGCTTTTCAAATCCTTTTCCCAGGTGGATGTCTCTACAACGAGAAAGTTCGGGGGGACCGGCCTGGGGCTCGCCATATGCAAGAGCCTCGCCGAGATGATGAACGGCTCTGTCGGCGTGGAAAGCAGGCTGGGAGAGGGCTCCACATTCTGGTTCACAGCAGTCTTCGAAAAGAGAGCAGGCGCCGAGGACAGGCTTAAGGCGATTCCAGAGATGGAAGGCCTGCGCGTGCTGATTGTCGATGACAGCGGGATGAACCGCGATCTGCTGGGATCTCTGCTCCCGCTCTGGGGCTGCAGAGCAGACAAAGCCGGAGACGGCAGATCGGCCATTGAGATGCTGAGAAAAGCGGTGAAAGACGGAGATCCATACCGGATAGGCATCATCGACTATTCGATGCCGGAGATGAACGGCGAAGCCCTGGCAGAGCATATAAAGAAAGACCCGGAGCTGAATCAGACGACTCTCCTCGTTCTCGCGTCAGGGATTCTCCACGACAGGGTGAGAAGGCTGTATGAGATCGGAGTCGCAGAAACCATCACGACGCCTGTGCGGCGGGCCCGCATTTATGACAGCCTCGTCAGGGTGCTGAGAAGCAGGATCACGCAGAAGATATCGAAGGCCGATTTTGCGGCCCTGTTCCTCGACGAGTCATCTGCCGGGAAGAAGGGGCGCGTTCTGCTGGCAGAGGACAATATGACCAGCCAGAAGCTTGCAAAGTATCTGATTGAAAAGGCGGGCTACATGGTCGATGTAGTCAGCAGCGGCCAGGAAGCCCTGAAGGCTCTCGAAGTGGCTCCCTATGACTGCGTACTGATGGATGTTCAGATGCCTGAGATGGATGGCTTCGAGGCGACGGAGCGCCTGCGAAGCAAAGAGCAGGGAGGAAAGAGCCGCATACCGGTCATCGCAATGACGGCGCATGCCATGAAAGGCGACAGGGAGCGCTGCATCGAAGCAGGGATGGATGACTATATCTCAAAGCCCATAGACAGGAGCCAGTTGATGGACGTGCTGAGCCGTTTCATTCCGGCCCGGACTCACTGAAGCAGATTTACCGTCGGCTGCGACAAGGTCGGGAAAGCGAATCCCATTGAATAGAAGTTCAGCCTTCGAGATGCTGCCGCTTACTGCGACAGGGTCTCCCATCCCCTCCTGGAAAGATCCCTTATTATCACCCAGAAAGATACCGCCGCGATTACCAGGAAGATGACCCCCAGGACAGGCCTGCCGAATATTATGTTTCCGGTTCCAAAGAGCGTCATGTATATCATCAGGCAGCCTGCGATCCAGTCCATGAAGCTGAAAAGGCCGTCTTTCTGAGGGATTACGTCATCTGCCTTCTTCGCGATAGGGCCCCACATGGCAGCAGAAGGCCTCACCTTCCTGTAGAAGGATAGAAGCACATTATCAGGCTCAGGCTTCGTGAGAAGCGTGACTGCAATCCACACTACTGTTGTCGTCAGCGTCGTTATAAGCACCAGCCAAGCGTACTGTTCCGGATCCGCCTCCGAGAGCCTGAAGCCATACTGAAGCGCCGTCGAAACGATGAACGATGTTATCATAGCCGAGACTTCGCTCCAGGCGTTGATTCTCCACCAGAACCAGCGCATGATGAACACGAGGCCCGTGCCCGCTCCGATGGCTATGAGGAACTTCCACGCCCCGGAGATCGATTCCATGTAAAAGGAGATAACAGCTGAGATGCACATCAGCGTCACGGTCGTGACCTGGGAGGCTCTGACGTAGTGGCGCTCTCCCCTGCCCTTCACGATGAACCGCCTGTACAGATCGTTGACAAAATATGAGGCGCCTGTATTGAGCTGCGTGCCGACTGTCGACATGTACGCCGCCGCGAAGGCAGCCACCATGATTCCCCTCAGGTATGCAGGAAGGCAGTCTACCATTACCTTTATGTAGCCTGTCTCAGGATCCTTGATGAATCCAGGATCGGCCTGGTACCGGACCACCGCCACGAGCGCCACCAGTATCCACGGCCAGGGCCTCAGCGAGAAGTGGGCGATGTTGAACCACATCGTGGCGAGGAGAGAATGCTTCTCGTTCTTCGCCGAGAATATCCGCTGCGCCACATAGCCCCCGCCTCCGGGCTCTGAGCCTGGATACCAGGTGGCCCACCAGTTGACTGCGATGTAGACTATGAAAGTGATCAGGGGCATCCACGGCGAGGTGAGGTCAGGGATGAACGATGTGATCGAGCCTCCTCCTGCCGCGCTTCTCGCCCTGTCGATTAGGGAAAGCTGAGCCATCAGAGAATCCATGCCGCCGACTGCGCCGACAGCGAAGACCGCGAGTACTATCACCATCGACATCTTCAGGAAGAACTGGAAGAGATCCATCACGAGAACTCCCCAGAGCCCCGACAGAGTCGAGATGCACGTGGTCAGAACCATTATGCCGAGGCATATGAGCACCGCCGGCAGTTTCTCGACGCCCAGAATCCCCATCAGAATCTTCACCATCGCAAGGTTCACCCACCCCATCACGATGAAGTTCATGATGCCCAGATAGAAGGCGCGGAACCCTCTCAGAAATGCGGCAGGCTTACCTGCATACCTGATCTCCGCAAACTCCACATCGGTGAGCACTCCTGCCCTCCGCCACAGCTTGGCGTAGAAAAACACGGTGAGCATCCCGCTCATGACCATGCTCCACCAGACCCAGTTGCCGGCGATGCCGTTCTTCGCGACCAGTCCTGTCACGGCAAGCGGAGTGTCGGCCGCAAATGTCGTGGCCACCATGGAAGTTCCGGCGAGCCACCATGTGACACTGCGCCCGGAAACGAAATAGTCGTCGACGCTCCCAGTGGCCTTCCGTGAATAGTATATGCCTATTGCGAGGTTGAACAGGAAATAGCCGGCTATGATGAGCCAGTCGATTACTGTGAGATGCATCGATACCTCCTGCAGCGGGCCGGCCGTTTTGAAATGCCGTGCGTATCTATTGTCATTTCTTGATAAACACCACATTTCCTGGATGCGGAGAAGGCACGATATCCCCAGAAAGGCACAGGCATATCCACAGGAACCCCTGCTGACTCACTGAAGATTCAGCCATCACTTTACAGGAAAGCGATCCCCTTCCCTGCCTTATATCCCCACTCTTTGTCGGGAAAGGCCTCTGTTGCCTGCTTTCATGGCATTGTCGTTGCACTGTGGTGTTAACTGAAATTATGCTTGAGTATGACACAATAAAATGGTGGGTATCGGCAAATTGGGAGCAATTATCATGAGAACACCATACCCTCTGATATGAGGAGACGGAATTCTTGTAATAATCAGTTTTTTCTGATATACTCAAGAGCGTAGCTCACACCGTGCAGAAATCACATAGTGGTCAAAATCAACGAATTATCGTTTATAGCGATCTCAACCGTGTAGTTTTTGACAGCTAAATGTAAATGATCGGCAATGAATATTTTATTCCATCTGAAAACAATAAATAAGAATACATGGAGATGATTATGGAGAACAGTAATGAATCTCCTGAAAAAAGGGTGTCCACCGCCTCAAGAGTGGCATCGCTTACAATTGAGAACGGTGCCTGTTTCGAGAGCATAACCATCCCATTCAACGAGCGCGTATCTGTCCTTCTCGGCTCCAACGGCACAGGCAAGACAACTTTGCTGCTGTCAATATACGATCTTTTAATTTTCCAGGCAAGCGGCACATCGCATGAGCATATATATTACCCCCTGACGAGAAACATTGACGAGAATACTTCGATTTCTCTTGTAGTAAAAGGTCAACAGGAGACGAGAGAGCTGGGTCTTGCTTACAGGAAAGAACAAGTATCAAAAGTCCCGGATTTCAAAAGAAAATATTCCAGAGGCGAGCAGCCTGTCCATCTTCCAATAGTATTCCTGACCCCTTCCAGGTCAATCAAAGACGTGCTCATCCAGGGAATAATAAAGGAGCAGACTCGTAATGAAAGATGGGCATCCCACAGAAGCTCGTTTCTCAAACCTCTCACCGAAGGCGGCGTAGAGGAAATCAAGCAGTGGATTGTAAACAGGTACTTCTTCAAGAAAGAGGAGTGGGGAGATTCATATTCCAGAGAGCTCGAACATTTCATAAAAAACCTGACCACTCTTCTACCGGACGATGACAAGATCGATTTTCAGCACGTGAACAAGGATATGGAGCCAATCTTCTCCACCAGGACAGGCAGTGTCCCGCTGGGAGCGTTTTCATCGGGCTTCCAGTCTGTCATCATTCTCTTCTGGGAGATATTGAATACATACCAGCTGTATTATCCGAAATCAGATAATATCTTTCTCGAGAACGGCATTGTATTGATTGATGAGCTGGAAGTCCATCTCCATCCCGAATGGCAGAGAACAATCCTGAACGGGCTGCGCGAGCTTTTCCCCAATACGCAGTTTATCATTTCAACCCATTCGCCGCTCATAGCGTCGGGATGCAACCCGGGAGAGGCCATATTCCTCAGATTCGACGAAGAGAAAAAGGCTGTTCTGCTTGATACGGATCTTCCAGATAATCTGAGAGGGTGGTCGGCAGACAGGCTGTTGACGACAATTTTCGGACTCAGCTCAACGCGAGACGGGAAATGGGATGCAAAGATTGAGCAGTTTAAATCGATACTGGCCAACAGCGCAATCTCAGGTATCTCAGATAATGATAAGGTCATAATCCACAATCTCATAAGAGATCTCGATCTTCCTGCAACTGACCCGGTAGGCGTGTATCTAAGCTCCGAATCATTGAAAAAAATGCTGGAGAAATAGTAATGCACAGCGTCAAAAGACCTGTTACTCCCGATGCTCTGGCGTTAAAGCTCGAAGAATGGCAGGATGAAATCGCCAATGCTTGCCGCAATGAGGCAGAAAGCAGGGTAAAGTCGAAGATCGCCAACGAACTCTGGCAGTCTAAGAAAGACAAGAGTCTTCTCAAGAATGAGTTGCTGAGAACTTATAAAGAGTGCTGCTGCTACTGCGAATCAAAGATATCCCCTTCCGAATTCGGACATATAGAACACCGTCTGCCTAAATCCAGATTCCCTGAGTCTGCTTTTTCAATCGATAACCTTCATCTTTCCTGCACAAGATGCAACACTTTAAAACTGGAAAAGTATGATCAGGATAATGAGATTCTCGACGCCTGCCGGGATAATGTCGAGCAGCATCTTCGAATTTCCGCAGATTTTCCGGGACTGCTGACAGCAATGACTCCAAGGGGCTCAACTACGATAAGCTTCTGCTCTCTCAACAGAGATGAGCTTCTCGAGGCAAGAAAGCAGGCACAGGAAGACGGATTGAACTTATTGACAAATATGCAGGAAACCGGCACCGATTCACCTGTCAACTCGAGAAACAGGAATCTGCTTGAACTCAAGGCCGCGCACGGCCAAGGCTACTGCTCTGTTTACAGGCACATCATCGAGAAAGATTCGGAACTGGCCGGGCAGATAGATAGATCAAACTGGAAAATGTGACAAATTGCCGGCATCCCCGATAAAGCAAAAGCTCTTTCAGTCGTTTCTGTTAAAACCGCCGGCCTGTGAAACCCACATTCACTCCACATCATAAATGAACCAGTCATTGTCTATCTTCTTCAGGTGAATATCAAAGCCTCTTTGCTCGAGAGGGCCATACCACCTGATAAGATGGAGCTTCGCCTCGGTCTTGGCTTTGTTCCATAGAATCCATCTGTGTGTGTCTCTTGGCACCTGTCTGCCTGTGAAGTCAAAGAAAGGCATCGAGAAGCATAGAAAAGCCATATGTTCTGGGTTCCGGGAATGCATCGAAACGGAATACCCGTTCTTTGTCTCTTTTTTCTCAAAAATCACAAAAGGCCACGGCCTTATCACAAAGGGAGAAACGCCTTCAGGAAGCACGATGGTGCACGGCGTTCTGGCCGGTATATCATAGAAAGCCATTAATTCAAAGGCAGCCTCTATAATCTTTTCTTCATCACTCATGGAAATGGATGCTTTGGCAGGCTTTCTCCTGCCCAGAACCATGATGCGGCCCTTTTCCCCACCTATGAAAGGCAGGCGTAAAAAAGCGAGCAGGCTGATATCATTTGATGGCCGGCCATAATTAAGCACATCCATGATATAGGTAGCGACTGCTGGCTCTTTTGAATGGCTGATGAATGTGACGGAGCAGTCTGTCATATAATCAGATATCAGAGGATAAAGCAATCTTTTTCCATTCTTGAGATGACCGATGAAAAATGAGGCAACCATCCCGCCATCTGTCTTCTCTGCGATGACTTCGAGAATCGACCGCCTGGCCTCATCGCTCTCAAGATCATTGAATAGTGAAAAGAGCGCTGTCGCGTCTTCAGGCTTGACAACCTGTTTAAAGACTCTCCACAGGGCATCTTCTCTTCGAACATTTTTGATCAACCTTCTCTGCAGAAACATCATTACGGTTTTTCCAAACCTGGACTTTGCCTCATCGAATCCCATTCCATCGGATTCGTCTTCTTTATCTTTGGCGAGGCAGCATTTTTTCGCCATTTCGAAGAGAAAGGGGAAAGCATCCCTCTGAAAGCTCACAAGATCTTTTTCCTTTCTGGGACTCAGATCGCCAAGACGGGAGACGAGATGCCTGATACGAGCCAGTCTTTCTTTCATTGAAACCGAAAGTGGCTGTGGAGAGCCGGCTTCAAAACAGACCAGTCCTGTGTCACCGGATATGATTATGCAGCTCTGCGGATATGAAAAGGCATTGATGTTGCGCATTTTTCTCTCGCCGGTGTCCAGCCTCCACATCTCTTTCCCATCGCTGCCGATACTCAATAACTCTTCATTAGAGCCAATCAGGAGCTGATCTTTCAAAAATATGGGCTTCCCCATGAAGCCCTTGCCTGTCTCCTCCGCGCCGGACACAGGAGCCTTCCACTGGAGAGATCCATCAAGTCCAATCGAATAGAGGTATCCATCGAGGAGGCCGAATATGATATGCCTGTTCCACAAATACAGACCTGTTTCAAAGTTATAATCAGCAGAAAAAGACCAGCGCTTACTCCACGCTCCTCTGTCATATACATCCAATCCAGTCGAACTCTTCATGACAACAACACCTTCTGTCACGATGAAATCAGAATAAAGTGGAAGCACAGGCGATTTGCTGTTGGTCATACCAGATGATTTATCGATGACAGTTACAGTCGAGCTGTCTTTGTCGCGTTTCAGCACATAGATGTCATTGCCACCGTCCCTGAGAGTCAGGCTTCTGCATTCTTTTCTCTCCTTGCTTCCCAGATCCGGCATCATGTCCCGCATCCACATCACTGTTCCCTTTCTTGATTCAATAGCCGTTATTACTCCATGCCTGAATTCAAAATAAAGCCTGCTCTTGTCGAACAGCAATTCCCCATATTTCATGTCTGAATAGAGAAGCACATTCCAGAGCACTTTGCCCGCCTCAATGTCATAGGCAGACATCAGTTTTTTTCTGATAACAAAGATTACTGCGTGTCCCTGCTGTTCATTGCAGCCTTTCAGGAAATCGCTCCTGAACTGCCTTGAAAGAGAAACCTTTCCTGTTAAAGGATCTATTACATCAAATCCATATTCTGAGATCTGGATGCATTTATTATTGCAGAACCGGGCAATGGTCTGTTTCCTTTCCCACAACAGGCGGAATGGAGGCTTCAGGGTTCCGGCGCAGACAATCGCGGGGAAGAAAACGAGCACGAAGACAATAATCGAACGGATAAGAATAATTCTAATCTGCAAGGCCATCCCACCTAGAAGTTGAATTCATTATCATCGACGACTTTTGTACTTTCCATTGGCGGCGGGCTTTTGGGGAAGGAAGTGCCGGCTCCGGTCAGCACGATCAGAAAGGTCATCAACATGAAGAAGATAATCAGGCCGAGGCCCGCGAATACGGTGGTCATAATGACAGGGTGCCTGAGAGTGCCGGGAGACTTCGGATCGAAAAGCAGCACTGCAGCGCTTATAAGGAAGAAGAGCGAGCCCAGAAGCAGCAGGGAGCCGAGGATTCCTTCCACAGCGCGGCAGAATGGCTCGCCGAACACCTTCACCGTCCTCTTCCTGAAAAGAAAGCTGCCTTCAGGGTTATAAAGGGCAAACTGGAGTAAAAGAGCCCCCAGGAGCCCGACCATCACAAGCAGGAAAAGGCATCCGAACTGCTTTTCATCAGGCGCGCTTTTACGGTAAAGAAACGCAAGTCCCGTGCACAGCAGCAGTGTCGATATATTGGCCCAGTAGAGAAATCTCTTCACCTGAACTGCGCGCCCTCTCTAATGTCATTACAGAATCACAGAAAATTCACGTATCCACCGGTTTAAGTTCTGCAATGCATCGTTCTATCCCTTTTCCCTGCAGTTGCACCCAACTGAAAAATGCAGTAGCTCAAACCTCAATACTTATCAAATATCCAGCAGGTATTCCGATGATACTGTCTATAAGAGGAGGCTGACTCCTTTTCCTCCTTCAGACATCCAAACAACCAGACTTTTTATACTGGTTAATCGTCCATGAATATGATATATTATATAAATACAGAAGTCGGCGAAAGGCAAGCACCATATGAACGACAGGTTTCCAATGGACCAGGAATCCATTCTCAAATCCGAGCTGTACCATCAGATGTTCAACGGGCATTCGGCGGTCATGCTGCTGATAGACCCTGAGACTTCTGATATCATCGATGCCAACCCTGCGGCCAGTGAATTCTACGGGTATCCTGTCGAAGCCCTTCGCTCGATGAAGATGACCATGATCAACATCCTTCCCGCCGAAGAGAGCATGGACATCCTGAAGCAGGCCCTGGAGGGAAAGATAAAGCACAAATGCTATTCGCACAGGCTGGCGTCAGGCGAAGTGCGCGAGATCGAGACACACTCTGTGCCCATAGAAGTCGGCGGCAGGAAGCTGCTTTATTCGATTATCCAGGACGTCACGCTGCGAAACCAGCAGGAAAGAGAGCTTCTGAAATACCGGGAGCATCTTGAAGAGCTCGTGAAGGAGAGGACCTCCGAGCTTCAGCAGTATAAAGAGCACCTCGAGAAGCTCGTCGACAGCAGGACAGTTGAATCGCAGAAGATCCACAGGGAGCTTCAGAACAGCGAAGCCAACATGAGGGCGTTCTTCGATCAATCAGTGGATTTTCTGACAGTGCTCGATGAAACCGGAACGATCATCACAGCCAACCGCACAGTCTTCGAGCGTCTCGGGTACCCGCCGGAGGAGCTCATAGGGCAGAACGTTCTCACGATGCATCCCCCTGAGGTGCGTGAAGAAGCCGGGCGCATCGTGATGGCCATGCTGAAGGGAGAGGCAACGCACTGCCCGCTTCCGATCCAGACCAGGGACGGGCGATACATACCTGTGGAAACGAGGATCGTTCAGGGCATGTGGGATGGAAAGCCGGCAATATTCGGCACAACCAAGGACATCACAGATCTGGCCCTCTCGGAAGAGAAGTTTTCCAGCGCCTTCGAATCGAGCCCTTCCCTGATGGCCATCTCGACACTCGAGGAGGGCCGGTTCATCGACGTGAACGAGACCTTCCTGAACGTGCTGGGCTTTGCCAAAGATGAAGTGATAGGCAGAACATCTGTCGAGCTGGGCCTGTTCAACGATCCCTCGATTCGCTGCGAGGTGACAAGGCAGCTGGAAGAGACAGGCAAAGCCTCGAATACTGAGGTGACAATAAAGACAAAGAGCGGCGCAGTCAGGACCGGTCTTTTCAGCGCGAGAGTCGTGCGGGTGCAGAATGGCAGGCGTCTGCTGACCGTGCTGAACGACATCACCGAAAGGAAGGAAGCCGAACTGGCCCTCGAGGAGAGTGAAGCCAAGCTCAAGGTAATAGTCGATCAAATGCAGATCGGCATCGTGATTGTAGATGCGGAGACGCACCTCATAGTGGACGTAAATCCTTATGCCTGCCACATGATAGGCGACCTGAGAGAGAACATCACAGGAATGCCGTGCTGTAAAAACTTCTGCCCGGCTGAGATCGGCCGCTGCCCCATCACCGATCTGGGCCTGACAGTCGACAACTCGGAGCGCCTGCTTGTCAAAAGAGACGGCTCGCGGACCCCCATTCTTAAATCTGTAATACCGATCAGCCTGCAGGGCCGGCTCCATTTTCTGGAGTGCTTCATAGACCTCTCTTCCAGGAAAAAGATTGAAGAGGAACTGCATCTGGCCAAGGAGGCTGCCGAGAGCGCCAGCAGGGCCAAGAGCGAGTTCCTTGCTAACATGAGCCACGAGATCCGCACCCCCCTGAACGGCATAATCGGAATGACCGGCCTGCTGATAGACATGGATCTCACCGACGAGCAGCGGAAGAGCGCCGAGATCATCCGCAACAGCGGCGAGCTGCTGCTGGCGCTCATCAACGATATCCTCGATTTTTCCAAGATCGAAGCGCACAGGCTCGATCTGGAGATACTGGATTTCGATCTGCGGACGACTCTGGAAGATACTGCGGAAATGCTGGCGATTAAAGCCCATGAGAAGAAGCTGGAGCTCGTATGCTTTGTCGAGCCTGAAGTGCCGTCCCTGCTGAAGGGAGATCCCGGGCGGCTGCGGCAGATATTGACCAACCTGGCAGGCAACGCGATAAAGTTCACAGCAAGCGGCGAAGTGATCATCAGGGTATCTCTCGAGAGCGAAGATGACAGGGCGGCGAAGCTCCACTTTGCCGTCTCGGATACAGGCATCGGAATCAGGAAAGAGATGTTCGAAAGGCTCTTCGCTCCCTTTTCGCAGGCTGACGGCTCCACAACGAGAAAATATGGAGGAACAGGTCTTGGACTGACTATTTCCAAGAGACTGGCCGAGATGATGGGCGGGGAAATCGGCGTGGAAAGCGAAGAAGGCAAAGGAGCGACTTTCTGGTTCACCATCGTTCTCGAGAAACAGCCTCCCGGATCAGCCCCGCCATCTGAGCCCATGGCCGATATATCAGGCACGAGAGTCCTTGTCGTGGACGACCACCAGCCGAGCAGGATGCTTGCAAGAATGCTCCTCCATACATGGAACTGCAGGTGCGACGAGGCCTGTGACGGAGAGTCGGCGCTGGCCGCGCTTCAGCAGGCTATGGATACCTGTGATCCTTACGGTGTTGTGCTCGTTGATATGCAGATGCCCGGAATGGACGGTGAGGAGCTCGCCAGGCGGATCAGGCTGAACAGCGATTTCGATTCCCTGAGGATGATAATGCTGACTTCGCTCGGACTCAGGGGCGAAGCGGCAAGGGCAGAGAAGCTCGGGCTCGCGGCATATCTGACAAAGCCGATAAGGCACTATCACCTTCACGACGCAATTGCCCTCGCCCTGGGGCAGAAATCAGCCGAAGACAGCCTGTCGAAGAAGATGATTACGAAGCACTCGATCGCTGAATCCAGAAAGAGCCGCTCGAGGATCCTCGTCGTTGAAGACAATCCGATAAACCAGTCCGTCACGCTCACCGCGCTGAACCGGTTCGGCTTCCGCTCCGACGCCGTAGCAGACGGTATAGAGGCTATAAGAGCCCTTGCAGACAATCCTTATGATCTGGTCCTGATGGACTGCCAGATGCCAGAGATGGACGGCTATGAGGCCACCAGGAGGATACGCAAGGGGGAGGCAGGCAGCAGGAACACCGACATCCCGATCATAGCCATGACGGCAAATGCCCTGAAGGGCGACAGGGATAAGTGCCTGGAGGCCGGGATGGACGACTACCTCTCCAAGCCGATTCAGATCAGGGCTCTCGAAGAGGTGCTCGAATACAGGCTGCTGAAAAGGAAAGACAGCTGGCAGAGCGCTGCTGAAGAGCTTCCTGTCGATTCGATGCCTGAAGTCCGGGGAAACAAGCCTGTATTTGATGAAGCGGTCTTCAGGGAGCAGATACCGGGAGACAGCTCATTCATCCGCCTGCTTCTCAGCAGATTTATCGAGGACCTTCCGAAGCAGGTGGACAGACTGGAAAATTCCATCCAGGAGGGAGACATTCAGAAAGTCCAGCTGCAGGCTCACACGATAAAAGGCGCGTCTGCGACAATCGCCGCCGAGATGCTGAGGGACAGCGCGGAAAGGATGGAGCGGGCGGCTATGAAAGAAGATGCGGAGCTCATAAGAAGAATTCTTCCGGAGATCAGGACTGATTATCAGAAGCTCAAGGAGGCACTGGAGAAATCCGGCCTCATGTAACGCCTGGTCCAGCTGCGCCGGCTCCGCATGAAATCTCAGAGGATGCCGTGAAAAGAACCGGCGGTCAAGGCCCGGCCAGGCTGGCCTGATTCCGCTCAGCCTTGCCCTTCCTGTCGAGCTGAATCGTGACCTCGTTCCCCTGGCGGTTGTACTTTATTCGGTCAGCATAGATGGAGCCAATCGGAAGTCCCCTGAACTGCGTGGAGGTCTCTTCCGGTTGCCTGTTTCTCAGCTCTCTCCAGTTGAAGCCAGAGCCTTCGTCAGTTATTCTGATGCGGATCCATCTTCTCCCGACCCTTATGGTTATCGTGACCTGCTTTTCCGCCTGCCCGAGGTTGCCGTGCAAGACCGCATTGTTCAGGAACTCCCTGGCCAGAAGCTCAGGCCCGAAGAATCCTTCTTTCAGCCCCAGGCCGGTGAAGAACTTCCTCAATTCGAGGCACACAGCATCAACTTCCGCCAGGTCTGAAGAGATCGCCCAGTGGAGAAGAAAACCCTGCGAGTTGGCATACATCACCGAAGGCTTCATATCTCGACTCCCATCAGAACAATGTCGTCTCCAGGCTCCATCCCGTCAGTCATGCTCTTCACGATTGACTGCACGGCCGTTTCGAGCGGCTCGCCTGAGCAGGATATACAGCTCTCAACAAGGATCTTCAGGCCCTTTTCGATTGACCCTCTTATCTCCACGAGCCCGTCAGTGTATAGATAGAGGCGATCGCCGGGCTTCACGGTCATCTCCATTATGCCGAACTCCGCATCGTGGAATGCTCCAATCACATCGGCCTGATGGCGGAGCACTTCAGCGCTCTTATCAGACGATTTTATGAGCAGGGACGGCGGACATCCGGCGCAGGCCAGCGTCAGCCTGTTTATGTTGCGGTTGAGCCTGGCGTATGCCGCGGTAAAGAACACACCCTCAGGGAGAATTTTGATCAGTGTATTGTTTATCGAGTGGAGTATCTTCGACGGGGTGCTGAGAGAAGAGGCATATTCAGACAACAGCGCCTTCATCGATGCAGTCCAGAAAGAGGCGCCGAGATCGTGTCCGCTCGCGTCCGCCACTATATAGTCGTATATCTGATGGCCGACATGGATTACATCATAAAAGTCGCCGCCAGCCTGAAGAACCTGATTCATCGAGACCTGGAAGCGGGCCTCGGGATGATCGGCCGCTCTGGGCATCAGCGACTGCTGAGACGTGACGAGGCGCTGCACGCGCTCGGCATGCAGTTCGGACAGCCTGTCAAAGGCCTGCTTCAGTCTCAGGTGGGTGGTCACCCTGGCAATGATTTCAGCTCCTGCCAAGGGCTTGGTCACATAATCAACTGCTCCGGCATCAAAACCCTTGACCTTTGTCGTCGTGTCGTCGTTGGAAGATATCAACAGAACGGGAATATGTGAGGTGGCATTGACACTCTGCAGTTTCTGGCATACATCGAACCCCATCCCGTCCGGAAGATGGACATCGAGCAGTATGAGGTCAGGACAGCGCTCCTGAATCGCGGCAAATGCCTCTGCCACGCTGCAGGCAGGCTCTGTATCGAACCCTGCCTCCAGGAGCAGCTGCTCCAGGACCATTCGGGTGATGAGATCATCATCCACTATCAGGATTCTGGGTGTTCTGATCTGCTTTGCCGTCTCTGCGCCTCCCTGGGCTGATGCAATTGATTCCGTCACGCCTTATCTTCCTGTTCTGCCGGATTTTACTCCCAGTATGTAATCGGCTCGCGCTGTTTTTTTTTTAACGACAGGTCAGATTACTTCAAAGGCTCATCGCTCACCCGACAATGATCGATCCAGGCACTGACAATGTACGTCATGCAGTTGAAAATTACAAGCATTTTTTTAAAATAACTGATATTAAAAAAAATTTGAATAGACCGATACCTGATATACACATCCATAATTCCCGGCAGAATCCCAGAAAATCACCAGGAAAAGAGAAGAGACCTGTCGCCATGAACGGAAAAAATGCTGACATAATGACCGTTGAAGAGGCCGCCTCTTACCTCAAGATCCCGAAATCGACTCTGTACAAGCTCGTCAGGGAGGGAAGGATTCCTTCTCACAAGGTCGGGCGCCACTGGCGCTTCAGGAAGGCCGTCATAGACCGGTGGCTCGAGGAAATGCCCGACTCACATTCCCAGGGCAATCCTGAAGAAGGCCCACAGAGAAGTGAAAGCGAGGACAGCGAAGCTTGAGAAGAAGTCTTTCAGAACAATCCATTACATATGATCCTGCAGGCACGCCTGCAGGATTTTCTTTTCAGCATAACTCTTCCGGCTGTATACGTACCAACCAGAATACACATTGAAATGGCTGTCATTCAGGCAGAAGCAATGAAAGGAGGTGTGAGTCACCGTGAATTCATGTTCAATAGAGCGAAATGGGAAATCAGTCACTGTAATCATGAAAGGAGATCTTACCGCGTCTGTGATCTCTGAGATACAGGCAGGGCTGAAGAAGGAGCTGGAGCGCGACACGAAAGAGGTGGCGTTTGATCTCAACGCCACTGTGATGCTGGATTCGAGCGGTATCGGGCTTCTGGTCGCCACGAGCAACAGCCTCGGGCGGATTCAGGGCAGGATGTCCGTGACAGGTGTGTCTTCCGACATCTTCCAGCTGCTCCAGAGCATGCGCCTCGTCAGCAGGCTTAACGTCAAGACCTGCAATTAGAAGGAGGAACTGTCATGGATGATAATCTCCTGAATGAGTTCATCAACGAGTCGAGAGAGCACCTTGCGACCATAGAGACCGACCTTCTGACCATTGAGGAAAAAGGCGGAGATATCGACGAGCCTCTCGTAAACAAGGTCTTCAGGGCGGCGCACTCAATAAAGGGCGGAAGCGGCTTCTTCGGCCAGAACAAGGTCAAGGAGCTCGCCCATAAGGCGGAGACCGTTCTAGACATGCTCCGCTCCCGGAAAATCATCCCCAACGCCGAGGTAATCAACATCCTGCTCGCAGCTTTTGACAGGCTCAGGGAGATGATCAACAACTTTTCCTCGAGTGAGAGCGTCGACATCTCTGACCTCGTGGTCGGCCTCACCGGCCTGGCTTCTTCGTATCTGCCCCACGATCAGAAAGCCTCCCTGACTCAGGAGGTTACCCTCGAGACCTCAGGCGAAACCGTGATCAGGATTCCGAAGGTCGATTTCGAGAGAGCCACGAGGGATGGCCAGATAATCTACAAGGTCGACCTCGATCTCATCCATGACATTGAGAAGAAGGGCCGGGACGTGCTGCAGGTATTCCGGGAGGTTGAGCTGACCGGCGAGATTCTCGAATGTATACTGGATTTCGAGGCAGCAGGAACCCTCGACGATCCGATAGGCAACAGGCTCCCGCTGCTGCTTGTCTTCTCATCAGTCATAGACCCGGCCATGATCGGCATTCAGCTCGACACAATACCGCAGGAGAGAATCGAGGTGCTGTCCGCCGCGCCGGAAGAGGCCCCGGTAGAGAGCATCGTGCCTGCCTATCAAACCCCGGTCCGTAGCAGAGAGCCGGTGAGGCCCTCCGCACCGGAGGCCGGGCCTTCGATTGCTGAGCCGCAGCCTGTTGAAAAGCCTGAGAGAACAGCTCCGCCTGTTTCAGGCAGAGCGTCTCCTCCGCCTGAAACGGCAGTCCATTCGCCTGCGGCAGTGGACGAGACTCTGCGTGTCAACGTCAAACTGCTCGAAACATTGATGAATCTCGCCGGAGAGCTGGTATTGAGCCGCAACCAGCTTCACGCGGCGGTAGGCCAGAACAACCTGCAGTCCATATCGGTGGCCGAGCAGCGAATCAACCAGGTGACCGCCGAGCTTCAGGACATAATAATGCAGACCCGACTGCAGCCGATAGGCAACGTACTGGCCAAGATCCCGAGAGTCGTCCGCGACCTGTCCATGGAGCTCGGGAAAGATATCAACCTGGATATCCGCGGCAAGGAAGTGGCCCTGGACAAGAGTCTGATAGAGGGACTCTCCGATCCTTTGACCCATATGGTCCGCAACGCGGTCGATCACGGCATCGAGACGACTGACGAGCGGATCAGGGCCGGGAAGAAGACGGCAGGAAATCTCCGAATCGAAACCCGGCACGAAGCCGGCCAGGTGGTCGTGGAGATTGAAGATGACGGGAAAGGGATAGACCCCGCCAGAGTCGCCGAGTCGGCAGTGCAGAGAGGATTGATATCGCTGGAAAAGGTCCAGGCGATGTCTGTCCGGGACAGGCAGGCGCTCATCTTCCTGCCGGGCCTGTCAACTGCGGAGAAGGTGTCGGATGTGTCAGGCCGAGGCGTCGGCATGGATGTGGTGAAGACCAACCTCGAGCACCTCGGCGGCAAGGTGGAGATTTCATCTGAAATCGGCAAAGGGACGCTCTTCAGAATCAAGCTGCCGCTGACCCTCGCGATCATACCGTCACTCATTGTCTCTGTTGAAGGAGAGCGGTTCGCCATACCCCAGATCAACATCGAAGAACTTCTTCGCCTCCGGGCAGAAGATGTGAAGCACAGGATCGAGATAGTCGGCAATTCGGAAGTGCTGCTGCTGAGAGATCGAATCCTCCCGCTCGTGAGATTCGACAGGGTACTGGGCGTGACGCCCACCTACATCGATCCTGTTACCGGGCGCAGAGAGATAGACCGCAGGGCCAATCTGGCAGATCGCCGCTCTCCCAGGAATCCGCTTATGGAACAGAGGGGAGAGACAGAGGAGCCTCCGGAGATGTCAAACCCCGGAGAGCAGCGGCGCTGCGGCGACCGGCGCCAGAGCCCGTCAAGCGCGCTGGAGATTGCCGTCGTGACAACCGGGACTATGTCCTACGGTCTTGTGGTCAGCGAATTTCACGACACCGAGGAGATCGTTGTCAAGCCGCTCGGGCAGCAGCTTAAAAGCCTGAGGGAGTATGCCGGAGCCACGATTCTGGGCGATGGAACGGTGGCGCTGATCCTTGACATCACCGGACTGGCGGTTAAAGCCGAACTCAGCTCGATTGCCGGAACTGCAAGGGCTGCAGAGCTGGCCAGAGAGGCCGAAAGGGAGCGCCTTCAGGAAAGCCACGCCCTCCTGCTGTTCCACAACGCCCCTGATGAAATCTGCGCGGTGCCGCTTGACTCGATACAGAGGATTGAGCGGATCAGCCCAGACCAGGTGGAGATGACCGGAGGCAGACGCACGATGAAATACAGCGGCTCATCGCTGCCACTGATCACGCTGTCAGACGTGGCCTCAGTCAAATTAATCGAAGATTTCGGCGATCTCGCCGTTCTGGTGTCCAGCGTGCACAACAGGGAGGTCGGCCTTCTCGGCACCATGCCTGTCGACGTGATCGAGACAAAGGCGGCAATCGATCAGGTCACGCATCGCCAGAGAGGCGTGGCAGGCTCCGCCATAATACAGAACCAGACCACGCTGGTAGTGGATCTCTTCGAGATCGTCGACACTCTGTACCCTGAATGGGGCGAAAGCGTCAGGCAGGAGAGTCCCATATTCACAGGCGGCCAGAAGAAGACGGTGCTGCTGGCGGAGGATTCTGACTTCTTCAGGTCCCAGGTCAAGCGCTTTCTCGAAGAGGACGGCTTCGCCGTTCTCGACGCCGCCGACGGAGAGTATGCCTGGGAGCTCCTCAGTGACAATTTCGACAAGGTCTCAGTAGTGGTCACCGACATAGAGATGCCGAGGCTGACAGGTCTCGGCCTCGCGAAACGAATCCGCAGCGATGACCGCACTGCCCACCTGCCAGTCATAGCTGTGACTTCACTGGCTGGCGACGAAGAGATATCGAGAGGCAGGGAGGCAGGCATCAACGACTACCAGATAAAGCTGGACCGCGATCAGCTTATCGCCAGCGTGCGGGCAGCCGTGGCGGGAAGTTAGGGAAAGACGGGCAGATTCAGCTGTGCCCTTAATCATATAAGCTCCACTACAATAACAGTGAAAAGGAGAAAAGCAATGACGGAAAGGTCTGACATGACAACCGGAAAAAAGCTTGTTATAGGATTTGGAATCATAAGCGCTCTTATCATAATAATTGCATTTACAGCCTGGTGGGGTTTCGTTGCGCTCCATAAGGCCGGTCGCGATATAAAGGATGAATCGCGAAAACTGTCAGATGGCCAGGATATCAAAAGCAGCATCGATGAGATACAGCTTCAGATGTGGCGGATGGCGGCACAGAAGGAGACTGGCGAGAAACAGCGCTGCAAGGAAGAGATAGACAGGATCAGGGAATCGTACAGAAAAAAGCTGGGCGAGCTGAAGGATATGGCAGGCACCTCAACTGGAAGGCAGTTGATCGAAAAGATAGAGGAGAGCACAGGCAGCGCAAAAGATGTGAATAACAGGGTGATAAGCCTCGCGCTGGAAAACAAGAACTCTGATGCAATAAACCTTATGATACAGGAAGGAACAGAAAAAAACGACAAAGTGGACGAGTCTGTAAAAGAGTTCCTGACATGGCGGCAGAAACGAACAGAGGAGATAGCGGCATCAAGCGAGTCAACGTATTTCCTTGTGCGCCTGATCTCAGGCATCATGGTCTGCATCGCTCTTGCCATAGCAATAACACTGAGCGTTACGATACCACGCGGTGTCACAATGACGAATGCAGGGCTTAGAAAGGAGATAGAGCGGCTCGTTGAAGCCATCTCTCTCGGCAGCCTGAGAGCATCGAGCAACCGCAAGTCGGTTCATTCGGAATTCCATCCCATCCTGGACAGCATTGACAACATGGGCCGGGCATTTCTCGAGCATCTGGACAATATCCCAAATCCGCTGATGATCATAGACAGGGATATGAACGTACTATTCATGAACCGGAAAGGGCAGGATCTGCTAAACAGATCACAGGATCAGCTCAACGGAGCAAAGTGCTATGATCAGTTCAAGACTCTCGACTGCAGGACGCCCAAATGCGCCTGCAGCCAGGCAATGCAGGACGGCAGACAGGCAGAGAGCGTCACCGAGGCCCATCCCTCCGGAAAGGACCTGAACATCATGTATACCGGAACTCCCATAAGAAACAGGGAGGGAAAGATAATCGGCGCCCTGGAAGTGGTTGTGGATCAGACCCAGACGGCAGGCGCCGTAAAGCACATGCGCGAAACCGCCTCAACCCTCTCCGCTGCTTCAACAGAACTGTCGTCCATCGCCTCTCAGACGGCAGGCGGCGTGAGAAATGTATCAGAGAGAGCATCCACCGTAGCCGCGGCAGCCGAGGAATCAAGCACCAACACGACTTCCGTGGCAGCCGGAATGGAGCAGGCGTCTGCAAGCCTTGCATCTGTGGCAAGTGCTACGGAGGAGATGAGCGCCACAATCGGGGAGATTGCCTCCAACGCCGAGAAGGCCAGAGCCGTCAGCGAGCAGGCAGGGGTCCAGGCGCAGAACATCTCTTCACTGATGCAGCAACTCGGGCAGGCGGCGCAGAAGATCGGCCAGGTCACAGAGACGATTACAGACATCTCATCGCAGACAAACCTGCTGGCATTGAACGCCACAATCGAGGCGGCCCGTGCAGGAGCGGCTGGCAAGGGATTCGCTGTGGTCGCGAACGAGATCAAGGAGCTTGCGCGCCAGACAGCCACAGCGACCGAGGATATCAAGGGCCGCATAAACGGCGTGCAGACTTCCACGAGCAGCGCCATCAGCGATATCGAGAAGATCACCGAGGTCATCAGGGAGGTTGGAGCAATAGTGGCCAGTATCGCCGCGGCCATAGAAGAGCAGGCGGTGGTGACAAAGGATGTGGCAGGAAATATCGCTCAGGCCTCTTCCGGTGTTCAGAACGTAAACGAGCTGGTTGCCCAGACTGCAGCAGTATCGAGATCTATCGCATCGGATGTCTCTGAGGTAACTTCGGAAGTCGGTGAAATCAGAAACGGTGGAGAGCAGGTTCAGGCCAGCGCCGCAGAGCTCTCCAGGATAGCGGAGCAGCTCAATACAATAGTATATCAGTTCAAAATCTGACGAAGCCTGTTTTCCGCAGTGCCATTGACGGAGGTTCATCATTAAAATGAATAAAGCGAACAGTGGAATGAGTTTTTCAGCATCTCAACAGAAATCGGCTTCAGATGTAAACATGCTTCTGGTCACGTTCAAGCTCGAAAATGCACACTTTGGAATAGATGCCCATCTGGTGCAGGAGGTCGTCAAAGTGGGAGAGCTCACTACAGTGCACCATGCGCCTTCCTTCGTCGTGGGCATCAGAAACCTGAGGGGCCGTATCGTCACAGTCGTGGACCTGGCGTCCAGGCTGGGCCTCGGGTGTGTGACCCGGAATCAGGAGAACCGCCTGCTCATAATGGAGTGGCATAATGAGCCGGTAGGCTTCCTGGTTGATTCAGTCGCGGAGGCGGTATCGCTGCATAATGATGAGGTCTCGCCGCCTCCATCAAACATCCCTGAAGAACAGCGAAGGAATCTGCGCGGTGTCTATAAGGACGGACCGCGCCTGGTCGGCATACTCGATCACGAAGCTCTGTTTACAGGCGATGAAGAGAAAGCGAATACACAGATCAGGAAGGGAGAGCACCGATGAAGCTGAAAGTCCTCGTTGCAGATGATTCAGTGCTTTTCCGCAGAGCAATAACAGATGTGCTGAATTCAATACCCGACATAGAGGTCGTGGGAAACGCGTCGAATGGCAGGCTCGCCCTGCAGAAGATCAGAGAGCTGAAACCCGACGTGGTCACACTCGATGTGGAGATGCCGGAGATGGATGGCATCGCCGTCCTCGACGCTCTGAAACAGGCCGGCGAGACCGTCTCGGTGATCA
>Ga0302252_1000125_pt1 | contig 92455 bp, 78 predicted proteins | sample AAG_RA_Leu_MG_FD_193511 | JGI IMG/M metagenome (GOLD analysis project Ga0302252, IMG submission 193511) | Enriched activated sludge microbial communities from anaerobic digester in WTTP, New Holstein, Wisconsin, United States - AAG_RA_Leu | ecosystem: Engineered > Bioreactor > Anaerobic >... | reverse complement strand
AACCGTGGTACAAGAGACTCGTGGACATGCTCCCCCTTTTGTAACCGGAAATCTTCAGCAAATTTCCTTTTGGGGGGTATGTCCATTTTTTTTCAACTACAAAAAGTACGCATCAACCGGATGAACCGGAAGAAATTTCAGGAGACCCTCGATACCCTTGCCCGGTCCGGTCGCCTGGTTAGGATCTCTACGGACCACTATCTGCACCCCGAACACTTGGAGCGGTTCCGAAGCGCCTTGGAGGGATTCTTCGAGAAGAACGCCGTATTGACGCCCCCGGATGTCCGGGATCTCTTCGGCATTTCCCGGAGATACATCATCCCCCTCATGGAATACCTCGACGGGATAAAATTCACCTTCCGGACGCCGGAAGGGAGAAAAATGTTCATCAAAGGGCGCTCCCATTAACCATCATGCCCATTCCGCACAACAATATATGAAAATATCCGGCTAGTTGTGACGACATCGTAAAAAGTCCATATGCAGCGTTGCGCTTCATCCTTCGTCACTGCGACGTACGCACAAGTACGCCTCATTCCTCAGGATTCGCGCGCCTTGCCTCTGGAGCTTTTTACTTCGTCGTCTCCATCATGACTTTTTACGAATTCATCAGTTGTGGACATTTTTCTATAAGGGGATATGAATTTTACCGGCGTCGTCAGGCGCGGCGATATGATGTGGAATAGGGGACCGATTCTGGAATTATGTAAATTACATACCCTTTAACATATTGATTTCAAAAGGTAAAAACGGACATTGCGGGTACAAGCGGCTTTCCGGTTTTTTTCGTCGAATTATTTTAAATATCAATAAGTTGCAAATTGCGCGGCGCTGGGTCTTCAGGAAGGCTTTTTTCGCCCCGGAAGACCCCCCTTCCTCCTTTCGGGGTGAGTAATACATATCCGGTGCTGGCAAGGCGAGTCATGAATAAAATTGCCGGCAAATACATATAGATGTTGACAAGAACCTTCGGGAAAAATATAGGTGAGCGCAAGATGCGATTTCAAATTGTCCGGCGTCAATGGTTGACGATTTTGCCGGAAATCCCTTTTTTTGATTCATCAACCCCGTCTTTCCGAAGAAAGGAGCAGAAAGCATGAAGATCAGCGTTCCCGTTCAGGAGTATGGCGAGTACAAGATCCGCATGATGGAGGATTCCGACGCCCCGGCGGTGGTTGCCCTTTACCGGGCGGTCTATGGGGACCATTTCCCGATCAAGGAGATGTACGATCCCGACTTCATAATCAAGCAGCAGGAGGCGGGCTTGATGTACCGGGTAGTGGCCGTGGACGCCGCCGGGAAGGTTCTGGCCCACCATGCCATGTATCGCCTGGAGGAAACCTACCACGGCCTGTATGAAGCGGGGCAGGGCATGGTCTTTCCCGAGTACCGCGGCAAGGGGTTCAGCAATGTCCTACAGGACTATATCGGGCGGGTCCTGGGTCCCACGGTGGGACTGGAAGAATTTTGGGGCGAGTCGGTGACCAACCATGTAAAGATGCAGAAAGCCGCCCTCTTTGTGGGTGTCAAGGAGACGGGAATCGAGCTCGAGGTGATGCCCGCCGAGTCCTATGAGGCGGAAAAATCGGCCCCCGGACGGGTGGGCGCTGTGGTGTGCAACCTCGTCGTCAAGGAAAAGCCCCACACGGTCTTTCTCCCCTCCCCCTATGCGGAGGTGCTGAAAAGGATCTATGAAAACGCCAAGAGGAAGCGCCAGTTGGAGGCCGCCACGGAGTCTCTCCCGGCGGCAGTCCGGACCCGCCACGCCGTTACGTACATCGCCAGCGCCGGGGTCTTGCGGATCAGCGTCTTTGAGGCGGGCGGGGACGTAGGGGAGGTGATCGCCGGCCTGGTTGATAAATATGCCGCCGCCGGGGCGGTGGTGTTTCAGGTGCTCCTGCCCCTGGACAAGGCCTATAGCGGGGCGCTGACGGAGGCCTTGAACAAGCAGGGCTTTTTCTTTTCCGCCCTGGTGATGCGCTGGTTCGATGCCGACGGCCTGCTCTTGCAAAAACTGGCGCACCCGACGGATTACAATGCCATCCAGATCTACTCCGATTTTGCCAAGGAGCTGCTCAGATTCGTCATCCAGGATCGGATGCGGGTGGAGGCGCCGACGGCGGGGTAGGAGGGGCGGCATATCCTGCCCCCGGCGTGAAAGCGGTAATCGGGGGGTCATAGTGAATCGGGATCCACGTCCCCCGGGGCGTCTTATCATTCCCTACCCCCCCCATGCCCGGCACAGGCGCAACGAAAGATGAAAATATCCAGATAGTTGTGGACATTCTCATATAAATTTGAATGAAGTTGCTCAGAGGCGGGCGGCATGACGGTGCGGCCCCTTTAAGACGGAAGGGGTGTCTGCCCTCGCGATGTAATCGCGACTGATGGGTGTTACCGCGACGATGGGTTTAATGAGGGGATTAATGCGGCCGGTGGTGAAAAAAAGAAGCCCCTCAAAGAATGCGTCTTCGTTTGAGGGGCTGAAGAGATCCGCCTATGCCGTCTTGTCTGCCGTCTGGAGTCCATCATTTGCATACTTGGTCTTCCCCGGGTGATCATCACCACTAAGACCCTGCGGTTTTCGTTTCGTTAAACATCCAGTAGAATAGACTCAATACGGACATCGCAGATTCTCTATTCATCGATTATTTTCGGGTTTGTCCTCTGAAAGAGCGTTTGTTAATATAATTTATCGATGCCGATGTAAAATGTCAAGGGGGAGATCGGGGGGGTCAAGAGTGAATAGAAATCTCCGGTTTTTCTGTTCTTTGATGGAGGCTGATTTAGAACAAGGGGAGACCGGCTGCGGATCTCCGGGTTGTATGCGTCCCAGGAAGGTCTTGCCGAAGCAACGATAGTTATTGATCATAACGGCTGCAATGGCGGGAATGACGCCCCGGGTGGTATGGATGCCCCATGAGTTATCGCCTTGTTCTTCACGGCGTCCATTTTACATCCCGATAGACGCCGTCCCAGAATAAATATTCCAGCTTTACGGCCTTTCTGTATGCCTGTTTCATTCGTTCCCGGGTCTCCACCGATGTTCGTAAGGAATAAAGATCAATCAAATCCGCGAATTTCTTGGTAGCGCTGGTTTCCCAGGATTCCTCGGCATAGCCGTCTATCCATTCCTGATAGTTGTTGCCCTCCCTTTTTCTCGCCTTTTTCATGTCCACGCCGAGTTGGTAATATATCCGGTGGCACGGCAACATGGCGGTCAAACCGACCTCAAAAGGTTCAAGCGTCGCGGTCTTGATGAGAAAGGAATTATAAAATTCGGTGCTTGGATATACGCTGGCGGTCGAAAGATCTTGACGGGAGATATTGAACTTTTTAAAGTACCGCTGGTGAATGCTGGCTATTTCGTTATCGATGGCCTTTATTGAATCCAGAACGAATTGCGTTCCTTCTTCGTCGGGAGACTTGAAAAGCAGGATGCCGTAAGTTTTCCGGAAATTTTGCAGGAAGAAGTAATCCTGGATGATGTAGCTTTTAAAGATTTTTTCGTCGAGAACGCCGTTGGACAGTTCGCGGTTGAAGGGCATGTGCAATATTTGCTGATAATCGGCATAACCGAGTTTCCAAAGCTCTTCCGAAAAGCTTTCGGCGTGGATCTTTCCGGGGAGGATCAGCAGCAGGCAAATCGATATTGCCGCGACCCGTTTCCAATGAACCCTCATGTCCATGCTAGGGGCGGCGAAAGACGAAAATATTCTGGTGGCCGAGGACTTTTTCATGGTAACCTCATCACGGAGACCAAGGAGAACTCGTCCGGGAATACCCTGACGCAAGGCTTCCTGGGTGCGGATGGTCTCCCTTCCTTGCGGATTATGTCGATGGCTTTTTCTCAGGCGGTATTCATGGGGAGGTAAGATATAAAAACCTCGGCGAATAGTCAAGGATGACGACATCGTAAAAAGCGCCACGAAGCATGAAAATGCCATTTTCATGGTGATCATAATCGAACCATACCGTCTGAGCACATGATAGTTTCTCAACGAAAAACGGTCCCTACGGCCGCGATCCTTGTGCTGGCCCTGCTGCTGACTTCCTGCTTCCTGTCTGCCAGGCCCTTCGATGAACAGAAGTGGCGGGCGCAAGTGGAGTCTGCGGACCCGGCGCTTCCGGATCACCCCGGGCGGCGGGTTCAAGACGGATTGCATCGAGATCTTAAGCGAGAGCAACACCGGCGATCCGCAAATCCTCTACAGCTTCTGCCAATGGGCGATTGCGAAATACCCTGCCGACCGCTACGCCCTGATCCTCTGGAATCATGGCAGCGGCTGGTGGAAGGAGGCCCGGGGCCGGGCGGTCGCTCCCGCCGCGCCTGCCCAGGCAAATCCCGAATCCCCAGCCGACCTCGGTAAAGCCGCCCGGCCTGACCGGTCGACGGTATCGCTCCGCCGCGGCGGTTGGCGGGCCTCCTCTGGAACCGATGCCGCGCACCGACGCCAGGCCTCTTTTTCGCCACAACCTTCCCCAGGCCCACCGCAGCATCTGCTACGACGACACCTCCGGAGGCGATGCCTTGGACAACCGCGAATTGCGCTTTGCCCTCGCCGGGGTCTGCGCCCTTCTGGGGCGGAAGATCGACCTTCTGAGCATGGACGCCTGTCTCATGAACATGGTCGAGGTGGCCTGGCAGCTCCGGGATTCCGTGAACGTCATCGTCGGCTAGGAGATCGAGGAGCCCTTCGACGGCTGGCCCTATGCCGAGATCCTCACCCGACTTGCGGCCAGGCCCCGCCAGGACGCCACGACCTTCGCCCGCTGGATCGTGAAGAGCTATCTCGCCTCTTACCAAGGCAAGGGCGAGACCGTTACCCCGTCCGCCCTGAACCTGAGCCGCATCACCGATGTGATCGCGAAGATCGATGCCCTGTCGGGGACCGTGCGCTCCGCCCTTCCGGCATTATTTTAGACCCTTGCCCGCTCCCGGCGTTTCCTCCCTTGCTCGGAAACGCCTTGAAGCGGGCCCTGATTATTAGGGGAGTGCTTACGAGAACAAACGAATGTTGATCATCGCATCCGGGTAGCGACATGTCTGAAAAGCCGTTTTCCTCAGGCTTTTCTGATCCGGTTGTTTCTCGTGTGCCTTTTGCCTCTTTAAATAGATTATCCAGCCCGTCACACAACACATCGTAGGCAGAAGGTTCTGTGATGCTAATAGAGAATTTCTTATCGAAGGCGGAAAATGTTTTCTCCAAATACTTGGCGGCGAGATAAAGGTTGTACGGATCCAAAGGGAATTCGGCAAGCGACGTATCCGCAGAGACCTTTAGAACATCTGAATCAAATGCAAGCCACATTACGGTTGCCTGAACCATCAAATAGAAATACTGAAACTTCTGATAAGCAATAAAGAAGATGTTTTCATCGCCTTGCATTCGGGCAGGTTGCATCTTCCTCGGGCCGGTTCAGGTTGACGAGAAAGTCTGTGCCGTATGCGTCGACACAGGCTGAGTCGGCGGCGAGATAAGGCGTGTGCTGTGTTCCGACATAGGTGATCAGGCGGCTGTTGAGAAAATTCTTTCTCAGTTCTACGGCCCATGAATATTTCGTCAGCCCGTCATTGGTGGAGCCGATGATCAGTACAGGTGTTTTCGTGTTGGTGAATTTCGTCGGTATCGGGTCAGGTGTGACGCTTATGCCTTCGGTATAGAACAGCCCCTGGCTCGCGCCGAAGCCGAATACCGGCGCATCGGCTCGAATCTGTGCAGCAAGAGTGTTCTGCTCACCGCCGGTAAGCCTCTCGGCATAATCCAGTGAGCCGATGAATGCCGTGGCGCCTCCGTTTACGGGATAGGTTGTCAGCCAATTCATCGAATCAAGCATGGCCTTGGCTTCTGACCGGGATGTTCCGCTGCCGTTTATCGCGGTATCGAAGGTTTCGAGGAGAGAAAGCGTGTCCTGATAGAGACTTTCACTTTTTACATTATTGGCGATGGTGCCCCTCACATCCCACTGCGTTACCTCTGATCCTGATGGTAACTGTAAGGGCTGAGTTGATAATGATTCTACAATCCTGTCAAAGAGAATTTCTGTTGAAGGAAAGGCCTGGAAATAAAAGTCGACAGCATCATCCGGGGACACGGCAGAGCCATACATGAATTCCGGGAAGGTAGCATTGGGCGAGACGGGAGAAGACAGAAGCATGGCACGGACACGGTCAGGGTAATGGTATGCATAAACAAACCCGATACGCGTGCCGTAACTCGTCCCCCAGTACGTAAGCAGATTGTCACCCACAGCCTCACGCAACATTTCAAGATCGCGTACTGTGGCGTTTGTGCTGATATATGGCACGATATCCGGGTATATCTGCGCGCAGGATTCGTTTGCAGCCTTCTCCGAAGACCGCATCTGGGCGGTGACGGAGTCCCATTCTACCGCCCCGGTGGGTGGAAGCGTATAGGAGCCTCCTGTGCAATTGCGCAAGCCCGAGGAGCGGCCGACCCCTCGCGGATCCCATGATACAAAGTCAAAACGTGTGCGCAGTTCAGCCGGAAGGGCAGGGACGATCTGCGGGACAACGCTTACGCCGGATTCTCCAGGGCCGCCGGGATTGAAGAACACTGTTCCTATTCTTTCACTTGGAGCGCCCGTCGCCTTTGCTCTCACCAGCGCCAGCGAGAACGTGCCGCGCCTGGCATTGTTATAGTCTTTCGGCACGGTGAGTGTCGCGCATTCCAGGCCGGCAAGCTCCGCTTCGAGGCAGGCAGTCCATGTCAGGGCAGGGCTCGCTGTGTTATGACTACTGCTTGTGCTGCACCCGGTAAAAAAAAGTAATAATAAAATTGTTATAGTGAATACGATGTCCGGAAGCGGTTCAACCGATTCAGGAAACTGCTTGTCAGGTATGAAAAACTTGTTGAAAGCTACGAAGCGCTCGTTCATCTCGTTGCTGCCATCATCTGCTGGGGGAAAGTTGCCGCTATTACGGATAGGCCCTAAGTTAAACCCAGATTTTCCATTAGATAATTTGTAGTTCAGGTTTTACAACATGATAGGTTCGAGGCGTTGGCCCACAGGCCGCTGAACCATGCCCGCTTCTTTCGCGGGACAGACAATAGCAAGTGACTCTTACCGGCACCGCCCTTCCATGCACCGCCGCCGGCCAGTACCATCCCGTGCAGGGTGGAAAGGGTGTGCTTAACACGGCTTCTCATCACTGCCTGACGAAACAGACTCATCAGATTATACGCCAGCATGGCAAACGAAAGTGTCGCCTCGGTGTACAGCAGTGTTTGACACACGCATGGAGGGCCGAGCCTGTAATACTGCTTTGCGGCGGGCAAATATCAGAGACTTCCGCTTCCATGACTTGCGCCACACTTTCGCGTCGTGGCTGGTGATGCGCGGAGTGGACATATCAACGGTGCAGTCGCTCCTTGGTCACAAGACTATCAACATGACTCTTCGCTACGCCCACCTGTCGCCGGGGCATCGCAAAGCGGCGGTGAATCTGCTTGATCAAACTGAATCTTCCGTTTCTTTGGAGAAATGATATTTTTATATCTATGTGTCAACGTGTGTCATTTCAACAACAAACACAACAATAAGGAATTTGTAAATTGGCGGAAGTGCATGGGAATCGAACCCACCTGGGACGGTTTTAGCGCCCCACACCGGATTTGAAGTCCGGGAGGCCCACCAGTGACCTTGGCACTTCCGTTTGGAAAATGCTGCTTTTTACAATGTTTCCGGCGCCCGATTATGCAATGAGAGCGATAGCGCCTTCAAGCTTCTATGCCCCTTAATCAGGACGATCGGCGTGCTCCAGGGATGTGTCCAGGAGCTGCACCTGAACCTCCGTTCCCCGGGCGATCGATGTCTCCGCCTCCGGCAGGACGATGAGAGCGTTGGCCCGGACCATGGACTTGAGGATTCCCGATCCTTGTTCCCCCGTTGACCTTACGTAGTATCGCCCCGCCTCCCGGCGCACCCAGCCGCGAATAAAATACCGCAACTCGGCCATTTTTTCAAGATCATCTTCCAAGATAGCCCGGATCTGCCGTCGGAAAATATTTTTGTGCCCCATCATCTTGAGCAGGGAGGGACGAACGAACTGTTCAAAGGAGACCATGGACGAAACGGGATTGCCGGGCAAACCGAAAACGGGCACCCCCTGGATGGCGCCATAGGCCAGGGGCTTGCCGGGCCGCATGGCCACCTGCCAGAATTGCATGGTGTTGCCCACTTCTTTCATGATGTCCTTGACCAGATCGTAGTCGCCTACGGAGACGCCACCGGAGGAGATGATCAAATCCGCCCGGGATGCCTCCCGGAATTTGGAGATAAGGTCCTCCCGACAGTCTTTCACGATTCCCAATTGGAGAATCGCGGCGCTGCTTTCCAGAACCTGGGCGGCGGTGGCGTAACTGTTGCTGCTGATGATTTTCCAGTCGGAAGGCGGCTCGTCGATGTCCACGAGCTCGTCGCCGGTGGCCAGAATCGCCACGGTGGGGCGCTGATGAACATAGACGAATGATCTGCCTAACGCGGCGAGCATTCCCACTTCCGCGGGACGGATAACCGTACCGCGGCCAACTACCGTTTCCCCCGCGGCGACATCCTCGCCGGCCACGCGGATATCCAGTCCAGAGACCGCCGCGGCCAGGATATGAACCTTCCCCCCGTCCTTGCGCGTGTTCTCCATGCGTACCACGGCGTCGGCCCCGCCTGGCAGGGGCGCCCCGGTCATGATCCGCGCCGCCTGTCCCGCCCCCAGCGGTTGTTTGGGGATCGTTCCGGCGGGGATATCTTCGGTGACGGTAAGGACAATTGGATTTTGGGTCGTAGCGGCTTTGGTGTCTTCGGCGCGGACGGCGTATCCGTCCATGGCGGAGTTGTTCTTGGGGGGCAAATTGCGGGGCGCCGCCACATCTTCGCCGATGACCCGCCCCAGAGCCTCCAGAATATTTACCTTTTCCAAGGGTAGCGGGTTGATGCCGTCGAGGATGATCTGCCGGGCTTCATCTACAGGAATCATACTGGGAAGCTATCTTAAATGGAGGGCCTTGTCAACTATTACCGACAAAGCCGGGTGCGGCTCCGCGCTCGGGGCCGGAGTCGACGGAAGGCGGCGGGGGCGGGAGAATGGCCGCGTCGGCTCCGGCTGGGCGACGGCATGTTTGCCCTTGAAGTAAAGGTGTTTATATTATAGAGAGTTCTCCGCGATAGAAAAAAGGGGCGTGTCCGCAGATGTTGTTCGGATGCCAGTGTCAAGCTCGGGGACGACCCCCAGGGAGTTGAAAGTCCATGAATCAGAAAGAGCTGCAGGAAGAGATCCGCAGACTGCTGCGGAAAAAAAACGCCATCCTCCTAGCCCACTACTACGAACGAGACGAGGTGCAGGAAATAGCCGATTATCGCGGCGATTCCCTGGGATTGAGCATCGAGGCCGCCCGGACGGACGCCGAGACAATCGTCTTTGCCGGGGTGCATTTCATGGCGGAAAGCGCCTCCATCCTCTCCCCCGACAAGACGGTTCTGCTGCCGCGACAGGAGGCCGGCTGTCCCCTGGCCGACATGGTGACGGCGCCCCAGCTTGCCGCCGCCCGGGAGAAACACCCCGAGGCGAAGGTCGTGACCTACATCAATTCGGCGGCGATTATCAAGGCGCACAGCGACATCTGCTGCACCTCCGCCAACGCCCTCCGGGTGGTTGGTTCCCTCCCCGGCGCGGGGCCGATTCTCATGATCCCCGACGGTAATCTGGCCCGTTACGTTGCCCGGCAGACCGGCCGTCAGATCATCCCCTGGGAGGGCTGCTGTCCCGTCCATGACCGGCTCACCGCCGCGGCGGTGCGGGCCGTCCGGGGGCTGCATCCGGACGCCGTCTTCGCCGCCCATCCCGAGTGCAAGGGCGAGGTCCTTGATCTGGCCGATTTTGTCGGCTCCACCACCGGCATCATTGGCTACGCCGGGCGCCCGGAGGTGACGAAGCTCATTGTCGGTACGGAAAGGGGCGTCTTCTATGAGTTGCAAGCCCGCTATCCGACCAAGACCTTCATCCCCGCCGCGGAGGACTTCCTCTGCCCGGATATGAAACTGACCACTCTCGAAGACATCCATGCCGCCCTCGTCGAGAGGCGGTATATCGTCAAGGTTCCGGAATCGGTCCGGATTCCCGCCCGGCGGGCACTGGACCGGATGCTGGAGCTTTCTTAGCCGCCCATGGCAAGAAAGATCGTCCGGCCGGCGATGCGGAGCCCCGATCCGGCCCTGGAGGAACTGCTGGCAAGGATCGAGGGGCGGGAAAAGGTCGTTTCCGTCCAGGGATTGGAGGCGACGACCCGGGCCTTCCTCATGGCCCTGCTGCACCGGCGGATCGCCCGGCCCCTGCTGATCGTCGCCCCGACGGAAAAGGAAGCCCGGCAGCTTGGCCGCGACCTGTCCTTTTTTTCCGGAGCCGGGCAGGTCTTCCTCTTTCCCCCCTGGGACGCGGTATCCACAGATCTGTTCGCCTGGCAGCGGGAGGTGGAACTGGCAAGATGCGAGGGCCTTTGCCGACTCTTGACCGGCGAGAGCCCGCTGATGGTCGTCCCCGTGCAGGCCCTCCTGCAGAAACTCCCGTCCCGACAAATAATCTCCTCCTATCTGCGCCGGATTGCCTTGGGAGATTTTCTCAACCGCGATGAATGGGTCCTCTATCTCCTCCAGGGCGGCTATCACCGGGTTACCCTGGTGGAAGGGAAGGGGGAGTTCGCCGTCCGCGGCCATGTCGTTGATCTGTTTCCCCCTTCGGCGCCCCATCCCTACCGTCTGGAGTTTGTCGGCGACGAGATCGAGGCCATACGCGAGTTCGATCCCGCCTCCCAGCGCTCCCGGCGGGAGATCGACGAGTTCCTCCTGACGCCGGCCCGGGAAATTATCATAACCGAGAGCCGGCAGGCCCTGGGTATCCGTAACGCCCGGATCCGGGCCGGCGACCTGGGATTGCCCAGGACGGTGCGGTCCCGGCTTTTGGAGCGTATGGCTGACGGCCTGGCCATGTCCGTCAACCCCATGCTCTTTCCCCTCTTTTACGATGGCGAAACGCCGCCGGGGGTGCTGCTGGATTATCTCTCCCCGGACAGTCTGCTTATCTGGGACGATCCCCTCGCCATCGATCGGTCCGGGGAGGAACTTGCCAACGAGACCGACCGGCTGCTCTTGAAGACCCGCCGGGAAGAGCGGTTTTATCTGGATAGGGAGGCCCACTACTGGACGGGCGCCCAGCTCTACCGGGCCGGTGAGCCTTTCCAGCACCTCCATATCCACAGCCTGGTCATGGGGCCGCAGCCGGTGGGAGTGGTCTTCCGCACGGCGGGAATGACGGGCATCAAGTCGGGCATCCAGATCCGGGACGGTGAGAGGGGGGGGCATTCACCCTTGGTGGAAAGACTGAAAGCGTGGATGGAAGAAGGTTATCAGATCTTCTTCGTATGCCGCGGCCGGGAGGGACGGCAGCGACTTGCCCAGCTTTTTGTCCAGCACGGCCTTACCTTCACCGGCCTGCCGGCGGAAGGTCCCATGGGTCCGGAACCCGCTCCCGGCCTCTCCGACGCCGCCGGGGCGGAGCGGGACGTTTGCTCCGGCGATGCGGCCTTCCTCGATTTCTTCCCCATCCCCTCCGGTGCGTCCGGCAGCCTCCGGATCATGGAAGGAAATCTTGCCGCGGGTTTTGTTTACGATGCCCTGGGCCTGGTCGTTCTCTCCGATGAGGAACTCCACGGGAAAAAGATTTCGGGGCGACGCTTCCGGCCCACCCGGGAGGGCTATTTCCTCAAGTCCTTCGGTGAACTCCGGGAAGGGGATCACGTGGTCCACAAGGAACACGGCATCGGCCGCTACGGAGGTCTCCAGAAGCTCACCGTGGAAGGCGTGGAAAACGACTTTCTTCTCATCGAGTATCTCGATCAGGACAAGCTCTATATCCCGGTGGACCGCCTGGACAGCATCCAGAGATATCTGGGCCCCGATGGTGCGACGCCGCGCCTCGACCGTCTGGGTGGTACCTCCTGGGAATCCGTCAAGGAGCGGGTGAAAAAATCCATCCGGGAGACGGCGGAGGAGCTAATGGCGATCTATGCCGCCCGGGAGGTAATGGACCGCCGGTCCTTCTCCCCTCCCGATGGGCTGTACAACGATTTCTGCGCCGCCTTCGAATACGAGGAGACCCCGGACCAGGACCGGGCCATCGAAGACATCCATCTCGATATGAGCCGGACCAAACCCATGGATCGCCTTATCTGCGGCGACGCCGGATTCGGCAAGACGGAAGTCGCTCTGCGGGCGGCCTTCCGGGCCGTCATGGAGTCCAGGCAGGTCGCCATCCTCGTGCCGACGACGATCCTGGCGGAACAGCACTATCAGACCTTTTCCCGGCGCTTCCGTCCTTACCCCGTCCGGGTGGAGGTCCTGAACCGTTTCCGGACCAAGTCGGAACAGGCCGGGATTGTGGCGGAAATCAACAGGGGTGCGGTGGACATCGTTGTCGGGACCCATCGCCTCCTGCAGAAGGACGTGCGCTTCCGGGAACTGGGACTGGTGATCATCGACGAGGAACAGCGCTTCGGGGTACAGCATAAGGAAAAGCTCAAGAAGCTCCGCACTCTTGTGGATGTCCTGACCCTCACGGCCACGCCCATTCCCCGGACCCTCCATCTCTCCCTCGTAGGCATCCGCGACCTGTCCATCATCCACACCCCGCCGGAGGATCGCCAGCCCATCAAGACCCATGTTATCGAATTCAATGAGGATATTATCCGGGAAGCCATTCTGTGGGAACTGGACCGACAGGGGCAGGTATTTTTTGTTCACGATCGGGTCCGATCGATCTATTCCATGGTACGGTTCATCGAAAAGCTTGTCCCCCGGGCCCGGGTGGCGGTCCTCCACGGGCAGATGAAGGCGGCGGAAATCGAGGCGACGATGGTCCGTTTCATCCAGCAGCAATGCAACGTCCTGGTTTGTACCACCATCATCGGTTCCGGCGTGGACATCCCCACTGCCAATACGATAATCATCAATCGCGCCGACCGTTTCGGCCTGGCCCAGCTCTATCAGATCCGGGGCCGGGTGGGCCGTGCCCGTGAGGAAGCCAGGGCCTATCTTTTGGTTCCCAGGGGGGTCATGCTCTCCCGGGACGCCCGGAAGCGCCTGCAGGTGATCATGGAATTTTCGGAGCCCGGGGCCGGCTTCCGGATTGCCGCCAACGACCTGGAAATCCGTGGGGGAGGAAGTCTCCTGGGGGTTTCTCAATCCGGCCATGTCACCGCGGTGGGGTACGAGCTGTACACGGAGCTTATGGAGAAGACTGTGCGGGAACTCAAAGGCGAACCAGTTTCGGAAGAGGAGGTCCGGCCGGAAATCAATCTGGGCCTCCCGTCGCTTATCCCCGCGGATTACATGCCCGACGAACAGCGGCGGCTCGTGACCTATAAGCGGGTCTCAATGGCGGCAGGCGAGGAGGAACTTGCGGAGATCCGGGAAGAACTTGCGGACTGTTATGGGTTTATTCCCGAAGAAATCGACAACCTCTTTGAGGTGATCCGGATCAGGAACCTCCTTAAGCTTCTCAAGGGGAAAAAGATGGGCTACGACGGTCGTCAATTGGTGGTGGCGTTTCAGCCGGACAGCCCCGTCGATCCCGGCCGGATCCTTGCGCTTTCCCGGGGAGTAGCCCCGGGGGTGAAACTGACGCCGGATTTCAAGCTCATCGTGCCCCTTCCCGGATTGGCGGGATCGATGCTCACGGCGGCCGTCAAGGAGCTGTTGCGGGCCTTGCGGGGCGAAATTCCTTAGCTATGGCAAAATTATTCTGATCGTGGTAGAGACAGAATGGATTAGGAGAAAGCAGGTGAAAACATGAAAAAGATATATCTGATCATGATAGCGGCGATACTGGCAATAGCCGTGTCCGTTCCCGCGGCCGGCGAGGTGGTGGATCGCATCGTGGCCATCGTGAACGACGATGTAATCACCCTTTCGGAACTCAATGAAACCTTCGATCCCTATCAGAAGAAAATCGAGGCCAGTCTGACCGGCCAGGAGAAGGAAAGGATGCTCACGGAAGGAAAGACGACCATCCTGAAACGGCTGATCGACAGCAAGCTCATCGAGCAGGAGGCGAAAAAATCCGGCCTTACCGTCAAGGACGACGAGGTCATGGGGTTCGTCAAGGAAGTTCTCAAAGGCAGAAACATGCAGATGTCGGAGCTGATTCAGGCCCTGAACAAGGACGGTCTCACCTTCGAGGGCTACAAACAGGAACTCCGGGAACAGATGATGCGGCAACGACTGATTCGCAAGGAAATCCGTTCCAAGATCGTGATTACCGATGATGAAATTGGGGACTATTACCGGCAGCATCGCGATGAATACGAGGGCAAGGAGGCGGTGCGGCTGAAGCAGATCCTGATCCCCGTGCCGGCCATGGCGGATGACCTGCTCCGCAAGCGGGCCCGGGAGGTTGCGGAGGGCGCTCTCAAGAGGATCAAAGGCGGAGAGAGTTTCGATACGGTGGCGGTGCAGTTTGCCCAGGGATCGGCGGGAGCGGCCGGCGGCGACATCGGCTTCGTGGAAAAGGGCAGCATGCTGCCGGAGGTGGAAAAGGAGGCCTTGAGTCTGGAGATCGGCGCCGTGAGTTCCGTTATCGAAACTCCCCAGGGATTCTACATCATTCAGGTCGTCGACAAGCGGGGGGCGGGATTGAAGCCCATAACTGAGGTCCGCCAAGAGATCCGGATGAAACTGGAAAACGAGAAGGCAACCGTAAAATTCGAGGAGTGGATTGCCGAACTCCGCGCCAAATCCCTGGTCGAGGTCAAGCTCTGAGCTTTATGGAGTTTATCAGGATCAAGGGGGCTTCCCAGCACAATCTCAAGCACGTCAACATCGACATCCCCAGGGATAAGATGGTGGTCATAACCGGGGTCAGCGGCTCCGGAAAGTCCTCCCTTGCCTTCGACACCATTTACGCCGAAGGCCAGCGGCGTTATGTGGAGTCCCTCTCCGCCTACGCCCGGCAGTTCATCGGCCAGATGGACAAGCCGGACGTGGAGTCCATCGAGGGACTGTCGCCGGCCATCGCCATCGAGCAGCGCACCGCCGGTCAAAATCCCCGTTCCACCGTCGGCACGGTCACGGAGATATATGACTATCTCCGCCTCCTCTTCGCCCGGATTGGCGTCCCTCATTGCTACCAGTGCGGCCGGGAGATCCGTTCCCAGACCATCGACATGATGGTGGAGGCCATCCTTGCCTTTCCCGACCGGACCAAATTCAACATCCTGGCCCCTGTCATCAGGGGCAAGAAGGGGGAGTTTCACAAGGAACTGAAGAAACTGCTCAAGGACGGCTTTGTCCGCATCCGGGTGGACGGCGAACTCAGGGAACTGGGGGAGGAAATCGTTCTGGATAAACAGAAGCGTCATGATATCGAGGTTATCGTCGATCGGCTCGTCCGTAAGGACGGCATAAGGAAGCGCCTCCGGGATTCCCTGGAAACGGCCGCCCGCCTTGCCGAAGGTCTGGTTTCCGTCCAGATCGCCGGCGGGGAGGAACTACTCTTCAGCGAAAAATACGCCTGCCCCGAATGCGGTATCAGCGTACCCGAACTGGCCCCGCGGATGTTTTCCTTCAACAGCCCTTACGGGGCCTGCAATGAATGCGATGGTCTTGGCAGCAAGATGTTCTTCGACGAGCGTCTCGTTGTCCCCGACGGCGGCCTTTCCCTCCGGGAGGGGGCCATCGTTCCCTGGGCGGGCCGCGACTCCCTGAGTTATCACCAGATGCTCGATTCCTTGGCCGGGCATTACGGTTTCGATATCAACATACCCTTCGCGGAGCTGCCGCCGGCCGTGCAGAAGGCACTGCTGTACGGATCGGGCAAAGAGAAGATCCGTTTCTATACCGATCGGCGCGGCCGCCGTTATTTTTATTCCAAGTCCTTCGAGGGTGTCCTGAACGAGTTGAACCGGCGCTATCTGGAGACCCAGTCCAATGCGGTCCGCATGGAGCTTTCCCGATACATCAATCTCCGGGAATGCCCCGCCTGTCAAGGCGCGCGGCTAAAAATGGAAAGCCTGGCCGTCACGGTGGGAGGCCGGAACATCGACGATCTCTGCCGGTTGTCCATTCGGGAGGTATGCGAATTCTTTTCCGGCCTGTCCCTTTCGGCAAAAGAGGTGCAAATCGCCGAGCGGATCCTCAAGGAGATCAGGGATCGCCTCAATTTCCTCCTCGATGTGGGGATGGATTACCTGAGCCTGGACAGGCCCTCAGGAACCCTTTCGGGCGGAGAGGGCCAGCGGATTCGCCTCGCCACCCAGATCGGCTCCGGGCTCGTGGGAGTCCTGTACGTTCTCGACGAACCCACGGTGGGGTTGCACCAGCGTGACAACATGCGCCTCATCGCCACTCTGAAAAAGCTCCGCGACCTGGGCAACACCGTCCTGGTGGTCGAACACGACGCCGACATGATGCTGGCTGCCAATCAGATCATCGACATGGGTCCGGGGGCGGGTCTTGATGGTGGGGAGGTGGTGTTTCAGGGGAGCCCCGAGGAGATCCGCCGGGACGGGAAGTCCCTGACGGGCCAGTATCTCGCGGGGGAAAAGGCCATTCCCCTGCCGGCGGCCAGAAGGGTGGCATCGGACCGTCAAATCATCATCGAAGGCGCCCATGAGCACAACCTGAAGAATGTGGATCTCCGGGTACCCGTGGGGCTCTTCACGGTTGTGACGGGGGTGTCCGGATCGGGGAAGAGCACCCTGATCATCGAGACCCTCTACAAGGCCATGGCCCGGCGGATCAACCGGCAACGGGGAGGGATGGGCAAGATCGGCAGAATCGCCGATCTCGGGGAGATCGAACGGGTGATCCTCATGAACCAGCAGCCCATCGGCAGGACCCCCCGTTCCAACCCCGTGACCTATACCGGGGTCTTCACCCACATCCGCGACCTCTTTACGGGGCTGCCGGAAGCACGAATCCGGGGCTACAAACCAGGCCGTTTCAGCTTCAACGTCAAGGGCGGGCGTTGCGAATCCTGTGAGGGCAACGGCCTCATCAAGATCGAGATGCACTTCCTGCCCGACGTCTATGTCACCTGCGATGCCTGCCGGGGCAGACGCTTCAATCAGGACACCCTGGATATCTATTACCGGGAAAAGAATATTGCCGATGTCCTGCACATGACGGTTCAGCAGGCCCTGGGATTTTTCGAGAACATCCCGGCAATCCGGCAGAAACTCCAGCTTTTGGCCGATGTGGGACTCGGCTATATCCGTCTCGGCCAGTCCGCCACCACCCTGTCCGGAGGCGAGGCCCAGCGAATCAAACTCTCCCGGGAACTGGGAAAGCGAGCGAACAGCAATACCCTCTACATTCTCGATGAACCGACCATCGGCCTGCACTTCGACGATGTCGAAAAACTCCTGACCGTCCTTATGCGCCTGGTGGATATGGGCAACACCGTCGTGGTCATCGAACACAACCTCGACATCATCAAGTGCGCCGACCACATCGTCGATCTGGGTCCCGAAGGCGGTCCTGGTGGTGGGAGGATCGTGGCCGTGGGAACCCCGGAGGAGGTGGCGGCCAACGCGACATCCATGACGGGGCAATTCCTGAAGAAAACGCTTGCGCAGGCCTCCGGAGATTGAGATTCCGGAAAAACAGTTCCGCTTTGGCAATAGGCACTCGAAGAGCTTAGAGAATCTTAAAAAGGCGGTCATGATGAAATGGACGGGGAAAAGGGTGGGATTGGCTCTGGGCGGGGGTGGCGTCCGGGGGTTCTCCCACATCGGCGTCCTCAAAGTCCTGGAACAGGAGGATGTCGGTATCGACCTCATTGCCGGCACCAGCGCCGGGGCCCTCATCGGCGGCGCTTATGCCAGCGGCCTGTCCCCCCGGGAGATCCACCGGCGGGTGGAGAGCTATTTACAGAGTCCCGCCTTCAAGAACTCCGCCCTTCAGGCCCTGGGAAGCACCGTCAACCCCCGGAAGAAAAATGCCCTTGAAAAGGCCTCCCACCTCCTGAGAACCCGCTATCTCATGGTGCGGGCCCTTTTTCATCCGGCGATTCTTCCCTCGGTGGAGTTCCAGTCGCTGGTCGATTATTTCATCGCTGACATCAATATCGAAGACACCCGCATCCCCTTTCTGGCGGTGACCACGGATCTCATCAGCGGGGAGAGGGTGGTGTTCAAGGAGGGTTCCCTGCGCAAGGCTGTGCTGGCAAGCTGTGCCGTTCCCGGAGCGGTGGAGCCCATCCGCCAGGGGGAATGGCTGCTGGCCGACGGCGGCATCACCAGCCTGGTTCCCGTCCATGCGGTGAAACAGGCGGATGTCGATGTGGTTATTGCCGTGGTGGTGGATCGGGATGCCCGGGGCGCCCCTGTTTTTGAGACCGCTCAGGACATCTTCCAGCGGGCGGGGGAGATCGCCGCGGACAAGTTGGAGGGCATCGAGCTTCAGGACGCCGATGTCATCATCAGACCGGAAGTTGGTGATCTGCACTGGATGGATTTCAGCCGATCCCGTGATCTGATTCATGCCGGGGAGGTGGCGGCCCGAGCCAGTCTGGCCCGCATCCATCAGGCTTTGCCCCTGCCGCGCCGTCTGGCCCGCCTGGCCAGGTTGGCCTTTCCCTTTGGTCAAAAAAACGTCCGGAAGGCGACCATTAAGGCAGGGGAGAGAAAATAGACTGATATGTTCAGCCGAAAAACACCCGGACGGTTCGATAAAATCCGGCTTGAACACCGAGGGAATAATATGGTATTAAAATTAGCAATAGAGGAAACGTCGGAAAGAATCCGTAGTGCCAATTGTATGTGTTGGCAGAGGCCGTTGTTGAAATTCATCAATGAAAGGGGAAGGGGAATATGAAAAGGATACTTATCATTGCGCTGGGAATCATCATGCTTGCGACCGGTGTGGCGATGGCTGACTCGAAACCGATTCAACTCAGCCTTACCCCGGGTATTGCCATTTTTGACAGAAATACAACGATTGAAGGTTTCAGCCTCGGTATTTGGAGCGAAAATCCGCAGAAAGCGTTCGCCCTGGGCTTTGCCAATGGATCTACCGGTAACAGCGCCGGTTTCAGCCTGGGTTTTCTCCTCAACTACGCGGATAGTTATAAGGGTGTGCAATGGGCGCTGGTCAATTACACGCAGAAAAGCTTCGTCGGATGGCAATCGGGTTTCGTGAACTACACGGATGATGCCTTTAAGGGCCTGCAGACCGGTTTCGTGAACTATGCCGGGCAGCTTACGGGACTTCAGCTCGGTTTTTTTAATTATGCCGCCAAGGCCTCTTCCGGGGTGCAGCTCGGCGTCATAAACATCATCCCCCAGAATAAATGGTTTACAAATTTTCCCAACGAATTGGCGCCGGGAATGATTATCTTCAACTGGCGTTTTTAAACCGTAGGGATCAAGATAACTTCACTGGAGGCTTTTTGGGGGGGTGCGATCAGCCGTGGCCCCGATCCTGAATCTCTGTGGGAAAAAAAGAGGGGTTGCGGTAACGATCCGCAACCCCTTGATTTTCTTGGTGGAGCTGAGGGGAGTCGAACCCCTGACCTCTTGAATGCCATTCAAGCGCTCTCCCAACTGAGCTACAACCCCACATGGGCAATTCGAGCTCGCCCCATAACACAGCAGGAAAAATATTGTCAATAGATTTTATTTGCCGCCAAGGGCTGCGCGGCTTCAAATTCCCTACGGAGCAAGGTTTTGGGGACACCGGTGTCAATGAAATCCCAGGGGAGGATCTCCGTTGCCTCCCGGAGGCGATAAATGAAAAAATCAGGATCGAGAGCCGCTTCCTTACGGGCGCGCATCCAGTTGCCTTCCTGATTATGGAGGGCGAGGAGCAGCCGCCCCACCCTCCGGTCGCCGCGGGCGAAGAGGGCCTGGAGATAATTGCTTTTCGGCGGTTCCGCGGCGATCTTGATGTTGCCCTGGCCCCGGAAGGCCCCGGTGATGGACTGGATCTTCTTCCGGGTTGTTTGGATGTCCTCCAGGGGGTGCCACTGAAAGGGCGTCCCCGCCTTGGGGATGAACTGGTTGATGCTGACGGTGAGCCTTTTAAAGCGTTTTTCCACCGGACCGGCCGCTGTTGTGGTAAGCCGGGAGAGACGCCGAAGCAGCTCGATGATGGCCTCAATATCGCTTGCCGTCTCCGTGGGGAGACCGACAAGGAAATAGAGCCGGAGCTGCTCGAACCCCCCTTTCAGGAGATTCATCGCCGCCTCGGTGATGTCGGCCTCGGAAATCCCTTTTCGGATCAGGTCCCGGAGACGTTGTGATCCCGCTTCCGGGGCCAGGGCCGGGGTTTTGATTCCCCCCTGCTTCAGCAAGGCGACGAGGTCCGGGGAGAGCGTATCCAAGCGAAGGGAGGCGGCGCCGATTTGCCCCCCGCCGGCCAGGATATCCCGGCATATTTCCATCAATTGCGGATGGTCGGAAACGGCCGTGCCGATGAGGCCGATCTTTTTCCCTTTGGTCAGCCCCCGGGTGATGGCGCCCTGGAGGTTTTCCCGCCTCCGGAACCGCACCGGCCGGCAGAGATATCCGGCGGCGCAGAAACGGCAGCCGCGGCTGCAGCCGCGGCTGATCTCCATGAGGTACATGGTCCCGAATTCCGCGTCCGGCGCCATAATTACCGATTCCGTGGCCAGATCCTGGATGTCCGGCGCCCATTTTTTTCCGATCTTTCGGGGGAGGGAAGGAGCGACGGGGATCATGGCGGCGATGGGGCCATCGTCGTGATAGTTGACTGCATACAGTCTCGGAACATATGCTCCGGGGACGTCCCGCTGCAAACCGAGGAGAAGTTCCTCCTTTTTATCTCCCTTTTCCCGGTGGCGGTGTAGCGCGGTGAGAAAGTCGGGGAGGATCGCTTCCGCCTCGCCGATAAGGAAGATGTCGAAGAAGTCCGCCAGGGGTTCGGGATTCATGGTGACGCAGATGCCGCCGGCGATTACGAGGGCGTCCCCGGCGGTCCGTTCCTCGGCAAGGAGGGGAATGCCGCCCAGGGAAAGGATCTCGAGGATGTGGGGATAGTCGTTTTCAAAGGATAGGGAAAAGGCGACGATGTCGAAATCCCGGATGGGGCGCTGGGATTCCAGGCTGAAAAGGGGGAGGGGCCCCGGGGAGAAAGATGCTTCGTCCCCGGGGTCGGGAAGAAAAACCCGTTCGCAGAGAACGGCGGGCTGCCGGTTCAACAGCTTATATACCGTCTGGAAGCCCAGGTTACCCATACCCGTACGGTAGCGGTTCGGATAGGCCAGGCAGATGGTGAGGGCGCTTGCCCAGGACTTCTTTTCGTAACCGTCTTCACGGCTTAACAGTTCCCGGAACCTGTTGCGGATCGCCCAGGACATGGAACTCCGTCAGTCCGCCTGCCTTCTCAGGAAAGTGGGGATCTCCAAATCAGGTTCCTCGTTGTCCTCGATGAGTCCCATCTTTACCGTCATCGCGCCGTCGATTACCTTGTCTTTCCGGAGGTAAGCGGGTTTGGAAAGGTCGTCCCGCTTCATGCCGCCCATGGAAGACATCTTGACGACGGTGTTCTTACGGCCGCTTATGTCTTCGAAGCCAGTGGCGATGACGGTGATGCGGATCTCGTCGCCCATGTTCTCGTCGATCACCGTTCCGAAGATGATGTTGGCGTCTTCGTGGGCCTCGGCCTGGATGAGGGAAGAGGCCTCGTTGACCTCGAAGAGGCTCATGTCGGGACCGCCGGTGATATTGAGGAGCACTCCGTGGGCTCCATGAATGCTGTTGTCCTCCAGGAGGGGAGAGGAGATCGCCCGCTGGGCCGCCTCTACGGCGCGGTTTTCACCGTTGGCCGTGCCGGTCCCCATGAGTGCCAGTCCCATGTTGGACATGGTGTTCTTCACATCAGCGAAATCCAGGTTGATGAGTCCCGGGATGATGATGAGGTCGGAAATCCCCTTGACGGCATGATAGAGGATGTCATCGGCCTTCTTGAAGGCCTCCAGGAGGGAGAGATTGCGACCCCCCAGGCTCAGGAGCCGCTGGTTGGGGACGACGATGAGGGTGTCCACGATCCGTCTCAGCTCGTCCACCCCTTCCTCGGCCTGATAGTTCCGGCGCTTGCCCTCAAACTGGAAGGGCTTGGTGACCACCGCCACGGTAAGCACATTGAGGTCCTTGCAGATCTCGGCGATTACCGGGGCCCCACCCGTGCCGGTTCCCCCGCCGAGTCCGGCGGTGATGAACACCATATCGGCGCCTTCAAGATGCTCTTGGAGGCGGTCTTTGGTTTCTGTGGCGGCCTGCCGTCCCACCTCCGGATTGGCTCCCGCCCCGAGTCCCTTGGTGACTTCCGATCCTAACTGGATCTTGATCGGCGATGTGGATGCGCCCAGGGCCTGCGTGTCGGTGTTGGCAACGATGAAATCGACCCCCTGGAGATTGTAGGAGATCATCGTGTTCACCGCATTGCCACCACCGCCGCCGATCCCGATTACCTTGATCCTGGCCGTGTTGGTAGTTGATAAGTCCGTGAGTTCAAACATTTTCTTCCCTCCCCATTAAAAGAATTCGATAAACCATTTTTTTATACCTTGGAACCATTTGCCTAAGGATCCGCCATCCCGCTTATAATCTCTGGCTATATGTTTGCTGCCGTAAAGAACGAGTCCCACGCCGGTGGCATACATGGGACTGTTGACGATATCGGTGAGCCCGCCAATCCCCGTGGGTTGTCCCCGGCGGACCGGCAGATTGAAGACCTGTTCAGCCAGTTCCGGCGCCCCCTCCATGATCGAGGTACCACCGGTGAGGACGACCCCGGCGGCCATGAGTTCCTCATAACCGGACCGGACGATCTCCTTCTGGGCCAAGGAGAGGATCTCCTCCATCCGGGGCTCGATGATGCGGCCCAGGATCTGGCGCGATACCTCCCGGGGCTCCCGCCCCCCCACGCTGGGGACCTCGATGGCTTCGTCCTTGGGAATCAGGGGGGAATAGGCGCAGCCGTATTTTATTTTAAGCTTTTCCGCTTCCCCGGCGGGGGTCCTGAGGCCGGTGGCGATGTCACTGGTGACATAGTTGCCGCCTACGGGGAGCACCGCGGTATGTTTGATGCTGCCCTCGGAAAAGACGGCGATGTCCGTGGTGCCGCCGCCGATGTCCAGCATGGCCACCCCGAGGTCTTTCTCGTCGCCGCTTAACACCGCCTCGCTGGAGGCCAGTTGTTCCAGGACGATCTCTTCGATGTCCAGGCCGACCCGGCTTACCGATTTGGCGATGTTCTGGATGGAGGCGGAGGCGCCGGTGACAATGTGCACCTTGGCTTCCAGACGGACTCCGGACATCCCGATGGGATCCCGGATGCCGTCCTGATCATCGACGATGTATGATTGGGGAAGGGTGTGGAGAATTTCCCGATCCAGGGGAATGGCGATGGCCTTGGAGGCCTCCACGGCCCGCTGGACATCTTCCTCATCCACTTCCCGCCCTTTGACGGCAATGATCCCCAGGCTGTTCTGCCCCTTGATGTGCCCGCCGGCAATGCCGACATAGACGGAGCGGATCTGATTGCCGGAGATTTTTTCAGCTTCCTCCACCGCCTTTTTGATGGCCTCCACGGTGCTGTCGATGTTAACCACGACCCCCCTGCGCAGGCCCTCGGAGGGGCTGGAACCGATGCCGATGATGTCGATTCCCTGATCGGTGAGTTCGCCGACGACGGCGCAGGTCTTAGTGGTGCCGATGTCCAGACCGACGATGATGTTCGCTTTTTTAGCCATGCCTGTCTTCCTCTTTCCTTTATGTCTTGAATCCTTTTTTGCCTGTGGCCTCCGGCGCCGGCGCCAGGACCTCCCGACGCTGGACGGTGATCTTCACCGGGTCGCTCAGATCGATATAGAGATGACCGGTCTTAAGATTGCGGCGCTCCAGATCGGCCATCACCGGTAACAGCCGTTTGAATTTGCTTTCATAATTATCGAAACCCAGAAAGAGGCACAACCCGCTGTTGGTGAAGACCGACAGTCCGTAACGCTCGTTGCCGTTTATTTCGGAGACGTTTTTTATGTTCGGATAATCATTTTTTGTCGCCAGATGGCGGAGCAGCTCCATGGTCCGCATAAGCAGAATCCGGCTTTCTTCGCCCTTACCCTGGTAGCCCGTGAGGATGGGCAGATCCATGTCGTCGGTCAATTCCAGCTTTTTGAAGGTGATCCCGTCGAAATCCATGAGATAGAATCCGTTGTCCTTTTTCACCAGCGACACGGCGTTGCGCTCCTTCAAGTCGATGATCAGACGATCCGGAAGCTCCCGTCCCACCGACACTTCTTTGATCCAGGGGTTGGCGCGGATTTTCTCCTGCACATCTTTCGGGCTCACCGCGAAGATGTTCTGGCGGGTCCGGACGGCGGCGGCGGTGAGGATCTCTTTTTCCGTCAATTCCTTGCAGCCGCGCACGTTGATCTCCCGGATGGCGAAGTAGGGATGGCTGATGAGATAGAGGTATCCGAAGACCAGAGCCGACGCCGTGACGCCGATGGCCGTCAGGATCAGGGAGGCCTTGGCCGCCTCCATCAGGACGGTTCCCGTCTGGCGCCGCCGGCGGTACTTTTTTACCTCCTCCCGGTAATTACGATACTTTACTTTTTCCTTACGCCAGATCTTCACGGACCTTCTCCCACCACGACGACTTCCGTCTCCAGGCGGATATTCTTTTCCCGGCCTACCCGCTCCTGGATTATTTCGATCAGCGCGAGGATGTCCTTAGCCGTGGCCCCGCCCCGATTGACGATGAAATTCCCATGTTTTTCAGATATTTGGGCGCCACCGCACCGCATGCCTTTGAGACCCGATTCCTCGATGAGCCGGCCTGCCGGCTGCCCGGGGGGGTTCTTGAATACCGATCCGGCACTTCGGTATTCCAGGGGGTGCTTCCGCCGTCGCAAGTCCTTTATTTCCATGATCTTATTGCTTATTTCCTCCGGGTCGCCCGGGGCGAGGAGGAAGGTTGCCGCCATGATCAATCCGTCTTCGACGGGTGTCACAAAGCGGCGGTAAAAAAACTGGATCCGGTCGCGCCGCCAGTCACTGGTCTTTCCCATCCCGTCCATGATGGTCAGTTCACTCAGCACGTCCTTGATCTCATGGCCGTAAGCCCCGGCATTCATAGTCACGGCGCCGCCCACGGTGCCTGGGATGCCGGCGCAGAATTCCAGGCCGGTGAGACCGGCGGCGGCCGATCGGTTGACCAGCTCGGCGAGGGAGGCCCCTGACTCGGCCTGGATCAGCGTCACATTGCCGGGTCCGGAGACAATCCGGATGTCGGCCAGCCGCTTCAGGCAGAAGATAACGCCTCGGTAGCCGCCGTCCCGGACGATAAGATTCGTCCCGTTCCCCACGGGCAGGCAGGGTATCCCTGCTCTTTTCAGGAATGCCAGCGTGGCGCCCAGCCGCTCCGGACTGTCGGGATAAACGACCGCCAGGGCGGGTCCCCCCACCCCCAGGGAGGTGTGGTTGGCCATAGGCTCATCGAACCGGACGCCATCCCCGGCGATGCGCTTCAATTCCTCACGGAAGCCTTCCTTCATCCCTTTGCCGCCGCCTTCTGGAGATATTCCTCACCGATTTTCCACACCGATCCCGCCCCCTGGGTGATGATCACGTCGCCGGCCCGGGAGAGCATGAGCAGTCTTTCCGTGATGGCCTCAAAGTCGGCGATATACAGCACCTCCTTTTTCCCCCGCTCCCGGATGGCCGCCGCCAGGTTTTCCGAGTTGACCCCCGGGATCGGGGCTTCGCTGGCGGCGTAGATGTCGGTGATTACCAGGAGGTCGGCGTCGCTGAAGGCGCCGGTAAATTCCTCGAAGAGGGCCCGGGTCCGGGTGTACCGATGGGGCTGGAAGACCACGAGTAGCCGCCCCGGCCAGACGGTGCGGGCTGCCGCCAGGGTTTCCCGGATCTCCGTGGGGTGGTGGCCGTAGTCGTCCACCACCGTAACCCCGCCGCCGGTTCCCTTAACCTCCAGGCGCCGCTGGACCCCGGTGAAGGTCTTCAAACCAGCGGTGATGGCCGGAAAATCCATGTCGATTTCCCTGGCCACGGCGATGGTGGCCAGGGCATTGTAAACATTGAATAATCCAGGAACATTGAGGACGACCGTACCCATGAGCTCCTCCCGGTACAGGACGCTGAAGGAGGTCCAGGCCCCCCGGAGGTTGATGTCGGCGGCCCGGTAGTCCGCCGGTGGTTCCAGGCCGTAAGTGATGGTTTTTCTTTTTATTTCTGGAAGAATTTCCCGGACGTGGAGATTGTCGAGACAAAGAACGGTGGAACCGTAGAAGGGGACGATATTGGCGAACTGCAGAAAGGCCGACTTGATCTCGTCGATGTCCCGGTAGTGGTCCAGATGCTCCCGGTCGATATTAGTGATGACGGCGATGCAGGGGCCGAGCTTGAGAAAGGAACCGTCGCTTTCATCTGCCTCGGCGACGATGATCTCCCCGCCGCCCATCTTGGCGTTGCCGCCGATACTGGCCAACTTGCCGCCGATGACCATGGTCGGGTCCAGGCCGCCCTGGCCGAGGACCGTGGAGATCATGGAGGTGGTGGTAGTCTTGCCGTGACTGCCCGAGACGGCAATGGAAAATTTCATCTTCAGGAGTTCGGCCAGCATCTCCGCCCGGGGGATCACGGGGATATTGTGCCGGTGGGCCGCCAGGACCTCGGGGTTGTCGCTCTTCACTGCCGTGGAGGTCACCACGACATCTGCGTCGCCCAGATGACTCTCGTCATGCCCCTTGAAGATCAAGGCGCCCAGGGCGGCAAGGCGCTGGGTGATGTCCGTCTGTCCCAGATCCGAGCCCGTAATGCCGTAACCGAGGTTCAGGAGCACTTCGGCGATGCCGCTCATGCCGATGCCGCCGATGCCGACGAAATGAACCGTCTTTACTTTCCGCCGCATGCCGTCTATTCTTCTGGTGTCTGTCATGGTCTTCACCTTTTAAAAATTCGCCGCTTATACTCTCCCGGCAATGTTAATGCAAGCCCCGCCGTGCCGCCAAGGCGACGCAGGCGGCGGCGATCTCCGCGGCTGCCTCTGGGCGGCCCAGGGTCCGGGACCGGTCGCTCATGCCCGTGATCCGCCCCGGATCGGCCGCCAGTTCCCCGATGACGGCGGCGAGTCTGGCGCCGGTCAACTCCCGTTCCGGGATCATCAGCGCCGCGTCGGCCCGGACGAGGACCTCGGCGTTCTTCGTCTGGTGGTCGTGAATGGCGAAGGGGAAGGGGACCAGGATCGCCGCCTTGCCCATGGAGGTAATTTCCGCCACCGATGTCGCCCCGGCCCGGCAGATCAGCAGGTCCGCCTCCCGGTAGGCGGCGGCCATGTCCATGATAAATGGATGGACCGCCGCGTTTATCTTAAGCTTTTCGTATCCCGCTCGCACCTCCGGGACGTCTTTGGCCCCGGTCTGGTGGACGATCCGGATCTTTTCCCGAAGCTTCCCCAAGAGAGCGGTGGCGTCCAGGACCGCCATATTGACGGCATGGGCCCCCTGGCTGCCCCCGAAAACGAGGATTTCGAAGGTATCCTGCCGCTCCTCCCTACGGCGCCGGTGGCCCGCGGCCGCCGCCACGAAGGAGGCCCGGATCGGATTGCCGGCAACCACGGACTTGCGGGCGGGAAACTCCCCGTCCGGATCCGGGAAGGACAGGAAGATCCGGTCAACGAAATTCGCCAGGATGCGGTTCGTCACCCCGGGGATGGCGTTCTGCTCGGCGATGGCCGTCCTGATCCCGAGGAAATGGGCGGTGAGAACCGCCGGCCCCGAGGCGTACCCTCCTACGCCCAGGACGACATCGGGAGAAAATTTCTTCATTATTTTAAATGCCTGCATCATACTTTTCGGTATCTTCAGCGCGGCCTGGAGGGAATCCCCCCAGGAACGCCCCTTGATGCCTTCCACGTCCAGCGTGGCCAGGGGATACCCCAGCTCCGGGAGGACCCGCTTTTCCAGCCCCCGCTCCGTGCCCACGAAGAGCACCTCATGGCGGCGATCCAGATTCAGAAAGGCCTCGGCGACGGCCACGCCCGGGAAGAGATGGCCTCCCGTTCCACCTCCGGCTATGATCATCTTCACTGTTTTCTCTCCTCATTGTTCATGGGCCGAGATATTGAGCAGGATGCCCACGATGGTGAGGCTCATGATCAGGGATGTCCCGCCGTAGCTCAGGAACGGGAGGGCAAGCCCCTTCAGGGGGATGAGCCCCATGACGCCGGCGATGTTGACGAAGGCCTCCAGGGCGATGATCATGGTCAGCCCCGCCGCCAGAAGCGTACTGAACTTGTCCGGGGCCTTGAAGGAGATCAGGAAGCCCCGGATCACGAAGACGGCAAACAGGCAGATGATGATGGCCACGCCGATGAACCCGCTCTCCTCGGCGATGATGGAGAGGATGAAATCCGTATGGGGTTCGGGCAGATAGAAGAGCTTCTGCCGGCCGTCGCCCACGCCCACCCCGAAGGTTCCCCCGGATCCGAAGGAGATGAGGGACTGAATGATCTGGAAACCCGAGTTCTGGGGGTCCCGCCAGGGATCGAGAAAGGTCATCAGCCGTTCCACCCGGTAACTCTTGTAGAACAGCAGGCCCACCCCCACGGGGATGAGCATGGCCACGAGTCCCGCCAGGTAGCGGACCCGGCTTCCCGCCAGGTAGAGCATGAACATGAGGATCATGGTGATCAGGACGGCGGTGCCGAAATCCGGTTCGATGACGATAAGCCCCACCAGGATCATGGTCACCGCCAGAGGGATGAAGACCCCCCGCATCATTTCCTTAGCGTACATCGCCTTCCGGGTGAGGAAATGGGCGAGAAACAGTACGACGAAGATCTTCACCAGCTCCGTGACCTGGAAGGCGAAAAAACCCACCTTCAGCCATCGCGAGGCGCCGCCGACCCGGACGCCGATCTTGGGGATAAGGACCAGGGTGAGGAGGACCAGGGAGATGATCACCCCGGGATAAGCGAACTTCTTGAGTTCTTCATAGGGGATCCTGGTCATGAGGATCATTGCCCCCAGGCCGATGACGACGAAGACCATCTGTTTCTTGAGGAAGAACTGCCCGTCCTTGAAGCGCTCCATGGCCATGATGGAGCTAGAGCTATAGATCATCACCGTTCCCACGGTGACGAGGATGAGGGTGACGATGAGCAGGATGATGTCCGGACTTCTGTCGGTGGAGTCGAATTTAATCATGGGCAAGGGCCTTTACCTGATCCTGAAAGAATTTCCCCCGGGCCTTGTAATCTCGAAACTCGTCGAAGCTGGCACACCCAGGGGACATGAGCACCGTGTCCCCCCCCCCCGCTGCCGCCGCCGCGGCGGCAATGCCCTCCCGGAGGGTCGGGTGGTAATCCGTTGCCACGAGGCCGCCGAGGACCGCGCCAATGGACTCCCGGGCCTCCCCGAAGAGGACGAGCCGTTTGGCCTTCTGCCGCACCAGGGGGATCAGGGGCCGGAAGTCCCCCGCCTTGTCCCGTCCCCCCATGAGGAGGATCACCGGCGCCGTGAATGTTTCCAGCGCCCGCCGGACGGCGTCCACGTTGGTCCCCTTGGAGTCGTCGTAGAAGGAGACGCCCCGCCACTGCCCCGCGTATTCGATGCGATGGGGAAAACCGGCGAAGGAGGCGACCGCTGCGGCGATCTCCGCCGGGGAGCAGCCGCAGCTCCGGGCCGCCATAACCGCCGCCATGACGTTCTCCAGGTTGTGGGTCCCCGGCAGCTTCACCATGGACCGGGGATAGCTTTCCCTCTCCCCCGCCGGGGAGACATAGACCAGTTCCTCTCCCTCCGGGTACATCCCGGTTGTCGCCGGGCCGCCGCTGCGGAAACGGAGCGTCCTGGCGGCCAGGCGCGGGGCCAGCGCCGCCGTTCCCGGGTCGTCGCCGTTGAGGATCGCCGTGTCCGCCGCCGTCTGGTTGGCGAAGAGGCGCTCCTTGGCCGCGCGGTAGGCGGTGAATGATCCGTGGTAGTCCAGATGATCCGCGGTCACGTTGAGGAGGACCGCCACGGCGGGATGGAACGTTACGCTCCACTGGAGCTGGAAGCTGCTCACCTCGATTACTGCCCAGTGGTCCTCCTGGGGGCCGCCGGCGTAGCCGATGAGGGGGGCGCCGATGTTTCCGCCGACAAAGACTCTCCGGCCGCTTTGCCCCAGGATGTGGCCGATGAGCGCCGTGGTCGTGGTCTTCCCGTTGGTGCCGGTGATGGCGATGAGGGGCGTGCGGAGAAAGCGTCCCGCGAGTTCCAGCTCGCTGAGGATCGGGATGCCCGCCTCCGCCGCCGCGGCAAGGATGGGATTCGCCGGCGGCACGCCGGGGGAGGGAACGACGAGGTCTACCCCCGTAAGAATCTCCGGATCGTGCGCGGCGGTCTTCATCCCCGGCAGCGCCGCGGCGGCCAGGGACTGGGGATTCATGTCCGTAGCCGTCACTTTTGCCCCCCGGCGGAGGAGAAACTCCGCCGTGGCCAGCCCCGTTTTGGCCAGCCCGATGACGGCGATGTTCTTTCCTTGCAGTTCCATAATTGCGCCTACCTCAACTTCAGGGTGCTCAGGGCCACCAGGGCCAGGAGGATGGAGATGATCCAGAAACGGACGATGACCTTCGGCTCCGCCCAGCCCTTCAGCTCGAAATGATGATGGAGAGGGGCCATCCGGAAGATCCGCTTCCCCCCGGACATCTTGAACCAGCCCACCTGGAAGATCACGGAAAAGGTCTCCAAGACAAAGACCCCGCCCACGATGGCCAGGAGGATCTCCTGCTTCGTGAGTACGGCCAGGGTCCCCAGGGCGCCCCCCAGGGACAGGGAGCCCACGTCGCCCATGAACACCTGGGCCGGATAGGTGTTGTACCACAGGAAGCCCAGGCCGGCCCCGACCATGGCGCCGCAGAAGATGGACAGCTCCCCCGTGCCGGCCACGTAGGGGATCTGGAGATACGAGGCGATCTTGATGTTCCCCGCGAAGTAGGCGAAGAACAGATAGGTCATGAAGCAGATGGTGATGGGGCCGATGGCCAGGCCGTCCAGGCCGTCGGTGAGGTTGACGGCGTTGGCGGCGCCGACGATGATGAAGGCTGCCAGGAAGATGTACCCCCAGCCCAGGTTGGGCAGGGCGGTCTTGAAGAAGGGGATGGCGACGTTCGCGGTGAAGCCCGGCTTCATGTAGAGCACCAGGCCCACGAACAGGGCGATGCCGACCTCGCCGGCGAGCCGGACCTTTCCCGGCACCCCCCGGCTGTTTTTCCGGGCGATCTTCCGGTAGTCGTCCATGAAGCCGATGAGCCCGTAGCTCACCGTGACGAAGATCACCAGCCAGATGTACCACACGGCGAGGTTGGCCCACAGGAGGGTGGAGGTCACCACGGCAAAGATGATCAGGATCCCACCCATCGTGGGGGTTCCCTGCTTCACAAGGTGGCTGTTCGGGCCGTCCTCCCGGACCGACTGGCCGATCTGGTGCTCCTGGAGCTTCCGGATCAGCCATGGCCCCAGGATGAAGCAGATCACCAGGGCGGTGATGGCCGCGTAGATCGTCCGGAAGGTGATGTACCGGAAGACGTTGAAGGACGAGAAGACCGTATGGAGTGGGTAGAGGAGATGATAGATCATCCGCCGCCTCCCTCTTGCCCGTAGATACGGCGCAGCGCCGCGGTAACCTTGTCCATCTCCAGCCGTCGCGATCCCTTCACTAGGACCCAGTCGCCGGCCCGGAGATATGACCGGAGGTCCCGGGCGATCTCCTCCTGATCATCCGCGACGATGATGGCCGCCGCCGGCAGGCCGCGTTTCGAGGCCCCTGCTGCTGTCGCTCCCGAGAGCCTTCCCCGGAGATAAACCCTCGTGACTCCGGTGTCTGCCAGAAGACCCCCGATTTCCTCATGCCAGGTGCCTTCTCCGGGACCCAATTCGAGCATGTCCCCCAGAACGGCGACGCTCCGCCCCCTCCCCTTGATCTGTTGCAGGGTCCGGAGGGCCTCCCGGACCGAGGAGGGGTTGGCGTTGTATGCGTCGTTGATGACGAAGGCGCCGCCGGCCAGGGAGATGATCTCCATCCGTCCCGGCGGCGGGATGAAACCGCCGAGTCCCATGACGATCTCCTCCCGGTTCGCGCCGGCCGCCCAGGTGGATGCGGCAGCAGCAAGGGCATTTACAATCTGATGTTCTCCCGCGACGGACATGGTTATTTCCTGCCGTTCCTCCCCCAGATGGAGGGTGAAACGGGTTTCCGGCCGGTACTTTTCCCCGGTACCGTCCTGACCGGCGGCGCCGGCCCCGGAGACCGGAACTGGGATGATCCCATCGGCGTAAACGTCTGCCGCGGCATGCATTCCGAAGGTGACGATCCCGCCCCGCCAGTCCCGTCCGGCATCCCGGAGGAAGGGATCATCCTGGTTTACGATCATCGTCCCCGTTGCCGGCAGCTCCCGGAAAAGGTCTCTTTTCTCCGCCGCCACCCCGGCCAGGTTCGTGAATCCCGCCAGATGGGCCAGGCCGATGTTGGTGATCAGGGCAATGTCCGGCCGGGCCATCCGGGCCAGTCGGGCGATCTCCCCCGGGGTGTTCGTCCCCAGCTCCAGTACGGCCGCTGTGTCGCCGGACCTCATGCGGAGCAGCGTCAGCGGCAGTCCGATGAGATTGTTGAAGTTGCCTTCCGTTTTCAATACCTCTCCCCGCCGGGTCATAATGGCGGCGATCATCTCCTTGGTCGTTGTCTTGCCGGAGCTGCCGGTAATAGCGATGACGGTGGGCTTAAAGCGCCGCCGCCACCAGGAGGCCAGATCTCCCAGGGCATGCAGGGTATCGCCGACGACAATCACGGGGAACTCGCCGGGGAGACCCTGCGACTGGCGGTGGACCAGGACTCCGGCGGCCCCTTGCCGCCGGGCCTGAGTCAGGTAGTCGTGGCCGTCGAAATGCTCACCCGCCAGGGCGATAAACAGGTTGCCTTCCCGGCACTTTCGGGAGTCCGTGCTTATCCCCCGGAAAACTACTTCCCCCGTTCCGGTTCCGGACAGCAGTTCACCATCCGTGACCGTCAGAACCTGCGTGAGTGATATTTCTGGACTGGCGTTCATGACCGGTCATCCGGAAGTCGGTATTTGTCCAGGGCCGCCCGGGCCGCCAGGCGGTCGTCGAAAAAGAGGCGCCGGGAACCGACGATCTGGTAGTCCTCGTGTCCCTTGCCGGCGATGAGGACGATATCGTCGGGACGTGCCATGGCGATGGCGGTTTCGATGGCGGCAAGACGGTCGGGAATTACGGCGTAGCCCCGGGACGGCGGTCGATCGAGGAGCTCTTCCCGGGAAGATTTACCCACCCCTTCACCGGCGACGCCCGCCTCGATCTCGCCGAGGATCGCCAGGGGGTCTTCCGAACGGGGATTGTCCGAGGTCATGATGGTGATGTCGCTGCCCCGCACGGCGGCCCGGCCCATCAGGGGCCGCTTGCCACGATCCCGGTCGCCGCCGCAGCCGAAGACGGTGATCAGGCGGCTTATCCGGAAAGACGACAGGTTTTTCAGCACCTTGGCCAGGGCGTCGTCGGTATGGGCGTAATCCACCAAGACCTCCGGCTCTCCGGGACGGTTGATCTTTTCCAGGCGTCCCGGGACGTGGGTCACCGCGGCGATTCCGGCCCGGATATCTTTTTCCGGTATGCCGATGGCCAGGGCGGCGGCGGCCGCCCCCAGGATGTTGTAGAGGTTGTGCCGGCCGATGAGGGCCGACGAAAATACTGAATCCATGCCCCGGTATTGCAGCCGGGCTTCCGTGCCCCCAGGGGTCATGGTGAACTCTGTCGCCCGGATGTCCGCCGGACCGTCGATGCCGAAGGTCAGAGTCGGGAGCGCGACTTCGCGGTGCAGCCTTTCCCCCCAGGGGTCGTCGATATTGACGATCATCCGCAGGGGGCTGCCTTTCCGCGATTGGGGCAGGACCTCGCTGAAGAAACGCTTCTTGGCTTCATAGTACCGTTCCATGTCTCCGTGGTAGTCCAGGTGATCCTGGGAGAGGTTGGTGAAGATGCCCAGATCGAAATCGCAATCGTCAATGCGTCGCAGATCGACGGCGTGGGAAGACACTTCGGCGATGACGTGGCTCACCCCGGCGTCGGCCATCCGTCTCAGGATCTGATGCATGTCGAAGGATTCCGGCGTGGTGTTCGGCGCCGGGAGGACCTCGCCGCCGAAACGGTAATTCACCGTGCCCAGGACGCCCGGTTGAAAACCTGCGGCCTTGATGATCGCTTCGAGTAGATAGGTCACGGTTGTTTTGCCGTTGGTGCCTGTCACGGCCAGCAGGCAGATCTCCGCGGAGGGATGGCGATAAAAGTTCCGTCCCAGTTGTCCGAGAATCCGCCGGCTGTTCCCGACCCGGATGGCCGTGACGCCCGCCGGCGCCGTAAAATCCTTTTCGTGCATAATGAAGCTTGCCCCCCGGGACAGCGCCTCGGGGATGAAGCGGTGGCCGTCGGTCTTCAATCCGGGAATGGCCACGAACAGACTGCCCCGCTCGCACCGCCGCGAATCGTAGCAGATGGAGTTCACCTGCCCCCGGATGCTGCCCTGGATCATGATCACATCTATGTCCTGGAGAACGGCTGATAATTGCAAGCTATGCCTCACTGTCCGGTACCGAAAGTTATGGCGCAGGAACTGACGCCGGCCAGCGGCGTCCCGGGCAGGGGGTGCTGGGCCACCGCCCAACCGTTCCCCACTACCTTGACCTCGATGTTCTTGCCCTTGGCCTTCCGGAGGGCGTCCCGGATCGTCAGCCCCCGGAAATCCGGCATTACGGATTCATCTCCTTCTTCACTGCCCGCTGCCGCGCCCGGCAGGGCCATGCCGGGGGCAGGCGAGGCGGCAACCAGTCGCACGGCCTCCTTGCGGGGAGGGATGGCATCCCTTTCATCCAGGGGCTGTTGCTCCCGGATATGGGTTTTGTAGCTGTTGAGGATCTGCTCGCCGATATTCTTGAATACCGGCGCCGAAGCCACGCCTCCCCAGCGGTCACGCTGGGGCTCGTCAAGGACCACCAGGATGGCCACTTGTGGCGCCTCGGCAGGGAAAAATCCCATAAAGGAGGTCCGGACCCGTTCCGAGGAATAGACGTGCCGGGCAAAGTCGAATTTCTGGGAGGTCCCGGTCTTGCCGGCGACGTTGACGTTTTCGATCCGGGCCCTTTTACCCGTTCCGTCTTCCGCCCCGACGACATCCGTCATGATGGAGGTGATGCGCTTGGCGGTGGCCGGGGAGATTATTTTTCTCACCATCGTGGGATGGAACTCTTTGATGATCTGCCCTTTGTGGTCCACCACGCCCTTGATCACGTACGGCTTCATCAGCACGCCGTTGTTGGCCAGGGCGGACAGGGCGGTGATGAGCTGGATGGGGGTGATGGAAATGCCCTGGCCGAAGGCGATCCGGGTCAGATCGACGCGGGTCCAGTTTTGATACGGCCGGAGAAGACCGGCGGATTCGCCGTTCAGGTCGATGCCCGTTTTGCTGCCGAAGCCGAATTTGGCAATGTAGCTGTAAAATCGCTCGCTCCCCATCCGTTCGGCGATTTTTGCCGAGCCGATATTGCTGGAATATTTGATGATTTCTCTTACGGTGAGAACGCCGTGGCGCTTCCGCTGGGCCTCGTGGATGACCCGTCCGGCGATGGCATAGTGGCCGTTTTCGCAAAAAATTCGATCGTTTTCCCTGACCACCTTTTCCTCCAGGGCGGAGGCGACGAGAAAGGGCTTGAAGGTGGAACCGGGATCATAGACATCTGTAATCGCACAGTTTTTACCCGGAGAGGCGCCGGAACCGGTGAAGTAGTTAGGATCGAAGCTTGGTTGATTGGCCAGGGCGAGGATCTCGCCGGTGCGGGGGTCCATGACGATGGCATAACCGCCTTTGGCGCCTTTGTCCTGAACGGCCGTCTTGAGCTGCCCTTCCACCAGGTGCTGGATCCGGCTGTCGATGGTCAGAATGAGATGGCTGCTTGTCTTTTCTTCCGCCGCCGGCTTCTCAAGCTGGGGATGCAGCTTTTTGCCCTTGGCGTCGCGGATCAGGACCAGCCTTTCCGGGGCGCCCTGGAGGTAATGGTTGTATTTCCGCTCCAGACCCTCCAGTCCCGTGGAGTCCAGGCCCACAAACCCGAGGAGATGTCCGGCCAGCTCGCCATTGGGATAGAAGCGTTTCGGTTCTTTGATAAGAAAGACCCCCTCCAGATTGAGGGTCTCCACCTTTTTGGCCTGCTCGGGGGAGACCCGCCTGGCCAGCCAGCAGAAATTTTTCGCGCTGGAGAATTTTTTTGCCAGGGTCGTCCGGTCGATGCCGAGGAGAGGTCCGATCTTTTCCGCTACCTCCTGAGGATTCCGGAGCTTGGAGGGATCGGCGCATACGGAATCCACCAGGACGGTGGCGGCAAGCTTCTCGCCGTTGCGGTCGAAGATGATGCCGCGCTCCGGCGGGACCTCCAGGGTTTTGAGATGCTGCTTCGCGGCCATGGTCTTCAGCGCCTGGCCGGAGAGGATCTGCAGTTGAAAGGCCCGGGTGATGAGGGCGACAAACAGGACCAGAAATAAAACCAGCAAGGTCACGATACGAAACTTCAGCCACTTCTTTTCTTCCCGCATAGCCCTTACCAAAGATAATTATTTGATTATAATGACCTGATCCTTGTCCGGATGGCTCATCTGCAGCTTTTCTCTGGCGATGGCGGCGATCCGTTGCGGCGACTTCAGGGTGGCGATTTCCAGTTTAAGCTTCTTCTGTTCCTCCAGCAGTCGTTCCTTACGGCTGATCTCTTCGGCTATTCGGTATTCCAGCCTGGTCATCTGGAGATGGGAGGCGACGTAGCACAGGAGCACCGACATGAGGAGGAGGGCCGCGACAATATAAATGGAGTATTTATGAACATGAATCAGCTTTGCTGATTTGGCCTCTGGGGCTTTCTTCCGTTCCTGGGGATACGTCCCCTTCAGGGCTTCACTGACGGCCATGGTTCATATCCTTTCCACGGTGCGGAGCTTGGCGCTCCGGGAGCGGGGATTGGCCGCTGTTTCCTCCTCCTCCGGCACTACCGGCCGCCGGTGGACGGGCCGGGCCTTGGCATCGCGCTGGCAGTGGCAAACCGGCAGGTCGGGAGGGCAGGTGCAGAGGCCCTCGAAATCACGAAAGGCGGTCTTTACTATCCGGTCCTCCAGGGAATGGTAGGAAATGACGGAGAAGCGACCCCCGCTCGTAAGCAGGTCTATACCCGTCCGGAGGGCCCGATCGAGATTGGCCAACTCGTCGTTTACCGCGATGCGCAGGGCCTGAAAAACCCTGGTGGCCGGATGGATGCGCCGTCCCGCCGCCCCGCCGGGGATCGCCGCGGTGATGATGCCCGCCAGTTCCGTAGTGGAGGCAATGGTTCTATTCCGCCGGGCCGCGACGATGGCCCGGGCGATCTTTCCGGCCCGGGGCTCTTCGCCGTATTCCCTGAAGATTCTGGCCAATTCCGGCTCCGTCCAGGTGTTGACGAGGTTTTGGGCGTTGAATGCCTGGCGGGTGTCCATCCGCATGTCCAAAAGGGCCTCCTTGGCGAAACTGAATCCCCGTGCGGCGCTATCCAACTGGTGGGATGAGACTCCCAGATCCAGGAGGATGCCGTCAACGTGGTGGATGTTCAATGTTAATAAGATATCGCCCATGGCGGCATAATTACCCCTTACCAGGTTGACCCGATCGCGAAAGGGGTGCAGCCGCTTTGCGGCTCTGTGGAGCGCTTCGGCGTCGGCATCGATGCCGATCAACAGTCCATCGGGAAAGCTTTGCTGAAGAATTTCAATCGTATGTCCAGCGCCACCCACCGTGCCGTCGATATATGTTCCACCGGCACGGCAACCGAGGGAGGCGATGACTTCGTTGAGGAGCACCGGCTGGTGAAAAAAATCCATTCCATGGGGTCCTTGTCAGATTCCCAGATCGGCCATATAATCAAGAAAGCCCTGGGAGTCGGCGTTTTGTTCTCCCATTCTTTTCATTTCCGCCTCGAAACGCTCCTTGTCCCAGATTTCCACATTGCGGAGCATCCCCACCAGGACGATGTCTTTCTCCAGATGGGCATATTCCCGCAGGTGGGGGGGGATGAGCAGTCGTCCCTGACTGTCGAGAGTGGAATCCACGGCGCTGGACATGAAAAAACGCTGGAAATCGCGAACCTGCCTGCGGAGAAGGGATTGGTGCCAGATCTTCTGCTCGATGATCTCCCATTCGTTATACGGGAAAACCAGGAGGTATTCGTTCAACTTCGTGATGACGAGCTGGCCGTTGCTCTTTTCCGCAAAGACCTCCCGCAGCCGGGCGGGGAAAATTATCCTTCCCTTGCCGTCGATGGTGTGGTAGTATTGTCCTCGAAATACAGACACCGAATGTTCCCTCCACAATGCTCCACTTCACTCCACTGTGGGCACTATAAAGGGCGCCATCTGGTTTGTCAAGGGAAAATTGTTATTTTTTCCTGAGAATCTGGTATCTTGAAACAGCTTGTTGGTGAGCCGTCAGGTTGGAAGAAAACTGATGAGAACCATTGTTGTTTGCTACGAAATAAAGATAATCCGTCTTGGCCGGATACAATGCCGCTTTTAGTGAATCAATATCAGGATTGGCTATGGGTCCCGGGGGCAACCCCTTGATGCGGTAGGTATTGTGGGGGGCCTCTCTGAGGAGGTGGCTCCTCCTGATTTTACCGTCGAACTCTTCCAGATCATAGACCGCCGTCGGGTCGCTTTGCAGCTTCATCCCCTTGTCGAGGCGGTTGTGAAATACCGCGGAAACCAAAGGTTTCTCTTCCTTGAATCCCGTTTCCTTCCCGATAAGGGAGGCCATCGTTACGACCTCGTTGATCGTCATGCCGAGTTCCGCCGCCCGCTTCCGCATCTCCGGGGTGAATCTCTTCCAGAATTGCCTGTTCATGATTTGGATGATCTCTCTTGATCCCATGGACCGGTCCAGTTTGTAGGTTTCCGGATAGAGGTAGCCCTCCAGGGTGTCCCCGGCGATGCCGAGGGAAGCGACGAATCTTCTGTCGCGGGCCAGATCGAGGAAGTTGCTTTCCTTGACCAGCTTGTTTGCCTCCAGCAGGGCGGCGATCTCTCTGGCAGTTAAGTCTTCCGGGATGGTGACCATGTAAAACTTGATCTCTCCCTTGACCAGTTTGGCGATGATTTCGACGGGTGACATCGATGAGGAGAGCTCGTATTCCCCGGCCCGGATCTGCCTTGCCGCCCCTTTGAGGATCGCCAGGGTGGTGAAGAGCGGTCTGTTGGTGACCAGGCCGGCCTGATCGAGCTTGTCGATAATCTGTAAAAAACCGTCGCCGCGGGGGATGTCGATGAGGACCGTCCGGGAGGAATCATCGACGGGTCGATAGGCGAAATTGACCGCGGCGACCGCTCCGGAAAGAACGATAATGAAAACGGATAATAACAGCAGTTTAGTTTTTCTTGTTTTTCTCAACTTCATGAAGGTGTGGGGATCTATAGCTTGTGTCCGGAGGAAGGGGAATTCTGAACAGCATTCAGTTGCACTGAATTGAGGTAATTCTGCAGGATGATGCCGGCGGCGATTCTATCCACAATGGCCTTTCTCTTTTCCTTCTTGATTCCCGTTTCGATAAGGATCTGTTCCGCTTCCTTGGTCGAAAGTGTTTCATCCCAGCGGATGACGGGCAGGTGCAGGGTGTTTTCCAGTAGCGAGGCGAAACGGTTTACCTTTTCACACTGGATGCCTTCCGATCCGTCCAGACGGAGGGGATACCCGATGACGATCTTTTCCGCCCCGCAATCCCGCACCAGCGCGGCAATGGCCTCCATATCCCGGCGTCTGTTTCTTCTTGTAATCACGGTAAGCCCCCGGGCAGTAATACCCATCTCATCTGACAAGGCCACGCCGATTCTCCGGTCGCCATAGTCGATACCTAATATTCTCATCCTCCAGATCCTATCATTAAAGCATGTCTTGATATATATATTGTCAGTTTATTTCAAGAAATATTTTCGTCAACTTGTTTCTTCTTGACTTTTTCCAGTCTGGCAATATAATTCCTCCCCCAAGCCGGAGTGGTGAAACTGGTAGACGCAGGGGACTCAAAATCCCCCGAGGGCAACTTCATGTCGGTTCGATTCCGACCTCCGGCACCAGGAAAATCAGGGGCTTGGCCGTTCGGCCGGCCCTTCTTTTTTTGCTTCCGGAAGGGCTTGCAGTAATATTGCAGTAGTCTGCTGCTGGAGGAAGCCTTCGAACCGCGCCATGGCGGTCCGGGCGTCCTCCGCGTCGACGGTGTTGTATCGCTCGAACATCGCCGTCGTCTTGTGCCCGGTGATCTTCATGATCACGCTGCGGTCCACCCCGGCCTTGCGCATGTTCGTGTTGAACGTATGGCGCAGGTCGTGAATCCGGAAATCCCTGACACCCGCCTTGGCGCAGGCCTCGTTGAAGGCCTTCCGGATCACCGTCACCGGCTTTCCCCGGTAAGTGAAGACCGCCTTGGTGCGAAGCCGCCGGACCTTCCCCAACTCCTTGAAGAGTGCCTTCAATGCCTCGTTGAAGTAGATCCGCCTGGGCTCAGAGGTCTTCGTGTCCTCGGCGGAAAGATCGATGAAGCCTTCCTTCAGGTTCACCCGGTCCCAGGTCAGGCCGTAGATTTCCCCGGCCCGCATCCCCGTGTGGTAGGCGGTGGTGACGATGTCCGCCGCGTGCTTCGGCAGACGCGAGACGATCGCCTCGAACTCGGTTTGCGTAATGACCCGGTCGCGCTTGTTGTTCTCCGCCAGCATGGTCACCTTGAAGCAGGGGTTCCGCTCCACCATCTCCTCGCGGATGGCCAGGTTGTAGATCCGTTTCATCAGGGTGAGCAGCCGGTTCACCGTCGCCGGCTTGTAAGGCTTCTTCCTGCCAGGCATGGTCTTCGTCGTCAGCTCGTGCTGGAAGGCCTCGATCATCGCGGGCTTGATTTCCCGGGCATTGCGCTGCCCGAAATGATCGATGAGGATCGCGCCGCGCTGTTCGTCCTTGTCAAAACTCTTTTTCTTCAGAGCCACGGGCAGCTTCAGATACCAGTTGACCAGTTCCCGGAAGATGTACTCATCTTTTCTTTCCAGACCCAGGTGCTTCTTCTTTTCCCAATCCAGCATCTTCTGGGCGAAGGTCAGATCGGCAAGGCGCTTGCTCGCACCCGCCTTGCTGCAGGCGTATTTCTGCCTTCCCGTCCGGGGATCGATGGCGCTGGGATATTGAACGATCCAGGGCCCGTAGGGCTCTCCCCTTTTATTCTTTCTCCTGTAAACTCCCATATCCAATTCCTTTCTCTGCGATCTGAGAAGGAATCGGCAAGACAGCGATTGTGGGCACCACCTCCTTTCCAAGGTTTTGAAAGGAATTATGGCACAGACCGCCGCCCTGTCAATCGGTTTGTAGTTGCCCTTTCCTCAATTGATCTTCCGCAACCGGTCGAGATACTGGTCCACGTCCCGGCGATCCCACTTGAGGAGCCTTCCGATCCGCTTGGTGGGGATCTGGAATCTCCCCAGAGAGATTTGGTTCCGGATCGTCTGCGGCTTAAGGCCGATGTAGGTTCCCAACTCCTTGATGTCCATCATCCGCTTTTCCATACTGAGCCTCGCTTCAATCGTTTCTCTTAAAGTTGTGTGTGAACCGATTCCCCATCATGAGGTCCCTTCCTTGAGCGGGTCGAACCGCGAATACTCTCCATGGAAGAAGAGCAGGGCCTCGCCGCCGGCACTGTAACGGGAGCCCTCGATCCGGCAGAGAGTAACGGGATCCAGGGCCTGATCCTGGGTCGCCATGTCCTCCTGTACGTCGCGGCCCTGGCTTGCCAAACGGTTCCGGTGGAGGATGATGAGGTGGTCGCAGTCGCTGAAGATGGAGGCGGAATCCTTGAGGTCCATGGCGGTCATGACCGTGTCCGGTTGGAGCTTCCGGGGCTGGGCGATGAGGATGACAGGGATCTCCATCTCCTCGGCCAGGAACTTGAAGGCCTGGACCGCCAGCCCGATCTCCTGGACCTGGTTGATGGTCGTCCGGACCAGGAAATGGAGGTGATCGAAGGCCACGAGCTTCAGGCCGTAGCGCTGGATCGCGGCCCGCAGGGTCTCGATCACGGCCTCCAGGGCGGGCTTCCGGCTGGCGTAGCCGAGATACAGAGGCTTTCCCTTGTAGGCGATCCGGGTCATCTCCAGTTCGGCCGGGCCGATCTCCTCGGAGCGCGTGTGGGCCTGGACGATCTTCCTCACCACCCGCAGGGGCTTCATCTCCAGGCAGAAGAAGAGGGTCGGGAGGTCCTGGAGGGCGGTGAAGGAGACGACTTGGAGGGCGAAGCTGGTCTTCCCCGTCTTCGGCGGGGCAGACAGGACGAGCAACTCCCCGGCCTGGAGCCCCTGCTTGATGATCCGATCGACCGGCGCAAGCCCCGTGGTCAGGCCTGTGGCACTCTCCGGCAGGCGCTTCTCCTCGCTGAGCTGCCTGAGCCCCTCGGAAAAGGGGATGATCCCGGCCACGTCGAAAGGCCGGCTAGCCTTGACCAGAGCCTGGAACTCGAAGACGTCATGGCCGCTGCGGAAGAACTCGTTTACGTCCTGGCCCGCAGGCAGAAGGACATTGAAGCAGCGCTCGTAACTCAGGCGGCGGGCCGCCTCTCGGGCCCCTTTCTGACCTGGCTCGTCGGGATCAAAGACCAGGTAGATCCGTTTCAGGGGCTTGAGCTGATCGATCCAGGCCGGATCGAAAGACCCGGCGCCGGTCGTCACGGCCGCCACGTTCTGCGTGCCCTGGTCCCAGAGGGTGATTGCGTCGATTTCCCCTTCGGTGAGGAAAAGCTCCTTCTCCTGGCCGATCGTATCGCCGTTGAAGAGGACCGAGGGACAGCCCGTGACCCTGCGTAAGGCCTTCTCTGCCGGAGGGAGGCTGCGGTATTTGATGTTCACTGGCAGGTTCTTTTGGAAATGGGGGATGGCCAGCCACCGTTTGCCTTCCGCATCCACGGTCAGGCCGAGCCGGAAATGCCGGATGGCTTCCATGCTGATGCCCCGGGCTTTGGTCACATAGGCGAGGGTATCGGGGTCAAGCAGGAGCCGTTCATGGGCAGCAAAGACCAGACGGGGCTCGACCGTTCTCTGGGCTGGAGACTTTGGGAAGGCCTGGCAGATGCCGTCTCTCGGATTTTCAGGCTGCGGCAGAACACCCTGCCGTTTCCGGTGATCGGCGCCATGGCCTGAAGGCAATGGTCGCCTCTCGCCGGAGGTGGTTTTGGTGGGCGATCCGTCGCCAAGGTGCCTTTGCAGGGTGACGAGGTTGCCCTTCTCCTGGCATTTATGACAGAATAAAACGCCGCTGCCAGGATCCAGGTAGAAGTGGTCATTCTCATTGCCGCAGAAGGGACAGACCTTCAGGACCGCCTGGCCGGACTGGAGGCGGTAGGCGAGGCCCTTTTGCTGGATGTATTCAAGGGCGGTCATGGGTCTCTCTCCCTGTCGGTCGTTGGGCTCCGGTCGCCATGGTTTCGCCCTGCCACTCTCATTGCATGCCCCTCCGTCCCTGTCCTTTCGCCCTGCGGTCGCTCCGCCGCCACCCGATCATAATGCCGGCTGCCGGCGGATCGGGGTGGTTCCGTTCCGGCCGGCACGATGGTCCACCCTGCGCCTGCATAGTGCCGATCCAGTAACCGGCTGCCCGAAGACCGCCTGATCTTCGCGCCGGGTGTGGGTGCATTATTCTTCTTTCCATTCTTTCCATTCTTGTAGATGTGCCCTTTGTTTGCCCTCAACGTGCCCTTTTGTGCGCCCTTTTCCTCTTCGACCGCTTGATAAATGTGCCAATTGACAATGCTTATCACCGAAAATTTGTTTGTCGTTTTGAGTGCCAGAAATCCGCTGTTTTTCAGCGTTGCAGCAATGACGCGGACTTGCTTGACGCTCAGCTTCAGATCCTGGGCCGCGTTGCGCAGCGTGAAGATGAACTCTCCGGGCGCAAGCTCGATCCGCTACATCCCCACGGCGACCGCATGTGGCTGGTGGGTCGCCTTCAGGAGGCACCAGAGCATGAAGACGCAGCGGTTGGCATTCTGGAGATACCCGTCGTCCAGAAAGCGTCGCCAGAGCCGGACATAGCCCCGATTCATCGACCACCTCCATCTTCAATATGTCAGGATGTCGTCCCTGGGAGACAAAGGGAGGGAAAATATTTTGCCTTCAGAACCGATCCGCCAGTAGATAGGCCCGGATGGCAAGGAGCAACCTGCGCCGGCGTTGCCGATCCCGGTGATAGTGCTCCCGCTCCATGGTCATCGCCTTGAGGCACCGGCCCTCGATGATCGTAGCGGTGAGGACCTGCCGGTCGCCTTCAGTGATCACCCCCTTGCGGAGGAGGGCCCCGAGGAAGGTCTCCGCATCGGTGATCTGGAAACCATCCTCGTCCCAGCCGTCAGCGGTGCCACATTCCCCCGGGCGAGCAGGTTGACCAACCGGATCATCCGGTTCGTCCGCAGGCGGTCCATTCCCCCAGTGCCAGGGGTGCCAATGCGATGGGTCGGCCCAACCAGGCCGCGAGTTTTCCCAGCCGAGGACCTCTGGGTCTGATGGATGCCACTCCTCCCTGCCGTCTGCCACCTCGAAACGCGTTTGCTTGAGTCTCTGGTTGACCAGCCCGCGGATCCTGTTTTTCAAGCGGCCCACGATTTGGGCAGCCACCCGCTGGGAGGAGAACCGCCCCTCCCGCAGGATCTCCAGGAGGCCAAGGCCGATCTCCTGAATGAAGTCCCGGTCATCGATCTCACGCCAGCGCTTTCGGGTCAGTTTGTAGATGGCCGCGATGGCAGGCCGGAACAGGGCCAGGAAGAGAAGGACGGTCGGGCTGTCCCGACCCTCTCGACGGCATGCCTTTACCAAAAAGGAGAGAATCTGATCCTTGGCGAGGTATTCGCCGTTCAGGGCGTGGAAGAAGGCGATCAGCCCCGAGGTATCGGGGAAGGGTGTGAGCAGCGGGCATTCCCGCCTTAAGGCCGCATAGTGGCGGTTGAACCGATTTGACTGGAGACCCGCTTCGATCTATCTGCAAAAACGAAAAGCCCATGCGTGAGATCCGGCATGGGCTTCGGGAGCCTCGCAGCCTCTCCTTTCAATCGCTATGGGCTTCGAGAGCCTCTAAAAATCAGTGGTCTTCTTGCACTTGATGCACGTGATCCGGACCAGATACCCGACGACACCGGTATTGTGGTAGCCGCAGATACAGCAGACGTTCCGGATGATCCGGCCGGCATCCAGGGTGATCGACGGCGTCATCCAGCGGCCGCAGGTACAGAGTTGATCGGCCTCCATCTCCTTCAGGGTCGGTCTGGCGATCTCTGCAAGCTTTTTATTGTCCTCGGGACAGCGGCATTCGTGCATGGGTCGATTACACGACAAAAAGTGAAACATGTCTAAGAACACAGACGCCATAGACGCCACAGACGCCATAGACGCTATAGACACCAGGGACAGTGAAAATTTTGCCTACCGGCATTATTTTGAGCGCGGCTTTTCCGTTCATCCCCTTTGGGCCGATCATCTTTTACCCTGCGTTTTCCGGCAAGGACGCGAGTCCACTCCTGTCCAAGAAAATGAGCTTCCCCGCTTTGGGACAGGCTAGTCACACCTTTCGACCCTTTGCAAATAAAGGAGAGGCTATAGGGGCTATAGGAGCTATAGGAAAAGAATATTTTCGGGGGTGGAAAAAATTTGGCGCTGTTGTCTCCCGGGCCAGGGTCACTGACATATTAGGTTTGAAGACCATTTCTGGAGGTGGTTCATGAACCGACAACCGTTAAACACCGTTCAGGTCATCACGGAGACCTTTTACGACATGGCCCTTTATCTGGAGGCGCTCTTCGCCCTCTACGGCGTCAACGAATTCCTTGCCGAAGATATCATCCAGTGCATCGACAAGGGCTACGCCAAGTCCATAAAGGGGCTTAAGGCACGGGCTCTGCCGAAACCGGCGATCACGCGGAAGAGCGCCGTGGATCGCTTTATCCGGAAGCTGGAGCAGGAGGTGAAGCCATGATCCCGGCGGACTGTCGTTTCAATGAATCGTGTAGCGCCCCCCTGTGCCCCCTGGAGCCGACCAGCCTGGAAAGGGGCATCTGGTACCCCGACGAGGAGATCTGCCAGTCCCGGCGCTTCAACAGCTTGGTCTGGGTCCGGCAGCAGGGGAAGATTGCCAAATGCGCCTCCCGGATGGATCGCTACTTCCACCCCTTGATGCTCCAGAAGCGCTGCACCGTAAAGCCGGGGATCGTGGGCCTCGACCCCGACCAGGAGGAGGGGCCGCAACTCCAGAGATGGCTTGACGGCCACCAGGAAAGGAAGGGGCTCTCGGAGGCCCAAAAGGTGATTCTGCGGAAGCGCGCCAAGGCAGGGCACTTTTGGGACAAACGGGCGAAGGACGGATAGGCCGACTGAGGGCCGCAGGTGCAGGGGGGTGGAACAAGGTTCCCGACGTTCCGTGTCCCGGAGATCGGCCCTGTATTTGAACCCACCCCATTGCCTTGGAAAGGGGCTTTATCGAACCTTCAATGCCTTGGTTTTTCGATCCGGCAAGTTCGGGACGGGTGATCCTCCGCCTCAGGACGGGTGCCGGGGGAGAAAGGCAAGATGAACGAGCCGACCCATTCATTGCATCATGAGCGTCCGGACACAGATTCACAGCGGGATCAGCGACAGGTTGGCACGGGTACACTCCCCAAACGTTACTGGAGGCTCGACGAGGTGGCCGCCTACTTCGCCATCTCCGAGCGGACCGTCTACCGCCTCATAGAGGATGGCGACTTACAGACTATCCGGATCCGGAGCTGCCGACGGGTAGCCCTGGAGGAGGTCAAGAGGTTCGAGGAGAGACTTGCCGAGGTGGAACCATTTTGAAAATCTTCATTGTGAAGAAGACGCGTTTTCGACGCAACATCATAGATCATTCGGCGCATCCGGTGCATCTTTTGCAACCTCTTCAACTATTTTCGTGAACTTGGGATTGGCTAGGAGTAATCCGCGAGTCGCTTCTTGAAGCCCCGCGATTCCCTCTTTTAAAAGAGGCAGGTAATCAGCTATCGAACGATACGGATTGCCACCTAATGCATTACGTATGAAAAAATGCTCATTGTTGGTGAAGAACCTGAAGTGCAATAGCTCACCCAACATCCCATGTATTGTCGCAAGACGCGGCGATACAGGAGTATATTGCATTACTGTTGACTCACCGCTTTGCACATGCGTGATTCGTATCGTGCTGGCCCGTTTCCCATCAGGATCGATTGCTACAAGGCGTTTTAAGAGCTTCGTCGCCACATAGTCGTGGATGCTCTTTTGATCTTTGCAGATGGATTTAAGAGCGGGAACTAAATATTCATTAAGACGCGCTTCAATCCCGAAACGCAACTCCAACGCAGCATAGAAAAAGTGTTCAACGGATTCTTCACGCTCGAATACATCCAAGTGCTTAATAGCTCTGGCCAAGAAAGCACGGGCGCTGATATTAAAATGCAGTAACGGTCCACTTATCCGAGGACCGTCTGGAGTTGGCATTGAGCTATTCTCTCCATGGGGGGGTTAGGGGGGGCACAAACTCTTTTCGATTAGCATCCTCCCTACACTATCTTATCGGTGCCTATGAGATGCCTTCAGGTTCTGTCGTCATAAGCGTCTTCCCTGGTGAAATCCCGGAGCTTCCCGCCACAGAGATAGGTTTTGAACTTCATGGTCTTTTTCTTTCCGGGAGTAGCCACCCGCTTTCTCTCTTCCTCCAGGAAGGTGACCAAGACCTTGGCTTCGCTCACGGGGATCTTCTCTCCCTGGGGGATGATCCTCCCGTCTTTATAGAGTGCTTCTATGGTTCTGTGCATAACCCCTCAACGCATTGGCGCTGTTTAGGTCTCTTTTATGATTGAAAAGAATCGACGCTAAGTCGATGGAAATACAATATCCCGGTACAATATCAATCGGCAAATCCATATTCCGCCATCAGATCGTCCATGTCGTCACCGACGCCCCAGCCCCAGTTGTGCCCTTCGCGCCGCACGCGTTCGATCCGTTCCAGAAAGGCTTTCCGTCGGCTTGGATCGAGAACCAGGATCGCCTTCATCGCCTGCTCAAACATGCGCACCAAGGCGTCAAAGTAGCCCTCGTCGTCTATGCCGCAGCTTCCGAGAAAGTTCATGCAGGATTCGCAATAGAACACGGTAAGCTCCGCCAGGCCCTCGGGAAGGCCGATGGCTTTCCGGTAATCGGCAATCGCCTTCTTGGCATTGGCCACGGAAATATCGTCATTGCCCATCACATCGGGACAAACCCAGCTCTCGATGGCGGCCTTGTAAGGTTTGAGCACGTCCTCACCCAGCGCGAAACGGGCATGCAGAAAAGCTTGATTGTCCTTATTGGCGGTGTAGAGGTCCTGAATCAGACCGATCAGCGCCGGCCGGTCGAACTCGGTAAGCCGGCCTTTGAGGTCGCTCCAGGTCGGTTCCTTCTTACGGGATCTTTTCATGGCTCAGCAGTATTTCTGAGGAGGCACCGGATCAATGGGCGATGCGATGCCGTTCTTCACGATATGGCTCAGCAAGGTGCCCGGCTCGGCCTTTCTAACCTGCGACGGGGCAAATCCCAGGACATCCAGCGGGCGCTCGATGTCCCATGCCGCCTTGCCCAGATAGCCCGCCCGGTCCCAGAGACTCATCTTCTCGAAAAGCGGCGATACGACCGCCAGATCCACGTCACTGTCCGTGCCTGAATCGCGGCGTGCCTGCGATCCGAAGAGGTAGATCCTCTCCACCGGCACACCGAGTGCCCGGAGGTTGGCCGCGTACCGGGCGACTATTTGTTTCATTTCAGCTGTTGCTTTAGCCATTTGATCAGCCTTTTCGTTTCGCTCAGCATCCGCTTCTCCGAACGGCCCCTGTTTGTTCGTACTCTAAGTAAAATTCATCCATATGTCAATGATAATAGATTCTTTTTCACCTGCATGGCCGGGATCAGCCGAACTGGTACCCCCTGTGCACCCAATAGTGCCAATCTTCCACCGCCTGTTGGGTTTGCTCGTCGGCCGCATTTCCCAAGCTAAGTTGGGATAGAGGTACTGCCAGCCTGCCTTTGCCTCGCCTGATCGTGACGAACATTTCCTTCTCGCACTCCTCTTCAGGCGCCATCTTGAGGACCTCGACCTCGTCTCGAAGCTGCAAAGGCGAGGTCGCGCGCGTTGCGCTGCAAACGGCGGTAAATGGAAACCGAAGCTTCTCTTCCAGGTAGTAATACCACCCCATCGCTTGTTCTTCAGGGCTATAGGCATCGACGATGATCTCCATGGCGATGCGTTCTTCTCGTTCATCATCCGGTTTGGGTTTTGTCTTGATCATAGCACACCTTAGAGAGAAGCGACGCTTCTGAACTGCCGCAGGCATGCGGCCAGAGCTCAACTTGTGACCGACAGCACTAAGAGTCGAGTGGCCGGGAAGTATCGTCAGCCCCATCTTCTTCCACGGCGATCAGCGAGTCAATAATCTTTCGCTTGGCGGTTTCAGGTCCGAACAATTCCCGCAGGGTCTGATAAGCCTCGTAGCCATCGGGACTCGTGGAATAATAAAAATCTTTGGCCAGCTCGGTAAAGGTCTCCAGGTTGCATTGCTCCATACAGGCCCGGGTGTAATGGGTGATGAGCAGACTCAGGCAGTTTTCGAACTCGTGAAAGAAGGCCAGATCGGAAAGGAGATCGATCCTGCCGGGATAGTGCTCCAGGCCATACAGCAACAAGGATTTGAGATGTTTATTGGCTGCTTTGTAGTATCTCCTGATCAACGGGTAATTGGGTTTTTCTGCGGCCTTTTCCTCGGAGTAGCCGGCAAAAATCCCCTCGGACAGGGGCTTCCTGCCTTCAAAGTAGGCAACGAGATCCCGCTGGCGTCGGTTTTCCGGCCGGGCATTCCGTTCTTCCTTTTCCTCGTCCTCGGTATCGTCTTCACAGTGCGTAAACCCGAGCTTCTCCATTTCGGCGAAGGGATCGCGGGGATGGGCGCGAAAAATCTCGCTCACCTTGTCGCGGATGATTTCGGATTGCAATCTCTCGTAGTTTTCAAGGACAGGATCGTTCTGCTGGGCGGCGGGCCTCGCCTCGTTGAGATAGATCACGTTATTCGCCTCTTGCCCGTGACCGGGGGACCCTCCCGCTTGCCGAAGCAGTTCCTGGAACAGGTCTTTCGGATGGCGGTAATGCAGATAGGACATAAGGGTTTCATTCAGGTAAAACGAAACATTAAAGGGCGTCTGTTGCCCCTCTTCAAGACGGATTTTTTCCTGAAAGATGAGCTCATTCATGGAGCCCAGGATGCGCCGATCGGTGATCTTGGCAAAGGCGGCATCACGGTCCGACGAAAGCAAGACCCGGAACGCATTCGGCTGCTGCCCTTGGCCGGCAAGAAAGTCCAGAAGGCCCGTACTGAGCGCTTGAACGAGCTGTGTGCCGTTCGTGATCCCCCGCCCGGGCATGACCAGTGAGTAGAGAGTTGCCGTGTTGGTCGCCAGGATGTATTGCGTGCGCTGTACCGTAAACAGATGGCCGTGCCAATCCAACAGGGGATTTCTGCCTCTATCGTAAGGAAGGGCGGGCAGGGGATCGAGCCCGATTTTTTGCGCCAGTTTTGCCGTGATTCGAAGGATCATATGTATTTATGCACTCATTCCTGTAAGTCTGGAAGTAATCTCCTTGAATTTCATAACCCCATTCACCTTAGGCAAATAAGTCCCCTCACGCCGCTGCATAGATGCTGCGGCCGGCGCCGTAGTAGGCGTCATAGACGTGCTGGAAGACGGCCGTTGTCTTCTGCTCGAACAGCTCCGGCGTGTAGGCCCTTGGCAGGCCCTTATCCAGAAGCTTTTCGATGGTGACGCGCACCTCGGCCCGGGCCTGTTGTCGTTTTCGCCAATCGAGCACCAACTTGCCCGCCTTCAGTGTGGCCAGCAACTCCCTGGCGGTGGCCTTGACCTTTTCCCGGTCCGCGTCGCTCATAGCGATCTGCGGCTTGGTCAGGAGGTCGAAGAGCGCCAGCTCCTCTTCGCTCAGTTGCTCGCCCACGCCCCGCTGCTCTTCCTCATTCAGGCTTTGGGCAAAGGCCACCAGTTGCTGAAATAATTCCTCGGCGTTGAGGCTGCCCGCGTTGTAGGCGTCGATCATGGCCTGGAATTGCTCCAGATAATCCATCCGCGTGCGGTTCTGCCGCACCAGGACCATGAGCTTCTGCGCGACCGTTCCCTTGAGTTTCTCGTTCAAAGTGCGCCTGCGGCCCGTCTTGAATTTCTCGGCCAGCTTTTCGAAGTCTATTTTGCTCAGATCAAGCCAATGATCGGCGTCAAAGGGTGAGCTTGGCTCGCGGATCACGTAGCCCTCGGCGGCAATCGACTGATCGAGGAGTCCTTCCACCTGCTGCATGACCTGGGAGATGTCCGCCGGCCGTGTCAGCGCACGGATCTTATCGGCAATCACTTGGAGAGGCGACACCTCGGCGGCAAATTCCCGCGCCGCCGGGTCGGGCAGCACGGCCTTGTAGAGCCGCAGAACCGTGTTGGTCAGATCGAGATAGCGGAGCTTGATCTCTTCGGAGGCGACCAGCGCCTCCACGGCGTCATCGAGCAAACCGACGCGGGAAAATCCCTCAGCGGCCTGGATGGCCGCAAGGTTTACCCCGTTCTCCTGGCACAACCCCCGAGTCTCCGCCAAGGCCTGACGCAGAGCCGCGACTAATGCGGACTTGTCCTCCACCGGCTTCCTACCGTCGCCCGCACCCTCGCCAGCCCCATAGATGGCCAATGCCCTCTCCAGATTGCGGAACACCCCGGCATAGTCCACGATCAGGCCGCTCACCTTGCCGGGATAGACCCGGTTGGCCCGGGCGATGGTCTGCATCAGGGTATGGTTGCGCATCGGTTTGTCGAGATAGAGGGTCGAGCAACTCGGCACGTCGAAGCCGGTCATCCACATGGCGCAGACAAAGACCAGCCGGAAGGGGTCGTCGGGATTCTTGAACTTCGTCTCCATATCCTCATCGACCATGCGCTTGCGGTGCGGGCGGATGTCGAGCCCTTTTTCGCTCATCTCGGCAATCTCGTTCTGCCCCTGGGAGACGACCACCGCCATATCGGTTTCCTTCAGTCGGGCGATATGCGCTTCGATCTCCCGCCGGGAGTCGCCCTCCGCCCCGGCCACCTCCGCCTGCAACGTCGCAATCTTTTCGCTCCAAAACTTCTTGACCTTATCGTACATGCGGATGGCCGTGGCCTTGTCGATGCAGATCATCATGGCCTTGCCCTGGAAGCCCCGCCCTGTGAAATGCGCCATCAGGTCCTTGGCCACCGCCTCCAGCCGGTCGTCGCGAGTGATCAGGTGGTACTCCCGGGCGAACTCCCGTTCCAGCTTCTTTTCCTGCTCCTCGTTCAGCTCGGCTTCTTCAAGGAGGTCTTCCATGTCCTCGTTCAGGTTGTCGTTGACCAGTTGCAGCTCCGGGATGCGGTTTTCGTAGTAGAGCGGGACGGTCGCGCCGTCGGCCACGGACTGCTGGAAGTCATAGACGCTGACATAATCGCCGAAGACCTGCCGTGTCTTTTCCTCGCCCACGATCAGGGGCGTGCCGGTGAAGGCCAGAAAGGCGGCGTTGGGCAGGGCCGTGCGCATATTGAGCGCCAGGGTGTCGTACTGGCTGCGGTGCGCTTCGTCGGTGATGACGATGATGTCGGACCGTTCCGAGAGCACCGGATGCGTTTCGCCCTGCTCAGTGCGGAACTTGTGGATCAGTGTGAAGACGTAGCGGTGATCCTCGCTGAGCAACTGCCGCAGGTGCTTGCTGCTTTCCGCCTGGGCGTGGTTTTCCATCACCACCCCGGCCGAGGCGAAGTGCTTGTAGATCTGGCCGTCCAGTTCCTGCCGGTCCGTGACGACCACGAAGGTCCAGTTGCCCGGCAGCTTGCGCAGCACTTTCTGGGCGAAGAACATCATCGCCACGCTCTTGCCGCTGCCCTGGGTGTGCCAGAACACCCCCAGTTTGCCATCTCGCTGCCTGATGTCGGCCAGGGCCGTGAGCGCATTGTTGACGCCCAGGTACTGGTGGTTCTTGGCCGTGAGTTTGATGAGCCCGCCGGGGGCCTCCTGAAAGAGGCAGAAGTTCTCCACCAGATCCAGAAACCGCGCCGGGTCGCAGACGCCGCGCAGCATCGTCTCCAGCGACACCCGGCCTTGCTCGTCTTCGCTGCCCACCTTCTTCCATTCGGCGAAGTGCTCCCAGCCGGCGGTGATGCTGCCCACCCGGCTTTGGCTGCCATTAGATAGGATGATCAGGGCGTTGGGCCAGAAAAGCTGGGGAATGGTGTCCTTGTAGTCCCGCAGGTTGCCGGTGAAGGCCGTCTCCAGGCGGCGGTGGGCGGCCTTGAGTTCGATGAACAGGAGCGGCAGGCCGTTGACAAAGCCCACCAGGTCGGCCCGCCGGGTGTGCATCTCGCCCGTGACCCAGAACTGCGAGCAGAGCAGGAAGTCATTTTGGGCCGGGTCGTCCCATTCCACCACCCGCACCACCTCCACCGTCTCGCCGTCGCCCTCGGGATCGGGACGGGGAACGCGCACGCCGTTTTTAAGGAGGTGGTAGACCTCGCGATTAGCTGCCGCCGCGCTCATCCGGGAGCGGTCGCGGGTCAGTTCCTCGATGGCCTGATGGATGACCTCCAGTGACGCCTCGGGATTGAGCTTCAGCAGCGCCTCCCTCAGACGGCATTTCAGCACCACCTCGTCCTTGGTCTCCCGGCCCAGACTGCTCGCGCCGTGGTCGAACTCGTGATAGGCGTTGACCGTCTGCCAGCCCAGCGTCGCCAGGAGGGCGATAGCCGGTCGTTCGATCAGGGCGTCTTCGGTGTAGCTGGATGGAGGGGTCATGATTTCTCCTTATTCACTTCAATTAGAACAATTTCAGGATCAGGAGGCTGAAAAAGCTCAAATAAACCCTTTACTTCTTCGTTCACAAAGTTTATTCGAAAGCCAGCTCGGTTGCCATGTGCAAAAGGAGTAACGAAGCCGTCCCTCGGGCGGCTTCAGCCGTTTCCGGCCTACATTTTTTATATCTCACGATCCCTTCTTTCCGGCCTTTTCAAGAACAGCGTGGCCGGCAGCGGTGGTCCGGTACCGCTGCTTTGAGCTGCGGGGTTTGTCGGGGATGGTGCGTTCCAGGAGTTCCAAGGCAATGAGCACTTCAAGATAGCGTTTACGGAAGTGTTCTCGGTCCTTGATCTTTGCGGCTGTTTGCAACTCTTCTCGGTTTTTTTCGCCTGACGCAGCAGCTTTGAGTATTGCCACGACTTGCGGGGTGTCTATGGGGTACTTGCGGGGTGCTTGGGGAGTACTTGCGGGGTACTTGTCCGGTACATGTGCGGTGCGCTTTGATCCTTCATGGGCCTTCACTTGGTGCCGACTTGGTGCCGACTTAGTGCCGACTTGCCCCGCAACTTGATCTGTGACTTGCGGGGTACTTGTGGGGTACTTGCGGGGTACTTGTGGGGTGGACTCCACTTCATGGGCCTGCACTTGGTCCCGACTTGGTCCCTTCTTGGTCCCGACTTGTGCGGTACTTGGTGCCTCTTTGGCGCCCGCCTGCGCCCGCACCTCCGGATTGGGATAGAAGATCGCGGTGAAAAATCCGTTCTCCTCGAAGACCGGCGCCGGGCAATGCTGTGCCCGTGCCTCCTCACGCATGCGCTTGATGCCGGTCCCAGCCTTTTCGATGAAGGTGATGCGGTGGAGCAGATCGGCAAGAAGGGCATTGCGGCGGATGCTCTTCCGGCCGAGGTCGGAAAGCTTCATCCCCTTGGGCAGGCCGCCGGGGCTGGAGATCTCGATCCGGTCGGTATAGATCTCCACGAAGACATTGGCCCCCTCCATGAACCAGTCGCGATGCATGACCGCATTGGTGATGGCTTCGCGTAGGGCCTTCATCGGATATTCCGGGACGTCCTCCCTGCGCAGTCCTTCAATCCGGTAGGCCGTGCGGGTATTGCGCTCGATAAAGCGCAGGCTATCCTCGATATCCGCAACAATGCCGCCGGCAAAATCCTTGCGGTCCAGAATGTGCACCTTGTCTGTGCCTTTGGCCAGGAGACAGGTGACGTACGCCTGGTTGAAAAAATGTCTGACGTTCTTGGCGAAGAAGAGCACCCCGGCATTGCGGAAAAGGAGTTTGGCACCGGAACGCTCGGCGGCTTCGATGTTGACCAGAACGTCCTCGGTGCTGGGGCGGCCGGTGATGCCGCTCAGCCGGAGCCAGGCATTGTACTTCTCCCGGTCGAAGTCCTGGGGGTAGCGGAACTTCGCACAGACGGAGGTATCGAAGCGGATAGCCCCCTCGCTGCGGAAGAGATCCCGGATCTCGTCGCGGCTGAGCTTCTGGGTGACGGCGCCCTGTCGCCAGAAATAACCGTCGCTGCACTGAACGGGCTTGGATTCACTTTCGCGGACCGTCACCACGATGACCTCGCCGATTCGTTGCAGCAGGATCTTGACCGGCGGATCGCAGTTGCGGGCGATGTCCTGGATGCGAGCCCTCAGCGCGTTGGTATCGGCAATCCCCTTAACGGTTCCGTCGTCGCGCACTCCCAGCAGGATCCTGCCCCCTGCTGTATTGGCAAAGCCTACCAGCTCGCGGGCAAAGGAAGAGGATAGGCTTTCCTTGTACTCCAGCATGACGCCTTCGCCCTCCTGGAGCAGGATATCGAGATCGGCGGCTTTCATGTCATGGCCTCCTTGGTAATACCCAGTAACGGCCTAAGTTAAGGCAATCAGTCCGCAAGGTTTCTATGCTGCGGTCATTCTGTTCTCGTAACTCGGAAACAACTCGGAAGTCCATTCCTTCCGAGTTCATGGCGGCCAAGGTGCTTTTGATGTTACGGGTAATTATCACTTTCCTTCCTCACCATGTTCATCACTGAATAACATCGAAGCATTGATCTGACGACCATCAGCAAGTAACCGTACAGCTTTAATAACCAGTTCTGCCCTCCTCTTGAGGAATCGCCCGAAATCAATACGAAGCTTGCACACCTTTTCTTCGTCAGTGAGGCCCTCGTAACCCCCATTAGCAAGTTCCGGAATCGGAATCAGGTGGGACTGAAGCCTCTCAGTCACTATTTCCTCTGATGTCCATTTATAGCGATCTTTCAGGTATTCAACAGGATCTTTTCGCCCAATAGTCATGTTCGTTTTGTCTGAAATCAGGGCGCAGTTAAGTGCTAGGAAGCTTCTGATATCGGCCTCCTCCAATAGAGCGTCCGGATACAAATGGTGATAATGACGTTGCTCGATGTTCGTCGCACTTAGTGGCTCGCCGGTCGAGAAATCCAGAGCCCCCAGGCGACACGTTACTGCGAGGATCGCGCGCCCACGGATTGTCGCCCGTTTGGGCCATTCAGCAGTTAACAGTTCTTCCTTTTCGACGAGCTTGTGATCGATGAAGATTGGAACATCTGCCTCTCCGTACCGGGTACCATCCTCTTTACTCTCTCCATTAATCAACCGTTTTAGCGCAATAAAATCATAATAAGCATGAGTTGCTGCCGAATTTTCGTAACGGTCGGTGAAAAACGCATACCAGAGATATTTTTTTAACAGTAGCTCGTCCAGCCCCCTCTTATCGCCAGATTCCGGAATGTTTTCGTAGAGGGCAGCAATAACTGCCAACACCGCATTCGTCGGCAGACGTTGACTGTCATAGATGCCTTCGGTGCGCAGGAATTCTGCCATACGATTCAATCCTGCTTCCATGGTGCCCCATTTGTTTACCATGACGCGCTTGTCCATGTCCCAAGCCCCGCGCTGATTTGGCAGGGCACCCTGTAAGAGTGCGGAAGTGGTCAGGATCAGGTCCGGCAGTTCTGAGAACCCTCCGATATTGGGATATTTTTTATCCAACTCGGCCTGCAGATCGTGTAACGAACTGCCCATAACGTCTTCGACTTCAGCCACAATTACGTCATACTGGGACAATGGCTTGCTATTGGTGTTCATTTTGATGAATACATCCAGAGCAACACTCTTGTCCGTTTGAGATGGCAGTGAGAGGTAGGGCAGATTGTAGTTTGCAATAACGGCGCGCAGATCTCTGATCCGGTCGCTTACCTTTTTTTGAAAATCGTAGAATGCCTTTATTTCGTCTTTGCCTCCCTCCGGTTCCATCCGAACCGTGGCTTTATCCAGCCAGTTATCAATTTCTATCTGAATATCTTCGGGCTTAAGCAGGTGTGTCGGGATATAGCCGCGTTGCAGGCACTGGGCCGGGTCGTCACACCAGAGTGGGTACCGCTCGCCATTATTTTTGTAGTAACGTCCCCGGAAGAAAACAGACATATCTGCTTGGTTATTTTCGCCGTCAGTCTTGTCGAAATCTTTTAAGTAGATGAAGTAGGTTTCCCATTCGTAGTTGTTGTGAAATGCCCGCCAAAGAGCAGTAAGTCGTTGCTGGCCATCCAGAAGATGTTCAAGTACACGTTGCTTATCTTGCGGTGTAGTTGTTTCCAGGAAACGGGAAACGAACTTTTCCTTATCGCCGACTTCAAGTGTCAGAGTAATTCCCAAGGGGAGGTCATGGACAACTGTTTCAATAAGACTGGCTATCCGTTGTCGATCCCATGCTTCATGCCTCTGAAAACGCGGTAGCTTGATTTCACCGCGTTGGAGCTTTCCGTACCAGTCTTTTAGAATTCTATTACGTGCCTCCATATTGATTTCCTCCAATGATCAGCATGTGGCCTCCTCGGGAACAGTGATGTCCAGTTCCGACACATCCATCTCGCCGGAGATAAGACGGGGCAAAAGCAGGTCGCGTGTATGCCGGAGAGTTTGGTTACGGAAAGCGAAATTTTGAAGCTGGTTCACGATCTCACTCATGAATTCATTAAACTTGCTAAGGATTGGCTGAGGCGGCATAGGAATCTGATACTTTACTAAGACATCCCAATTCGCTCTTGGCATCTTTGTGCCCTGGGATGTGGCAGTGGCATGCTCTACAAACTCGATACTCGATGTGCAGCCTAGAACTATACCGAAACAATTTGCAGCTCTCGGCCTGATAACGATAATGTCCGACGAACATATCCCTTGCAGAGGAGCTACACCTACTTTGTGAAAGTAAGGGCGAATTTTACCAAACAGAATATCGCCTTTTCTGAATAACAGCTTTGTACTCTGGACCTCACTGGCGGTCCCCCAGTCAGAGAGCGAAATGGATTTTCTCGGAAGATGCTCAAGGCCGATATAGGGTGTTTCTGGATCAACCGAGTCAGGGTTTACACTGTCTCTAATTTGATCGGCTAACTGGCCAAGTGATGCCATCTCCCACCCCTCAGTAATCCTGTCGATGGGCGAGTCGGTGAGGCGGGTTTGTGGGTGTCCTTGGAAGTGGGCCTTGCCGAACCACTTGCGGTAGAGGTTCTGCGCCATCTCCTCCAGAATCTTGATCCGCCGTAGGTTGTTCTCAATCAGGTCGTCGTAGGCAGAGAGAATTGCTGCAATCTTTCTCTGGGTGGACAGCGGATAGTAAGGAATGTTTACTTTTCTTAATTCACTCTGCTTGATTCCTAATACAGTAGTTCCTGTTGCGCGTTGCTGCAAGCCAGCCTGAACGAAAGGTGATTTTATCGCCTGAAAGAAAAACTGCTGGCTGATTATATTGGGGTTCCCTCTTAGCAAAATTACACGCTGAGCAAGAGCTATTTGTTCTGCTTTCCGAAGTTGCGCTACTTCGCCAAGTGGTGCCTCTGTTGTTAAGACAATATCATTCTGTTGGGGATAGCCACGCCCCATCCAAGAAGTGTATGTTTCCTCACTGATATACTCTGCTCTTTCTTCCTGGATGAAACCATCTTTTATGACTTTTGCAGTAATAAGTCGCACGCCGCTTTCAGCTTTGGGGGGTGTTTTGCCTCGATAATCGATAAGCCTTTCTGTAACCTCTTCGATTGTTCTTGTTTGGAACGTCGCCATCACTCCGCCTCCAGCAGCTTCGCCACATTCTCAGCGATCCGCGCTTCCAGTTCACGGGCCTCGGCGTTGAGGGTCTCCAGTTCCTCGTTGAGTTCCTCCAGACGCTCCTTAAAGTCGAAATCCTCTTCGGCGCGGGCGGCGACGCCCACATAACGTCCGGGGTTGAGGCTCCAACCCTGGGCTTCGATCTCGGCGAGCGTCGCTGCCTTGCACAAGCCGGCCACGTCCGCGTATTTGCAGGCGGGGAAGTGTTCGGACAAAAGATCGGCGCTGTCGTGCAGGTCCTCCGGTTTTTCGCCCCGGTAGAGCCGGACGATGTTGGCCAGGAATTCGATCTGGGCCGGTGTCCAGTCCCGGTGGGCGCGGTCGATCTGGCGAAAGAGGTGGCGGGCGTCGATGAAGAGCACCTGGTCGGCCCGGACGGTCTTGCCTTTGCCCCGGTCGAAGAACCAGAGGGTGCAGGGCAGGGTGACGGTGTAGAAGAAATTGGAGCCGACGGCGACCATCACGTCCACGCTGCGTGATTCGATGAGCTGTCTGCGGATCTCCAGTTCCGAGGAGCGGGCATCGGAGGCGGAGTTGGCCATGACGAACCCGGCGCGGCCGGTTTCCGAAAGGGCGCTGTAGAAGATCTGGATCCAGAGGTAATTGGCATTGTCGGTGCGGGGCAGGCCGAAGGGGAAGCGCGGGTCGTCCTTGAGCCGGTCCTTGTCCACCCGGTCTACGTTGAAGGGCGGATTGGCCATGACGAAATCGAACTTGCCGGGGGAGCGGTGCAGATCTTCATAGTAGGCATTGCCCTGGCGGATGTCGCCGGCCAGGCCGTGGACGGCCAGGTTCATCTTGCCCAGCCGGACCGTTTCGGCCACCTTCTCCTGGCCGTAGATGGAGAGCTCGGCGCCGGGGTTCTTCTGGTGCTCCGTGACGAAACGGGCGCTCTGGACGAACATGCCGCCGGAGCCGCAGGCCGGGTCGAAGATGCGGCCCTGGAAGGGTTCGATGATGCCGACGATGAGCTGGACGATGGCGGTGGGGGTGAAGAACTCGCCGCCCTTCTGGCCCTCGCTCATGGCGAAGTGGCCGAGGAAGTATTCGTAGATCTTGCCGAAGGCGTCTCCCTCGATGTCTATGGGGATGGAGTTCATCGCCTTGAGCAGTTCCTTGAGCAGGGCGTTCTCGAAGCGGTTGTAGGCCTTGGGGAGCACGTCTTTGAGGTCGGGGTTCTCCGCCTCGATGGACCGCATGGCCTCGTTGATGGCCGCGCCGATGTTGGCCCCCTCGGGGAGCGCGATCAGCGCCGAGAAGCGGGCCGTTTCGGGAAGGTAAAGGACACCGCGGGCTTGATAGTCCGCCGGGCCGATTTTCCGCCGTCCGCCGCCTCCGGCAGCGGCCAGGTCCTTGGCCGCCTCCTGAAACTTGTGGTCGGCGTAGCGCAGAAACACGAGCCCCAGCACCGGGACGGAGTATTCGGAGGATTTCAGCTTGGAATTAGCCCGCAGCTCGTCGGCCGCGGCCCAGAGGCGGGATTCGATGGCGTTGCCGTTGTGATTCATTAGTTCTCCAGGGTCTCAAGCACCTAATCGCTTCATTAATTCTATCAATCTTTTATCTTTCGAGAGAGCCGGCTTTACTTCGCCAATTCGTTTAAGCGCACTCCCTATCCCGTAAGGCCATTCAGATGTGTTATCAGGCAGAACTGCACATAGAAGCGCAAGTAATTTTTCAGGGTACAAATCAATGATCTTAGAATCTTCGAGCTTGTAGATGAAAAAGCCATGCCTATCCACTTTAGATACCAGAGGCAGAATGACGTCTGCGAGGCTTCCGAAGGCCTCGGCATCTGTGAAGGCCAGTTCACAAAGGGCAGTAGATATTTTTAGGCTCTTTGCCTTTTTGTGACGTGGCCATACATCTCTAAGGAATATCGGTAAATGTTTTCTGTCTGCTTTCTTCCCAGTAAGAAAATTTTTGGCTTGCCATAAAGTATGAACCCGAAAATTATCGTCAGCATGGAGAAGAATTTCTCGCATCTCCTCATTGCTTACAAATCGTGTGCCTGTTTTGGGAAGCACGTGCCACCAATAGGCCAGAAGAATCGCCGACAGGGTATTTAGATGGCCCTGTTTCTCTACTGATTTGTCGTGGACAAGGCGTATTAGGTAAGGTTTCAGCACTTCAAAAAGTTTGGAATGGACTTTGGGGTTCCAGAAGAACCCAGACCAGAATGCCTTTTGATCTTCAGCATCGGTAGCCAGCACTGAAATCAGATTCGCCTTCGTCCAGCGGAGATCTCTCACAAAGAACCATCCAAGAGAGTATGTAAACATGGCAAGGGCATGCCGGCGCAGGTTCCCCTCCAAATGAAGCAATTCTTCAACGCGTTTCTTCCAAGCGGACGGTAGGCTTTTCTTATTGCCTAAATTATTAATCGCCGGATCATTCATTAACGCTTGTGCAAGTTTGCCGACTGGCGCATTCAAACTTTCTGTTGCATAATCAGGTTCATTTTTCTGTCTCAGGATATTAGAGGGTGCACTTTGCGGCTTAGATTTTAAAATGGCAATTAATCGTTCCCAGATCTGCCAGAATCGCTCCTGCTGCGATACCAAAAGACCCTTGCTGGCATTTAAGCACCATTCGGAAACAGGTGAAATGATGCCGCAGATGATATCGTCCGACATCTCCAATATATGGCCTCCAATCTGCGCCGAAAAGTCTGGAGGATCATTTTTGCGTGCATCTGCGTATAGGAAAGTTCGCCATGCCCATTCGGGATAGTCATTGCGGGCTGCATTGCTGACAAGCGCGGCAAGGGCAAGGTCTGCCTTTTCAGCCGACAGGCCCGCGAAGGGATCATTCTCCGTTAATCTGTCGAAATCCGTGCTACTGAGCTCTTTCGCCTTTTGAAGAATCCTTTCCGGAGACTCGGCAAGCAGTGAGGAATACTCTGTTTTCCTCTCAATTGATCCTCCGCGTCCTTCCACGGAATGGGCTGCCTTCGCGGCATATTCCGGCTTCCACTCAGGTGCTTTCATGCGGAGTTTTTCGCTTCTTTTCTGTAGATCAAAACTGAACCGGCATCCATGCTCTGATAGCCAATGAGCGAAATTTAATATTGTCCAAGCCCGTCTATCAGTATACTGTTTTTTCTCTTCCGATTCCCAAGGTGGTGGTCCCTGCAATAGCCGACGTTCGAGACGTGCTCTAATTGCCCTTGGAAAGTCGTTCCATCGCTTTTCCAGTACAAGTAGCAAGTCACGCTGATGGCGATGTTCCCAAAACGACCGCATACCGAGCTGCAAGAGCCATTCGCCTGCTTCTTTACCACCGAAGAGGTGCGGGTCGCCGACGATCCAGATCCTTAGAAGGTCAAAAACAGCTTCATCATCCCGCCAGGCCAAGCATTCCCGCTTCGCTACTTGCGGGTCTTTTTCAACGAGTCTTTTGAAGAGGCTAACGTAATAGAGCAGAATGCTTGATATTCCGTGGGTTCTTTCATATGAATCGCCCTTGGCACTTTTATCCGGCTCAATAGGGCAATGGTGTCGCAATCCATATCCGCCTATTGCCTTCTCCAGATAGACAGCATGTTCTAAGTTGGTTCTTAATTCTCGGACAGCTGGCAAGAGAAAGTCGTCAGGAATTGCTGCATCACCATAAGGCGTGGGGTATTTTACATCAACACTGACCATTTCGTTGCATTGAATCTCTTGTTTCGCAACGGGCGGTTTCGGGCCGCTCCAGCGAGGCCTATCATCCATGCTGAGATAGGGCCTTCTGATGGCAGCAAACTCCTTGATTGCGTCGATTGTCCAGCCATTCCGATCGACAGAGCTTTTTAAATTATGCCAATCCAGGTCAGCATCCCGCTGACGGTCCCTCCATACAGCGAAAATAATTTGCCACGCCTTATAAACCTCGGAAAGGCAGGTATCTTTATCAAATTTCACTATCTGAGAATGGATCAGATCTTGAAGCGAATGGTGTACGCCTTTTTGCCCGGCAGCCCACCAGGCGGCAGCTGGTTGATGACAGACTTTGCTGACCCAAACGCACAAGAATTCCAAGCGCGGAGATAATCGGGGCACATTAATCGCCCAATGTCCCCGCAGTGCTGCATAACGATCATCTTGTAGGTTCTTGATATCTGACGCATTGAGTGCAAAAGCATCCCATTCCCCGAAGGGTAAATCCCTTTTCGCAAAGTGATCCTGCGGATCAAGTCTCGGCGGCGGTGTATCATTATCCAATCCATATGCGTCATAAAATGGATCAAAAGACTGTTTATCATCAGCATAAATATTTATATTGCCGGGCGTCATGTAACGGATGCATGGATCAAAAACGCACAGCCATTCAGCTGGAGGGGGTACTTCTGCGTTGGCGAACTTCTTGGCACCTTCATGTGTGGAAACAATATGCGCGACCTGACCTCTTTCATGCGGGGTCAGTGATTCAGGACCTCTCTGCGACATGGCAATGACTTTTTCGAACCATGCATTCGGATCTCTAGCCCTCTCTGCCCATCCTGCTAACGTATCCCAAAGGGCCTTATGGTTGTCCGCTTCATCATACGCGATGGGACATACACCTTTATGTCTCCACTTGGCCTCAGCATCTCCCGCATTGCCGGCCTGAAAGGCATACACCCCTCTCAAAGATTGCTTATAGCTGTTTAAGGCTTCCAGCAGGTAATGAACGGGCGGATCATCAGCAGCATACCCGACGAAGACGACGATATACTGATCTATGATTGATCTGATGAAAGAGGTTGCCCAGCCTTCCGCCAGATATGCGCGTCCGAAACCCGCACTGGAGAGAACAAAGCCATCCCCTTCAGCAGTTTGATATTTTTTGTCCACACGGCCATGTAGGTGAATGATCCCCTCAAATTCATCATCGCGCATGGGGTCCGGTAAACGAGGAGGGCGGCAACATGGCAAAGCTGAATCGCAGGCTTCGAAAAGGAGATCAAAGTTTGTCGTAACAATTCTCACTCGTCCATCTGGTAGCTTTGCCAAATCCAGCATGATCCGGTGGGCGAAAAGGTCGGGATTCTCAGTAGGTTTAAGAGCCTTTGCAGATTCTTGTTCGATCTCTTGTATGGAAAAGTCTCTTTCCAGAAGTCCAAATATTCTGTCGTATGGAATAACGCCAGTGACTCCCGTGATCTTATCAAGTCTCTCTGCTTCTTCAAGAAGTCTTCGTGCCGGATCTTCAGATGTAGCTCCCAGTCTCTCAATAACGTTCCGCGTCAATTGAGAAAAATTGGGCAGATTGGCGCGTGCTTGAGATACTCCGGCTCCACAAATAAAGACGACTCTCCCCTCATCTCGTGCAACAAGAAGATCATCGGGAATTGATGGTCCATTGGCTACAAATCTCATTCTACAGGCCCAGTCTTTGAAAAGATCTCACTTTGTCGCTGCGGAGTATAGGTATATTTCAAAATTACGTCAATGAAAACCACTCAAAAAATATGGAGTTGTAAGCCTCTGATTGCCTGACTGACAGTCGAGATCATTTTCCATTTACAGCGGTAGGCAAGGTTCGCGCCGGCCACCAGGGTGGCCGTCACGTCCCTTGCACCTTTTCCGTATCCCCCCTTGTCATTCCCCCCAAGGGGGAATTCCCGCCCGCCACCCCATCAGGCGGTAGGCAGGCGTCGCGCCAGGGCATTCCTCTGCTCCAGCCCTGTCACGCCGCCTGCATCTTTCCCTTCCGCACTCGGGCAAGGGCGTCGCCGGCCCTTTCCTCTGCCCCAGGGCTCGGCACCGCCCTTGCTTTCCTCGCGCGGTGTTTTCTTTTCCCGGCCGCATGCTTTGTGGGCAACCTGCTCGATTCGTTCTGTGTGTTCGTTCCAAAGATCTGTTTGGTAGGCGGCCAGCGTTCCAGTCGCCGGGGTCGCGCCGCGGCGTCGCTCCCTTCCGGCTTGGTGCACCGCCTGTCGCGCCTTTCTCCCCGGCTCTCCCTGCGGTCGCCATCGTCCGTCAGGGCCGGGCTGCGCTCCGCCCTTCCGGCCGTTTGGCTTCCCGCGCCCGTCCGCCCCGTAGGGGCTCCCTCCCTGCCTCCGGGTCGCGCCGGACGACCGCTGCGCGGCGACCGGCCCGCCCCTCCGGCATTTGGTACTGCTCCTTTGCCCGGTCCCGGCAGACTTCGCTTGCCGGTCCTCGGGCGTTGCGGCCGGCTCCGCGACCGCATAAACCCGCGGACGCTCCGCTCGGCCGCTTCTGTCTGGTGCTTCGGGCCGTCGGCAGACAGGCGCTGCGCGCTGACTGCCTTGGCCCTCCGGTTTTTTAGACCCTTGCCCGCTCCCGGAGCGACCTCTCTTCGTTCGGACGCCCCGGTTCGCGGGCTGATGCGCAGTCGGCTCCGCGCCCGCATGAAGACGCGGACGCTCCACTCTCCTGCGCCATGGTGGCCCGCCTGCCGCCTGTCACCTCCTTCGTCGGAGACAGGCGGCCGCGGGCGATCAGTTTCTTTTCGGTCGCCGTGAATCGCCTTCCGCTTCGCTCCGGACGAGACATGTCTCCCTGGATCGCGCCCTCGCCCTCGAAACCGCTATGCGGATTCCAGGGCGCCGGACGGTCCCGCCCTGCGGTCTCGACCGTCCGTGCGGGCGCTAAATTTCCAATAAGACGGCTAAAAGCATAACTGCGGTGATCAAAATGAAAAACGTCTTATGACTGGCGAGCGCGGTCATTTTTACACCCTTTTTCTTGACAATGGGGGGGAAGTCTATAAGATGGCGCTGGAAAAAGCGATCTCCGTGCAGTAATCTTGCAGTAGTATTGCAGTAATTTGATGCAAAAAGGGGGTATTTTAGGGGATAAATCGGGAGGTGGCGGGAGAGTCAAAAAGAGACCCAATTTATTGATCTCGCGCCGTTATCTAATTTTATCGCTGTCTTGCCGATCCCAATGTTATGGACTCAAAATCCCCCGAGGGCAACTTCATGTCGGTTCGATTCCGACCTCCGGCACCAAATGAAATCAGGGGCTTACATGGTTTATGCTGACCGGTAGGCCCTTTTTGTTTTCCTGGGGAGGCATCTTAGCGATGTGAGCCTAATGCTTCGGAAAGAAAGGCCATGACCACCCGTTGGAATTCCTCCGGATTGTCAGTATGGAGCGGATGGTTGGCCAGGGGGATTTCCGCAAAGGAGCCAAGGGGAACGGCGGCGCTCATCTCCCTCGCCTTATCGGCGCTCATCACCCGGCTTTCGCATCCCCGGATGATCAGGGCGGGGCACCTGATTCCCGGCAACCGGGGCCGCAGATCGTAGCGGTCGAAATGCCGCAGGACCTCCCGGTCGTAACGCAACCGCCAGTTGCCTTGCCCTGTAGCTGTTAGGGCATGTCCGGCCAGACGGTAAAGCAAATCCTCCCGGGCATAGGGGCTGTTTTTCCTCAGCTCTTCCGCATAGGCGCCAATGGAAGGGTAATCGCGGGGCAATCGCTCGTATAGGCCGTCCAGATACTTTTTGTTCCAGTCGGGAGGACAGGGTTCGATATCGGCATGGATCAAGGCGATGACCCGGTCGGGATGCCGGGCGGCGCAGCAGGTGGCATGGAGGGCCCCCATGGAGTGTCCCATGAGGATGACTTCCGGCAATTCCAGCCCGGCGATCAGTTGCTCCAGGTCGGATACATAGTCTTCGCAACGATACGCCGCTGGCCGCGCCCAGTCGCTTGCCCCGTGCCCGCGCTGGTCCAGGGCGATGATCCGGAACCGGGCGGCGGCTCCCCTGGAGAAATCATCCCAGACATGGCTGTCGTCGCCGATGCCGTGGAGCAGCACCAGCGTCGGCCCGGTGTCTCCACCCCATTCCCGGTAGTGGAAGCGCCGGCTGGCGATGGCAACAAACTTGTCGGTTGCTCTTTCCGTCATGAGCGGCAGGACGGCGACTGGTTATGGCGGGTTCTTGATACCTTCATAAAATCCGTCCCGTTCGTGGTCTTCAGATGCGCCCGGCGGCCCCGGAAGACTGTTCCAGGGCCTTTTCCAGGCTCTTGTCGTAATCGTAGATGTCGTCCCGGAAGTGGATGTGCCCCCGGGTGTCGAACCACGCCGTCAGGTAGATGACATACACGGGAATGGGCTTGAGCAGATTGATCTGCTGTCGCTTCCCTTTCCGGATTTCCTTGACGAGCCGCTCCTTCGACCAGGCCGGGTCGTCTTTGAGGACCCATTCGCCCAGCTCGTAGGGCTTTTCCACCCGGATGCAACCGTGGGAATACATCCGCCGCGACCGCTGGAAGAGACTTTTCTGTGTGGTATCGTGAAGATAGACGTCGAACTGGTTGGGGAACATGAACTTGATCCGTCCCAGGGGATTGACGCCTGAATCCTGGATCATCCGATAGGGGAATTTCTTTGGGTTGACCTTAGCCCAGTCGATGGTTTTGGGATCGATCTCTTTTGCCGTGGGACTCCAGTTGCTGTAGATCCGGATCCGTTTTTTCGCCAGAAACTCGGGATCCTTCTTGGCCTTGGGGACCATCTCGTCGGCGACGATGGAATTGGGGACGTTCCAGGTCGGATTAAGTTCCAGATAGCTCATGATGTCCATGAAGACCGGAGTGGGCTGGGTGATCCTTCCCACTACGGTCTTCATGGACATCACCGTAACCTGGTTTTCCACGACGAAGAGGCGGAAGTCGGGAATGTTGGCCATGATGTACCGCGGGCCCAGTTCGTCGGGAAGCCATCGCCATCTTTCCATGTTCCACTCGATCTGGCGGATCCGCTTTTCCACGGTGAAATTAAGCGCCTTGCGTGTTTCGTCGTCGGTGGTGCCGTTCGCCCGGAGGCCGTGACGATGCTGAAATCTCTGGAGGGCCGCCTCCAGCTCCCGGTCGAAATGGTTGTTCCTGCCCAAATCCGCCGGGTTGAGATCGCCATCCACCACCAGCCGCTGCTTGAGGAGATTGACCGCCGCACCGGTACTCCCGCGGTGCAGCTTCAGCTTTTCCGGAATGGGCCTCCAGCCTCCCTGGGCGGCGATCTGACGGTACTTGGCCAGTTCCGTCCGCAATTGCCCGTATGCCGGATAGCGGGGGGGAAGACGCCGCAAGGCGCCTTCCAGATCATTGTTCTTCAGGGCTTCCGCGAGGATCTTGACCAGGTCGGTGGTCCGCCGGTAGGGAACCCACTGGTAGAACCATTTCCCCGGATCGAGGCGCCCCTCGGAGACGTGGAGCCCGTAAAGAAAGAAGGCGTCGGTAAGCAGTACATCCCATTCGGCCCAGGTCTCCGAACGGGCGGCCGCCCCGGCCCGGGTCACCTCCTCCAGGCGGGCCGTCAGCTTCTCGATATGGGTCACGCCGTAGTCCTCGGGGTTGAGCCCTTCCTGTTGGGCCTCTTTCAGGACCTGAACCAGTGTCCGGACCTGGCTGGAGATGATCCCTTCCCTTATCCAGGCGGGATTATGATTGCGCTCATGATAGAATTTCTCCCGCGCCGTGGTAGCTGGTTTGCCGTTTCGGTCCCGGCTTTCGACCAGGCGATCCACGACGGCCTTTTGTATCTCCGTATAATCCGCTCCGTATTCCGGGGCGGGGACATCGACGGCAGTCTGCGCTGGGGGGGGATTTATCTTTGCCCCGCCGGCGGGGGCTTTTTGGTTGTTCTTGTCGGTGGGCGACGCGCTGGCGTTCGCGGCATTGCCGCCACTGTTCCGGACGGGGGCATCCGTTGTCCCAGCCGCGGGAGAGCCGAAGGCGGCGATCAGGAAGGCGGCAAGAAGGAGGTGGATGACCGTACGCCCCGGATGCCACCTAAAAGTCTTTACGGTGTCGTGATGTGGTGATTTGTCCCTGCTTATGTTCGGCCTGCATATCCTGTCCATTGTCTGCCGTTGAGAGAAAATCCTCTCTGAGTAATGAAATATAATAAATGGTCACGTCGATCCAACAACCCCGGCTAAGAAAACGTTCCGAGGGAGATCGGACGGATGTATTTTATGCTAACGCAAATGAAAACAAGGTGTTGCTGCACCGCCCCGTGCCCAAAGCAAGGAGCCGGGATGATAAATCCCGGCTCGGAGCGGGCGGGACTTTTCCTGCCCCAAGATAGGGAAAAAGTCAATGAAATAGTTTCATTGATGGGCGTCATCCCAGTTGCGGCCCATGTGGACGGCCACCTTCAGGGGCACCCGCAGGGACATGACCTGTTCCATCTCCTCCCGGAGGAGGGCGGTCACCGCCGCCACTTCCGCCTCCGGCGCCTCTAAGACCAATTCGTCGTGGACCTGAATGATCATGGCGGCCGTTAGTCCTTGGGCGGCCAGCCTTCCGTCGATGCGGATCATGGCCATCTTGATGAGGTCCGCCGCCGTGCCCTGGATAGGGGTGTTGACGGCCATCCGCTCGGCGAACTGCCGGATGTTGGCGTTGGCGGCATTGAGGTCGGGGAGGTAGCGGCGACGGTTCATGAGGGTGCAGACGTAGCCGTCCCGGCGGGCCTGTTCCAGCACCCCGTCCAGGTAGCTTTTCACCCCGGCGTATCTCCGGAAGTATTCATCGATGTAGGCCTGGGCGAGCTTCTGGTTGAGTTCGAGCTCCTTGGCCAGACCGAAGGCGCTCATCCCGTAGAGAATGCCGAAATTTATCACCTTGGCCTGACGGCGCATCTCCTCGTTAACGAACTCGGGGAAGACGCCGAAGATGGTGGAGGCGGTGCGGCTGTGGACGTCCTCGCCGGCCCGGAAGGCCGCAACGAGGGTCGGATCCTCCGAGAGGTGGGCCAGGACCCGCAACTCGATCTGGGAATAGTCGGCGGAGATGAGCCAGCGGCCTGGCGGGGCGATGAATGCCTGACGGATCCGCTTTCCCTCCACGGTGCGGATGGGGATGTTCTGCAGGTTGGGATTGCTGCTGGAGAGCCGCCCCGTGGCCGTCACCGCCTGGTTGAAAGAGGTGTGGAGCCTTCCGGTCCGGGGATGCACCAGGGACGGCAGGGCGTCGATATAAGTCGATTTTAGTTTGGCGAAGCTGCGGTAGGCCAGGATCTCCGCGGGCAGCTCGTGGTGCCGGGCAAGTCCGGTCAGGACATCCACGTCGGTGGAGTAGCCCTCCTTGGTCTTCTTCCCCTTCGCCAGCCGTAGCTTCTCGAAGAGGATGTGCTGGAGCTGCTTGGGCGACTGGATGTTGAACCGTTCCCCGGCGAGTCGATAGATCTTTTCCGCCGATATCTCCAGCAGTTCCTGCATTTCCCGGGACATGACACGGAGGAACTCCGCATCCACCAGGACCCCCGTCCGCTCCATCCGGGCGAGGATGGGGATAAGGGGCGCCTCCAGCTCCCGGAACAGGGGAATTAGCTTTTCCCTCTCCAGTTCCCGGGCGAGTAATTCCCGGAGGGCCAGGACGGCGTCGGCCCGGGCGCAGGCGTAAGCCGTCATCCTGTCCACCGGGATGAGTTCCGGAGGAAGCTGCCGGGCCCCGCTGCCCATGATCTCCCGGGCCGCCGGGATGTGACGGTGGAGATGTTCCGGGACGATATCGGACAGTTCGAAGCTCCGCCGGGTGGGGTTAAGGACGTAGGACCCGATCAGAGTATCGTCCCCCAGGCCGGCGGCTGTCACCCCCGCCTCGGCGAGGGCGATCTGCATCGGTTTCAGATCGTGGCCGTGTTTAAGGATGTTCTGGTCATTGAGGAGAGGCGTTAGAATTTCCCAAAGCTGCTCCCTGGGAAGTCGCTGCCGTCCGGGCTCCTCGTCCGGCACCCCGCCTTCAGGCTGCGGCGTCTCCGGGGAAGCAGGGACCGCCGGGGGCGGCTGGGGGGGCAGATCTCCCGGCGCCGCCGGTGCCTCCCGTGATGACGGTGGCGCCGGTATCTGCGAAGCCCTGTCCTCCGGGGTCGGTGGGTTTGGCGAGATCGTCCGCGCCGCTGCGGCTTCTGTCGGCGCCGTCGGCAGGTGACCGGGGCCCGTTACCGGTTCCGGCACATCTGGGAACAGCAGGGGGATGTAGGCGGCATGCCCCGGTCGGATTCCCAGGGCGATGCCCGCGATGGCCGCCCGCATGGGCTCCGGATAATTCAGAACGACCTCCAGGGAGCAGGCGCCGGCGGCCAGGATTTCCTCGCACCAACCGCGGAGTTCCCCGACGGTGGTGATGGTTGTGTAGCGGCCGGTAAGCTCCTCTTCCCGGAGCTTGAGCTCCTGAAGGAGCGACGAGAATTCGCATTCCTTGAAGAGGGCCATCAGGGCCTTCCTGTCGGGATCGCGGCGACGGGCGGCGGCGAGATCGAAGGGGATGTCCTCGTCCGTCCGGATAGTCGCCAGCTCCCGGCTCAGCCGGACCTGGTCGGTATGTTGGCGCAGCGCCTCCTTGGCCCGGGCGTTTTTCACCCGGTCGATATTGGCGAGGAGGTTCTCTATGGTGCCGAATTCCTCGATCAGGCGGAGAGCCCCCTTGGGACCGATCCCCGGCGCTCCGGGGATGTTGTCCGAGGTGTCGCCGGTGAGACCCATGATCTCCACGACCTGGGCCGGGGGGACGCCGAATTTCTCCCGTACCGCCGCCGCGTCGTAGATCTTGTCCTTCATCGTGTCCACGAGGAGGACGGAATCGCCCACGAGCTGCATCATATCCTTGTCCCCGGAGACGATATAGACTTGGAGGTCCGCGCCGGCATATCTGGCGGCCAGGGTGCCGATGATGTCGTCGGCCTCCACCCCCTGCTTCTCCAGGATGGGGATGGCAAAGCCGCGCACCACCTCCCGGATGCGGGGCAACTGGGGGATCAGGTCCGCCGGGATCTCCCGGCGCGTGGCCTTGTAACGGTCATAGGCCTCGTGGCGGAAAGTCGGCCCCTGGACGTCGAAGGCCACGGCGAGGTAGTCCGGCTGCCATTCCTTGAGGAGGCGGATGAGCATGGTGGTGAACCCGTAGATGGCGTTGGTGGGAAAGCCACGGGAGTTGGTCAGGCCGGGGATGGCGTAAAAAGCCCGAAAGACGTAGTTGTTCCCGTCGATGAGAAACAGCGTCGGTCGGGGTCGGTCCGGAGAATTTGTCTTTTCTGTCATCCTGTCCTTAACCTAATTTTTCTCCCCCATGCCGGCAGGGTTTTCCCCGTCGGGCGCCTGGCGGCAGCCGGCGTCACATGGCGAAGCGGGCGTCGATCTTGAAGGTCCGCACCGCGGGCAGATCGAGGATGTCCGTAACGCCGGTTTGCTCCTTCACTTCCCGAAGAAAATTCTCCCGCGCCGCCGCGGAGGGGGCGATCACGGTGAACCACACGTTGTATTCATGGTCCCGCCGGTAGTTGTGGGTTACGAACGGCGAGGCATTGACGACGGCCGTGAAGGAGGCCAACCGCTCCGCCGGGACCCGGGCGGCGCAGAGGGTGCTCACGAATCCCAGCGCCCGGGAATTGAAGGTTGCCCCGATGCGGCGGATCACCCCCGCTTCCTTCAGCTTTCTCACCCGGTCCAGGACCTCCGCCTCGCCGAGGCCGAGCCGGCCCGCCACCGCCTGGAAGGGGGCGGGAATCAGCGGAAATTCATCCTGGAGGATCTGGAGGATCTGCCGGTCCATCGCATCCATGCTCGTCTATGCCCTCCCCATCATTCCGGCCTTCAGAAGTAGATGCCCAAAAGCGGCGCCGCCTGGGGATGATAGCGGGGACTGGATCGTAGTTCTTCCTCGCTCAAAACCCCGTCGGCGTTCCGGTCCTGACGGTCGAAACGGTCTTTTGCCGCCCGGCGCAGCTCCTCGATGCTGAGTTTGCCGTTTTTGTCGGCGTCGAGCTCCTCGAATTTCGTCTTTTCCCCTGGGACCTTTTCGTATTCGCCGCGCTCCAGGCTGCCGTCCCGGTTCCGGTCGTATTCATTGAAGATCCGCACCGCCTCCCGGTCCAATTCCTCCCGGCTTAGTTTGCCGTCTTTATTGGTGTCCAGCTCCTGAAAGGACTTGGGCGCGGCCACACCGCTGCCGCCGGCAACCCCGGCCGGACCCGCGGGAGCGTTGGAACCAGCGGCAATAGCCGATCCGGCGGCGCTCACCGGCGCGGTGAAATACGGCAACAGGAACACGAAGATAACAACGGCAAACCTTTTCATGTAAAAATACATATCTCCCATATCCTCACTGTGGAAAATCTAAAGAGATCGTCCGTCCTTTGCATCCCGGCGGAGATCAAATCATCCCGAAAACGACCCGCAATGCATCGAGTACCCAGGCAAACTCAAGGTCAGTCAAGACCCCGATTTTTCTGATGAGTCGCTCCTCTGCCACGGCGCGGGGCTGAAATGCATCCACAACGGAGGGTTTTCCCAGGTTGTTCCGGGGGTGGGGATCTATGCGCACCATCCAGGGGACCTGGGCGTATTTATCCTTGTAGTCCGTGAGTGGCGCCACGACTTTGAGCGGTAGGATTCCGATGGCATCGTCGTTCAGAATCACGCAAGGTCTCGTTTTTCTGATTTCCGCGCCGACCGTGGGATCGAGACACACCAGCCAGATTTCCTGCCGCTTCACTTGAACTCCTCGCCGTCGAGATCGGTTAAGACGGTCAATTCGGGATCGCTTCGATATTCCTCGGCCATCGTTTCGGCTGCCTGGAGGAGCTTTTTGCGCCGGCATTGGTAGATGAACTGCTCAAACGCCCTTCGGGCCATCTCCGATTTGGAAATGCGGAACTCTTTGGTAAGTTTCTCCATGTCTCTTGCCAGGCTGCCGGGCAACGAAATGGTCAGGCGTTCCATCCCTGGTAAACCTTCTCTCATCTTTGCCTCTTATGTTTTTTCTTAAATTTTATCATAACGATCATAAGAAGTAAATTCTTTTGAGTCCGGCGGTTATTATCCTTTCGGTTCGTAGAGGCAGTAGGGCTCCTCGGCCAGGTAGTCCCCGGTCCGCTCGTAGGCCCGGGCCCGGCAGCCCCCGCAGACGCGGATGAATTCGCAGCGTCCGCATTTCCCCTGGTAGCGGTTCAGATCCCGCAAATCCCGGAAAATGGGGGACCCTTCCCATATTTCCCGGAAATCCTGATTGCCGATCCGGCCGCAGTCCAACTCGAGATAGCCGCAGGGCTGGATCTGGCCGCGGTGGGAGATGAAACAGAAGGACACCCCGCCCAGACACCCCCGGGTCATCGTGTGGAGGGGGTGGCTGGCCACCGTCCCCGGCCCTGTCTCCGTGGTCACGACGGCCTCGACCGCTGTGCCTGCCGCTGCCGGGCGCCTGGACAGCTCCTCAGAATGTCCATGGCCGGAAAGCAACGCCCTTGGCGCCGCCAGCACGCTTTTGGTTGGGACATCTCTGCCTTCCGTCGAACCAGGATCTCCCGCCGCCGCGTCATGCGCCGGCATCCCTTCCCGAGCGCCCGTTTCCCGATCTGCCGCCGTCGGTTGCCGGTGCTGTCGCTCCCGGCGATCGGCGGCCCGGTGCTGGTGGAAGATCCGGTAGTAGTGGGGGGCGCAGGTCGCCTTGAGCTGGATGGGGCAGGTGAGGCTTTGCTCGTAGAACCACTCCAGCGTCTCTTCGTACTGTCCGGCGGAGATCTCCCGATCCGCCATGTCCCGGGCCCGCCCCGTGGGAACCAGCAGGAAGATGTGATGGGCGGCGGCGCCGAGGTTCAGGGCCAGGTCATGGATCTCCCGGAGCCGGTCGAGGTTATCCCGGGTGATCGTCGTGTTGATCTGGAATTCCATTCCCGCCTTCTTCATGGCCCCGATCCCCGCCAGGGCACCGGCGAAAGCCCCGGGCACCCGCCGGAAACCGTCATGGCTCATGGCATCCGGGCCGTCGAGGCTGACGCTCACCCGGCGGATTCCCGCCGCCGCCATCTTCCCGGCGATCTCTTCCGTCACCAGGGTCCCGTTGGTGGCCATGACCATCCGCAGCCCCAGCCGGTCGCCGTAGGCGGCGATCTCCCAGATGTCCGGCCGGAGGAGGGGCTCCCCCCCGGTGAGGATGATCACCGGCTTGCTGAAGGCGGCGATGTCGTCCAGGAGGCGGAAACAGGCGGCGGTGTCCAGCTCGCCCGCGTAGGGGCCGCAGGCCGCCGCGGCCCGGCAGTGCACGCAGTTGAGGTTGCAGCTCCGGATGACCTCCCAGGCTACCATCCGGAGCGTCGCCGGCAGCAGCCGTGTCTTTTCCCTATCCATCCGGTTCTTTGTCAGGCATGTTTTTGTTCCGCCAGCGCCCGGGCCGCCTCCAGGGCGAAATAGGTGATGATGATATCCGCCCCCGCCCGCTTGATGGCCGTCAGGACCTCCAGCATGGTCCGCCGCCCGTCGAGCCAGCCCAGCCGTTCCGCCGCCTTGATCATGGCGAACTCCCCGCTGACGTTGTAGGCGGCGATGGGCAGGTCGAACTCCTCCCGGGCCCGGCGGATGACGTCGAGATAGGCCAGGGCCGGCTTGACCATGATAATGTCCGCCCCCTCCTCCACGTCCAGGGTGATCTCCCGGATCGCCTCGTCGGCGTTGGCCGGGTCCATCTGGTAGGCCTTCCGGTCCCCGAACTGGGGGGCGCTCTCCGCGGCGTCCCGGAAGGGGCCGTAGAAGCACGAGGCGTATTTGGCCGAATAGCCCATGACGGGGATGTTCTCGAAGCCCGCCTCGTCGAGCCCCTCGCGGATGGCCCCCACCTGGCCGTCCATCATCGCCGACGGGGCCACCATGTCCGCCCCGGCCCGGGCGTGGGAGACCGCCGTCTCCGCCAGGACCTCGAGGGTGGAGTCGTTGTCCACGTCTCCCTTCTCGATCATTCCGCAGTGGCCGTGGCTGGTGTATTCGCAGAGGCAGACGTCGGTGACGACCAGGATCTCTGGGGCCTTGTTCTTGAGTTCCCGGACCGCCCGCTGGACGATCCCGTCTTTGGCGAAGGCCCCGGTGGCGAGCTCGTCCTTCCGGTCGGGGATGCCGAAGAGGAGTAACGCGGGGATGCCCGCCTCCCGGGCCGTCTTCGCTTCCCGGACGATGTTGTCCACCGACATCTGGAAGTTGCCCGGCATGGAGGCGATGGGTTTCTTGACGCCCTTGCCGGGGACGACGAAGAGGGGATACATGAAATCGTCCACCGACAGCTTCGTCTCCCGGATCAGACGCCGGAAGTTTTCGTTTTTCCTCAATCTGCGTGGTCGGTAATCAGGAAAATACATATGCGCTCCCTCCTTAAATTTTGACGACATCGTAAAAAGTCCATATGCGGCGTTGCGCTTCATCCTTCGTCACTGCGACGTACGCACAAGTACGCCTCATTCCTCAGGATTCGCGCGCCTTGCCTCTGGAGCTTTTTACTTCGTCGACTCCATCATGACTTTTTACGAATTCATCAATTTTGTTTGATTTCCTCATCCGTGAGGTAGCAGGCCGGATCGGGGGACCAGATGTCCCCCGTAACGGCCTCCGCCCGGGCCCGGAAGTTGCCCCCGCAGACCTCAAGCCAGCGGCAGGCGGCGCAGCGTCCCTGCACGTAGGGTCTCTTGTCCTTCAGCCGGGCGACCAGCTCGTTGGTCGTATCTGTCCAGATTGCACTGAAGGGCCGCTGCCGGACGTTGCCGAAGGAGACATTCCGCCAGAACTGGTCCGGGTGGACCTCCCCGTCCCAACTGATGCAGCCGATGCCGTGGCCGGAGCTGTTCCCCTCGTTCATCTCCAGGAGTTCCAGGACCTCCGCGGCCCGCGCCGGGTCCTCCCGGAGGAGGCGCAGATAGATATAGGGGCCGTCGGCATGGTTGTCCACGGTGAGGATCTCCTTTTTCATCCCCCGGTCAAAGAGGTCCCGGGTCCGGTCCATGATCAAATCGATGAGCCTTCGCGTCTCGGCGTGATCCAGGTCCTCCGCCACCAGCTGGGAGCCCCGGCCCGCATAGACGAGATGATAGAAGCAACAGCGGGGGATTTCCTCCTCCTCCAGGAGAGCGAAGATGGCCGGCACGTCGGCGGCGTTGTGGCGGTTCACGGTGAAGCGGACGCCTACTTTGATCCCCGCTTCCCGGCAGTTCCGGAGGCCCGCCATGGTCCGGTCGAAGGTTCCGGCCACCCCGCGGAAGAAGTCATGCGTCGCCCGGGTGCCGTCGAGGCTGATCCCCACGTAGGACAGGCCGATCTCCCGGAACCGGGCCGCCTTTTCCTTCGTGATCAGGGTGCCGTTGGTGGAGATGACGGCCCGCATCCCCCGGTCCACGGCGTATTGGGCGAGCTCCGGCAGATCCGGCCGCATCAGGGGTTCCCCGCCGGAGAAGAGGAGCACCGGCGCCCCGAAGGCCGCCAGATCCCGGATCATCGTCTTTGCCTCTTCCGTCGTCAACTCATCGGGATAATGGATGTTTTGCGAGCTGGAATAGCAGTGGATGCACTTGAGGTTGCACCGCCGGGTCATGTTCCAGACGATAACCGGCCGCTTGTCCGCGGAGAACTGGAGGAGATGGGACGGCAGCTCCTTCGCCTCCCGCCGGTAGCGCAGGACGTCCCCCGGCTCCACGGCCCCGCAGTATAATTTCGAAATTCCGATCATAGGTGAACTCTTAACACTCCCTCCCCGCTTCTGTCAAACCATCCCGGAATGAGGTGATCACATCGACCTTGCCCGCGGCGATAAGCGACGCCAGCTCTCCGCCGCCCAACATTTTTTCCTGAAAGCAAAATAATTAGCGAATATTTTTGCTTTCAGGATGAAAAAGACTGGAAAAAAGCTCTGAGGCCGGCGACCAGGCCGGGGATCGTGTAAGTCTCCTGCCGGATGTCCACCGGCAGCCCCGCCTTCCGGACGGCGGCGGCGGTGACGGGGCCGATGGCGGCGATCTTCACCGCCGCCGGCAGGATGAATTCCGGCCCCATGATGGCGAGGAAATTGTGCACCGTCGAGGGGCTGGTAAAGGTGATGACATCGACCTTGCCGGTATCGATAAGCGGCATGAGTTCCTCGGCCCGGCGGTCGGAGGCGACAGTCCGGTAAACCGTAATGACGTCCACCTGCGCCCCCATCTGTGCAAGCCCCGCGGGGATGACGTCCCGGGCCTCCGCCGCCCGGGGCAGGAGGATCTGCTTCCCCCGGACATCCTGTCCGGCAAAGGCCTGCACGACCCCCTCGGAGATGTATTCCGCCGGGACGAGATCCACCCGGAGGCCCATTTCCGCCAGCATCTTCGCCGTAGCCGGGCCGATGACCGCCAACCGGATGCCTTTCAGGTCCCGGAGATCCCCGCCCCGTTCCCGGAGGCGCGCCATGAAGAACCGGACGCCGTTGGCGCTGGTGAAGACGATCCAGTCATACCCGGCGAGACTGTCCAGGGCGGCGTCCAGTTCCGTCCACGCCGGCGGCGGGACGATTTTGATCGTCGGGAAATGAATGGGCCGGGCCCCCTCCTCCCGGAGGAGATCGGCGAAGGATTCCGCCTGAGCCTCCGGCCGGGTGATGACCACGCCCTTTCCGAAGAGGGGCCGGTTGTCGAACCACCGCAGGGTCTCCCGAAGGCCCGCCACGGGTCCCACGACCAGGAGCGACGGCGGCGTGAAGCCCCGGGCCGCTGCCAGGGCGGCGATGTCCGCCAGGGTGCCCGCAACGGTCTCCTGGTCCGCCGTGGTTCCCCAGCGGATGAGGGCCGCCGGGGTCTGGGGATCCTTCCCGTGGGCGATGAGGGCGGCGGTGATCCGGGCGAGGTTTTTCACCCCCATGAAAAAGACGAGGGTGCCGATTCCCGCCAGGGACGCCCAGTCGATGTCGCTTTTTTCCTTGGTGGGGTCCTCGTGGCCCGTGACGAAGGCCAGCGTGGAGGTCAGCCCCCGGTGGGTGAGGGGAATACCCGCATAGGCGGGGACGGCCACGGCGGCCGTGACGCCGGGAACCACCTCGAAGGGGATCTCCGCGGCGGCCAGGACCTCCGCCTCTTCACCGCCCCGGCCGAAGATGAAGGGGTCGCCCCCCTTCAGGCGGGCCACGACGTGTCCCTGCTGCGCCTCCGCTACGAGGAGGCGGTTGATCTCCTCCTGGGGGAGGGTGTGGTCGCCCCCCTTCTTCCCGGCGTAGATCAGCCGGGCGTCTTTCCGGGCGTAACCCAGGAGTTCCCCGCTGACCAGGTGATCGTAGATGATCACCCCGGCCCGGCCAATGGCCTCCGCGCCCTTCACCGTGATCAGCCCCGGATCGCCGGGGCCGGCGCCGATGATGTAAACCTTGCCCGCCTCAGTCATTTTCCCTCCAAGAGACCCTCATGCCCCGTGGAGTGCCATGAAGCATGAAAATGGCATTTTCATAGTAAGTCGAATAACCGTCACCACCGTCATTCCGGTGCATCCCGGATCCGCTCCGGGACCGGCGCCGATAATATAGACCTCGCCTGTTTCAATCATTTGCTGTTTCCTTAAGCTATGTTTTTTAAGGGTTCAAGGCCTTGTCAGCGGCAGTCCCGGTAGGCCATGTCCAGGATGGCCCGGCCGCCGCGTTCGAGGATGGCCTCCGCCAGTTGCCCCCCCAGGGCGTCGCCGGCGTCCGCCGGTCCCCGGAGCTCCTCCCGGATCATGACCCGCCCGTCGATCGTCCCCAGCAGCCCCGTGATCTTGATACCCGTCCCCTCCGTCTTGGCGTAGGCCGCCAGCGGGAGCTGGCAGCCCCCGCCGAGGCGCCGGAGAAAGGACCGTTCCGCTTGGGCCTCCCGCCAGGTCGGGGCGTGGTTGAGAAAGGCGATGGCTTTGCGCACCATCCCGTCGTCTTCCCGGACCTCGATGGCCAGGGTCCCCTGGCCTACGGCGGGGATGATGGTCTCCACGGGGAGGAACTGGGTCACCCGGCTTACCCAGCCCAGCCGCCGGATCCCCGCGGCGGCCACCACGACGGCGTCCAGATCTTCCGTTTCCACCTTTTTCAGCCGCGTGTCCAGATTGCCCCGGAGGGGGACGATCTCCACGTCGGGAAAGATATTGCGGAGCTGGAAGCCCCGGCGCAGCGAGCCGGTGCCGATCCGTGCCCGCCGCGGCATGGCCTCGAACTTGACGCGGTGCTTCGAGACCAAGACGTCCCGGGGGTCCTCCCGTTCCGGCGTGACGGCGATCGTAAGCCCCGGCGGCAGCTCGGCGGGGACGTCCTTCAGGCTGTGGACCGCCAGATCGATGTCCCCCCGGAGGAGGGCGTCCTCGATCTCTTTGACGAAGACCCCCTTGCCGCCGATCTTGACCAGGGCCACGTCCTGCATGATGTCCCCCTTCGTCTTGATGACCGTAAGCGCCACCCCCATGCCGGGGTGCCGTCGCTCGATCCGTTCCTTCACCCAGTTAGCCTGGGCCAGGGCGAGGGCGCTGCCCCGCGTGCCGATTCTCAAGGTGCCGCTAATCATGCCTCTCCTTTCTCCCCGCCCGCCCCGTCGAGGCGGAAGAGGCGCCGCAGCGCCGCGACGTAGGCCCGGGCCGCCCCTTCCCGGGTTTCCTCCTTCAGGGAGGTCATGGGATCGTGGAGGAGCTTGTTGACGATGGCCTGGGCGAGCAGTGCCGCCTCCTCCCGGTCTTCGGGGCGCAGGTTCCGGAGCCACCCCTCGGCCCGCTCCAGCTCCCCGGCGATGATGGCCTCCGCCTTTTCCCGGAGGGAGACGATGGTGGGGACGACGGCCAGGGTGTCGAACCAGGCGAGGAACTCCTCCGTCTCGGCGGCGATGATCTCCTCTCCCCGGGCCGCCTCCTCCTTGCGGATCGCCATGTTCTCGTCGGCGATTTCCTGGAGGTCGTCCATATTATATAGATAGACGTTTTCCAGGTCTCCCGCCCGGGGGTCCACGTCCCGGGGCACGGCGATGTCGATGATGAACAACAGCCGGTTTTTGCGCCGCTTCAGGGCGGCGGCGACCATCTCGCCGGTGAGGATGTACCCCGGCGCCCCCGTGGAGGTGATGACGATGTCCGCCTCCCGCAGCACTTCCCCCAGCCGCGGGAACTCCACGGCGGTTCCCTGGAAGTCCGCGGCCATCCCCACGGCCCGCTCCCAGGTACGGTTGGCGACGAAGAGCTGATCCCCGCCGTGCTTCAGGAGGTGCCGGGCTGCCAGCTCCGACATCTCCCCCGCCCCTACCAGGAGGATCTTTTTGTCTCCCAGGGTGCCGAAGATCTTTTTCGCCAGCTCCACGGCGGCATAGCTCACCGAAACGGCATGATTGGCCACCCCCGTTTCGGTCCGGACGCGCTTGGCCACCCGGAAAGCCCGGTGGAGGAGCTTGTTCAGGATGATCCCCGCCGCCTCCCGCTCCACCGCCTGGCGGTAGGCGTCCTTCACCTGGCCGAGGATCTGGGGTTCCCCCATGATGAGGGAGTCGAGGCCGGCGGCGACCCGGAAGAGATGCCGGACCGCGGTTTCGTCGCGATAGACGTAGAGGCACCGGGCCAGCTCCGCCCCGCTCAGGTTGCCGTGACGGAAGATCAGCTCCCGAAGCCGTTCCTCCGCCCCGCCCCCCTCCCGGCTCCGGACGAGGATCTCCACCCGGTTGCACGTGGACAGATAGAGGGCCTCCTCGACGCCGGGAATCGCCAGGATCTCCCCCAGGGGGTTGAAGTCTTCGGTGCAGGCGATATTGAGGCGCTCCCGGATTTCCACGGGCGCCGTTTTATGGTTCATGCCGAGGAGGAGGAGATTCATGGTTCAATAAAATTGGTGGATGGTGGTGAAGAAATACTTCTCCACCAGGAAGGCGGCCAGGAGCACCACGAAGGCAACTACGGAGAGCAGGGCCGATTTGTGGCCCTTCCAGCCGATGGCGAGGCGCTGGTGAAGGAGGATGGCGTAGATGAGCCAGGCCGCCAGGGTCCAGATCTGCTTGGGGTCCCACTGCCAGTGGCTTCCCCAGACCGTTCGGGCCCAGATCGAGCCCGCCACCATCCCCAGGGTGAGCAGCGGAAACCCCCAGAGGAGGCAGATGTGGTTGATCCGGTCCAGATCCCGGAGCGGCGGGAAGAGCTTCATCAGCCTGCTGGCCTTGCGGCGCTTCAGGAGGCCGTCCTGGATCAGGTAGGCCAGGCCGGCGGCGGAGGCGAGGGCGAAGAGGGCCTCGCCGATCACCGAGAGCATGGCATGGAGAGAGACCAGGCCGCCCTGCAGGGTCTCCGGCGCCGTCAGGGGTCCGCCGATGCCCACGGAGGAGACGATCATGAGGAGGAAGACCGCCGGGGAGACGAAGACCCCCAGGACCCGGGTCTTGGTCCGGAATTGGAAGGCTAGATAGACCCCCGCCATGACCAGGGCGAAGAAGGAGAGGGAGTCGTTGAGGCGGAGAAAGGGGTTGTAGCCCCGGGTCGCCCACTGCCCGAGGAAGAACAGGGCGTGGAGGCCGCAGGCCCCGGCCATGATCCAGGTGGCGGCCTTGGCGGGCGTCACCCGGCGGGACAGCAGGGAAAACATATAGGCCAGGGTGCTGATCAGATAGGCAACCAGGACCAAACGATAAAGGAGAAGATAAAAGTCCATTTTTTATGGGGATACCATATTTGACGACCTGGTAAAAGTCATTCTATTCCGCTTGCGTTTGTGATCCCCTGCCGTGTGCGGAAGGGGGAATTCATTCCATCGTTGCACTCGCGCCGGGCACGGGGGGAAGCTTGACCTCCGGGCTGGATATGAAGTTCGACTCTACTTCCAGACCCGTCAGGTCGCGGATCAGCGCCCGGGCCTCCTCCCGCCGGCCCGCCCGGAGATGTTCGTAGAGCGGCGAATTTACCAGGGCGGTGAAGACCTCCCGGTTTTCATCCGGGGACCGGCCCGCGGCGATGACCAGTTCCCGGAGGCGGCCCAGCAGGTCGAGATAGGCCGCGTATTCCGGCCCGAATTGCCCGGCGAGTTCCCGCCTCAGCTTCCGGGCCAGCGCCGGGCTCTTGCCGTCCGTGGCCACGGCGATGGAGAGGCTCCCCCGGGTGAGGAGGGCGGGGAGGATGAAATCGCAGCGCCGCGGGTCGTCCACGACGTTCACCAGGATGCCCCCGGCGCGGCAGTCGGCGGCGATGCAGTCGTTGACCTCCTCCCGGTCCGTGGCGCCGATGACGAGGAAGGCCCCCGCCAGATACCGTGCCTCATAGTCCGCCGCCACATGCCGGATGCGCCCCGCCGCCGCCAGCTCCCGCAGCATGTCCCCCAGCTCCCCGGCCACGACCGTCACGGCGGCCCCGCATTCCAGGAGGCGCTCCACCTTCCGGGCCGCCACCTCGCCGCCCCCGACGACCACGCAGGGTCTTTCCCTGATGTCGAGACAAACGGGATAGTATTTCAAGGGCTTTCCCCCGGCGCATAATCAGTGTCCATCTGAATTGACGCCCTGGTAAAAAGAAGCAAATCTCCCTCCCTTTCAAGGGATAGGGGGGCGATATGGTTTTCGCTCCCAGTAGCTCCCTCCTTCAAGGGGAGGGTCGGCGATATGGTTCTCGTTTCCTTAGCTCCCTCCCCCTTGAAGGGGTGAGGAATAAAACAACTTACTATGAAATGCCATTTTCTTCGTATGAAATGCTCTTTTCATGCTTCGTGGCGCCCCACGGGGCATGAGGGTTTATTACGAGATCGTCTCCATTGCATCTGGCCGGGCAGGCTATCACGGCCAGGGGAATATTTCAAGTTACTTGAAATATCATCAAAAAAAGGATATGTTTCCCCACATAAGGAACAGGAAGGGCGAGTCATGACACAGCAAAAAGAACGATGGTTGCAGATCGAGATCAGCCTCCCGGCGGAGTTGAGTGAAGCCGTGACCAATTTCCTCATGGAAAACGGCGCCCAGGGCGTGTTTCAGGAAGAGACGCCGGAGCCCCAGGGCGGCGGTTTTGCCGAGGATGCCTCCCCGGAGACTCTCAAGTCCTATCTGCCCGATGACGTCCGCGTCGAAAACCGCCTGACCTCCCTCCAGAACTACCTCGACGAACTGGGCCGCCTCTTCCCCGAGCTGCCCCGGCCTTCCTGGCGCACCGATTGGATCGCCGAATCCAACTGGGGGGAGGAGTGGAAGAAGTACTTCAAACCCCTGCGGGTGACGAAGAACATCATCATCAAGCCGACCTGGGAGCGCTACAGTCCCGGCGGCCACGATATTCTCATCGAGATCGATCCCGGCATGGCCTTCGGAACTGGTCAGCATCCCTCGACGCGGATGTGTCTCCAGGCCATGGAGGACCTCATCCTCCAGGACCGGGAGGCACGGAACCGCCGCGTCCTCGACGTGGGAACGGGGACGGGCATCCTGGGTATCGCCGCCGCCAAGCTCGGGGCGGGCAAAGTCGTTTGCGTGGATATCGACAAGCAGGCCGTGGCGATCGCCGCGGAGAACGCCCGCATGAACGGCGTGGAGGACCGGGTTGACGTTCTCTACCAGGATGCGGCCACCCTCGCCGAGACCTTCGACCTCATTGCGGCCAACCTCACGGCCAGGATGCATATCAAGCTCCGCCCCCGCCTCATCGACCTCCTCAGCCGGGGCGGCTTTCTCATTCTGTCCGGGATAATCGAACAAAATCGAGAAGATATCGAACACCACTTCCTGGCGGAGCCCTTTGTGGCGCACCGCACCATCATCGAAAAAGAATGGCGCTGCTATGTCCTGCGCAACGAGGGCTACCGGTAGTGACGTTCCCCCGCCTCTATTGGCCCCAGACCCTCAAGGAAGATGGTATCTACGCCCTGGATGCCGGCCGCCGGCGCTACCTGAGTAATGTCCTGCGCCTCCGCCCCGGCGATGCCGTCACCCTTTTCGACGGATCGGGCTGGGACTTTCCCGCCGTGATCGAAAGGATGGACGACCGTGAGGTCGCCGTCCGGATCTTGAGACGGGAAGCGATTGCCGCCGTCCCGTCCGTCCGGATCACCCTGGCCCAGGCCCTCCCCAAAGGGGTGAAGATGGACGGCATCGTGGAAAAGGCCACGGAGATCGGGGTGATCCGGATCGTGCCGTTCCATTCCGCCCGTTCCGTTCCCCGGCTGGACGCCGCGAAGGCTGCCGCCCGTCGCGAGCGGTGGGAGAAGATCGCCGTGGAGGCCGCCCGGCGGTGCCGCCGTCCGGACGTTCCGGCGATGGAGATGATCGCGTCGTTCGGAGAAATGCTGGACCTGGCCGAAGGAGCGGGAGCGAAATTGGCGCCGGCGCGATCCGGGGGCGGAAACCGCCGCCGCAACCATGAGGAGGCGGCGGCGCGGCCCGCCGCGGAGGATGAATTGTTTCCGGCGCCGCTTGTGGGGAAGGGACAGCGGCAACAATGCCGCGGCGTCGTGGCTTCCCCGTCTGCGCCCCTGCCGGGACGGATCATCTTCTGGGAGGAAGGCGGCCGGGACATCAAATCCATCCTGCAGCCCGTCGGCGGCCCGCCGCCGGAGGATTATTTCGTCGTCGTCGGCCCGGAAGGCGGTTTTGCCCCGGAAGAAGTGGCGGCGGCCCGGGCGTCGGGTTTTACCGTGGCCGGTCTGGGCCACCGGATCCTGCGCGTCGAGACGGCCTCCCTGGTAATCCTGACGATCATCCAGTACGAGCGGGGGATATTTGCGGCGCCGGACCAGCCGGAGGGCGCCGGGGCGGCGGGGACGCCCCGAAAGGAGCGGGACCGTGACTGAAGCTTACGGAGGTTTCTGGCGGCGGGGCCTTGCCTTTTGCATCGATCAGGTCATATTGAACGTCATCTATCTCATCTTTCTGCTGGCCGGCGGATTGTCCCATCTCCTCGGCCAGGCGGCCGGAGGGGGAGGCCCCTGGCCGGCCGCCGCGCCGGGCGCCGGGGTCTCCCAGGCGATGGCCGGGTTTACCCTGCTCTACTTCCTGGCCGTCGTCGTGGTTACGGTCCTGTATTTTACCTACTTTGTCGCCGTAGCCGGCCGGACGCCGGGGAAGATGATCCTCGGCCTCCACATCCGGCCGGTGGCGGGCGATAGCATTACCTTCGGGGTTGCCTTTTTGCGCCTCATCGGTTATCTCGTTTCCGGTGCCCTGTTTTATCTGGGTTTTCTGTGGATCGCCGTCGATCCCCGCAAGCAGGGTTGGCACGACAAGATAGCCGGTACGGTGGTCATTCGTGACCGGGGGAAGCCGCTCCCGCCGTGAGCGCCGCCGGAGAAAAATACCTTGACAAATGGAGCGATATTTAATAGACGGACCATCTGTTCGCGGGCCGGTAGCTCAGTCGGTAGAGCATCGGACTGAAAATCCGAGTGTCGGCAGTTCAATTCTGCCCTGGCCCACCATTTGGTTGATATTAGGGTTGCAAGTAATCCGTCTTGCAACCCTTTTTTTACGCCGGCAATCCGCCGGCCAATCTTGAAGATGCGGATATGATTTCATGATGTCGTTTGAGGTATTGCCGTCGTCTCCGGGGGGTAAAATAGCGGCGGTTCTGGCCCTGATCATCTTCATCGCCGCCTTCGCGGCGACGGTGCATCCGGTGGCGGGCCTGGCCGAGGCGGCGACGGGGAAGGGCGGGACGATTATCGGAGCCGGTCAGCCCGGGGGCGCGCCCGGCCCGGCGGCGTCCGGAACGGGGATCCCAGCGGCCCAGGGAAAAGCGGTGGCGGTGCGGGGGATGTACGGTGTCCCCGGCGTCCCGGTGGGAGATCCCGCCCGCACGGAAGATAAGCTGCGGTCGGGGGGTGTAAACGCCGTCTTCGTCCCCGGGGATGAAGCCGCCGTCCAATGGTTCAAGTCCCGGGGATACAAGGTGTTTATCTCGGTGAACGCCTTCGGAGGCCGGGGCCCCTGGAAGAGATGGCCCGACTCCCGGCCGGTCACGGCGGCCGGCCGTCCCTATGGCGAGGACCGCCCCCAGGAGCGGGAGATCGGCGGTGTCTGCCCCACCCATCCGGGCTGGCGGGCCGAGCGCCTCCGCCATATCGACACACTCCTGAAACGATTCGGACCCCACGCCGACGGGATCTGGCTGGATTTCATCCGTTACCCCGGCCTCTGGGAAAGGACCGGCGCCGCCGCCTACTATCCCGACACCTGCTACTGCCCGCGCTGCCGCCGCCTGTTCTCGGAACACCTTGCCGCCACGGGCAAGCGTCCCGCCGTTTCCCTCCCGGCGATGGAGGCCCCGGCCGCCGCGGCCTGGATCCGCAGCCACCGTTCCCGGGAATGGCGACAGTGGAAGCAGGAACAGATCCTGTCTTTTGTCCGGGAGGTCCGGAAACTCCGGGACGAACGGACCGGAACCGGCGGGGTGCCGCCGCGAGGCAAGACGGCGACCGGCACCGGTGTAGCCGCGGATTCCGGCGGATCCGCTGTCGGGGCGGCGGAGAACTACGGGGGAACCGCCAGCGCGGCGGGTCAGCATGAAGGCGCAAGGTTCGCCGCCGGTGCGGCCTCTGATTCCGGAAGGATGGCCGGCGCGGCGACGCCGGGAAGGGGCGCGGATGCCCGGGCCGCCGCCGGTGCGGAAAGGTCCTCCGGCCGCTCCTTCCTCCTTGGGGCCTTTCTTGTGCCATGGACGAAGGGGGAGCGGGAAGGCGCGGTCTCCTGGATCCTGGGCCAGGATCCCTTCGCCCTGGGCGGGCTCGTGGACGTCGTCTCCCCCATGGTCTATCACCGCATGGTGGGACGGTCCCCCGCCTGGGTCGGGGAGATGACCGCCTACTACCGGGAGACCATGCCGGCCGCCGTTTGGCCGATCATCCAGTCCGAAGATACGGGCGCCGCGGAGTTCCGTGCCGCTGTAAACGCCGCCGCCGCCGGCGGGGCGGACGGCATCCTCGTCTATCCCTACCGGGGCATGAAGGCGGACCTCTGGGCGCCGCTGCGGTCCTTCCGGCTCCGGGAGAACCTGCTGCCGAATCCCGACCTCACCGTTCCCGGGGCGGCGGCGGCACCGCCGGGCTGGACGGGCTGCGCCGCCGCCCGAACGGACGATCTGGGGAGCCGCTGTTTCGTCAAACCGGGGGCCGTGGGCATCCGGGCGGGCCGCGACGGCCGGGGTGAGTGGCGGGCGCCGCTGCCGCCTTGCGTGCCGGGGCGTGATTACCTCTTTTCCGGATATTTCTACCGTGATTACTGGGAAAACGGCGTCTATGCGAAAGCCCGCGTCTGGGGACGGGAAATCAAGCTCGACAACCATTTGCAGTCCAAAAGGTGGCAACTGCTCCGGGGCTATGTAACCTGTCCCGGCGACGAATTGAAGGCGGCGGCCGGGGAGGCTCCCGCTGCCGGCGGCCGGGGCGGTGAAGAGCCTGCCGCCCCGCTGCCGAAAGATGGCGGCGGTTATTTCGTCTTTGCCAGCGATCAGGCGGGAAAGGACTTCTGGATGACCCGGCCGGTCCTGACGCCGGTTGCGTCCGCTACGGCCACCACTGCCCGGAACGATTTTCACGCCAAAGGGATCGACAGCGCCGGTTATGCTGTCACGGCGGGAAAATCTGATCCGTTCGGCGGTGAGGTCCCAGGCGCCGCCTCGGGAGATGCCCGCTCCGGACTGGCAAGGAGTGATGGGGAAGCGGTTATTGTCGCTGTTGCCAAAGACCTGCCGGTGGCCGCGGCGGGCCAGGCGACTAAAGAAATCGGCGCCGCCGCCCGGCAGGCAAACGTGAGTGGCGCCTCCGCCTCCGTACCGGCGGGGCTCTACGAAGACTTCTTCCCCATCGGCGTTTACGGTGCCGGGAAGGAAGACCTGGCGCAGCTCCGCCGCCTCGGCCTCAACACCGTGGTCATCGGCGGGCGCGGCCCGGCCCTGCGGAGCGCCGTGGCGGCCTGCCACGCGGCGAATTTCCGGTACGTCCTCGCCACGCCCCACGATCCCGATGAACTGCGGCCGTTCCTGGACGAAATCGCCGGCCACGTCCGTCCCGGCTACCTGGCCTTCTATGTCAACGACGAGCCGGAGATCCGCTCCGCCCCCGTCAATGCCGCCGAAGACGTCCAGCGGCTGCTGAAGGATCGTTATCCCGGGGCGGCGACCTGTATGGCCATCGTCCGTCCCGAGGCCTGCCGCGACTACCGGAATGCAAGTGATTTTTTCATGATGGATCAGTATCCCGTGATCGGCAGACCCATGACCATCCTCTCCGACTCCCTGGATCGGGCGGCCCGGGACGTGGGCCGGGAACGGCTCCTCGCGGTGGTTCAGGCCTTCCGGGAGCCCCAGTCGGGCTGGCCCCGGCTGCCGAGCTGGGAGGAGATGGACGTCCTCGCCTTCCTCGCCGTCGTCCACGGGAGCAGGGGAATCTTCTTCTACACCTACAGCCACATCGGCAAAACCGAGGACGGGCGCCGGGATCTGGCCCGGGTCGCGGGCCGGCTCAACCGGATCTATCCCTGGCTCCTCGTCCCCAACGCCGCGGTGGAGACGCCGGTGCGCATGCTTTCCCGTTACCGGTGGGACCCCCAAGGGCGGCCGGCGGTTCACGCCGCCGTGAAGAACCGGGGCGAAGAGACCCTCGTGATCGCCGTCAACAGCATCGGCGCCCCCGTGGAGGCGGAACTGGGATGGCCGGAGGCGGAGCGCTGCGCCGTCGTTTGGGAACTCTTCGGCAACGAGCGCTACCCCGTTGTCGCCGGCCGGCTCCGCGGCTCCTTCGAGGCCTACGAGACGAAGGCCTTCCATTGTACCAGGTGAGGCAATGCATTCCGGCAGGAAGATAATTCGCAAACGACGCGTCAAATGGTTTTCGCCCCGCCGGGCGGGTGGTGATCTTGCGGTGGTTAAGACCTTTTTGAGTAAAATCGGCGCGGAGCTGGAAAAATCCCCCGGTCTTCTCAAAAGGGTATTCAAGCGGTTGCCAAAGGAGAAAAGGAGGAAGAAAGAAGGTTTCCTCCCCCGTTGCGAGCAGATCGCCTTCGGCCTGCAACTGTTCGCCCTGATTTTCGGCATCCTCCTGTTCGGCGCCGTCCACACCTGGGTCTATTCCCTGGTCTTCCTGTGCATCCTGGCGGCGAGTCTCCTCCTCATCCCCGGCCGTTTCCTCCGCCGTGAATATCCCGACCCCGAGACGCCGGGCGCGGATACCCGGTCCGAAGCGGGCGAAGACCGGAAGGCAGGCGTCCGGGCCGAAGCAGGTGACCGCCGGGATCTCCCGGTTCCGGATGCACCCGCCGGCCGGCGGGGAGACGAGCACCGGGCAGAGCGGCGGGACGGTCCTGCCTCCCGGGAGGAAGAGGGAGCCCGTCACGACCTTTCTGACGGCGTCGGATGCCCGGCGCGCCCCGGCGCGCCCGGCCGTCTCGTCTTCGTCTGGCCCCTGGCGGGGATGACGCCGCTCTTCATCCTCCTGACCCTCTTTTTGATCTTCCAGATGACGCCGCTGCCCGATTTCCTCATCTCCGTCCTGTCGCCGGAGGCGAAGGTGGCCGGACTGGCCTCCCTGCCGGCCCCTCGGGTCGTCGCCGCGCCCTGGCCCGGCGACGTGTGGTACAGCGTCGCCCCCTACGCCTATCCCGTCCGCATGTCCCTCATCCGCTGGACCGCCTATGGTCTGTTCTTCTTCGGCCTCCTCCAGACGCTGCGGACCCGCCGCCGCATCGAGACGGCGGTCCTGGCCATCCTTTTTACGGCGGCCTTCGATTCCCTCTACGGGATCATGGAGACCTACTCCCGGCACCACCACGTCTGGTGGTACCTCCACGCCACGGAAAAGAGCGTCCACGGCACCTACATCAACCGCAACCACTTCGCCGGCCTCATGGAGATGGGGATGATCATGGCCGCGGCCTATGCCGGCGCCTATGCCGCCGCCCTGGCCCGCCGCCGCTCCTCCCACCGGCGTCCGGACCTTAGGGAAAGAATCCTGACCTTCTTTTCCGGCGACGGGATCTTCACCCGCCGGTTCCTCATCATCTTCATGGGGGCGGTGATGGGGGTGGGCCTGATCCTCTCCGCCTCCCGGGGCGGCATCATGGCCGGCGCCGGCGGGCTCTTCGTCCTGGGCGTCCTGCTGTTTCTCCGCCGGGAGCAGCGCCGCAAGGGGAAGATCATCCTGGCCATCTTTCTCATCGTGGCCTTCTACTCCCTGCCGGCGGGGATCGACTACGTCGTGGGCCGCTTCCAGGTCATGGACCGGGATTACGAGTCGCGCCTCCTCGCCTCTCAGAAAACCATCGATATCTACAAGGATTACCGCCGTTCCGGCGTGGGGGTGGGGAACTTCCCCTACGCCTTCCCCAAGTATCAGGACGAGCGGCAGAAGATGACATCCTACGAGCACGGCCATAACGACTGGGCTCAACTGCTGGCGGAGGCGGGGGTGGCGGGGATGCTCGTCACCGTAGCCGCCGGGCTCTGGTTCGTCTGCGTTTATATGAACCGGTGGCGGCGCCGGCGCAGCACCTTCGCCGTCTGCCTGGGGGCCGGCGGGATCGCGTCCCTGACGGCGATCCTCGTCCATTCCGTCGCCGATTTCAATCTCCACCTGCCGGCGAATTTCCTCCTCCTCGCCGCGACCCTCGCCATCGGGACAGCCGCCCTGCATCTGGACCGAGTATCCCATCACGAGGACGTCCTGCTCCTCCCCGGGACATCGCTGCCCCTCCGCGGGGCCGGCGCCGTCCCCCTCGTCCTCCTTTTGGGGCTGATCCTCTGGAACGGCCAGGGGGTGATCCGTCATTACTTAGCCGAGATCTACTGCCCCACGGTGCCCAATATGACCCTGAATCTCGACTGGTCTCCGCCCCCGGCGGACATCGCCCGGGCCATGCGCCTCGACGGCGGCAACGCCGAATACGCCTTCCGCATGGCGATGGCGCTTACGGAAATCCGCAACAAGGAGGCGGCGCAAAACGGGAGCGCCACCCCGGCCTGGGCGGCCTCCCACGGTCCGATCATCGCGGCCCTGGAGCGGTCGGTGCGCCTGAACCCCTTCAACGCCGAGGCCCACAAATGCCTGGGTTGGGAGTACACCTACCTCACCGCCGATCCCGATTACGGCCGGATCTGGCTTCCGGCGGCGGACCTGTCCATCGAGCGGGCCACGTACATGGGCGGCGACTGGGTGATGAATCCCTGGCTCCACATCGATCTGGGGAATTACTGGGTGATGCGCTCCAAGGCCTACGGCTTCGATCCCCCCAAGCAGGAGGATTACTGGTTCCGGGCCATGCGCCATTACCACAAGGCCCTGACGCTCACGGGGAACAAGAAGATCCTCAAGGACATCACCGGCTTCATCCGCAATTTCTATCCGGAAAGGGTGGCCCCGGAGGCGCCGCCGCTTTTTTAGCCCCGGGAAATCATCTTGACCTGCTGGTGAGGCTATAGTACAAAACCGGAGCTTTTATCAGGTCAGGACTGTTTCAGCGAGGATATATAAGAGGACATATAGATGAAGAAGAGATTCGACGGCCGCGGAGGCATGAAGGCAACAATGATGGCGAGGATGGCGGGGATGGCCGCGGCAATGCTGCTGCTCCTGATAGTTGCCGTCCCGCCGGCGCCGGCCGGGCCGGGACCGGGG
>Ga0302252_1000122_pt1 | contig 94449 bp, 64 predicted proteins | sample AAG_RA_Leu_MG_FD_193511 | JGI IMG/M metagenome (GOLD analysis project Ga0302252, IMG submission 193511) | Enriched activated sludge microbial communities from anaerobic digester in WTTP, New Holstein, Wisconsin, United States - AAG_RA_Leu | ecosystem: Engineered > Bioreactor > Anaerobic >... | reverse complement strand
GAGCGATGTCTGCAGAGACGATGAACGTTGCGAGAAAGATAGATCTGCTGACATTTACCAAGCTGAAGGCAGATATGGAGGTTCTGATGAAGGATCTCGAATCAACTGATGACGACCTCTCGGGCTCGTCAGCTCTCGCAATAGCGAAGAGAGGCATAGAGGCCGTTCCGGCTCTGCGCAGCTACCTGGTTTCGACTGACAGTATTCTCGGCAGGAAGCGAGCCTTCCACATGCTCAGAAAGATGATGCCGAAGATGGATGCGATGCTCGTGCAGGATATGGTGAGCCGGACCTCTAGCGAGGAGAAGAGGAGGCTCCTGGAGATTCTGCACGACTTCTCCGATATCGATATCACAGACTGCATCCGCCTCTTTCTGCGAAGCTCGGAATATGAGATACGTCAGGCCGTGATAAGCCTCATTCTCGCGAGGCCCAATGACCGCTCCATCGCCCTGCTCCTCGATGTACTCAATGAGAAGCCCACTGAAGAGAACACAGGCATACTGAAGGATGTCATAGACGCTATTGGCAAGCTCAAGGTCAAGGAGGCCGTGCCGCTGCTCAGCACGATGATCAGGAAGCGCACGATCTTCGTCCACGACAAGAACCAGGAGATACAGGAGTATGCATGCAGCGCTCTCGGAAAGCTGGGAGACAACGGGGCGATCGCGCCTCTGATCAATGCGCTGAAGGTCACGCCGTTCTTCATGTTTCTGCGCAACAAATCGAGCAGAGTCAGAGCTGCAGCAGCGTTCGCGCTCAGCAGTTTTCCCACTCAGGAAGTCATGTCGGTATTGCAGAAGGCGGCAAAGGATCCGATGACCGATGTCAGATCTGCGGCCAGCCTCGCACTGCACACAGTCGAAAAGACTTTTCCCGCTAGATCAGGCGATCTTCTCAGCGGAAAAGAGCAGTTCAACCGCTGACAATCTCTGACAAAACCTCTCCATCACATCGGATCGAGTTTTCCACGCATTTCAGGGATCAATGGATCGAAAGAGAATTTCTTCTCTTCGACAAGCCGTTCACTGCAGCATTCCAGAGATCAGAAGGCTTCTTCCTTCACTTGAGCCCTCGGCCACTTGACCACTTGCTCACTGCAATACTGACTGGAAATTATTTGCTCATATGTCTCCGACATTTTGACTTTATCTTTATCGCTAATCTGCATGAAAAAAGGGCGGGTTTTGAATCCGCCCCTTTTCTCTACTTCTTTGATTTGGGCTTTTTGCCCCTGCCGGCTTTTTTGTCGGCGTCCTCCTCGTCGGAGGCATCTCCTTCGGCCTGAGCCTCTTCCTCTGCTTTGGGAGGCTCTTCGGCTTTAGGAGCCTCTGCGGCTTTCTCTCTCCTCGCCAGGCCCATGGCCTTCCGCTCCTCTTCGGCGGCCTTTTCCGCCTCTTTCGCGGCAGCCATCTCTTCAGCCAGGACGTCCGCCTCATCCCGCTCGTACTTGAAGATTATCGCTCCAAGTGGCGGTATGCGAATATTGATCGAATATGGTCTCTGATGCAGAGCCCACTCCTCCGCCAACACCCCGCCGGCGTTTCCTACATTGCTGCCCCAATAAATTCCAGCATCGCTGTTGAAGATCTCCTTGTAGAAGCCGGGGTATGGAACGCCGATCCTGTAGTTCCAGAGTGGCACAGGCGTGAAGTTGTAGACGAAGATCAGGATTGTCTTTCCTCTTTTATCCTTCCTCATGAACGAGACCGTGCTCTGCTCGGCATCTCTGAAATCGACCCACTCGAAGCCTGTGTGTTGAAAATCGACTTCGTAGAATGCCGGCTCATTCCTGTAAAGGTTCAGCAGATCCTTCATATAGGCATGAAGCTTGCTGTGCGGCTCATAGCTGAGAAGATGCCAGTCGAGGCTGTTGTCGTGATCCCATTCACGCCACTGCCCGAAGTCGCTTCCCATGAAGAGGAGCTTCTTTCCGGGATGCCCGAACATATATGCGAAGAGAAGTCTGAGGTTCGCGAACTTTTTCCATACATCGCCGGGCATCTTGTTTATCAGAGAGCCTTTTCCGTGCACGACCTCGTCGTGCGACAGAGGCAGCACGAAGTTCTCGGAGAAGGCATACAGTATGCTGAATGTAAGGGTATTCTGATGGTATTTCCTGTGAATCGGGTCCTTTGACATGTAGCTCAGCATATCGTTCATCCAGCCCATATTCCACTTGAGGCCGAAGCCGAGGCCTCCCAGATACACCGGAGCCGACACTCTGGGCCAAGCGGTTGACTCCTCGGCGATCATCATGATTCCTGGATGGTATGAGTAGACGGTCTCGTTAAGCTTCTTCAGGAAATCTATCGCTTCCAGGTTCTCTTTGCCGCCGTATTTGTTGGGCACCCACTGGCCTGATTTTCTCGAGTAGTCGAGGTACAGCATCGAAGCAACCGCGTCGATTCTGAGGCCGTCTATGTGGTACCTGTCTATCCAGAACAGGGCGTTCGATGACAGGAAGTTCCTGACCTCGTTTCTGCCGAAGTTGAATATCAGCGTGCCCCAGTCCTGATGCTCTCCCTTGCGGGGATCGGCGTGCTCGTAGAGGCCTGTACCGTCGTACCATGCAAGGGCGTGGGCATCCTTCGGGAAGTGAGCAGGCACCCAGTCGAGGATCACGCCGACGCCGTTCTGATGGCAGTAATCAACAAAGTACATGAAGTCCTTTGGATCGCCAAAGCGGCTCGTGGGAGAGAAATATCCCGAGACCTGGTAGCCCCATGAGCCTCCGAAGGGATGCTCCGCTATGGGAAGCAGCTCTATATGGGTGTAACCCATGTCCTTCACGTATTCCACAATGCGGTGAGCCGCCTCGCGGTAGGTGAGCATCCTGTTGTCCTCTTCAGGGATCCTCATCCACGAGCCGAGATGGACCTCATAGATCGAGACAGGCTCCTTCTGAGGGTCGCTCTTTTTCCTCTTCTCTATCCACTCGCTGTCGTTCCAGTCGTAACCTTCTATGTCATATATATACGACGCCGTGTTCGGCACCAGCTCGGTGCTGAACGCATAGGGATCCATCTTGAGGATTACCTGCCGCCTGAATGAGAATATCTCGAACTTGTACAGGTGTCTTTCGGTGAGGCCCGGGATGAAAATCTCCCATACGCCTGAGCTGCCCCTGTTCCGCATCATATGCCATCGGCCGTCCCAGTTGTTGAATGAGCCGACGACGCTGACTCTTCTCGCAGTGGGGGCCCATACGGCAAAGTGAACTCCCTTCACGCCTCCAATGGTCATCACATGGGCGCCGAGCTTCTCGTAGGCCTTGTGCAGCGTGCCTTCGTTGAAGAGGTACAGATCCTCTTCGGGAATCACAGGAAGGTAGCAGTAAGGATCGACGAAGACCTTTTCATTGCCCGTCGAGTCCACGGTCTTCAGCTTGTAACCGAAGATCTTGTCCCTGTCGAGGAATATCCTCTCGAAGAACCCGTAGGAGTGCACTTTCTCCATCGGATACTCCTTGTTGTTCTCCGTATCGATAACGAAAGCCGACTCAATCTCCGGGAGGTATGCCCTGATCGAGACAATCGTAGTCTTATCCTGCGTGATCGCGTGAGCGCCGAGGACGGTAAAAGGGTCTTTGACATCTGAATAGAGCACCTGATAAATATCATCAAGAGTCGCAGTGGTAGCCATGCTTTTCTCCTTTCATATCGGGGGATCTATCTCTATATCCATTATTTCTCTCAGCAGATGGCTTACACCTCTTTCCTGACATCTCAAGCTGAGTGAAGCGTTCTGATTGATGTTTATCAGGAGGGATATCAAAATAGTGTGCAGAATTCTTCATCTCCCTGCATTTCCCGGCAGAAGAAAGGATCCATGCCCTCCGGCGCGTTGTTTGCGCCATCGCGGGCCTCAGATATTCAGAAGCGAATCATAGACAGCAATGTGCAGCAAGATTAAAACCATATTGATAGAAGACGAGAGCGTATTGAGAGATATGCTTGTCAGGCTTCTCTCCGAAGCAGAAGAGTTTGAGGTAGTCGGAAGCTGGAAGGATGCCGAGAGCGCGCTTGAAAACGTCGATGGCATCCATCCGGATGTGGCAGTCATAGACTTTCGCCTTCCAGGAATGGACGGGATAGAGCTGACTCGAAAGCTCATCGAGCGATGGCCGAATATCAAAGCACTGATTCTCACCGCAGACAGGCGTGAAGCCCTCATAAGAAAGGCTTTCAACGCCGGAGCGACAGGCTTCCTCTACAAGGAGGCGCGATTTGATGAACTGCTCTTTGCAATCAAGGCCGTCGGCAGAGGCTCGACATATCTTTACACCGAGCTCGTCAAAGACATCATAATCCTCAGGGAAGGCTTCATGGAGGAAGAAGAAGAGCTCACCCCTGAATGCATCTCCATCCTCAGGCTCGCCGCCAAAGGCTGCGCGAACAAGGAAATATCCATTCGCCTCAGGATGACCGGCGACACCGTAAAATACAAACTGGCGCACATAATGAAAGTGCTGAAGGCAAAGGACAGGACGAATGCAGTTTTCAAGGCGCTGAAGCTGGGGCTCATAGACCTTAAAGATTAGGCAGCACACTATTGTCGTCAGTTCTGCGCCTTCTCAGCGTCATTTACGCATACTCCTCCTGTTTTATCTGACAGCGGGCTGAACTGAATCAGATTTACCCAAATGGGTGACGATCTTCACCCAAATGGGTGAACTTTTCGGGAGGTATCGCTGTGGGACAGTTGTAAAGATATAGACAGTATCTTAAAACTGTCTCATGAGGAGTAGCAGCATGAAAAAGATCTCTTTCATCTCCCTGGCATTCTCAATTCTTTTTGCAGCTCTTTTGTGTCATATTCCAGCCCATGCCGATGATGCGCCACAGGGTCGAATCATCGCTCCTGTCCCGGCTCAGATGGACACCTATGACACCGATCTCGGCTCTGGAATCGAAATCGGAGACGTGGTGCAGGTGCTTCGCGACGGGAAGGAGATCGCGACAGGTGTCGTCATGACAGCAGGTGCGCAGAAATGCAGGATAGTGCTGAAGGGGAACGCTCCGGCCTGCCGCGCAGGAGACACCGTGAAGTTTCTCAAGCACAAAAAGGTGCACGCCTCGGCCTCGACTTCGTCGCCGGGAGGCGCTCCGGACTCGTCGAAGATCGTTCCTTCCGTGAACATCACGCTTGTCAGCACAGGAAACCCTGAAGCAGGCCTTTCGCCTGGATCTCCCTGCAAAGTGTCCTTCACATATAAGTATGGCAGCAGGAACAAGACCGTGAACGGCTTTGTCATCTTCCCGTCCTTCTCCCCTGCTCCTGCGGTGATCTTCGCGCAGGGCTCAGGAGTGAAGGCCGAGGATGTGATGGATACTCTGGAGCTTATTAAGAAGGCGGGGTTCACAGGAATGGCAATAGACTACAGCGATCAGATTGATGTGGTGGCCGCCGCTCTCTTTCTCCAGGAGCGCTCGTTCGTCGCCCCGGGGAAGATCGGGCTCATGGGCTACAGCCTGGGCGCGCGGTGCGTTGTGGCTGCAAGCGAATACTGCAAGGGCCTCAGGGCAGTCGTAGAGATATCAGGAAGGTTCATAGTTGACGGCGATGCTCTCACCAGCGCCAATCAGAGCCCTCTCACCTACGCGTCCAGCATCTCATGCCCAATCTACATAATCCACGGCAGCAGAGACTCGCGGGTGCCCGTGCAGAACGCGAACGCGCTGCAGCAGAAACTGAACGAGCTCGGGAAGACAAACCAGATGCGCATTATCGAAAACGAGGATCACGGCTTCACCAACTGGGATGACGTGCTGAACGACGGCTTGAAGTTCCTGCGCCAGTATCTGCAGTAGATCTCATCTCACCCTCCGGAGAGCGCAGATCATCAAGGCTTCAATGCCGCCTGCGGAGAATCCATTCCTTCCGCCTGTATTTCACGCTATCATATACTCTGATGATTCAGGCGGGAGAAATGAACGAAATGACACAGATTGGCACAACAGGAGCTTATAACGCGGCATCAGCAGAATCCCTGCGGAAAGATCCGCATAGCCACATACAAGAGGAACGGCGAGTGCAGCATAGTTGAAATCGACGGGGATCCAAGCAAACCTCGGGATGTCCGGAAGGCGCTTGACAGGATGGACGAGGAATACCTCAAGCAGGAGCAGAATCCATCGTCCCCGCTACTTCTTCGTAAAGTCCAGACCCTCTTCGGTCTTTGCCGTTGAAGTGGTCGTGTTGATCAGATCGTTGATTACCTTCGTCTTGTCCTTGTCGTTTTTATACTTTTCCAGCTGGCTATTATAGAAGCTCAGCTCTTCCTGATAGGCCTTCTTCTCATCGACATCTGCACCGCACCCGATTGTATGCCACTGGAAGAATGTCGAGCCCTCCTTCTTGTGGTTGCCCTCGTGGACGAGCGTTCCTGCCAGCTTCATATCCCTCTCAAACTTTGCATTCTCGAGGAATTGGAGCTTCTTTTTCTTATCTTCACTTGACAGATTGGAGTTCTTAACCGTTTCAATCATGCCGTCGTAGTCGACATCAGATTTGAGCTTGCCATCCGAGGGGTTAAGAGACATGTTGCCGGTAAATGTATTATACTGCCCTTCTCCTTTCAGACTGTCATCGTAATAGACTTTGCCGTTCTGCTTCATGTCCTCCATTGTGGTGGCATAGCCCTCGTATCCCGGAGTGTCCTTGATATACGAGATCGCGTTGTTCCAGTTCTGCTCCCTGGGGGTGACCTTTTCCTGAGTGGCTGATGCGCCGGCTGTGATGTTCTTTGCCTGTTCGCTGAGGCTCACCGTATCATCCGGCACATCGTGCTGCATCTCCACGCCGTGGAAGTTCTGAATGACATTTCCAGTCTGTGCTGCCGCCGCCCCGATCTCCGCGAACCTCGAATAATACTCGTTTCTCTGTCCTGCTATACCACCTGTGATCATGTTGTTCTCCCCCTGTCCGATCTGTTGATTACATTGTAACCGAGGAGAGGGAGTCATCAATGTATTATTTGTCACAAAAGGTGTTAATAGATCATTAACGCCTTGTTGACATTTTGTAAATGCCCTCGGATTACTGATGAGCAGTCAACCGGAGCCATAATCATAGAGAATCATTGATAAGACGAAGATATTTTAATACAATAAGGATGGAGTTTCTTTCCTCACTTTATCAAAGTGATACAGCAAGAAACCTTGACTATCTGGAGAGGAAGAAAATGAAAAAAATAACCGCGTCTGATGCTCTCGCGCTGTCAATTCCTGAGAGAATTCAACTTGTAGAAGACATATGGGACACGATCGCCTTGGAGGCTGATTCATTAGACTTGGCCGAACATGAGAAAATGATCATTGATGAAAGGTTGGCAGCATACCACCGCGCCCCCGGCTCAGGGTCTCCCTGGGGTCCTGAGTTGATCAAGAGGTTAATCTCCAAAGATGAAGTTTGCTGGTTATGTCCAAGTTGTAAGAGAGATGTTGATCCATAGGCTCGAGCAGGAATTCAACGCTCTCAGCTCCCCAGGCGTATAGAGGGAATTGTGCAATTTCCGGAAGTCGGTTTGCTATCCTGAGTGGGAAATGGAGCTTTATTTTTATTCCATGGATTTATAGCGCTGCATTCATCTCCGACTGCGCTTCACTGAAAAGTGCCTTCGACTCTTGCTTTCAGGAAATTTTCCCCAGAACGGCGTAACATCCTCATAGTTGTTGGTTGTAATTCTCTTCTGACTTGAGCCGTCTGCATTCATTACAAAGATATCGGTTCCGGTAATTCCAGCACCGTATGCGGCAAATGTGATCTGGGTACCGTCCGGGCTCCAGGTCGGGTGTGTGTTTGTCATGGTGTTATTGGTTATATTGACTCTACTCGTGCCATCATAATTCACACAATAAATCTGGCCATCTGTATAGTTGTGAAACACCACTTTTGTGTTATCGGGATTGATCGAAGGATCCCTGTCATATTCATCCGTGGTAATGCGTGTGGCTCCAGTGCCATCTGAATTCATTATATAGATACCCTTGTTGGAAGAAATGGAACCTTTGAACACTATTTTTGTTCCGTCAGGACTTAAACTGGCATTTGGAGTGGTATAGCCGCTTTCACGCAGTTGAATCCAGTCCGTTCCATCGGTTTTCATGGTGGTAATCTTCTGATGCACTGTCTGATTGAATGCAATCCTTGAGACAGTGGGATTCCATGTGGGATGGTTGACTGCGTTGATGCCGGAGGTATCATACACCAGGAGTCTGTTGCTTCCGTCAATCTCCATGCGCCGTACCTTATTGAAAAGCCCCCCGGAACTGTTCACATCGCTGCAGAATACAATCTGCGAGCCGTCTTTGCTTATGCAGGGGTCTGCATCGATCGCCGTTAAATCGCTGATCCTTTTCTCATTCGTGCCATCAGGATTTATGGTGTAAATCTGATAGAATCCGTCGCGACTGGAAGTAAAAGCTATGATGGAGGTTCTGTCGTTAAACGTAATTGACATGGAGTTGGTTCCAGGGTCACAGGTAATGTCGCTCTCGGCTATGCTGAGCACTGTTCCGCTCGAATCCTTTGCCTGACCTTTGATGGTGACTTTTTTGTTTGCAGGAAGTCTTTCAATGTATCCACTTCCTGCTGCGGCGGAAAAGGTAAGCTCTGCAGGCGAAACGGCGGTGATCTGATCGCCTGTCGTGGCATCATATACCTTTACCGACACCGTGGCAGCAGATGATGGAATGGACTTTGCCGTGACGTTGATTCTTGAAAAACAGAGCGGTGAAGAGGAATTTGGCAGAATGATCAATTGAGCACCAGTGACGCATGATGAAAATCCATTAGCAACACAGTCATCGTATGTCTGGCCTGCTGTTCTTCCCTGAGTCATCCTGCTCACGATATAGTCTTTCCAGTCCTTTCTGCACAACAGGCCGTCCCAGCCGAACACACTTTTTACTCCGATTTGCAACAGGTCATTATATCTATTGTTCAGTAACGTGGAGAATTGACTGCAGCAGGCAAGCAGCAGGATACTGTCGGGAAACTGTCCACAGCTCTCTGACAGGAATCTGGCTCTGACGCCGAGCCTGGAGGTCGGATCGGATATACTTCCCCAGATGCACAGTCTTTCTGCCTTTAAGCCTTCATACAATACACGGATGTCCGGTTGAGGAAGACTGCTTATGTCCGATATTCTGTATTCAACATCAAATCCGGGATTTATCCCACCAAAACCGTGTGCCATTATAAGTATAAGGTTGTTAGATGAAGCCTGCCTGAAGTCGAGTGGGTTTATTGGCCCGTTTTTAATGGTGATGTTAAATCCGGCCTGGCTCAGAAGTGTTTGCATGCTCTCGAGTTCTTCTGCTGAATTGACGGCATTGTAAATTATGGACTCTTTTCCCCCGAGAGGGTCTTTTGTGGTCACAATCCTCCTGGTGGAGGCGCTGGCGGCGCTTCGGGCAGATTTGGCAAGTGGATATGCCGGATCCTCGAATGCCAGCACAATCTGGTACCCTTCTGTGGATGTTAATATCAGATTTATATCTCCGGTATCAAACTCTGCAGAAACAATATTCAATGAGGCTTTATTGCTGTTAATCCAGTCCAGAAGCTGTGCCTTTGCTTCTGCTTCATCAGGAGTGATGCCATGTATGGTTTTGTACCGATCACTTACTGAAGTCATGGTGGCCTCACCGACGGCCAGATTCACAGTCTCTGCTGCTGGAGCGCCGCCGCTACTGCCGCCTGCCTGACCAGGGCTCGACGAAGATGTCGGAGAAGGAGAGGGAGTTGGGGATGTAATTGTTGTAGGAGAAGGCGATGGAGAAGGAGAAGGTGGTGTGGGCTGAGGGTTCGGATTTGCGGTGGTGTCGGCGTCGGTATTGAACGATACCGCACCGTCAGCTGAACTATCAGCCCTGACTACTGTAATGTTCACCTGCGCCTTTAAAAGGAGGTTCTTAACGGGCATTCCCTGAGGAACTTGACATACCACCAGAGTATCTGACCAATGGCCATACTGCGCGGCCTTGCATGAGGTCGTACCGTTGCTGAATTCGACATAACCGTCTGATGAACTGCCCTGTCGGGAAGCTCCGAATCCACTCCCTTGTATCTGAATCCAGTCACCAACTCGAATTGGTTGACCGGGCAGATCCATATTTCCTACTGATGTTATCTGGGAAGCAGATGCAGATACACTATTATCGCTGCCATACAAGGATAATACATCGCTGCCTCCGCCAGATCCGCAACCGGAGAGCGAAATCACAGAAAGGAGAATTACAGTGATCATCCAAAAGTGGAACAGGCACTTCATATAAAAGCTCCTTTAACTGGAAGATAGGAAAATTTTCTGGCTCATCATCCATCTAGATAGCATTATACCAGATTGCAGGATTCATAGAAAGAATTACCTGAGTTTTCCAGTAAATTTCTCTCTTCAGGAGTTGAAAATGTTATCTTTTTGTCAAATAGTACATATACCGGGATAAGTAATCAAGTATTCCCGCAGGAGTAATGATAGTTTTTTCATCTTAACTAATTCAATTTAGTCCGGCAATTATGCAGATTTACCTGCTTCACTAATAACGCTTTCTTCCCAGAGACTGAGACTTCGAAAATCTGTCCTGTTCCGGTATCTTTTTTCTCTGCCCTCAGCTCTTCGAGCTTCTTCACCGCTTCCTCAACGGGCCTCAGCCGGTACTCTCTGCCGTCAACTGAGCGGGCTATGCTGTTCTTGAGGTATCTCCGACCTTCCAGTGTTATAGAAACATCCTCCTGTTTTCCAGGCCGTAGCGGATCGGAGGAGAAGGCGCCTATTACGACACCTTTATCAAGAAGGAATCCTTCTTCCGGAATACCATTGCAGAGATTAACGACCGCATGCCTGCCCCGCAGATAGAAATATCGATGGAGAGCGAACTCCACCCTGTCTTTGACAAGACTGCGGAATGTCTCATCTGTCCAGAATGGAACAATTTTTTCTTTCAGGGAAAAGGTCCGCTGATTCAGCACGAACCAGTCTGAATCCTCGTTACTCAGGTATTTGAGAGGATTTTTCCTGATATGAGCTTCCACTTTGCTTAAAGGAAACCGTTCAGGGTTTGCAGATCTGGCCAGATCATCGTAATCGCGGAGATGAGCGCGATGCTTCAGATAGTAGGCGAGAAATCCGCTGGCGATATCGCTCAAATTCCAGGTATTCCCGGGAAGCTCGAGAATGGCTTTCAGCACTACCATCTTGTACGATTTTACCGGATTGAGCTCCTTTTCCAGATGCTCCAGAAACTTCTCGGCAGGCGTATCAAGCAGACGCTCCTCATCAGACGGAAGCGCTCCTTCACAGATAGTCTTGGTCCTCAGCCAGTTGCCGAACTGTTTCACAAAAACATAAGGATCAATATCGTAGGGACTGGCTATGAAATCCATCAGAGAAGGCGATTCACAATTCAGATCCTCCCGAATCTCCTGATAAAGGGCTTTAAGCCGCTCCGCTCTTGTGCCCCCCTGAAGGATTCTGCGAAGCTCGTCTTCCCATATGCGCCGCACTTCATAGTCCGAAGAGATGAAGCAACCCTCCGGTGGCACGATGTCAAATCCGTTCTTTATATTCCCGCCATTTCTTTCCTCGGCGAACTCCTCAACTGATGTGTAGCCCATAAGCGCGAGAGGCGCAACGTGAGCGTTGTGATAGTTGCCCACCATATCTATGACTACGAGATAATCCTTCCCCGGAGACTTTCTGAGGCCTCTTCCGAGCTGCTGCAGAAATACAGTAAAAGACTGAGTCGGCCGTAGAAAAAGAAGATGGCTCAGCTCAGGGATGTCAACGCCTTCGTTGAAGAGATCGACAGTGCATATTACTGCAAGAGGATCTCCAGGTTTGCGCAAACGCTCGATGGCTTCACGGCGTTCCTGCTGAGAGACCTCACCGGTCAGGCATATCGATCTCAGGCCATGCTTCGCTGTGAGGCGTTCTGCAGTATGCCTTGCATGGGCCACTGAACTGCAGAAGGCAATCGCCCTGATCTTGCCTGTAGAGGGAAGATATCGGCGGAGGTTCTCTGCCGCTATGTCTGATCGGTTATCCCGCGACAGCGCCGACGAAAGTTCTTCCTCATCGTAGTGCGTGCTGCGCCATGTGATATTCCCGTAGTCCGTTTCATCGTGAACTGCGAAATACTGGAACGGGGAGAGCCATCCCCTGTCTACGGCATCAAGGAGTCTCACTTCGGAAGCCACGTTGTAATCACAGAGCCTCAGAACATCACGCCCGTCAAGGCGCTCAGGGGTGGCTGTCAAACCCAGAAGAAATGAAGGAGTGAAGTGGTCGATGACGCGCCTGTATGAATCAGCCATACTGTGATGGAATTCATCTATCACCAGATATTCGAAGGCGTCTGGTTTGAATTTCTCAAGGTTTTCAGGGCGGCCCAGCGTCTGGATCATTGCAAACACGGCGTTTTCTCCACCTGAGATATCTCTGCCTCCACCATAAATGCAGCCGAAGCCCGGCTCCGCCATAATCGCGCTGAAGGCGCCCTGTGCCTGCTCCAGAAGGTTTTCCCTGTGGGCAATAAACAGAATGCTGCCGCAGCCGCTCTGTCTGTAATCAAATGCAGCCAGGCAAGTCTTTCCGGTCCCTGTAGCCGCTATGACAGCAGCTTTAGTGGCGCCGTCTTCCCTGAGTGATTGCAAGCTGCAGAGAGCCTCCACCTGGATTTCGAGAGGCGTTATTCTCTTCCCGTAAGGAGGTGCAGACTCAAAAATCTCCCCGAGTCCGGCTTCGGGCTCGCGAAATCTCCTGCGATAACCATCTATGAAGGCGGGCGTTATTTCCTGAGCCTCCCTGGCCCAGTAATGCTCGAACTCTTCGATGGCGCTCTCAAAAGGGGCTTTATCATCATACGGGACATTTATTTCTCCCGGAGTGAAGTAGTTCCATTCTATGTTCCTTGTGAATCCTGAAGCAGTGAAGTTCGACGAGCCTATTATCACCGACCCTCTACCTTCACGCCGGCCGAAAAGATAGGCCTTCACGTGAAAGGGCGGAGGATCGCATTCCGCAGGAATCCCGGGCGGATGATAGACTTTCAGCTCCAGGCCCGGCACCTGCTCTTTCAGATGCATGAGGTGGTCAGGCCTCGTGATATTCCCCATTGTAGAGAGAAGCAGCCTGAGAGTCCCGCCTTTTCCAATGAAGGCTGTTAACTCAGGGAGGAAGATATTCATTATTGCAGGCGAGTAAAACGCAGAAGCGATCCAGGCCCTGTCACTGCGTTGCAGCTCTCTTCTAACAAGATCAATGAGAGAGTTTCCCTTAATCCTGGTAAAAAGGAAGGCCGGATAATCATTCACGATTCCTGCAGGGCCCTCGCCGCCGACGCTTTCAAGGATCAGCCTCTTTTCGAAGCCGCCGCGCCGGTTCTTACGCTTTTCCATCATGGCTGAGAGCGACTGCATATCCAACCCACAGGCATTCACCATCGTCCTCACGATTTCAAGCAGATCCGCTGATTCTTTCAGAACTCCGTCTCTGTCTCCACTCTTCCATTCCCGAAAGAGCTCCTGAGCCTCCTCAAAGAGCTTGTCGCCAAGAGCATTTCTGAATTCAGTTTCATCGGCCTGACGAGTATACGGTTTTTTGCCTTCCTTCCTGATAATCTCAGGAATTCCATCTCTGATCAGCTTGTGATAGATTATGGGACAGCCTTTTTCGCTCATTCTCCATTCCATTCTGAATATAATCCGGATGGTTTGTCTGTTCAAATCAGAACGGCTTCAGGCATTCTATATCTGATCTGAATGCTGCCAGATGCAAACACATGTCTGAACAATATTTCTTTCTGTAGACGGTGAAGTTTTCCTGTAATAAATCATTTGAAGGATGCCTGTAGAAACTCCACAACGACTCCTCCCCTGCCCCACCCCTCTGGCGGCTCGAGATGCTTAAACGGCAGAAAACACAGCTAACCTTCATCGCAATCTGCTCGATCATTGACTTCCTTCAGAAACTTCTCAAGGCAGGTGTCAGAAGCCTTTGAGAAAGGGCAAATCTCTTCTTCCCACGTGAGAGAAATTTCCCATGTGGCAACGGAAGAGACTCAAAAGTTCTGGTGCGATATGGCTCATGAGAAAACAGTGCGGGAAGTCGAAAAGCTCGTGGCTTTCACTCCAAAAGGGGGATTGCCCTGTAAAGGATTCACCCGCCATTGTTGGAATCTAGACAGGTATGAAAAAAGCTGCATGCCTCGTTTTTCTGTTCTTCATTGCAGTGCTGTCCCGGGGCTTTCCAGATGCCTGTGCGGAGGCTCCTCTGATCGTTCCTGGCCTGGGAATAAAGGAGGTAAGGCTGGGGATGACTGTCAGTGAGATCATTGCGGCTCTGGGCAGGCCTGACGATCTGTATGATTCAGAAGAGGAAGATGTCTACTATTCATATTACGCCAAAGGCATCAGCGTGCTGTTCAGGCCTGAAGGCAGTCTGCTCCGGGCAGCCACGATCTATCTTTACAGCGGAGTCGAAGGCGGGTATGAAAAGCCGATATTCAGGAAATACCGAGGCCTGACAGACAGGTCGATTTCTCTTGATTCAACATATGGCAAAGTCATCAAAGCGTATGGAGCGCCTGAAACAAAGGGAGAGCTGCTTCATATCCCTGTTCCGAGCGTCTGGATGGCATATGACAGCAAAGGTCTTGGCTTCTCGTTCAGGAAGGATGACGGCAGGATGATCTATCTGTATGTGATGAAACCGGTGAGAAAGGAGAAGTCTCCGTCCACTGTTACTCTTGATGATTCATCTCATCTGTGCGGCTTTCCGGCTGTCACTTCCCGCCGCTCTCCTTCTCCTCCTCCAGCGCCTTCGTTATTGCGCCTTCGAGTTTCTCTTTTGCAGGCTTCTTTTTTCCCAGCGAGGTCAGCTTCGGGATGATTTCGCCTGTTATCTTTCCGGCCAGCTCGGATATCTTTTCCGATGAGACCCTCTCGCCTGTCTCGAACCACTTTTCTGCGGCAAAGCCTATGGCGGCTGTTGTGGCCGAGGCTATCGCCGCTGCCAGCACCCAGCCCGGGATTCCGCCGAGCTTGCTGAGCTGCTCGAATATCGTCCTGGCCGCTATGCCTGCGCCGAATGTGGCTATCAGCTCCTTTGCCCTCGACAGGTTTATGTTGTAGCCGTAGATGGCGGCGATGTTCAGCACGAGCGCTCCCTGCAAGGCTGTGAGAGGTATCAGATCGACAAGCGGTATCGGCGTGAGCCCTATCACGCCTGCTGAGCCTGCAGCGCTCATGATCCAACGCCGCGCCAGCGTCTGGCGGTATTGAGGCATCAGCCTTCCCATGCTGTGCAGCACTCTCGAATCGGCTTTGACGACCGCATTGACGAGAGAGCCTATGTTCTCGCCCTTCATGGCGCTCACCGTGAGGATCTGCTCCTCGCTGATCCCCAGGGCCCTGGCGGTGTCCTTCACTATCTCTTTCAGAGCCTTTCTGACCATGTCGATCTTGTTCAGCGCCACGACGTGAGGTTTGCCGAGAGCCGCGATCTCCCTGTAGAGATCCCTTCCCGAGGCGTTTACGCCGTGTGAGGCGTCGAACAGCACGATCAGGAAGTCGGCCTGGGAGGCTGCGTTCATGGCCTTATCCTTCTCGTCGTCGCCGACATTGGTTCCGTGATCGGCTCCAGGTGTATCGACGAGCTCCCAGAAGCCTGTGCCTGCCTGCCGCGTGTCCCTCGTGGTGCCAGGAACAGGGCTCACCTCGCCCTTGTCTTCCTTCGTGCGCATGAACTGGTTGTAAAGAGTGGTCTTCCCTGCATTGACAGGCCCTATAATAACTATCCTGCTCCTCGGGAAGAGGAGAGGGCTGTACTGATCCTCCATGAGCTGCAGGATCTCTTTGACGACCTTGAGCTTTCCTTCCACGAGCGGCTTCAGAGTCTCGACTACGCGCTTCATCTCCGCTTTCTGCTCATCGCTCATGTGAGCCCAGGCGGCGACGAGCTCGTGCCTCACTGCTGAAGGGAACTCTCTGAAGACTCTCTGCGCTTCATCCATTTTATCACCTTGCAGACACTTTCAGCCAGATTTCCTTTTGTCTAGGCGATGTACTGAGATCCGCCTGCGATCAGCTTCTGCAGGGCCTCGCCCTGGGCCTCGAAGCCCGGCTTGCCCAGCAGCGCGAACATGTTCTTCTTGTAGCTCTCCACCCCGGGCTGATCGAATGGATTGACGCCGAGCAGGTAACCGCTCACGGCCACGGCATACTCGAAGAAGTAGATCAGCTGGCCGACGTGGTAGGCGTCCAGCTTTGGAATCCTGAGCGCCGTGCTCGGCACGTCTCCCTCGAGGTGAGCCGCCGACACGCCCTCGTATGCCCTCAGGTTGATCCAGCTGAGTGATTTGTCAGACAGGTAGTTGAGGTTGTCGCTGTTCTGCTCGTCAGCCGGCACCTTAACGTCGGCTCTCGGCTCCTCGACGACCAGGAAGGTCTCGAAGACTGAGCGCACTCCTTCCTGGATCCACTGACCCATCGAGTGAAGATCTGTCGAGAAGTCGAGGTAGTCAGGGTATATGCCCTTCCCGTTCTTCCCTTCGCTCTCGCCGAAGAGCTGCTTCCACCACTCGCCGAAAAAGTGCAGCGAAGGCTCGAAGCCTGCCAGGATCTCTATTGAGCGCCCTTTCTGCAATAGCAGGTTCCTGATCGCCGCGTACAGCACTGCAGGGTTCTTCATCATATCCGGCTCACTGCAGCACGCGGCCATATCCCGCGCGCCCTGCAGCAGTTCGTTAATATCGACACCCCCCACTGCAATCGGCAGGAGCCCTACAGGCGTCAGAACTGAAAAACGGCCTCCAACATCGTCGGGGATGGCGAAGGTCCTGTATCCCTCCCGCTCAGCCAGCCTCTTCAGAGAGCCCCTGGCTTTGTCGGTTGTCGCTATCACCCTTCTCTTCGCCTCTTCCTTGCCGAGCTTCCTGATGAAGTGATCCCTCAGAATCCTGAAAGCCAGCGCCGGCTCGGTCGTGGAGCCCGATTTCGATATGATGTTGATCGTGACACGCCGGTTGTTGATCAGCTCGAGAAGATCATGCATCGCCTGAGGCGAGAGGTCGCATCCGGTGTAATAAATACGCGGTATCTGTCTGCCCGATATGAGGGCCATCTCGTTATAATATGCAGGGAGCATCGCTGAGAGGACCGCCCTCGCTCCCAGATATGAGCCGCCGATTCCCACGACCAGGAAGGCGTCGCTGTTCCCGATCGCAACGAAGGCCGTCTCCATTATCTCGTGGAGTTCCTCCTTCGTGGTCCTCGAAGGGAGATCGAGCCATCCAAGATACTCACTGCCAGGGCAGTTCTTTGACTGCATCATCGCCCTCACCCTGGCCACATCGGCTGCAATCCTGTCCAGGTCTTCCTTCTTTATGTGCTTCATCACCTTCGAGTAGTCGAGGGAGATCCTTTTCCTCTCTGCACACATAACGCACCTCTTTCAGATGAATGTCCGAAAAGCTCGGATGCGCAGTAAAAACGGCTGTCACAGGGTTTGTCAGTTATCGCCGGGGAACAGCTCCCTGTGCAGGCGCATCCTCACAGTGTTCTCTATCTTCTCACGGATCGGGAAGTCCGGATTGTCAGCCAGGAAAGGCCCGAATTGATCAGGCACGGCCAGGCACTCCATGCCTGGAGCCTTTACGAACTCGCCTCTCTTGACCTTCAGTGAAAACTCTTCGGATACCTGCTTCGCCTCGTCGAAACAGAGCTCGGCCTCTTCGTTGCGCCCCATCGTGACAAGCGTGATCCCCTTGTTGACAAGCGCCTCGGACATCGTCGGATCGAGCCTGATCGAGCGCGTGAAAGCCTTGAGAGCTTCCTGGTAGTTTTCAAGGGATGCCAGCACAATTCCTTTCTGGCACCAGGCGCGAACATCCCTGGGGTTCAGCTCGAGAGACTGGTCAAAGCATTTGAGGGCCTCATCGTAGCGCTTCATCACCATCTGAATGGCGCCTCTGTTATACCAGGAGAGGTTAAGGCGGCTGTTCTGCAGCAGCGACTTGTCAAAGCTGGATATCGCCTCGTCGAGCCTGTTTTCGAGAGCCGAGAGGACGCCCCTGTTATACCATGCAATTGCATAATCCGGATTTATCTCGAGCGCCTTTTCAAAGGCCGCCGACGCATCCCTTCTCCCATTCTCCTTCATGTGAAAAACGCCTTTGTTGAGCCAGGCAAAGTGATATCTCGAGTCCATCCTGAGGGCCTTGTTGATCCACAGCAGCGCCTCCTTGTCCCTGCCGAGCAGCAGCAGAGTGCAGGAAAGGACAGTCATCGCCTCAGGTGCCCTGGGATTCGAAGTCAGCGCCCTGGCGCTGCACTCGAGAGACTTTTCGCATTCATCCAGCTTCTGATGGGAGATCGCCTTCAGGCTCCATCCTTCGCTGTCTTCAGGATATAGCTCGGTCATCCTGTCGAAGCAGGCTATGGCATCCCGGTATCTGCAGAGATGAAGGAGCATCAGACCTTTGTTCCTCAGAGCCTCGAGGGCTTCAGGGTTCTGTTCGGACGCCTTGTTGAAAGCCCAGAGTGCTTCTTCCATCTTTTCCTTGTTCTTCATGTGGATGCCTTTGAATATCCATCCCCGCAGCGACGAGGGGTTTATCTCGAGTACGCGGTTTATGGACCTCAGTGACTCCTCGTAGTCCGAGAGACGCATGAAAAGAACCGCCTTGCCGTAATCACCTCTCTCATCGGCCTGCATCTTTTCGGAAAACAGCTCGAACTGCCTTTGAGCCTCCTGAACCCTGTATTCCCGCTCCAGGGCATGCCCTCTGAGAAGCAGCAGTTCAGGTTCGCCCGGGAACTTCCTGGAGGCGTCGTTATAGACCTTCATCTCCTCCTGGATGTCTCCCAGCTTCTCATATGCCAGCCCTTTCAGGGCGGGAATGGCCGGGTCCGAATCCTGATCACCCGCTCCGTTCAGAGTCTCCAGCGCCTCCCTGTACCGGCCCAGCACAATCGAGATCACCGCAGCGACCTTTCTGGCAGAGCCCTCAGGTATCCTCCTCCTTATCTCTTCCCAGTACCTCTCACGCATCTCGAGTGCCTGGAGCCTCGAAAGCTCGTACAGCCCCATCTCCTCCATGCAGTAGAGCGAGCGCATGTATGCGGCGCAGTTGCCTCTGTCCCTTGCAAGCGTGCACTGATAAGACTGAAGCGCCTCAAGATGTCTGCCTGATCGAAGCATGACATCTCCTGTCTGGTAGTATCTGTCACCGGATTCTTCCAGCAGTGAGAGCGAATTGAGCATCGAGGCCTCAGCCTTCTCCCTGTCTCCGAGCCTCGCGAATATCATCGAAGCCAGCTCCCAGGCCTTCCTCATCTGGCCGTCGAGCTGCAGGCAGTTCTCTATGCAGGCGAGAGCCTCATTGTTCTCATCGCTTTCAAAATGCTCCCTGGCCCTGGCGTATCTTTCCTCCGGGTCCTGCTTCTCGTTGGGGCTTTTGCGCTTTATTCTGTCCCAGAAGGTCCGTTTCTGTTCGGACGGAGGAAATATCTGCGAAAACTCGGTGAAAAAGCTCCTGAGCCTTATCACTTCAGCTGTCTCTCTCATGGGCTCGAGCGCTCTCCGCTTGAAGCCTATGAGGCGGATGATGTCGTCGTGCAATTCCTTGTTGATCTTGTTGTCAGGCTCGATGGAAAGGGCCTCCCTGGCATAGTGGAGAGCCCTGTCGAATGCATAGAGCCTTGTCAGAGCCTGGGCAATCCCATACAATGCCTTTGCATTTTTCGGATCGATCGCCCTGATCGCCTCACTGCACGAGACAACTTCCTCGAAGAGGCCCATGGTATAAAGAAGATTCGCCCTGAGACCGAGCACCGTCAGGTTCGAAGGCTCGACTGCGAGGGCGCTCTCGACAGAGGCCCTGGCTTCCCTCAGCTGATTCATCCTGACATATACATGGGCCTTTCCCATCCAGGCCTGCGTATAGTCAGGCTCAGCATCTATGGCCTTCTGGTAGAAGGCGAGGGCATCCTGGAAGCTGTTGCAGATTACGGCGATATTCCCTTTGTTGTACCAGGACCTCGTGAGCCTCTGGTTAATTGAGAGCGCCTCGTCATAACACTGCGTCGCCTGATTGTAATTCCTCTTCTTGAAGAAGAGGTTCCCTTTGTTGTTCCAAGCGTCAGCGAGCCTCGGGTTCAGCTTCAGGGCCTCGTCGTAACACTTGAGGGCCTCTTCGACCCTGTCGGCTATGTCCAGGATCAGCCCTTTCTTGTTCCATACCTCCGCAAGCTTCGGGTCGAGCTGGAGGGAGCGTTCATAGCATCTGAGCGCTTCTCTGTAATCGCCTGACTGGAAGTAGAAGTTGCCTCCGTCATACCAGACCATGGCGTTATCGGGCTTAAGCGCAACAGCTCTCTCAAAGCTTTTTATCGCTTCATTCTTTCTGCCAAGCGTGGCAAGCACGCGTGCCCTTCCATGCCATCCCTGGCTCGAGTTGGCGTCCAGCCTGAGGGCCCTTTCATAGCTGTGAAGGGCTTCCCTGTGCTGCCCGAGAGCCTCCATCGAAGCTCCCTCGGCGAGAAGCTCCTCGATTGAGATCTGCTCCTCCTCGTCTTCGAGCGGGTAGGTCACGCCGGCCACTTTTTCGTATATGGCCAGAAGCTCTGTCCTGAGCTCCCTGAAATCGGTATATCGGCTCGAAGGCTCCTTTTCGAGGCACTTCATCACCAGCAGCGAGAAATCTTCAGGGACCTTCCTGTTCAGCCTGTGCGGAGGCCTCGGGACCTCCCTGAGATGCTTCGTCATCCATTCGTCTATCGACTCGCCCTCGATTGGCTTCCTGGCAGTCAGGATCTCATACAGCATTACACCGAACGAGTAAATATCCGACTGGATCTCAGCGGCCGATTCCCTGAAGCGCTCAGGCGCCATATACGGGATTGTGCCTTTGAACGCTCCTGTCTGCGTTATCTTCAGATCGCCCGATATCTTTCCGGCCTTCCCTTTCAGCTCCTTATCGGTGCGCTCGTGGAAGATCTGCACGAGGCCGAAGTCTGTAATCTTCAGTATGCCGTCTTCGGTGATCATGCAGTTCGAAGGCTTCACATCCCGGTGGATGATGCCGAGCTTCTCGTTTGCGTACATCATTCCGGAGCAGAACTGGATTGCAAAGTCGAGCGCGACTATTATGTCGAGCGGCTCCTTCTTCAGCAGGCTGTTGAGGTCCATGCCCTGGATGAACTCCAGGAAGATATACGGCTTGCCGTCAATATTGCGGACGAACTTCGCTTCCACTATGTGGCGGTGCTTGCCGAGCTTGACCCAGACTTCCGCCTCCCTTACGAACATCTTTATTATCTTTCTGTTCCACAGAAACTGGTCCTGAAATGTCTTGATGGCAAAAAGCCTGAGATCTGATGTGTCTACGGCGATATATACGATACCCATGCCTCCCTGAAGGCATTTCTGCACTTTGAACCTGTTGTCGATGACCTCGCCGGGCTCCCACCTGCGCGAGCCTGTTATCAGGAAGTCCTCCGCCTTTTCAGCCTTTTCCTCATCAGGGGCCTGAGAGGCCTGAAGTGCCCTCTCCCTCACCGATTCGCCGAACTCGACAACCTTCTGCTGCAGATTCCTGAATGTCGGCAGAAAGGCGCTGCCGCCCTTCAGGTAGTCCCTGATGGTCGTATCGATGCAGCCGTCCTTCAGATAGAACTGGAACTTGTTCACGAGGAGCGTGAAGTCGTTGTCAGACTTCCCTGTGAAGTCGTGCTTCAGGAGAACCCTGTAGTTGGCGGTGCCGCCGTCTATGTAGTACAGTACCGGCTGATCCTTGACGTAGAACAGCAGGTACGGCGACAGCGCCCCTTTCTTCTCGAAGGTGATGGCAAAAAGGATCTCAAAGTCCTTCCAGGCGATCGTGGCCTTGCCGTAGTCATGCTGGGCAGAGAATTCATCATCCCTGAAGGACCCTGAAGTGATCCTGATTATCTTCTTGGCGTCGTAATTATCGTTTGCAGACATATTTCAGCGATGTACCTTGATGACTAAAATATTCATAGCCTGAACAGCCTTTTCCTCTTTCTGCCGATGATATGCCATTCAGGCGAAATGTTAACATATAGTTAACAAGCTCATCCTGCAGGATATCGCATCCATGCATCCCCTGGAAGCCTGCCATATCAATGATAGATGCGGATGGCGAGACACCCGTTCCCAGCTCCTGCCATGCTTTACTTCTGAATGTCACTCATGATACCATAGTGTTGTATAAGGGGAAGGTTTATATGCTTTTTTTAAAGCATTGAATCAGCAGGAAAGAGGCTATGAATACAATAAACGGAAGCACACCGGAGCTGCCCAGGACGAATGTGACAGGGTCTCAGGCCTATCAGCCCAGAGAGTCATCTGATCTCATCGGCGAGACAGATGTCTTCAAAGCCGCTGACGCGATCAGGACCAGGGGCGGCGCTGAAGTCGAGAGAGGGAAAGACCTCTTCAGGAGCGGCTCGGCTGACATAGGCGACGGAGTCGATCTGCTCGTGGAAGCCGGCGAGCTCTTTAAAAAGGCTGAAGCCGACATAAAGTCCGGAGCGGCGCTCATTGAAAAGGCGAAGCGGAAGGAAGCGAGCGCGACCCAGCACATAGCCGACGGTATCGCAAAGAAGGAAAAGGGAGCCGCCACGGAGGCATCCGGAGCCGACAGGATAAAGCAGGGGCTCAGCCTCGATGAGGAAGCCGCAAAGCTCAAGCGGGCAGGAGCGCGGAACATCGAGACAGGCATGAGGCGCGAAGCCAAGGCTGACGCTGTTCAGCAGCAGGGCATGACCTTCATCACCCAGGGGATATTCGAAGAAGAGGCCGGAGAGGCCAGAAAGCAGAGCGGCGCCTCGGTCATCTCAGATTCGATAGCGAAGGAAAAGAATATAGATGCCTCTCAGAGAGCATCGGTATCGACTATAGAGGATGGAATGTCCGAAGAGGACAGAGGGTATGCGCTGAAATCGGAAGGGCAGAAGATCTTCAATGAAGGGATGGACAGCATCTCTCAGGGGCAGATCCTCCTCTCCGCTGCGCAGAAGGACATCGAAAAGGCAAAGGATCTGGAAACAGATGCCCGCCTGAAGCTGTCGGAGGCGCGCTCCCTCAAGGAAGGCGCATGCGCGAAGGAATTAAGGGCCGAATCGGAGGTCAGCGAAGCGCAGAAGCTCAGAAAAGAAGCAGAAGAGCTTTCCAATAAAGCGGAAGAGGCTCAGAGGACAGCCAAATATGACCGTTATATGAAGGAAAAGCTCTATCAGGAAGGCCAGAACTGGTATCAGAAAGGCTACTGGAGCTACCAGAACAGCTTCTACTTTGCCTGCTGCCCGTTCTTCTACTACGGCGGGTATGGCGTGAACTGCCAGGCCAACCAGGAGATGCAGTACGGCATCAGCCTGATGCAGCAGTCCCAGTTCTACGGCAATCACGCGTCGCAGATGGAGTCGCAGGCGCAGGAGCTCTTCAGAAAAGCCGAGCAGATGAAACTGCAGGCACTCGAGAAGGAAGTAGACGCGAACAGGCTCAAAAAAGAAGCGATGAAGGACAGGGAAAAGGCGAGAACGCTGATCTCAGAGTCGCAGGAAGAGCTGGATCTGTCTTTCAGTTATAAGCATAAAGCGAAAACAGAAGAGAAAGAGGGTCAGGCACTGTCTGACAAAGGCGCGACCTTGAAGCAGGAAGGCCTCGGCAAGATGCACGAGGGTCTCGATGCCGCCCAGGCAGGCAGGACAAAGGAAGAAGAGGGACTTGCCGGTTTCAGCGCTGGACTGGAAGACGAAAAGACAGTCAGGACCGCCGAGAGAGGCGGACTCGATGAGATAAAGGAAGGCTTCGATATCGAGGCCCAGGGAAGAAAGACGGAGCAGCGCGGAGTGAAAAAGTTCAGGCGCGGCCTGACCATGGAAGAAGAGGCCAGGGAAAAGGAGTTAGAAGGACTCCAGAAGATTACTGTCGGCTTCAGAACGTCGAAGGAGGCGCGGGAGCTGGAAGGCAGGGGATTGGCCGAGATCAACAGAGGGATTGCCATGGAGCAGAGAGGCCGGACAGAGGAAAAGAAAGGCCTGGCGATGCTTCAGAAGGCGCGCGGCATGAAAAAGGATGGCGATGCTCTCTCCGCCACAGGAGCACAGGAGAAGGCCGGCAGCGAAGATATGGAGCAGAAAGCTCTGGCGCAGATTGAAAAAGGCGTGGAAGAGCAGAAGGCCGGCAAAATTCTGCAGGAAAAAGGCCTCGAATATATACGGATGGCTGAAGCCATAGAAAATCCGGGAGAAGGGTCATAGGCTGCCCGGCTCTCCATCGTTCGGCGCATTTTTATTTCCACGAGCAAATATCCATACCGCTCCGCTGAATCATTGAAACCTGCGGGATCTTCAATTTGTTTCACATCATACAAAGCTGCCAGATTTCCCGAATTACCCGGGGCGATTCTGCAGCATCAGAATGCAGGAGCCTTGAAGGGCCGGGACATATATGAGCACACTTCTGCCGATAGAGGAAAAGAGACTTCGCAAGATACTCGAAAAGAGCCCTCACGATCTCGAAGCCCATTTCAGGCTGGGGGCGCTGCTGGAAGAGGAAGAGCGGTGGGCTGAGGCGATCCCGGAGTTCGAGAGCGTGCTGGCGGGAAACCCGGGCGACAACAGGGCATACCGCCATCTCAAGGAGGCCGGATATCGTCAGCATCGGCGCGATCAGGGCGCCGGGCAGCGCTTCATATCTTTCAAAACGTCGCTCAATGGCCGTTTCTGCATTGACGAGCACTCCTGGATCACACTCGAAAGCGGCGACAGCCTGACAATGCTCCCTGTCGCCTTCAGCTACAGAGACATATCGGAAAGGCTCTCCGGCGCAAGCCTCCTGGAGGCAATCGAAAGATGCGTAAACGACGGTAACAGGCCGCTCACCTCTCTCTCGTTCATAAGGGAGGAGGAGCTGTATGAGTCGGCTTCAACGCTCAATCTTCAGCTCGGACATTCGCTTTTTCAGCAGAGAGAAGGGCTCGAAGCCAGCTGTCGAAAGCTCCTCGCTTCCATTGAATCAGAAAGCCTGGTGACAATGCCCCTTCTCGAGATCACCAGATGCGATGATATTCCGGCAGAGCGATTCAGACTCTGCTGGGGGCTCAGGCTGATATGCCAGGGAGGAATGAAGAAAGACTGTCTTTTTACTCCCTCAGACCTCGTTTCGATGAAAACAGACAAGTCTGTCTTTTTCGACGAAATGCTGCAGAAGCACGGAAGATGGCTCGGCAGTGACGGGATGAAGCCTGATGCTCCTGATTCGCTCGATTCGGCAGGCTATCTCTCCGAGGCGATGAGACCTGCCCTCAGCAGGAATCTCTACCTCTTCTGGAAGATGGAAAAGACTGTACGCCTTCTCGACAGCCTGAGAAGATCTCACCAGTCGATTCCCTGGGCGATACTCGAAGCGGCGATGTCACTGATGTCGATGCACAATCTCATCCGCTACTATATCTTCTCAGGCGGAAGCATCTCCACTGTGATAGAGCTCTTCGAAGATCTGGCGGACAATCCGGGCAGAGTGTCTCATCACTATGCGCGCTGCGCGCTGGTGGACGAAAGGCTCTACAGGAAATCTGACATATATGAGCTGATATACGGAGGAAGCGTGATGGCCTTTGCAGCTCCTCCAGGGCTCGAGGACAGGATACTTCTATGCCTGTCGACTCCAGGTGACACAAAAAGCACTATGGGGCCGTCCCTGCTGGGAGAGCTGCTGTCTTATGTCGAAGCTGCATCTGCCAGGATCGAAGAAAAGGGGAAAGTCCCGCTTCTGATATGCCACAGGTACATAAGGCCCCTCATCAGGGAGTTCGGAGCATATCGGGATGAGCCGCTGATGCTCACGCTGGACGAGGTGCCCTCCATGGTATCGATGCCGGTCTTCGATGAGGCTCCTCTGCAGGAATCTTCTCACAATGGCGCCGGAGCAGAGCAGAGAGCGCTCTGCGAAGACAGGGTGCTCGAGCTTCTGAAGAACGGCGCCGAGGGCAGTTCATTCGCATATATGACAGACCGGGGCAGGGCAATGCTCCTCTCACTCGATGGAGCACATTCAACAGAAAGCGGCTCTATCGTCTCGCCGGTGCTGAACGCCCAGGAGAGAGGCTTCTCGCTGTCCGGAGCCTGTCGATGCCTCAGCAGCAGGGACTGCCAGGCTCCGCTCGAGGCGCGGATCGGAAGAAGGAGCGTCTTGCTTTCGCTCGGTAGAGGTCTCTTTGACAGAAATGAAGAGGGGCGGGCATTGCAGGGAGATTTCAGCGAGCTCCTGAAGAGCTTCCAGATAGATTACGGCATCCCGGTCCCTGAAGTGAAGATCGAGCTCAGGGAGAGCCTGGAGCCTTTTTCATATCAGATCTCATACGCCGGCTCTCTCGTGATCTCCCGCTCGTCTCTCCCCCCGGAGCCCGGGCCGGAGCGCTCTGACGCCGGTGAAAGCGATGGCAGGGAGATGGCAGGGACTCTCAGAAATTTCATCCTCTCCCACATAAAAGAGCTGATCTCATACGAGACAGTTACACAATACTGCGGGGCCGGGAGCCCCTCAGATGGCGGACCCATCGCCCAGACCTCTCCGGAGCTCAATGTGGCGCTCAAATCCATTCTGGGAAGCCTGCTGGAGGAATCGATACCGTGCAATGACAGGGCTCTGATAACGTCGCACACCTCCAGGCTCCTCAAAAGCGGCTGTGAGCCTCTCTATATCGCCGAGACACTTAGAAAAGAGCTGAGAAAGACTATCTGTCTGCTCCACAGTTCTGATCGCGGGGTCATCCACGCAGTATTCCTCAGTGCCGATTTCGAGGTAATCCTGGCCTCGGAGTTCGCAGCCTCGCAGCTCGTGGAGACAGTGCCCGGGAAATCAAGAGAGCGCGATTACATAGCCCAGCTCATAGTGAAGGAGTATTTTCACACGCAGGGCAGCATAGCAATGAGGCCGCTCGTTTGCTCTTCATCGATCAGAAAGATGCTCTGGCGGCTCATCCACCCGATAGTTCCGGAGCTCTCGGTGCTCTCCCGCGATGAGATAGCGGGATGGCCTGTCCACTCAGAAGGCGAGGTCGGCGCTCCGCAGGGCTTTCGATCTTTCATAGTCGATGAGACCCTGAAATCCGGAATTCTCGATGATTACGACAGCATAGAGAGGAAAGCTGCTGTCAAGCTGACGGGACAAATCTCTCTTTGTCCGGCTGATGAAAAGGAGGCCGGGAAGAAAGCCTCTTCTCCGGAAGCCCTCACATTCAACGTGAGTGTCGGGATGCGTATTGCCGGAATCATCGATATCGGAGACGGAAGCGGACAGTTTTTTACCAGGCTGCTCTTCGTCAGGGAATGGATGAAAAGGAGCCTCAGGCGTGATATTCCAAGAATCGTAATCTCCACCGACAGTGAAATGCCGGCTGATGAATTGAGAGTTCAATGCAGAGAGCTCATCGATATAAGAATGAAGCTCCCGGAGGGCACTGCGTTCGAATATTTCACACCTGCCTCTCCGGATGAGATTCAGGCCGGCAATACGGAATCGCCGTCTCATCCGATGCCTTTCAGCGGATTGCCATCCAGGCGGCTCGAAGGCGACAGGACCAGAATCGGGGCCGGAGATGCGGTGCTCCTGAAGCTCTGCACAGTCCTTCTCAACAATTCACGGCACTATCAGGCAGAAGCTCCGTTGAAAAAAACAATGGAAGAAATGGCCGGACGATGCGGCATCGACGACTGGGAGAGTCTGATGAAAGATCTCGCCTTGCTGAATCTGCACCCTCTGCTGATCGTGGATTTCCTCAGCAGGAAAGGACATTCAGCAAGGCTGCTGAGCAGGAGGGCCCTCGTCAGGGAAGCCCGCAGAGAGGTCGCGGCGCCTTTTGACTGCTCGAGGCTGGCTGATTTCAAGCGGAGAATCCGTGCCGTATGTGCAGGCGAGAGCGTTGAGGACTTCCTGGGATGCTATTTTCTCGAGTTCAACAGGGAGATGCTGCTGTCTGCGCCGCCGCCTTCAGTGAAAGCTGTCCGGGCGCACCTCGTCGATGCCGTGAAGACAATGATGGAAAAGGGCTTTCCGCCTGTCATCGTGACAGAGCGTCTTGAGCCGGAGAATCTTACAGAGCTGCTCTGCGCCGCTGTTCCACACATTGCGGTAATGAAAAGGGATGAGATGCCTGCAGATATAACAGTCGAGGCAATCGAAAGGGTCGAGATGTCTGACGGAGATTTCTACAGACGGACAGACAGCGCGCCATACTCCAGCCTCTCCGGGCTGCTCTCGTTCAGGGACTTCTACACGCTCTGCGGCCTCTTCTGCGACTATGAGGGCGACAGCCTGCAGGGCGCAGCCTGCTATGACAGGCTTCTTTCTTTCGCGACGGACCATCCGGATGGATTGTCGAGAGCAGCGCTTTGCCATCAGAGAAACGGAGACCGCAGGAAGGCCGGGGTCCTGAGACGGCGAGGCAGAAAGCTCTGGAAACCAATCTCCCTCTCAATGCCGGCATACTACTGCATAGATATCAGGCAGGCCGAAAGAGAGAGCAAGATGCTTCGGAAGCTGGACAGAAATCCTCAGAACCTCTTTCGTCTCGCCTTATGCGAATACCAGGAGGGCGAGCCGCAGAGAGCCGAATCGTCGCTCAGAGAAGCCATCGATGACCTGCCCTTCGATGACGAGGCTTTTGTGCTGATGGGCCACATCCTTTCAGAGCGCGAGAGATGCGATGAAGCCCTTGCATGGTACAGGAAGGCCCTGGCTCTGAACCCATACAGCGATGAAGCTGTCACAGCGATCGCCTCCATCCTCTCTGAGCGAACTGAAGGGCCGGTGCCCTGGAAGATCCATATGAAGAGCTATGAAAACGCTCCATACGACGACGACAGGCTCCACAGCCTGGGGATGGCCTGCGCCGACCAGGACGATTATCTTTCAATGAGCAGATGCGCCGAAGAGATTGTGAGGCGGGACAGGGACAGCGGCCAGGCTCATTTCATGCACTCCAGGGCCCTTCATTCGATGGGCCTCAGAGATGAAGAGCTGGAAAGCCTCAGGGAAGCCCTTCTCTGCAAGCCTCACAGCGTTCTGTACAACAGGACCGCCGGGAACTCGCTCTGGTCCTCAGGGCGGTATGAAGAGGCGGTCGATCGGTATATCGCAGCTCTTGGCGGGCCAGATGGACGAAAGGATGAAGATGCTGAGCCATACGAATACCTGCACAGGGCAAAGATCTTCATCAAGTTCGGGGAATACGGAAAGGCGGCGCGGATCCTGGCAGAAGGCCTGAACAGGCACGACAGGCACCCGGCGCTTCTGCACCTCACCGGAGAGGTAGCGCTCAGTGGAGGTGACTTCGATAAAGCAAAAACATCCTTTGAGGCGGCTTTCGCGATCAACCCGCAGAACGCCAGGTATTCACTGAGCCTTGCTGAAGCCCTCCTGCTGGAAGGAGACAGGGAGAGGGCTGCCGGGATCTGCGAGGCAGTACGGAAAAGCTTTCCGTCCTGGCCTGTCCCATATCTGAGGCTCGCAGGCTTCGCGGCCGAGAGGCAGCGGTACGGAGAGGCGGCGGGATTGCTGAGGAAGGGCATATCGGAAGCGCCGCACCATCTCGATCTCTACACGCTGCTGTTTTCAGTGCTGCGCAAGCCCTCAAGACTCATAGAATGGCAGAAGCGTATCAGCGAGAGAAGCTTCCTCGCTCCTGATTCAGCGGTCTACCACTTCTGCATGTCCTTGATCGCGACACTCCAGGGAGACCGGAGAAGAGGCAGGGATGAGATGGAGAGGGCATATCTGATGGCCCCTGAATCGCCCAGGATAGTCGAGTTCCTGGCAAGGTACATGCTGATGGACGGGGAGATTGAAAAATCTCTCGTAATACTGAGGGTTGCACAGAAGAGGATTCTCCGCTCGAGCCCGCTCTTCTTCCTGGAGGGCGCTGCCTGGATGTATCTCGGCAACACGGCCCGCGCGAAGGAGAGCTTCATGAGGTCATCAGCCTGCGCCCCCCTCTTCCCCTATGCCAGGACTTCAAAAGGGTATGCGGCTCTTCTCGAAAACAGGCACGCCGACGCTGAGGCAGAGGCCAGGAAGGCTCTCACATTCAGCTCGGTTTTCGCTCCTGCCCTGAGATTGCTTGCCGAGGCCGGAAAGGCGGTTGAAGATGGCGGAGAACTCCGTTCCAGCAGTGATGCGCCGCCGTTTCCCGAGGGATGGGGGCTCGAAAGAGGAAGAGGATGATTCTTATGGAATTCAGATTGCAGGGGGTATGAAGATATGCAATACGCGATGAGACTCTCGATAATGGCGCTTCTTCTCTTATTCGCCGCCTTCTCCGTCTTCGGATGCGAGGGCGGGAAAGGCTTCATGGACGATGACAGCAACTGCGTCCGCGAATCGAACGCGGAGATGAACAAGGGCCAGACCGCTGTCCAGGAAAGTGCCCAGCCATGCAGCGATCCCTCACCGCTTCAAGCCCCTGCATTCCTGTCTGCCGAGCCTTCTGACGGGCCGTCGATATCGCTCAACTGGCAGAGCGGCGATACCAGATCGGAAGGCTTCTCAGTCGAGAGGGCTGACATGCATTCAGACAGTATCTGGACAACTCTGGCATTGACGGCAGGGAATATTACGGGCTTCATCGACAGGGACATTGTGCCCGGCAGAGTCTATAGATACAGGATCAAAGCCTTCTGCAGCGGAAGAGAGTCGATGCCTTCTGTGGAGTGGAGCGCTAAGGCTGCCGAATCTGACAGGCAGACATCGGTCTGCTCATCAGGCATCTGATGCACCGCCCCTCAATCGGCTGCTCCCTCTGTTACCTGCTTGATGATCTCCAGCAGAACAACAGGCTTGTAAGGCTTTTCCAGGAATACCCGCTCCTGATCCCTGATGAGTGACTCCCTCGATTTGTCATCAGCGTAGCCGCTCGTCAGAATCACCTTCAAATCAGGCTTTCTCTGCACCAGCATATCAACCAGCTGGAGCCCGTTCATATCCTCGAGCACCACGTCAGAGAAAACAAGGTCGAAGTCGCCCTGCGCCCTGTCAAAAAGAATGAAGCCGTCTCTGCCTGTCGAGGCCGAGACGACAGTGTATCCGTGCTCCGAGAGAAGCCTTGTCGTGGCCCCGCGGACAAGCTCATCATCTTCCACGTAGAGAATCCGGCACTTTTTGCCGGTCTTTACGGCTGATCTGTCATCGCCTGAATCGACAGATTCGTCGTGAGATTTCAGTGCGGCGGGCAGATATACGAGGAACGTCGTTCCCCTGCCCTTCGCGCTCTTCACGTCTATCCAGCCTCCGTGCTGGGCCACGATCCCGTATACAGTCGAGAGGCCGAGGCCTGTCCCCTTGCTGCTCTCCTTCGTGGTGAAGAAAGGCTCGAATATGTGCCTCATTACCTCTTCACCCATCCCGATTCCGGTATCTTCGATTGACAGGCAGACAAAGCTGCCGGGGCGGCCATCTGTGTAATTGCGCGCGGCCTTCTCATCGAGCACGGCCCTCTCCGTCCTTATTACAATCGTGCCTCCCTCAGGCATGGCCTCTCTCGCATTGACCGCGAGGTTCAGAAGGACCTGCTCTATCTGGCAGTGGTCGGCGTAAATCATATCAATCCGCGGATCCAGGAAGGAAAGGAGCTTTATGTCCTCACCTATCAGCCTCAGCAGCATCTTTTCGAAGCCGGCTATCAGAAAGTTCAGGTTCAGAACCTTCATTGTAAGCTTCTGCTTCCTGCTGAAGGCCAGCAGATGGCTGGTCAGACCGGAGGCGCGATCACTGGCGTTCAGTATCTCCTTCAGGTCCTCGAAAACGGGAGAGCTCCTGTCGATGTTCATCAGCATCAGGTTGCCATATCCTATTATCGCCGTCAGAAGGTTGTTGAAATCGTGCGCCACCCCGCCGGCAAGCCTTCCGATTGCCTCCATCTTCTGAGACTGTATGAACTGCTCTTCGAGCATCTTCTGGCCGGACAGATCGTGAAATATCCCCTGCAGCACGCGCAGCTCCCCTATGGAAGTAGAAGACAGAGATATCAGGACGGGGATCATCTTCCCTGAAGAGGTGAGAATCCCGCCTTCGAAGTCGGCCATCGCGCCGCCCAGATCGCTCACTCTGGCGAGCTTCATATAATGGCTCAGATTATCCGATGAGATGAGGATCATGGGTTCTGAGGCCTCTATCTCCTCAGCGGTCCTCTCGAGGAGCTTTGCGGCTGCGCTGTTGCTCTTCACTATCCTGTCCTCTACAGGATCTATCCACAGGATCGCATCTCTCGCATTTTCAAAGGCCAGTCTGAATGCCTCCTCGCTGACTTTCAGAGCCTTCTCGGCATTGCGCCGCGCTTCATCCAGATCGATCTTTTCCAGCGCATACGAGATGTCCATGGCCATCTCTTCCAGCAGGGCCACCTCCTCGCTGTCGAAGAATCCTGGTTCACTGCTGTAAAGGCTGAGAATTCCGTATATCTCCTTCTCGCCGTTTAGAGGCACTGCGGCGGACGAGCGGTAATCCCTTTTGGCAGCCTCTTTCCGCCATGGCGCCATTACCTCATCGTTCTCCATATCGTTGCAGATCACTATCTTCCTCTCTCTGAAAGCCCTTCCTGTCGGGCCTCTCCCTTCAGGCTCATCGAGAGTGGTGGTCCTTATGCTCGATGTGTATCCTTTTTCAACTCCGGATGCAGCCACGGCCTTTATCTCCCTGCTCTCCTCCTCGATGATTCCGATCCAGGCCATCACAAACTGGCCGTACTCCACTGCGATGCGGCAGACTTCGGCGTAGAGCTGCTCTTTGCTGTCAATCCTCACAATGGATTGATTTATCTGGTTCAATACTGCATATAGACGATTGACACGTATGAGATGCTCCTGCTCTCTCTTGCTCGCAGTTATATCAGATATGATGTGAACAAATCCCGATATCGATGTTTTATCATCAATGACAGGATCTGCGATGAGCTGAAACCACCTGTCTCCGGAGCGCCATTCGCTCCTCTCTCTCCTTCCTGTATCCTTTGATCTCCGCACAGGACACTGATCAACTGATCTGCCTGAGCCGTGGACGATGTCACAGCAGGTTTTACCGATTGCCTCCGTGCAGGGCACGCCGAAAGTCTCCTGAAAAGACCTGTTGCACCGAAGAATCACGCTCTTTTCATCGACGAGACAGACAGCCTCTGTAATAGCGTCGAATGTCGAGATCCAGTGCTCCACCTCGCTTCTGGCCCTGTCCTCGGCTATTTTCATCCTGAGAAGCGCCATCACCTGGGCCAGCAGCTCCCTGGGCTCTATAGGCTGCAAAATGTAGCCGTCAGCGCCTCCTTCGAGCCCTGCCGCCCGGTCCACGCCCTTTATGAATGTTGCCGATATGTGGAGAACAGGGATGGCGGATGTATCCGGATCTTCTCTTATCAGACGGCAGACCTGCAGGCCGTCTATGTCTGGGAGGTTTATATCGAGGATTACCAGGGAAGGCCTGTCTTTGACCTTGTCCAGTGCCTCCCGGCCTGTCGAGGCTTCCCATACGGTGAAGCCTGCGCCGGTCAGTATCCTGGAAAGCAGAAAGCGCCCTGTATCGTTGTCATCGACAACGAGAATCGTTCTGTTCTCTTCGCCACTCATTGCAGAACCTTTTCTTCAGTGTATTGTCCCGCATGCTGAATCTCTGCCGGCAATCCGATCAGCAGAGGGCTCGATCGCAGTCATCTGTTATGTTCGGGATAGTATTTTTCCAGGCATTCAGGGCAGAGCCCGTGGCTGAACCGCATGTCGGAATGCTCGAGGAAATAGAGCTCGAGGCTCTGCCAGTATCCCCTGTCGTCGCGTATCTTCTTGCAGTAGCAGCATATGGGCAGCAGGCTGCTGAGAGTCTTGACCTCTGACATGGCGTCCCTGAGCTCTTCTACAGTCTTTTCGAGCTGCATCGAGAGGCGTTTGCGCTCAATTGCGTATCTGAGGCTCCTGCAGAGCAGCGGACCGTTCACCTGACCTTTTACCAGGTAGTCCTGCGCGCCGCTTTTGAGAAGCTGGATACCCCTCTCTTCATCCTGCAGTGCTGTCAGTACGACAACCGGCATATCCGGAAAGCTGGAGTGAAACAGTTCGAATGTTTCGTCCCGGCTGCAGTCAGGGAGACTGAGGTCGAGCAGAACGACATCCACCTGCTCCTCCCTGACAGCTGAGAGCCCCTGCTCGAGGGTCAACACCGAGGAGATCCTGAACCGGTCGACACAGGAAGATGCGAGCAGGGCCGCTATGAAGGTCTTCTGGACAGGATCGTCATCTATAAGCAGAACGTGCACCTCAGGCTTGTTCATTGTAAGTCATCTCCATCATCTGATATGCCAACCGCTCTCCGGACAGAGAGAGGGTTCTTCAGCCTTCTGCCTCTTTCCTTCAATGAGAGCCGCTTCTGGCCGTCAACATCCCTTGGGGCTGATGCTCGAAAGTAAGCGTGTACAAGGTGCCATTCTGTACTGAAACATTCATTGAAGCGCCGATCTGAAGCACGAGATCGTTTACGAGCTGCAGTCCGAGAGATGCAGGGTTATCTATGTCGTGATCGTCAGGCAGCCCGATGCCTGTGTCGCGCACCTTCAGCGTGACAGTGCCGTTGTCGCCGGACTCTATCGAGATGTTGACCTTTCCACCGCGCCCTTCAGGGAAGGCGTGCTTCAGGCAGTTGGAGACGAGCTCGTTGACAATCAGCCCGCATGGCACTGCCATGCTGATGTCCAGATGCACTCTCGACGCGTCCAGCTCATATGTTACATCTTCTCTGCTGTAAGATCTGAACAGATAGTTGACAAGTCTTCTCAGGTATTCGCCGTAATCGACCCTGTCCAGCTCTTCCGATTCATAGAGACTTTCATGGACAAGAGCCATAATCCTGACCCTGTTCCTGCTCTCGTTTATCAGCTCTGTGATAGTTGGATCGTCGAGCGTCCTGGCCTGCAGATTCAGCAGGCTCGACACGACCTGGAGGTTGTTCTTGACCCTGTGATGGATCTCCCTGAGAAGCACTTCCTTCTCTCTCAGCGACGTCTTGAGCTTCTCCTCGGTGAGCGTGCGCTCCACTATCTCTCTTTCCAGCCTCTCGTTGATCGCCGAGATCTCTCTCATACGCATGGAAACCATGTCCTCGAGGTGATTCCTGTACGAGTTGAGCTCCTCTTCCTGCTTCTTTCTCTCATAGACCTGCATTATTATCTCAGTGGCGACTCTCACGAGCATCACATCGTCTTCAGTCCAGTCTGTCAGCCTCTCCCTGCTTTCGAAGCCGATGAAGCCCACGACCTCGGAACTGGCTTTTACCGGAATTATCAGAAACGAATGCAATTCCCTGTTGATCAGCAGCTTTTCGTCACTTCTCTCTTCCTCCGATACGTTCGAAACCGTTTTGACGTGGATTGTCTCCCCTCTTTTCAACTTATTGAGCCACTGGGGAATCAGGAAAAACTCCCTCTTCCCCGGTTCTGCCGGCGCCCCGTTCTCGGCCCGGCCGCTCTCCCAGTCGTATATGCACCGGTAGCCCCTGCCGTCTTGATTGAAGATGCACAGGTAGGCATACTCGGCCTTTCTCAGCCTGGCGAGGAGGCCCATCGATTTCCCGATTCCCTCGTCGATGCTTATGGTTCCCACAAACTGCTGGGATATGGTGGATATCACCTTCTCGAACTCGAGCCTCCTTGCGACCTGCTGGTGTATCAGGTTCCGCTCCCTCTCGGTCTCCGCATGCGCCAGAGCCAGCTCGACGACAGCCTTCAGCTCATTTCGGTTGAAAGGCTTTACAAGGTATCCCATCGGCTCAGCGCGCTTCGCCCTCTCGATATAGACCTCGTCTGTATATCCTGTCAGGAAGACCACAGGTATCTGGAGCTCCTTCTTTATCCTCTCGGCTATCTCGATGCCGTCTTCGTTGTTCTTCTCAAGCACTATATCCATCAGGATCAGATCCGGCTGGGATTCCCTCACCTTCATAAGGGCGTCTCCACCGGACTCGACCATGGCAGCCACTTCATAGCCCATTGAGTCCAGACAGTCCCTAACCACCTCTGCGACAGATATTTCATCTTCAACTATTACGATCTTTGCTGCCAATTCTTTCATCCCCTTATCAAGATATTGTTACGAAATCTGCAGAGAAAGCTACTTCATATATCTTCCGGAAAACTCTTTTTTCAGCTCAGCCACCAGTTCAGGGCTCTTGAGGAGGTCAAGACCTGTGAGGGCCATGGCCTTCACAGAGTTCAACATGCCCTGATGAGCCGCAGGCGTGATCGAGAGCTTTGCAAACTCCCTCGTGTGAAGGCTGCTCCCCTTAGGCGCTGTAGCAGCGTACATATACAGGGAAGGCACCTTGTGGCTCACATTTCCGAAATCTGTCGAGCCGGGCTCGAGATCCTCCTCTGCAATATCGTGAATGCCTGTCTCATTGAGATTTGTCCTGAGCAGACCGGCCATGACAGAGTTATTGATGAGGTTGTCCATAGATCGCTCAAAAGGCTTTATTGTGACCCGGCATCCTGTGGCGCGCGCCGCCCCCCTGGCGCAGTTCCGGACCTTTTCGGTCACTGTGTCGAGATATGTCCTGTCAGAGGCCCGCACATAGATCTGAGCCTCTGTGATATCAGGTATGATATTGGGGTATGTGCCTCCCTTCGTAATTATGCCGTGGATTCTCACCTCAGGCTTCACCTGCTGCCTGAGGGCATTGATGGCGTTGAAGAGCAGTATCACGGCGTCGAGGGCGTTTATCCCTTCGTGCGGTGTGGCAGACGCGTGCGCCGCCTTTCCGCTGAATCTGATCTGAAGCGCGTCCAGGGCCAGGCTCATTGTGTTGACAAGATATATGCACTCGGGATGCATCATCATCACCGCGTCGACATTGTCGAACAGGCCGGCCGACAGCATCGGTATCTTGCCGCCGTCATACTCCTCTGCCGGCGTTCCGTAAAGCCACACAGAGCCTTCCAGTTTCTCAAGCGATGACGCAAGAGCCACGGAAGCTCCAAACGCCGAAGCCGCTATCAGATTGTGGCCGCACCCATGCCCGATTGACGGAAGGGCATCATACTCGGCGATGAATGCTATGGCGGGCTTCCCGCTGCCTGCGCTGCGGAAGGCTCTCAATGCAGTCGGGATATCGGCCAGAGGGCGCTCCACGGTGAAGCCGTGGCGTTTCAGCATGGATTCCATGAGCGCTGCGGCATTGACCTCCCTGTATCCGAGCTCAGGCTTCGAATGTATGCTGCTGCTCACCTCGATCATCTCAGCAGCAAGCTCATCTATCCTTTTCAGAAGAGCATCTCTGTCTGTCATCGGAGCCTCATCTCCATTCCAGCTTATATTTTCCGAGCACTGTCATATTTCCTGTTTTGCCGGCAGCAGCTTACTCCGCCTACAGGCTTCCTCTCACGGCCAGTGCGACAGCGTCGGCCATACGAGCAGGAGCATGCAGACTATGATCAGCCATATCTGAAGCTTCCACGCCCATTTGAACCAAGCCCATATCGGGACCGCTCCTATGTTCAGCACTGCGAGCGTTATCCCGTTCCACGGTATGGCGAAGTTCGTGAAGCCGTCTCCCAGCTGGAACGCCAGCACGGCAGTCTGCCGGCTGATGCCCAGCAGATCGGCGAGCGGCGCCATTATCGGCATCGACACCGCGGCCTGCGCGCTTCCTGACTGTATAAAGCAGTTCATTATGCACTGCACGAAAAACATTATCTGCACGGCGATGAGCTTCGGGAAGTGGGAGATGACCGACGAGAGATAGAAGAGCATTGTGTCCATCACGTGTCCGTCTTCGAGCATCAGCTTTACCCCGCGGGCTATCCCGATGAGCAGCGCGGCAGTCATCATCTCCCTGGCGCCCTCTATGAAGGATATGACTATGCTGTTGAATCCCCTCCCGCTTATAAGCCCTGACAGTATGCCGAGAGTGAAGAAAAGGCCTGTAAGCTCTTTAATCCCCCACTTGTGAACTATGACTCCGTAAGGGAGTATTACAAAGCCGAGAGCCAGCACGATCACTATCGCCACATGCCGGCCGGTGAGCGAGAACATCTCGCCATCCGTCGAGGCAAAGAGCTTTTTCCTCGCTATCTCGTCACTTTCATAAGACTCGCTCAGCTTCGGATTCTTTTTTATCCTCGACGCATAGATCATCACATAGATTATTGTAGCTCCCACCATACAGGCCCACACCACGAGCCGGTAGCCTATGCCGGAGAAGAGAGGGAGCTCTGCGATCCCCTGGGCGATGCCTACTGTGAACGGGTTCAGGAAAGCCCCGCAGAAACCTACCACCATTCCGAGATAGCACATGGAGACTCCCACGATCGAATCATATCCCATTGCAAGAGCCATCGGCACGACTATCCCGACGAACGGCAGCACCTCTTCGTACATCCCGAAAACTCCGCCTCCCAGCGCGAAGACGGTCATCATGACAGGGATCATTACGAACTCACGGCCCTTCATGGCCTGTGTGATTCTGTAGATGGCCGCCGAAAGAGCGCCTGTGTCCTTGATGATCGAGAAGGCGCCTCCGATTATGAAGCATAGAACAATGATATCAGCGGCCTGCATGAGCCCGTTGAACGGCACGAGCACCAATTCGAAGAAGCCCTGCGGCTTGTGCGGTATCGGCGTGAAAGAGCCGTTCTGCACTATGGTCCTGCCGTTCTGCTCGACTCTCTGAAATGTGCCGCCGGGAATTACATGAGTCGCAATCGCCGCCAGCACGACAATGATGAAGATTATGACAAGCGGATGGGGCACCTCGAAGCTTTTGAGCCTGTCAAGCAGTGTCAGCTTCGACGGCTCGCCTGCGGCGCACTTCTCGACTGCCTGTTCATCATTCATATGAAGGTCCTCCCGAGATTGCGTTGAAGAGAGCCACGTTCTTTTCAAGTACGGCGCCGTCGAGGAGATCTCCCAGGGCCTTCAGGTAATGCTCACGACTTATTCCGCCGATCAGCCCTTCCCTTGCCAGGGCAGCGAGCAGCGCTATATTCTGCATCCTGATGTCTGCCAGATCGGGCTGGAAGACCTTTATGATCTTCACGCCTCTTGCGGCGCACTCATTGTCGACAATCTCCTCCGTGATCTGCTGATCCCTGCCGAGCCTCACTGCAAGAGGCTGCCATACCGTATTGTAATATACGAGCGTGCCGCCGGGTCTGAGAAAATCGACAAACCCCCGGTACGCCTCGTTTCTCTCGAGGCCCAGCACCATATCGGCAGAATGCGCCGGAATCAGAGGCGCGTGAGCTCCTATGCCGATTCTGACGTGAGATGACACTATGCCGCCTCTCTGCGCCAGACCGTGCGTGTCCACGCCCTTGACCGCCATCCCTGCATGGTCTGCAGCCCTGATCAGCACTTCTGAGAGAAGCCCTATCCCCTGGCCTCCCACGCCTGTCAGATAGATGTCATGCCTTTTCTTCATCGCCGCCCTCCTTCTTCCGCTGCCCCAGTTGCAGAGCGGCTGATGGACAGGTTGCAATACAGGAGCCGTCGCCGATGCAGAGATCGTTCGTGACCCATACGGCGCCATCTGGCTCGCGCTGGAAGCTCGGGCATGCGAAAACCTCCACGCACTCGTGGGCTTTTGTGCACACGTCCTGTTTGACAAATGCCGGGTTCGGCCTGAAGCTCCCCTTCTTCCTCTGCTCTCTGGTGAACTTTAGCATGCAGGGGTGCCTGGCTATCACGACCTTGAATCCATCGACGCTCAAAGCCTCCTTCATCATATCGGTGAGGCGCTTCTGACCGTATGTGTCAGTCTCCCATATCTTCTTTACTCCAAGTCCCTGCAGCACCTGCTTTACAGGGATCCTGTCGACTGGATCCCTGAAGTTCCTTCCCGAGGCGGGATGATCCTGGTGTCCTGTCATCGCCGTCGTGCCGTTTTCCATTATCACGAGCGTGAAGTTGTGACTGTTGAAGAGGGCGTTGACTATCCCTGGAAGCCCTGCGTGAAAGAACGTCGAATCCCCGAGGAATGCCACGACAGGGCGCTCCCTGTTTAGAAGTGAGAGCCCGGCCGCCGTCCCGCTCGAATGGCCCATGCACAGAAGCACCTGGCCCAGCGCATAAGGCTGAAGGAATCCCAGCGTGTGGCATCCTATGTCCGCGACGGTTATGGCAGTTTTGCCGAGAGCCTTCTTAATCGCATAGAACGCCGATCTGTGGCCGCAGCCCGGACACAATTGCGGCGGCCTTTGAGGGGGCTTCCTGAGAGGTGCGATCTGAACCTCTGCAGCAGGGAACAGATCGCTCCAGCTCTTCCGCAGCACTTCCGCCACCTTGTCAGGCGTATACTCGCCCACCCAGTCCTCCAGATCAGTCTTGCCGATAATCCTGACCGGGATGACTTCATCGAAGGCTATGCTCTTTATCTCCTTTTCGAGAAAGTCGTCCAGCTCCTCCAGTATCTTGACCTCTCTGTGCTTCTTCAGAAACTCGGCGATCCTGCCCCTCGGGAGCGGATGGACAATGCCCAGCCTCAGGATGTCAGGCTTCCGCTCTCTTCCTTCCAGCACCTCGAGCAGTGACAGGTAAGGGACTCCTGCGGTTATCACGCCTCTGTCGGAGCTGCCGTTGTCTTCCAGGCGGTTGAATGGCGAGCTTTCCGAATACCGCTCCATCTCCCTGAGCCGCTCGAGAGCCTTTCTCTTCAGCGGGAACACTGCTGAGGTTATCGGGATGTAAGGCCCATTCGCCGGATCGAACCTCGGAGTGTTGTCGTAAGATTCAGGTTTCTTCCAGTCGTTGAAATGTATCTTCTCCTTGGCGTGGCAGGTGTGGGTCGTCAATCTGAGAATCACAGGCATCCGTTTTTCCTTTGAGATGGCTGCGGCTTCCCTGTACATATCGTAGATCTCCTGAGGAGAAGACGGCTCGAAGACAGGCGTGTATGCAAGGCGGGCGTAGTGCCTGTTGTCCTGCTCGTTCTGCGACGAGTTGGCACCGGGGTCGTCGCCGAGGACTATCACCATTCCTCCGGTCAGCTCCATCATGGACAGCTGCACAAAGCTGTCAGCCGCCACGTTGAGACCAACGCTCTTGAAGAAGACAGTAGAGAAGAATCCGTTTACAGAGGCGCCGAACGCCACTTCCGTGGCCACCTTCTCGTTGACGGAGAACTCGAAGTAGAAAGGCCTCTTATCGGCGCTGATGCTTCTGATCGCATCGGCTGTTTCAGGCGTAGGTGAGCCCGGGTATGAGGTCACTACTCTGACCCCCGATTCCACCATCGCCCTTACAAGAGCATGATTCCCCATCAGGATCTCGCTGCCGGCCTTTTCGGCTGTAAGCGTATCGCCAAGCCTTTTCACTGTATCACTCCTTTCCAGATATCTCAATAGAAAAGAACAGATACATCACGGTGTCGGTCAAGGAATCAGACTCCCCATCCTCTGGGAGGATATCGGCTCGGATGTGCAGGCCGGGAAGGAGCAGGGTGCTCCACTCTCTTCTGTCTGTCGGCAGGCATCCAACAGTAACTTATTCTCCGGCGCCTGACATTCCTGCTTCGCAAAAGCAGGTAGAGTTAACTGCTTTTCGAAAGCAGGGACATATGATGATAGAGAACCGTAATCAAAAGAATCTGCTTCTGCAGGCATTTCCTCTACATATAGCACTCCGTTCAACGGGTTCTGTCGCCCAGCATTTCGAGGAGCCGGACGGCTCTGTCGGGGAAGTCTGTGAAAAGTCCGTCGACGCCGTATATGACATAAAACCTGTAGAGCTCTTCCTCAAAGCTTGAATATTTTTCAGGCACGGCATCGGCGCGAAATGTGTAGGGACCGACTTTGAGCCCTGCCTTATGGGCGATTTTCACTATCGATGGATTGTCCTCAATCCTCTTCTTATAAGGCGACAGTACATTTGCGTAAGTGGCAATCTCACCGATGTTCTTTTCATTGAGATCAGCGGTATATGATTCCTTGTTGCCATAGTCGCCTCCCGGCTCTTCCACGAGTTGCATCATCTGAAGACCGCAGCCGAGTCCTCTCAGCTTTTTTAGGGTTGCCGCTTCAAAGCACTGCACGATGATTGGCGAGCCGGGGCTGTCATATCCGTAACTCTTCACTATATCGAGGAACTTTTTCTCCACAGGCTGCCCTTCCCTGGCATGGAAGGTGGGATTCTTCAGCTCAGGTATTATTCCGGTATTTCTGCTGCGACTCTTGTTCAGGCCCTGCACCAGCTCGATCATCTCGGTGAATGTGACAATCTCGAAGCGCGGCTTTCCCATAGGGAACCTGTTCTTGAACACAGGAGTCTTTCCGTCGTCAGACCGTTCATGCACCGCGAGGCTCTTTATCTCCGGGAGAGTGAAGTCTATGGCATACCAGTGGCCATCTTTTCTTGCCCTTCCCGGAAAAACATCTTTCACATTCGTGGTGTCCTCGAGAAAGATATCGTGAACGCATATGAAAACCCCATCCTTCGTGAGAACGAGATCCGGCTCTATGTAATCGACGTTCATGCAATGGGCAGCCGCATATGCAGGGAGCGTGTGCTCAGGCAGATAACCGCTGGCGCCGCGATGGGCATAGACATATTTCTTCCCTGCTGTCTCCGATGCGAGGCAGGCCGTGCCGAGAGCCGAGGCAAGCAGTATTGCCGTGAGAAGTATAAGTGCCCTTTTCATCTGTCGTTCTCCTTTCAGATTCAGGTCATATTGTGCAGAATCGCTCCTGCAATAACCTGCGCAATTCCAGACGGATTCGGTCCCGGCTGTGTGAACCCACGTCAGGTTCCAGGCGGATCGCATGCACTCAAAAGGATACTCTGAATATCGAGGGTTTTCCTTTCGGACCTCAAGCCTGCAGATGAGCCGGAGAGAGGCTTCATATGAGCTTCCTGACATCTTCAGGGCCTGCGGCTCCGCCATGAGATGTATGGAATCTTGCCGGCGAAAGCGACAGGAGCCTGGAGATGCTCTTTTTCACCTCTCCCATATCGACTGCGAATACAGGCAACTGAGGCTTCGATCTGTCGCTGAAGCTCATCAGCATGTCTCCCACAAATACATCGCCGGTTGACAGCGCCACCGATACGGAGCCAGGCGTGTGACCTGGCGTGTGGATCACTTTTCCTTCGACGCCAAACTCATCTAGACTCAGCTCATCGTCGATCAGGATATCTGCTTCCACGCCGGGGAGATTATCCGGACTGACGAAGCGCCCTATGAAGGCGAGGATGCTGCCCAGAGCGTTTGCGCCGCGCACTTCTGCATTCTTCCCCTTTTTCAGCAGCTCAGCCTCTGACCTGTGGACCGCCACTCTTGCTCCTGTAAGCTTTTTAATGGCGGCGAGGTTGGCTGTGTGATCTCCGTGGCTGTGCGTCACTATTGCGAGGGAAACATCTCCGGGCTCTATGCCGTTCTGCTTCATCGCTGCCGTTATGGCATCCAGGCTGCCGGGTATCCCGGCGTCTATCATTACAGTCCGCTCCCCCTTGATCAGGAAGACCTTTACAAATTTCAGCGTTATCGGGATTATCTGCGGTTTCACAGTTGCACGCTCCCCGGTGTGTTTGTTCCATCATCGGTTGTTCTTGCCGGAGTGGGCAGCTCGATGACGTTCTTTGTAGGATCAGCAGGCCTTACTGTCCCGTCTATCTCGACAGGAGCGTCAGTCGGCTCTGCAGGAGGCATCTCTGAGTCCATTCCAGGCTCCTCTGTCGGCGTGACTGTCGATTTTGATTCAGGCTCTTCGGACTGGCCTGTCTTTTTGCCTGCATCAGGGTCCTTGTTCAGGAACGGGTTGTCTTCGCTCTCTTCAGGCGTGGGAGATACTCCCGGAGTGGATGCCTTCTTCTTCGGAGCGGCCTTTTGCAGCGCGAAGAGACCGTGGGTAGCGCAGAACTTCTGAGGCACGTTGCCTCGCGTGAAAAAAGCCTTCTTGACATCATTGCACTTTGCTGTGGCGCGCATTCCTGAGGCGTTGCAGATCATCACGCCTATCCTGCCTTCCTCATCGGCGCCGAAATCACGAGCTTCTGTCTTTGTCAGAACCTTTTTCATGAAATCGCCCCAGATCCCTGCACCCAGCGTTCCTCCGAACACATAGTTCATCTTCGTATAGTCGTCATTCCCTGTCCAGATCGCGCAGGACAGCTGAGGGACACAGCCCACGAACCATGCGTCCCTGTGCTCGTCTGTAGTTCCCGTCTTCCCGGCGGCAGGTCTTCCTATCTGAGCGGCAGTGCCGGTTCCGCTTTTTACTACCTCTTCCATCATCTCCGTCATAGCCAGAGCCGTTGCCGGGGATACTGCCTCTTCGGCCTTCGGCTTTATATTGTCCTCCACCACATTTCCGTGAGAATCGACAATCTTCCTTATGGCAGTCGGCTGAACCCTGATTCCCCCGTTAGCCAGAACCCCATAAGCGGAGGCCATGTCGAGAACTGTGACCTCGCAGCTCCCCAGAGCTATTGACAGATTGTTCTCGAGAGGGTCTGTAATGCCCATCTTCTCGGCAGTCTTGATGACTTCGTCAGGCCCGAGGGCATCGAGCACCCTCACCGCGCAGACATTGCGGGACCATTTGAGCGAGTCCCTGAAGGTCAGATTTCCCATGAACCTTCCATCCGAATTCTTGGGGCTCCAGTCGTTGCTGCCGGGAATCGAGTAGGTCACGGCGCTGTCGCTGACCATCGTGTCAGGCGTGTATCCCTGCTCCAGAGCAGTGGCATAGACGAAGACCTTGAACGCCGAGCCGGGAAGGCGCCTGGCCTGCCAGGCCCTGTTGAACTGGTTCTTCTCCGTGTATTTGACGCCTCCCACCATGGCCTTTATATAGCCGTTCCTCGGATCGAGGGCCACTATTGCAGCGTTTGTGGCATTCATGTTCTGCTTCTGGGCGCGTTGCAGCCCATCGAGCAGAGATGTGGCGGCGGCGTTCTGCATGGGGATGTCCAGTGTCGTGTATATCTTGAGTCCTGCCCGGTAGAGGTAATTGTCATCGTATCTCTTTGACAGCTCATGCAATGCATATGTCGTGAAATAAGGGTATTTGAAGATCTGGATCTCAGATTTCTTCGGAGCCGTGACGAGCTTCTTCTCCCTTGCCTTCTTTTCATCATCCGCCGTTATGTAGCCGCAGGCCAGCATCCTCTGCAGGACAAGCTCCTGCCTCTTTTTAGCCATCTTGGGATCGACGAGCGGAGAGTATACGCTCGGGGCGGCAGGGAGGCCGGCTATCATCGCGCACTCCGGGAGTGTCAGGTTCTTGGCGTGCTTGCCGAAGTAAGTCTGAGCCGCCGCTTCAATGCCGTACGAGCCTGATCCGAAGTAGATCTGGTTCAGATAGAATTCGAGAATCTCCCTTTTGGAGAACCTCTTCTCTATGTCTACCGAGATCAGCACCTCCTGAATCTTTCTCTTCATACTCCTCTCCTGCGAGAGAAATATGTTCCTGGCCAGCTGCTGCGTAATCGTGCTCGCGCCCTGGGACAGCCCGCCCCCTCTGAAGTTCTCCATCACGGCTCTGGCTATTCCCTTCGGATCGACTCCGACGTGCTCGTAGAAGCGCGAATCTTCGATGGCAATTATGGCGTCCTGCATGGTCTTCGGTATGTCGTCTATCGATACCCATATCCTGTTCTCCTTGAAAAGTACTCCAATCAGGGTGCCGTTTGACGAGAAGATCTGCGAGCTCTCGCTGGGCTCGAAGCGGCTCAGTTTCCTCACGTCAGGAAGGTCCTTCGAGTATTTCTGTACGAGCGTCACAGACAGGCCAATCGTAAAGAAAATGAGGAAGAGAATGGTGAAGAATACCACGAAGAGAAACTTGACGAAGCTGCTCATCTTCTTCTTCTGCGGTCCGCTGCTGCTGTCTGACACGATTACACCTCTGCGACTATGACTGGATATTGAGTGCAATATATCTATTGTCAAGGATGAGTAAAAATTCCATTCCCCATCCTGTATTCCTCTAGTATGCAGATCACTGCGTACTTTACTATACCATGATTATGGCAGATCCTTCAATGTCGTTTCGCGAAAAACCAGCCGGCACGGAAACGACGGTTTGTTTCTGACGCTGTTTCCAGAATGGCTTTCAGAAATTTAACATTCCATTAATAGTCAACACGACGTTGTCCTGCTATACTGGTAGGCGGATCACATTTGGAAAGGATAAATCCATGGACAGCATCTCACGGTTCGGAAACACGTCTCGGCAGGAGCATTGCAGCTCATCACCCGACAGAGCTTCGGTGCCTGCAGGAGCTGACAGCCCGCCTTCCGGGGAGCCCTCTGTATCGCCTGAAACGGACAGGGACTGGACGATCCTTTCCTACATGAACGGCAACGACAAAGTCATAGAGGGAGATGTGCTGAATGCCTTTCTCTTCATGGAACAGCAGTCCAGGCAAGACAGATATGCGATGGTATCGGAGCTGGGCAGGGCGCCTCAGAGCATTGTCCACCCTGACGGGAATCCGGAATTCAATGACAAGATCGACGGAGACTGGGACGGAGTACGGCGCTATGAGGTGAAAAACGGCCCTGCCGATTCGTGGGGCCACACTGTCTGGACCTCCATGGGGCAGCACGATGGAAAGATAGATTCAAAGATGATAGAGAACCTGGGCTCGCTCGACATGAGCAAACCGGAGGTACTCGAGGACTTTCTGGCCTGGGGTATTAAAAAATACCCTGCAAAGCATTACGCGATAGTCCTTGCAGGGCACGGGAACGGCTTCCTGGGTACACAGCAGGACTATCACAGCCACGGCAGGGATATGTCACTCAAGAACCTCGAAAAGGTGTTCGAAAATGTCAGGGAAAAGACAGGCGTAAAACCGGACGTGCTGTTCATGGACGCCTGCCTGATGAGCCAGGCCGAGGCGGTCTATCAGATCCGGGACACGGCTTCGTATCTGGTGGCCAGTGAGAATGTAAACTACAACTGCCTCGCCTATTTCGACTTTCTCAAAGACTTCAACGGGAAGATGGAGAGCGGCGTGAATGTCACCGCCAGAGCAATGGCCGAAGATATGGTGAAAGCCGCATCGGGACATGACAGGGATATCCCGACCATATCGGCTCTGAACCTCGGCAAGGTGGAAGCCCTGAACGGCAATATGAAAGAGCTTGCCTCGGCTCTGCTGTCCACAACAGCTGATCCTGCTGTAATCCGCGACGCAATGGAGCGCTCGACGAGGTTTATTCCAGAAGGAAGAAACACAAAACCGCTTTCGGATTACAGAGACCTTTACAGCGTGGCCGAAAATCTGCAGAATGACCCCAGAATAGCCGATACGGCGGTAAAAGCTGCTGCCGGGAAGCTGATGAGCCTGATCGAGAAGGACATAGTCACAGCAGAGCACCACAGTGAGTCGGGAGTCAAGAAGGAGAGCATTCACGGGCTCACCGTATATATGCCTGTGGACAGCTTCCCGAAAGATGACGATTACGGAAGGGTCATCACCACCTGGAAGGCAAAGGATATCAAGCCTGAATATCTTTCTCTCGATCTCGTAAAAGAAACCGGCTGGGACAGCGTGATAGAGAAGTTCGCCGGACCTCCGAAGCCGCTCCCTCCTTCAAATGACTGGTTATAGATTATGAGCACTGAGCTGCCGAAACCGATCCTGATATGCACAGGCGATCCTGCCGGAATAGGCCCTGAGATTACTGTCAAGGCTGTAATGGCATTGCGCGGCTCTACACAGGCTGCCCTGATCCCTGTCTGCAATCACGCCATACTGACCAGGGCATCGGCGCTCGCAGGGTTTTCCATCCCCTTTACGCCAGTAGCATCGCCGTATGAGCTGCAGAATCTCAGGAATGACACCGCTCCGTTCATAGACGTTGAATCAGTGCCTGAGCAGATACCGGCTCCGGCGGAGATTTCTTCGACGGCCGGGCTCTACACGCTTGCGACTATTAAAAAGGCCGTGCAGGCTGCGCTGTCCTGGGGTATCGCCATAGTAACGGCGCCGATTCACAAGGTCAGCGTCTCGCTGGCCGGATGGAGCGGAGGCGGGCACACGGAGCTGCTTGCCGAGCTGGCAGGAGGAGTGGATGTGGATACAGTCTTCTGCCTGGACGATCTCAGAGTCTTCTTTCTGAGCCGCCATGTGAGCCTCAGAGAGGCAGTGGCAAAGGTTACCAAGGATCGCCTCGTCGCCGTGATAGAGAGAGTGGCGCACAATATGGCGAGGCTTGGCGTGTCCAGGCCGCGGATCGGCATACCGGGCCTGAACCCTCACTGCGGCGATGGAGGACTTTTCGGCACAGAGGAACGCGATGAGATAGTGCCTGCTGTCGAGGAGGCCAGGAAAAAGGGAATCGACGCCATCGGCCCTGTCGGAGCCGATTCGATCTACCATCTCGGGTTCGAAGGCAACTATGACGCCATAATCTCGCTTTATCACGATCAGGGCCATATTGCGCTGAAGACCAGGGATTTCTACGGCACTGTCACGATGACTCTCGGACTTCCATTTCTCAGGACATCGGTGGATCACGGGACGGCTCACGACATCGCCTGGCAGGGCAGAGCAAGCGAGAAAAGCCTCATTAAGGCAATAGAGCTTGCCGAGCGTCTTCTTCCCGCATATGAGGCCGGATCCTGATTACAGGCAGGCCCTGAAGCGCATATGGGAAAGTGGCGCGACATCCCGCTTTCCGGAGAACTGATTGACTTCCCGTTTTCAAGCAAAAACAGTATGCCGTCCCTGTTTATATTGAAGGCTGATAACGCGAATGAGACAAATGGAACGAATGACGCGAATGGAGAGGAAGTTCTCTGCGAGGATTTATCATAACTGATACTCGAAGATGCTGCGGCAACCAGGATAACAGCAGGCTCTTATTCGTATGATTCGCAGTATTCGTCTTATTCGCGATAATTCTTTGAAAAATAGTTAACTGTCCCTACTTTCTGAAAAAAAAGTAGTTAACTGTCCCTACTTTTTCTGTTTTTCAGGAGCCGGCCTGAGCGGCGGGAGGTCGGGAGGCCGTGATTCAGCGATAACGCGCCGTTTACGAGGACGTATTCGATGCCTTCAGGGTACCTGTGCGGATAGTGATCTGACGGGTTTCTGTGCGGATACAGATCTGTAGCCCTGTCGCGGAGCCTTTCGAGGTCGAAGACGGCGATGTCTGCGTGGAAGCCCTCCCTTATCAGACCACGGCTCTGAAGGCCCAACCTGGCTGCCGGCATCGATGTTATCTTCCTGACAGCCTCTTCGGCGGAGAATACCCTGTCGCGGCAGACAAAACGCTCGAACAGTCCCGGAAACTCTCCGTACGAGCAAGGAATGTATGTCGCATCGTCCGTCTCGCGCTCGTCAGGCGGTATGATCCATCCGTCAGAGCAGATCATGCAGAGCCTGTGCGATACTGTCTTCTTTATCTCTTCAATGTCCTGGTAGTCGAAGAGGCCGATTATGGACCTTCCGCCATCCCTGATGAGATCGAAAAAGGCGTCCCAGTCAGTCCGGCCGCTGCCGGCGGCAATCTCCCTCACCGTTCTGCCCTCAGTGGCCCTGTCCATGGGATTCCTGAGGATCCATATCCTGTCGAACAGGCCGTGGATCAGAAGCCCGACAGGCCCGAAGGCAGGCTTCAGATCGGCGATGATCTCCTCTCTGATAGCCTCCCGGGAGGCTGGATCGGACAGGCGGGCACTGATCTCGCTTTCATCCCGCCCCTGAAGCCACTGGGGCAGAGCGTTCGAAAGCGGAGGGGCGAAATCGGTATGAATGTCGTTGTCGGCAGTCACGTCCACGCCACGCTCCCTGGCCTTTTCCCACATCTGCTGGATCTCCGCGCTTTTGCCCCATGCGCCGTACTTGGGGTTGTTGTGGCTGATCTGGACCGGGCAGCCTGCCCTTTCGCCGATTGATATGCACTCCCCGACTGCCTTCACTATGGTCTCGCGCTCGCCTCGGATGTGCGATGCGTAAAACCCGTGAAAACCTGCAACCACTGAGGCCAGTTCGACTATTTCATCAGTTCCGGCGAAGCATCCGGGAGGGTATACGAGGCCGGAGGACATGCCGAACGCTCCTGCTCTCATCGCCTCTGCGACATGAGCCTTCATCATCTCCATTTCACCATCAGACGGCTCCTTTTCGCTGAACCCCATCACGGCGAGCCTGACAGTGCTGTGCCCGACCAGCGCGGCTATGTTTATCGCCGGCTCCACAGCCTCGACGCGATCGAGATACTCGGCAAAGGTATGCCAGGTCATCGGGAAGCCTTTCCTGGCGAAGTATGAAAACCTCTTCTCCAGAAGGCCTCTCGCCGGGTCGCTGACAGGAGCGGCCGAGTCCCCGCAGTTCCCGACGACGTGCGTTGTTACTCCCTGCCTGATCGCGCACTCTGCCGCAGGATCGAGCATTATGCCCAGATCGGAATGGGTATGAATATCTATGAATCCTGGCGTCACGCAGAGGCCTTCAGCGTCAATTACGGAATCGGCATCGCTCGCACTGAGATGACCTACCCTGACTATCCTCTCTCCAGTGACTGCGACATCGGCTTTCTTCCAGGGCATCCCTGTGCCGTCCATCAACCTGCCGCCTTTAATAAGAACGTCGTATTTCATGACTTTTCGCCTCCGCAGTTTCCCGCATTTCACGGCAATCCAGAAGTTAAAGCAGCGTGACTGAACTGACAGCGCCACTTGAGACGAGACAGGTGACTTCATCTGCGGCGGCACATGTTCACCCCCCTTCGGGCTCAGGGCAGTCTGAACATCCTCGCCACGGCAAAGGTCACGTCTCTCTGAGTCCACTCGACCTTCGAGATATCGATGTCTCTCACCATAACCGCATCAGGCTCTGTATCCGAGAGCCTCGCGATAAGCCTTCCGTATCTGTCTCTCAACTCGACAATCGCCATACTGTCGCTCCCCTGGCCAGGCATCGCGCAGAGCATCGGCACCTTGTATACTGTGAGCCTGTAACTGCCGCCAGGGCTGACCGATTCGGCCACTTTCCTGGGAGCCAGCAGCGCGTACCAGGCAGCCGATGCTGACAGCACAATGATTACAATCAGAACAACCGCGCGCTTCCACATATCTTCTCCAATAGTATAGAGCAAGGTCAAGAATATTGTGACGGCTTTCACATAGCTTTACAGACAGCGATCTCTCAAACCATCTCCCGGCCTTATTCTGCTCAGTTCTTCGGCCTGCCTGCATCTCCTCCGCCGAGAACGGCCCTGGAGATGATATCAGCGATTACCGTGTTTGTCTTTCTGCCGTTATGAAACCCGTCTGAAGCCCTGTCAAGCCGATCTCCCGGCATCTTCGACAGCTCTGGCATCAGATCGGTGCAGGGAGTGCCGTCGCCGGCAATCGACCTCGCCATGCCATCCCATCTTTTTCTATATGGAAGGCTCCTGCCGTATTCCCTGATATCATCGAGGCGCGGCAGAATGAAGAGATTAAATGTCTTCCCCTGTCCGGCCGCCTCCCTGAACATCGAATGGAATATCCTCCTCGAGACGGTCATCGCTTCCGAGCCCGGGTCATAAAGGTGATTATGCCTGCTGTTGTCCTTTCCGTTATCATACATGCACAGAAAGAGCTTCGACAGAATCAGATTTCCCGGGAAACCGGCCGGCTCGTATCGCGTGCGATAGTAAAGAGCATCGTATTTCCTGAGGTGAGCGACAGCCTTTGCGCTCATCTTCCCGCTGTTGTCGATGCAGAAATCCCTGGAGGTTTTGTACGGCCCTCTTATGAGCTCGAGCCTTTCATTCTCGGCTGCAAATCTCGGCAGGAGCATCCATGAATCCCATCCCATCAATCGCCTGTAGGTATTGATGTCCCTCTCGAGGTCGCAGAACGGGACGAAGACGAGGATTACCTGGTCATACTCAACAAGATCCCTTTTCTTCAGATATCTTAGCAGGCACTGGCCCATGCCGTACCCGTCGACGCCGAAGTTCAGGACTTCCATGTTGGCATTACGCTCCTGCATGATCAGAGGCCAGCTGTCTTCCTGCCTTACATCGCTGCATGCCGTGAAAGAGTCTCCGAATACGAGGACGCGCTTCTTTCCCGAGCCTTTCTCCCTCGTCGTGTCACTCCAAGAGCGGGCTCCCAGGTTGTTCATGTGCCACCATCCTCCAGGCGTAGTGCAGCTTTCCAGATACTCATATCCGGTGAACTCATCTTCTATGAAAACGCCGAACTGGTCATCAGTCGAAACCCTGTCTGTCCGGCCATCTGCCTTGCCTGCTGACCTGGAAAGCCTCTCTCTCAGTTTCATCTTTTTCGTCTCAGGGTCTTCTGTCATAAAATCGACAGGCGGCGCTATGCTGATCGGGGGCAGGCTTATGCCGAAGAGCGTGCCGCCGCATCTGTCCGAAGGCATTACGCATATTCGCAGAAGCAGTTCCATGATGAGCAGCGCGAGGAGCACCGTGACAGCGGAGAAACACCCGTATTTCACAGGACTGAAGCGGTTCTTTGACGATTCCTTACCCATAACCTACAATTAATACTGCGGCGTATGGGAAATACCTTCCATCAATGAGTCAATCGCCCTCATGCAGAGGCAGCCTCACAGTAAAGCTGCTCCCCTTCCCAGGCCGGCTTTCCACGTCAATCCGGCCCCTGTGCGCCTCCACAATATGGCGGCACATCGCAAGTCCCAGACCGCTGCCGCCCTCATCGCGGGCGCGGGCCTTGTCGACGCGGTAGAAGCGCTCGAAGATATGGGGAAGGTCCTCTCCAGGGATCCCCATACCTGTGTCAGAAACCCTCAGAAGCGCCTGTGAGCCCTCTTTCAGAAGCTCTATGGTTACAGTTCCTCCGCTCGACGTATAGTGGATGGCATTGCTAAGAAGGTTGTGCATGAGCCTCCTGAGGCTTCTCAGGTCCGCAGACACACAGACTTTCTCCTCCAGCGACCTCTTCAGCTCGAGCTCCTTTTCCCTGCACAGTATTTCTGCATCGACACACAGCTCTTCGAGAAACTCCCTGAGATCCACCTTTTCATATTTCATCTGCTCTTTTCCCGCATCTGCCCTGGCCAGGGTCAGGAGCTGATTAATCAGCGCCGACATTTGCGCCGCCTCCTGGGCGATTATCTCCATGGACTGTTCATACTCTTCCGGGCTCCTGTGCTTCTGCAGGGCCAGCGTGGATTCAGCCTCTATGACAGCCAGCGGCGAGCGAAGCTCATGTGAAGCGTCGCTGGTGAACTGGGACTGGCGCTCAAAAGCCCCTGCCAGCCGCTCAAGCATGTCATTTATCGTAGCAGCGAGCCTGCCCAGCTCGTCGGCTGAATGCACCTCAATCCTCCTCGTCAGGTCGTGGGCCTGAATCTCCTGCGCGGTGCGCGTGATCTGCTCGACGGGGCTGAAAGCACGCCTGGCCAGATAGATGCCTCCCCACCCTGAGAGGATCAGAGCCAATGGACAGATTATAACGAGAGTTTTCAACAGCTGTGCGAGAGTCTCATCAATATCCGTCATCGGCCTCGCCACTACGATTGCGGCAGATGGCGAATCGATGTCGATGGGAAGATCTTCAGCACGGGGCGGCTTTCCAGGCCCGTCATACCTGGTAGCAGTCATTTTAAGCCCTTTATCTCCGGATTGCTCTGTCCTGTCCTGCTCCTGCTGCTCTCCTGGCCAAGGGCCTCGACTCTGCCCCTGCCGATCTTCGGGCTTTGGACCTCTCCCCGGCCATTGCCGGTCTCCAGGCTCTGGACCTCTCCCCGGTCCCTGCCGGTCTCCGGGCTCTAGACCTCTCCCCGGCCCCTGCCGATCAACAGGCTCTGGACCCCTTCCCGGCCCCTGCCGGTCACCAGGCTCTGGACCCCTTCCCGGCCCCTGCCGGTCACCAGGCTCTGGACCTCTCCCCGGTCCCTGCCGGTCACCAGGCTCAGGGCCTCTTCCCGGCCCCTGCCGGTCACCCGGCTCTGGACCTCTCCCCGGCTCACTGGTTGAGCCCTGACCTCCATTCCGTGGCTGAATTCTTTCAGGCCTTATGTGGATGCTGTCCGGATTGAAGCGGGCCAGCAGCAGACGCATCTTCCCTCCTGTCGGGCTCGTTACAGTCTTCCAGGTGGACTTCCCGCTTATCGCACTGTCCACAGCATTTGCATCGACAGGGATATCGAAGCCGCGGTGCGTGATACGCGTCAGCTGATTTTTCGAGTAGAAGAAGAATGAAAGCTGCTCGCCTGTCTCCTCCTCGAACGTTCCGCTCGCCACAACCGATATGATATCAGGAAACCTTGAAAGCTGAAGGGAGCGGCTGGCCAGGGCCGCATCCAGATTATGCTGCAGTTGAAATGAAAGGCCGAAATAGATGCCGCATCCAAGCAGCATGAGCAGTATGGCCAGGATGGCAAGATAGAGCATGGTGAATCTGAAGGTGATTGTGTCTGTGAATCTCATTGCGCCTTCAACCTGTAGCCTGCGCCACGGACAGTCTGTATTATGTTCTTGCCCTGCTGGGGGTCTATCTTCTGGCGGATCCTGAGAATATAGACATCAACCAGGTTGGAGAAGGAATCGAGATCGTCTCCCCAGGCCTTCTCTTCGAGCATGGTTCTTGTGATGACAGCGCCGGGGTTGCGCATGAAATACTCCAGAATTGCATATTCCTTGGTCGTGAGATCGACCGGCCGGTTCTTCCACTTCACCTCGCGGGTCACAGTGTTCATGGTCAGATCGCCCGCCCTTATCTCAGGTGAACGGGAAAGCCCTTCACGCCTCAGCAGCGCCCTGACTCTGGCGAGAAGCTCTGTGAAGGCAAAAGGTTTGACCAGGTAGTCATCAGCTCCTGTGTCGAGCCCTCTCACGCGATCCTCCACGGCATCCTTTGCAGTCAGCATCAGAACCGGAGTTTGAATTCCCCTGGCCCTGATGTTCCTGCAGATCTCGAGCCCGCTTCTGCGCGGTATCATTATATCCAGTATGATCAGGTCGTAGGAGCTGCTCTCGGCATAGCATTCTCCCTCGTCACCGTCGTGGACGCACTCGACAGAATAGGAATCCTCTTCGAGCCCCCTCTTGACCGTGTCACACAGCCTTTTGTCATCATCGACTATCAGAATGCGCATCGCCGTGCTCCTTTCAACGTGCACTGGCATTATTGTATCACACCAAGATGAAATTACAATGAAAAAACGGATTTCATGCACGGTTAATCTTTCGTTCATCGGAGGTTCATCTTTGCCGTGTATCATAAGGACAGCAGCACCACAATGAGGAAAGGATGATGAAAACATGAAAACCGGAACTGTTACACTCCTGCTCGCAGTTGTTTTCTGCTGCGGAGCCCTTCTGTACGCATCTGCAGGCTGCGGCGGAGGTGGCGAGAGCGGCAATACAGGTATGTCAGGAGGCGGAGGCTATTCCAGCGGAGCCTCGGGAAGCAGCATCTCCATATCGACGCCGTCGGCCACTCCTTCAGCGTCACCGTCGCCATCAGCAACTCCTTCGACATCACCGACACCGACACCCACATCCACATCTGTCAGCTCGTTCACACTGAAGAGCTCGGCTGTTGAAAACGGCGGGAACCTGCCCGTAGAATACACAGGTGATGGAGAAAGCGCCACGCTTCCTCTTGAGTGGAGCGGCGCACCTGCAGAAACCAGGAGCTATGCGCTTATAATGCATCACATCGATCCGGAAGGTATTGCCAAGTGGTACTGGATTCTTTATGACATTCCCGCAGATGTCACGAGCCTTCCCAGGAATGTTACAGGAGTGGGGATTCTGGGCAACAACAGCGTCAACGGCCTCGCCGAATACGCTCCGCCTCATTCGAGCGGCCCGGGCCCCAAGACGTATGTATATACCGTTTACGCCCTTTCAGCAGAGCCTGCGCTTGATGTGCCGCCTGCACAGGTGACGCGCGAAGTGCTGCTCGCCGCAATGCAGAATCTCATCCTTGCAACTGCGGAGCTTCAGGTCGTCTATACACGCTATTGAGATAATTGTCCGATGTGAGCTGATGTCCCTCCCGTTACCACAGTCCCGGGCTCCAGGAAGAGGCTGTCACGACAGCCCCATCCGGAGCCTCTTTTTATACAGGCCGGCATCGGTGAAAAGCAGCTCACAGGCAGATTATCTTAACTCCGCCCGGACTGGTGAAATTCCATATAACGGCTTCACTGTGCCAGAAAATCCATTATTAATCCCAGGTTAATCTCAGATTCATCTGAGGTTAATCTTCGGAGTCTATCATAGACTCAGCAGCTCAACAATCAGGAAAGGATGGTAAAATCACTATGAAACCCGGGAGATATCTGTCAATGCTTGCAGTCATTTTTTTCTCGGCCGTGCTCATCTCAGGATGTGGAGGCGGAGGAAGCGGGAGCGGAGGAGGCACATCAGGCGGAGGAGGGACAACCGGCGATACCTCAGGAACCGGCACTTCCACCACTACGCCGACGATATCAAGCTGCGTCAACCTCACAGCTTCCAACCAGGCATTGCGCTCAGGAGACTGGCTCCAGGTCAACGGCTCCGGCTTTGGCGCTTCGACATCTTCAAGCGCAGGATCGGTAGTGTTCACCGACGGCACGTCTTCAACAGCCGCAACGCTTTATAGCAGCTGGTCGGATACTGTCATCATATGCAGGGTTCCGGACGGGATCCCCACAACCGGAGTATCTGTAAAGGTCTTCACAATCTCCGGCTCGAGCAGCGCCGGCATAGTCATACTGATAAACGCCACGCCCAACCCCAGCCCGCAGGCGACTCCACCGTCAGTGACACCGACGCCGACACCAACATCAACACCAACTCCCACGCCCACTTCATCGCCATCCCCATCGAGCGGCACGATGAACATCCAGACTACATTGTCAGACAACGGCCAGAAATATACCATAGCCTTTGACGGCCTGGCATTTCTCACAGGCACGCTGGGAGCCGACTCATTTCTGCCTCCGGGAAAGGTGGCCGACTATGCGGGGTTCCAGTACTTCCGCGACAACGACCCGACAGGCATGGGCCACAATACCGATTTCGTGACCATCGTGGCAAGCAATATATTGAACATAATGACTTCAGACCAGATCAACACTTTTGTGACAACCGCAAAGACCCAGGTGACCAGTGTCAATAACTATGCATACAAGCGCTTCTACCTGATGAAAGGCTTCCGGCGACTGCTCGAAGGCGATGTGCCTTCAGGGACGACAGGTCTCAGCAAAAGCGCCATACAGGCCTATTCGGCAGAGCTTTACAAAATTGACGGCCAGATAAGCATTGCCCGCGCCCAGCTCTACGGGAATATGATGAAATCGATGACCACCGAGCAGAAGGCGAAGATTGACGCCCTGAAAGGGAAGAACGGCGTCGGGAACTGGGACGCCAATCTCTCCGATCCTCTCAAGAGCCTGAACCTCGACCCGGATGTAAACGTGCAGGTCATGACCTATGCGAGCGAGATGTACAGCTGGTATGCAGGCTCGATTGAAGCTGATGTCTACTTCTGCCCGGAGCGCCAGGCCACATATTTCGGATCCTTCTATATGAAGGATGGCGCAGCCATGGGCAATCCCAACTACAGCATCGGCACCAATATCACCGGAGACTACGGGGAATCCTTCCTGAACGCGCTGACCACAGAGCAGGCAAGCCTCGTGACAAGCCTCGTAGACACACAGAGGACAGACCTGAACAATATCGTGACAACCAGGCAGTCCATCGCCACCGAGCTGCGGCGCTTCCTGACCGAAACATCACCCGATATCTCTGCCATCACTGCGAAGGTGCTGGATCTCTCTGCCACATACGGCCAGGAGGATGGTGCGATCTGCTATTACTACGCGACCAACTTTGCGGCTGTGGGCAAGACGACAACCGATTCACAGAAGACACAGCTCCAGGCCCTGAGGACCAAGCTCCTCGGCACCCTTGCCCCTACAGGAGCATATCTCTACTCATCGCCAATCTCAATGCCCGCAATCGACAACACCGATTCACTGTTCGGCAATTAACAGAGATGAATGAAAGACGCCTCCCAGGGAGACCGGCTCTCCCTGGGAGGAAGGCACAATCTAAAAGAAAGGAAGATATTCAGATGAACAGTCAGAAGCAGGGAGATGAGATCCTGAACAGGATACTGATGGCGATGATTCTGGGATTAGTGCTGCTTATAGTAGTAATATGGACCAGCGCTCATGAGGAAAGAAACGGCACCAAACCACTTTCGATGGAGTCTCAGAAGGATTCTGCAAGGTTCACAGGTCCTGTGCTCGCTTATGCAGATGAAGGACAGGGTCAGGGCCAAGGCCAGGGACAGAGACAGGGACAGGGACAGGGCCAAAGACAGGGACAGGGTCAGGGTCAAGGACAGGGCCAAGGTCAGGGACAGAACAGACAGCAGCGCCTGGATGGCGGCCCCCTTTTCACGATACTTGACACTGACAGAAATGGAGTTCTCACCGCTGCTGAGGTCAAGAATGGCGTTACAGTGCTGAAGCAGTATGATACAGACAGCAATGGCATCCTGAGCTCCGATGAGATAGAGGCCTCAAGGAGCTCAGAGAACAGGCCGCCCCGCTTGGAGGGAGACCAGGGGAGTGCAGGACAGGGCGGCGGCGAACAGCAGGCAGGCTCCGGCGGGCAGCGCCGGAAGGAAGGCGGGCCTCTGTTCATGCTGATTGACACCAATAAGGATAAAAGCATCACTCAGGATGAGCTTAATGCTGCCGCGGCAGCGCTGAAACAGTATGACACCAATAGCGACGGTGCCTGGAGCGCAGAAGAGATAGAAGCCACCAAGAACGCCCAGAAGGTACAGCGCCAGCCTCCCGGGAGAAGCGATGACTCGCAGTCGATGAAGCCTCGGAACGACAGGGCAGAGTCCAATAACCGGGGCAGTGGATCGGGATCCAGACAGGGAAAGGGCGGACAAGGCCAGGGCAGCTTCACGATGGAGCAGACCCTGTCCGACGAGGCGCAGCTCTGCACTCTCTCCTTCGACGGCCTTGCCTTCGTGACAGGGTCGCTGGGGGCGGACTCTTTTCTCCCTCCGGGAAAAGTGGCCGATTTCTGGGGCTTCCAGTATCTCCGCGACAATGACCCGGACCATCTGGGCCACAATACCGACTTCCTGAGCAGAGCCGCCGACAACGTCCTCTATCTCCTGAATGAAAGCCAGAAAAGCACTCTTGTGGCCCTCGCTAAAAAGCAGGTCGAGCCAATCAATCAATACGCCCGCAAGCGGTTCCCGCTCATGAAGGCCCTGCGCGGAGAGCTCGAGGGGAAGATCCCTGCAGGAGCCAGAGGCCTTTCGAGATTGGCCGTAGTTGAATACTCAGGAGAGCTCTATACGCTTGACGGCAGGATCAGCCTCGAGCGCGCCCAGGTAATGGGAGCCATCATCCGCTCCCTCAATGCGGACCAGAGGAAATATCTGGACGGCATGGCCAGGGCAGGGAGCCTCTCATGGCCGGCAGTGGAAAGGCAGAGAATCGGGACCGGGCTCACCCGCGACGAGAACGTGGCTGTGATGACATACGCGGCAGACCTTTTCAGCTGGTATGCAGGCTCAGTGGAGGCCGATGTATATTTCTGTCCCGAGCGGCAGGCCACATGCTTCGGCTCCTTTTACCTGAAGGACGGCCCTGCCATGGGACAGCGCAACTATACGCTGGGCTCAAATGTCACAGCCGATTTGGGCAGAGGCTTTCTTCAGAGCCTCGATGCGACCCAGGCAAAGAAAGCATCGAGTCTCGTAGAGTCACAGCGCTCCGATCTCAGCGGCATAGTCTCGATCAGGCGCTCCATATCAGTGCAGCTCCGCCGTTACATTAAGGAAGAAAGGATTGACACCACCGCGGTGATGAAGTTGATGAGAAAATACGGTGAGCTCGACGGTGATATCGTATACCAGTATGCGACTGCCTTTGCCGCCATCTCTAAGAGCCTCACTGCAGCGCAGAGGGCAAAGCTCATGGCGCTGAGGGAAAAACAGTTGCAGGGCTGCAGGCTCGAAGGAGCGTACCTTTATTCACATTCCATTCCGATGCCGGAGATACAGGATGTCGGCTTTCTCTTCAGATGAAACAGGTGTTTTCCTCGATCCCAGGTATAAATGGAGCTCCTGAAGCCTCATATCGAGCAAGGCAATCAGGAGCTCTCTGTCAGCAGGTGGTTGACGTTCAGTCCTTGAATGATTGAAGGCCCGCAGGGCGATGCCATAAGGATATACAACCATGTGCGCCTGGTCCGCGACGCGAAGTGAGACAACGCGGTACACTCTTTGAGAGGAAAGTCATACAACCGGAAAGAAGTCAGGCAGAATCATCGACGAAAATATATAACCATACGAGGAAAAGAACATGGACAATGCAGCGAAGGAAAGACTCAGGAAAGCCCGCAGGTTGTTTCCGGTCACAAAGAAAAGCCTCTATCTGAACCACGCCGCAGTATCGCCTTACTCGCGCCGCGTCGAGAAGGCGATGAAAGGCTTCATAAGCGCAAGGACATTCAATGACAACGTCGATCTGTACCCCATGATCTTGGATGCCGTGGAAGGCGTCAGAAAAAATATCTCGACGCTGATCGGAGCCCATCCCGACTCGATAGCGATAGTGAAGAACACGTCAGAAGGCCTCAACATACTGGCGCAGAGCCTGCCGTGGAAGAAGGGCGACAGGATAATCCTGTTCGAGCGCGAGTTCCCCGCCAATGTATATCCGTTCATCAACCTCGAGCGCCTCGGCGTGCAGATAGACTTCATCCCTGAGCGCCAGAACCGCTTCTTCATCGAAGACGTGGAAAAGGCCATAACACCGAGGACAAGGCTCCTGTCGGTGAGCCACGTCGAGTTCCTGTCAGGCTTCAGGCACGATCTCGCGGCGCTAGGCGGACTTCTGCAAGAGAAGGGCGTCATCTTCTGCGTCGACGCGATCCAGAGCGCCGGGAACACGCCTATTGACGTGGAGCCGATGAAGATAGACTTCATGTCTGCAGGAGGCCAGAAATGGCTGATGGGGCCGAAAGGGACAGGCTTCATCTATATAAGCCCCGCCCTGCTGCCCCGCCTAGAGCCTGTCTTTGCAGGCTGGCTCGCCGTGAATAACGCCTGGGACTTCTTCAACTACCGGATCGAATGGCTCCCGTCTGCAAGGCGCTTCGAAGGAGGGACCCAGAACTTCCTGGGCTGCTTCGGGCTCAGGGAATCGACAGGGCTCATCATCGAAACAGGCATCGAAACAGTCGCAGAGCAGATCGAGAGCATGACAGGGCGGCTGATTGAGAGGCTCGGCGAGCGGGGCCTGGAAGTGATAACACCAGCCTCCAGAGGCGAGAGAGCGGGAATAGTGACCTTCTGCATTAATGACGCTCAGTCCGTGATGGACAGGCTAATAAAAAAGAACGTCTTCATAGCGATCAGAGACGGGAAGTTGAGAGTCTCGCCTCATTTCTACAACACCACCGGAGACATGGACAGATTCCTGACCATTCTCGACGAGTGCCGATAATAGCAGATCAGAACCATCAATCTCCGGAGGATTATTCGATGCATTAAAGAAGTTATTGTCAGGGGACTTTGCGGGGTCCCCTTTATTTATTTCCGGAGAAAAGGCGTTCTCCGACCAGCGAGGTAGAATATGAAGCCGATCATGGAAGAGCCTGAGCACAGCCCTGCTGAGGAGCAGGAGAAGAAATGCAGCAAGAAAGGGATATCGCTGACGACATGGATCTTCATAGGAATGGTCCTGGGAGTTCTCGTCGGCGCCCTCTTCCCCTCTTTCGGCGTGGCGCTCCGACCTTACGGAAGAATGTTCATCACGATGATCAAGGCAATCATCGCGCCGCTCGTATTTGCCACTCTCGTAGTCGGAATAGCCGGCGCCGGCAACATGAAGACTGTCGGCAGGATAGGCCTGAAGGCGATAATCTACTTCGAGCTCGCCACGACTTTTGCTCTGTTGATAGGGCTCGGAGCGGGAAATCTGGTTCAGCCCGGCCACGGCATCATGCTCACTCAACAGTCCGGCGAGGCCCAGAAGATTCCCGGCATGGATTTCAAGGAGATGGCCACTCATCAGCAGTCTCCAGGCGAGATAGTACAGCATCTCTTCACTTCCAGTATAGTGGACTCGGCTGCGAGAGGCGACGTGCTGCAGATAGTCGTTTTCACGCTGATCTTCTCTGCAGGGGTAATCGCCGTCGGTAAGAGGGCGAAGCCGATCATTGATTTCTGTGACGCCCTCGCGGAGGTGATGTTCAAATTCACGTCGTACATAATGTATTTCGCCCCGTTCGGCGTGGGAGCGGCGATAGCGGCAGCAGTAGGCGAGCACGGCCTGGGAGTGCTGATCCATCTCGGCAGGCTGGTGCTGACGCTCTACCTGTCTCTGACGGTCTTCATCCTTCTGGTGTTGGTGCCGGTTGCGCTTATAATAAGGCTGCCAATCAGGAAGTTCATTCAGGCCATCAAGGAGCCCGTACTCATCGCCTTCTCAACTACATCCAGCGAGGCGGCGCTTCCGAAGGCCATGATCGCCATGGAGCGAATAGGTGTGCCGCGCCACATAGTCGGATTCGTTATGCCTACAGGTTACAGCTTCAACCTGGACGGCACGACACTGTATCTGTCCCTCGCAACCCTCTTCGTGGCGCAGGCCGCAGGTGTTCACCTTACATTTGTCCAGCAGATTACAATGCTTATAACACTCATGATAACCAGCAAAGGAGTTGCTGGAGTGCCCAGGGCCTCTCTGGTGATACTTGCAGGAACGCTTTCCAGCTTCGGCCTCCCTCTCGAGGCGCTGCTGATAATCCTGGGCGTCGATGAGATAATGGACATGGCAAGGACCTCCCTTAATGTGATAGGAAACTGCGTGGCAACATGTGTCGTAGCGCGCTGGGAAGGAGTGTTCGACGATACCAGGGCTGCTCAGCCGATAGCCATGGCGCACTGGGAACGAGTGTTCGACGATACCAGGGTTGCGCAGCCAATATGCGAAGAATAGAAGGGAATGATGCAATGATACTTCAACAGAAAATGATGCGGATATGCAATGCCCCGGCCCTCCTTCACTACTTCGAGAGCCCTGAAAAGGCAGGCGGCAGAGGAACTGTCCTCCTCTTTCACGGGCTTGGCTCGACAAAGGAAAGGAACGCGAAAGAACTGACCGGACTGGCGTGCGCCGGCTTCCTGGCTGTAGGGATAGACAATGTCGGCCACGGCGAGCGCCGTTTCGCAGACTATGACCAGAAGTTCTCGTCGAGAGAGGGGGGCTTCGAGCAGAACTTCCTGGAGGCGATCAGGGAGACTATCGGCGAGATACCAGATATATTCGACGCCCTTATTGAAATGGGGTATTCAGACCCTGAAAGACTTGGAGTCACTGGAATATCGATGGGCGGATATATTGCTTACGGCGCAGTCACCCATGAGAGAAGGCTCAAGGCCGCCGCCCCCGTGCTCGGATCACCCAGGTGGAGAGTCGAGCACTCTGAAAGCCCTCACAACAATCCAGACAGATTCTTCCCCACGGCGCTTCTGACCCAGAACGCGGGAGATGACGAGCATGTGTCGCCCCGCCCGGCAAAGAAGTTCTGCGAAGTGCTGAAGCCATATTACAGTGAGGCGCCTGAGCGGCTGCAGCACATCGAGTTTCCAGGAGTGCGCCATATAATGCCGGAGAAAGAATGGAGCGAGCTCTGGCATAACGTGATAATGTGGTTCCACCGCTTCCTGAAGGAATGACCCGGAAAAGAAAAAGAGCGTTGACCCGAAAAGGCAGCGCTCTTTTTTATATCTGCGTTCCAGTATCTATTTGTACTCGAACTCGAGAGGGTTCTTCTTGCTCTTGTCAGTCGTTTTCGTGCCGTCCGCCTTGTTCGGCTTGTGCCCTTCCCTGTTCTTGAATCCCTTTCCGTCTTTGTGGCACTTCATCTTTTCTTCGAACTTCCTGTACTGCTCGGCAGTAAGAATGCTTTTCAGCTCGCTCTGCATGATCGCCTTCTGCTTGTCCCGCTCTTCCTTCATGATGGTCTTGATCTGATTTTTCTGCGTGTCTGTCAATGCAAGCTCCATCATCATGGCCTTTCTCTTGTTCTTCATTGCCTCCATGTCGGGCTTGGCACCCTGCTGCGGGCACATGCCGGCTTTGTTCTTCTCCCACAGAGCCATCTGGTCAGGCGTGAGAACCGCCTTTATCTTCTGCTGTACTGCCTCGAAATGAGCCTTTCTCTCGCCCTTGTGGCGCTCTTTGAGGCTCTTCAGCTGCTGAACCTGGCTGTCGGTAAGTCCCAGATCCTTCTGGAACTGCTTCATCTTCTTTCCCATTTCCTTCTTCTGGCACTGTCCGTTACAGTTGCCGTCACAGCCCTTCTCGTCTCCGGATGCCGCACCTGCTGCCGGTATCCCTGCCACGGCCGCGCACAGAATCAGCAGCGCAAGCGATAACAGGATCTGTCGTAAAATCTGCTTCATCGTAATCCAACTCCCTTCTTTTTTATTTACAAAACTTTGGACCCCGGATTCCGGAAAAAGTTTCTCTGCCGGATCACTTTTTCACATCCTCGGCATATCGACCTTCACAGCGTCAGTGAGGTCTGCTGAGAAAGGGTGGACCGGGCAGGAGCAGAACTTGCTCGCCCTGTCGGGGCACCGGGAGATTACTTCCAATCCATTATTGAAGGCCTTTTCGGGTATCTCGTGCCAGATATCGTCACTGTCCCGATCCCAGCAGTCGTAATATTCGTTGTAGAAACGCCTCCCGCATTGCCGGCAGCTCCAGAAGCTCCTTATAATCTCGCCGCCACATACGCAGAGATCGCATATTGACCCTCGATTTTCAAGCTCATTCCCACAGTGATTGCATTCGATTGCCATACCGGATTCTCACCTCCCGCTGAATGTTCTCCTTTCATATGATATTCCCTCTCAGATGCCCCTGATGACATTGAAGGCAAGTTACAGCAGAAGGATTGGAACGCCTGAAGAGAGAAAATATAATGCCTGACAGGAAAATGCCTGTATTTTTTTTAGGAGCAAAGCAATGACGCTTTTTCAGGCAGTTCTGGATTGCAAATTCCGCACCTTTTCGGTAATAGGCCTCGCTAAAAATGTCGGAAAGACCACCACGTTGAACTATCTGATGGAAATGGCGAGACTGGACGGCGCCATAAGGCTCGGCATAACATCTTCAGGATGGGACGGCGAGGCATATGACTCTATCACGGGACAGCCCAAGCCGAGGATAGTCACGCCTGCAGGAGCCCTGATAGCGACGACCGTGAACTGCCTCGCGGCTTCCGCATTGAAGTACAGGGTCATCAGAAAGACAGGCATGTCCACAAGCCTCGGAGAGGTCCTGATCATCGAGTGCACGGAAGAAGGCAGGGTCGAAGTCGCCGGCCCAACGACGATCATGGAGCTCTGCGAAGTTCGTGATATAATGCTTGACCTCGGCGCCGATCTGATCCTCTTCGACGGCGCACTGAACAGAAAGGCTTCTGCGTCTCCTGAGGTGTGCCAGGCCATGATCCTTGCCACAGGCTTGAACGCAGGCTACAATCTGGAAGAGGTGAAGAGGACGACCTCCTTCTGGCTCGAGATATTTTCCTTCCCTGCCTGGGAAGGTGAAAAGCCCGGGCTTTCAGAGAGCGATGAAAAAAAGGCGCTCCTGACCGACAGGGAGGGACGCGCAGTCCGCGCCTGCAGCGCCGGAGATATCGCCGGCTGCATCGATGAAGCCTTTGATGGATATGTCTTCCTGCCGGGCGCCTTCACCGAGATCCTGTGTGAAGGGCTGCTGAAGTCCCCCGGGAGGTTCGACATAGTTGTCGGAGACGCGACAAAGGTATTCATCCCGCCGCTCTCCCTCAGGAGGTTGAAGAAGAGAGGGAGTCGAATTATCCAGTTGTCACGTACAGATATCATTGGAGTGACTGCAAACCCCACAAGCTCATCAGGCAGAGTGTATGATGCCCGTGATTTTCTGAAGACAGTTGCTGATATATCCCATGGGATCCCGGTCTGGGACATAGTTTTAGGAGAAGGGTTGGAGAGTAGCCATGAAGGAAAAGCTGAAGCTTGACAGGACAACTATTGACAGGGCCAGGAGCCTCGCGTCATCGATCGTCGACGAGGTCTATTGTGTGATCTCAGCGTACAGCACCGACACGATAGAGCGGACCATACTGAGGCTGCTGGGCGTCGACGGCGTCGATGAAGTCGGAATTCCGCTTCCGAACGCCGTGATCAACTGGGCGAGAGAGATGAACCTGCTGAAAGAAGGCATAGCAAAACCTTTCGGAACGGTAATGGTCACGAAGGGCCTTACGCCGCAGGCCGCAGCCGAGGCCATCGCGAAGGGCGATGTCTCGTTCGCGGAGAATACGGAGGCTCCTGGATGGAGGAAGGCCGTAGATGAGCATGCAATGAAGGCTCTTGAAAGGATCCGTGCTAACAGGGCTAAGAGAGCGGAGCTGACAGGCGATCTGGCAAAAGAGGAGTCGCCTTATCTGTACGTGATAGTCGCCACAGGAAACATATACGAGGATGTCGTGCAGGCTAAGGCAGCGGCGTACCAGGGCGCGCAGATTATCGCCGTGATCAGATCGACTGCGCAGAGCCTGCTCGACTACGTGCCTTACGGTGCCACGACCGAAGGCTTCGGAGGCACATACGCCACTCAGGAGAACTTCCGGATCATGCGCGAGGCTCTCGATCAGGTCGGAGCCGAGCTGGGGAGATATGTCAGGCTCGTCAACTACTGCTCAGGCCTCTGCATGCCTGAGATAGCGGCGATGGGCGCGCTGGAGCGGCTCGACATGATGCTGAACGACGCACTGTACGGGATCATCTTCAGAGACATCAACATGCTCAGGACTTTCACCGATCAGCATTTTTCCCGCAGGATAAACGCCGCGGCGCATATAGTGATAAACACCGGAGAGGACAACTACCTGACCACATCCGACGCCTTCGAGGAGGCCCACACGGTTCTGGCGTCGCAGTTCATCAACGAGCAATTCGCGAAGAGGGCAGGGCTCTCAGAGGAGCTGATGGGCCTCGGCCACGCCTTCGAGATGGACCCGATGCTGGAGCAGGGATTCATCCACGAAGTGGCGCAGGCCCAGATGGCCAGGGAGATATTCCCACGCTCGCCTCTGAAATACATGCCTCCCACCAAGTTCATGACAGGCAACATCTTCAGAGGGCACGTGCAGGACGCCCTTTTCATGGAAGTCTCAGCGCTGACAGGGCAGACAATCCACCTGCTCGGGATCCTCACAGAGGCGCTCCACACGCCTCACATACAGGATCGCTTCCTGTCCATCGAGGCCGCGAAATACGTCAGGAACAATATGCGAGGCATAGAAGCCGAGATGCTGTTCAGGGACGGCGGGCTGATGACGTCTCGCGCGAAGGAGGTCCTCTCAAAAGGTGTCGAACTGCTCGAAAAAGTCAAGGAGCAGGGGCTGTTCACCGCTCTCGAAGAGGGGAGCTTTGCCGGAATAAAGAGGCCGCGCGGCGGAGGCAAGGGGAAAGACGGGGTATTCGAGAAAGGCGCAGACTACTACAACCCATTCGATGAGCTGCTTGCAGAAGAGACGAGCGCGCCTGCGCCAGCCACATTGCGCATCTAGAGAGGAGCGAAATCATGAACGTTGACATTCACAACCTGAAACCATACGGAGACACACTCGGCGACGGGGCCGTGCAGCTCTCTTTCACGCTCCCCATCGCGAAGTCTGATAAATCTTCTGAAGCCGCCAAGATCCTGGCCTCGAAGATGGGCCTCGATGAAGTGTATGTGGCTCATGAAGAGCAGATTGCTCCTGAGTTCACATACTTCGTCGTATACGGGAAGTGTCTTCACTCAGTGGATCTGGACAAGGTAGTCGCCTCGTCGGTATCGGTGGAGGCGATGGAGTTCAAGGAGATCAACTCATTCATCAAGGGGAGCATAGGCAGGAAGCTCCGCACAGTGGGAGCCTGCATAGAGACTGATGCCCATACGGTGGGTATCGACGCGATTCTCAACATGAAGGGCTACGCTGGCGATTACGGGCTCGAGCGGTATCCCTGGTTTGAAACGGTGAACATGGGAGCGCAGGTGCGGTGCGAAGCGCTGATCGAGGAAGCCGTCCGCTTCGACGCGGATATCATACTCGTCTCGACAGTGGTGACACAGAAGGACATCCATATCCATCACCTGACGAAACTGATAGATATGCTGGAAGCCGAAAAGCTCAGGAACAGGTTCCTGCTGATAGTCGGAGGGCCGAGGATCAGCCACGGCCTCGCCAAGGAGCTCGGATACGACGCAGGCTTCGGCAGGGGGACGATCCCTTCGCAGGTGGCATCATACATCGCGCTGGAAATGGAAAAGAGACTGAAGAAGCAGTAAGGAGGTCAAGATGGACAAGATAATCATCACAGTCGCACCGGTTGGAGCCGAGGTGACGAGGGAACAGAACCCCAATCTTCCTCTCACACCTGAGGAGATCGCCGAAGACGTCTTCAACTGCTGGAAGGAAGGGGCGTCAATAGCCCATGTCCACGGCAGGGACAAAAACGGCGTCGCCACTCAGGACGCGGAGGTCTACAGGCAGATAATCGAAGAGATAAAAAAGAGATGCGACATAATCGTGCAGGTCTCCACAGGAGGGGCGGTCGGCATGTCCAGAGAGGTCCGGATTGCGCCGGTTTCGCTGAAGCCAGAGATGGCGACGCTCAGCACGGGCACGTGCAACTTCGGCAGGGACGTCTTCATGAATACCCAGGATGACATGGAGTTCTTCGCCACTGAGATGAAAAAGAACGGCGTCCTTCCCGAGATAGAGGTGTTCGACGCAGGCATGATCCCCAATGCACTGCAGCTTATCAAGAAAGAGTTCGTTCCTGCGAAGGTCAACTTCGATTTCGTGCTGGGCGTGCCGGGAGCGATGCTCGGCTCTGCAAAGAATCTCGTCTTCCTGTCAGGCGAGATCCCGAAGAACTGCACCTGGACCGTGGCAGGCATAGGCAGGTACGAGCTTCCCCTGGCAGTGATGGCCATTTCGATGGGAGGAAATGTGCGGGTCGGATTCGAGGACAACATCTTCTATTCGAAGGGAGTGGTCGCCGACAGCAACGCGCAGCTCGTGGCGAGAATATCGAGGGTTGCGAAGGAAGTCGGCAGAGAGGTTGCCACGCCGGACGAGGCGAGGAAGATACTGGGCATTGAAAAATAAATATGTCCGGCTGTTTAATTAAAGATCAGTGAATGCGGCTCCCGGCGGCGAAGGCCAGGAGCCGCTCTGTTTCTCCGGGGCAGAATGACCGGCGCTCTTCTGCAGCGCGCCCTCGAAGGAGGCTGCAAACATGTTTCCAGGGAGCCTGCTGTCGAACTCCCTGAGGGTCTTCCTGATCAGCTCGATCTTGAGCTCCTTCTGCTTCGAGATTATCGCCTTCACATCTTCCAGGTCAGAGGCATTTCCCGCTATTACCTTGTGTATGATCAGATCCTCGGCAGTCGAGAAGCGGACGATCTGATCGTTTATCCTTATCCGGACCGCCCTGGCTATTGCCTCCTTTTCGTATGACGTGGAGCATACTATGAAGTCGACCCTTATGCATGTCGACTCCTCGATGGCAGGGAGCACCATCGTCTGCTTCACGAAAGCCTTGGGGTCTTCAGGGATAATTCTGAGCTTCAGATCGTTTGCTATGAAGAGGAGCAGATTGAGACACCGCGCGTCGATGCCGAGCATCACGTCTATGTCGAAGACAGGGCGCTGCACGCCGTAGAGAAGCATCGCCTGGCCGCCCATGATCATATAGGGGACGTTGTTGCGGAGCAGGCAGGCGCCTACTCTTGCGAGGAGCTCTCCGAACATTGGCTGACCACCTGCGCGATCCTGATGTCGTTATCCAGACCCAGCATACTGTCAGAGGGAGGGAAGCTGCCCTTCTTTACCTCCTGCTCCCATAGAGCAGTAAAGGTTTTCATCGAATGGGCGAATGTCTTCGAGAGCTCCTCCTCTTTTTCGGAGAGCCCGTCCTTGTCAATGATCTGCTGATTCTCGGTCATATTCGCTGCCTTATCTCCTTGAGAGTTGTTATATACAGGCGACCCGGACCGGATCACCTCTCCCTCAGCCTCACCTTCTCCTATTATATGATGAGAAAGGTCATTAATCAACATGAACCTCTTTCCTGCCCTGAAGGCTGCCGGCGTCAGATCATTTCCTGAATGCCTTTCCATAGACATAACCTGTCAGGAATCCCCTTGCTTTATCACATAGCGGGTACTGCCTGACAATGGCCCAGAATCTTCTGGAATGATCCGGATGCACCAGATGGGCCATCTCATGCAATACGACATAGTGCTGCACCCATGACGGAAATCTCCTCACCTGTCTGGAGATGCGTATCGTTCCCTTCCTGGGCGAGCAGCTCCCGAATATCCTCTTCTGCCTGTCTGAATAGCCTATCGACAGAAATGACGCCCGGCCCTCGAAGTACCTGTGATTGATATCCCTGGCCATCTCATCGAGATCTCTCTGGGCGTCCTCGTCCTTCTTTCTCTTCTTGGTGAGGAGCGTCGACTTCATATGCTCTATCCAGTACACTTCCTGCTCCCTGGACAGGTGGGACGGAATCTGGAGAACTATCCGGTTATCCTTCAATACGGCTGATACTGTCTTGGTCCGTCGCCTGCTTCTTCTTACTTCCACGTTCATTTCAATTCTCTCCAATGTAAAGAGAGGCAGTCATACCGCGGCTGCCTCCCGATCATTTCTTACCGTATCGCCGTTATTCCCTGTCTCCTCTTCCTCCCGGCCTTCTGCCGCCGAAAGAGGCTTTCTGCTTGGCTTCATTGACTTTGAGCTGTCTTCCGTCGATTTCCTTGCCGTCGAGTGCCGCGATTGCAGATTTCGCTTCCTCCTCAGTCGCCATCTTGACGAAGGCAAAGCCTCGTGATCTACCCGTTTCGCGATCTGTGATGATGTTGACTGCTTCAACTGTTCCGTAATCGGCAAATACTTCCCCCAGTCGGTCACCATTTGTCGCGAATGAGATATTCCCCACGTACACTTCCTTTGCCATCTTTTAGCTCCTTCCATTCACTATTTCGGCTGATACCGGCACCAATCCAAATAAAATCTCACATCTGATGCTGCTTTGAAGCCAGGCTGTAAAATTTTTCTGAACAGCTGCAACTTCAATTATACCATATGTGTCAACATTATTACAGGGTTCCTGGGCGGGAGATTTTCAGACGATTGACCCTGTGACAGGCCCGGTGATATAATGTGACTGAGAAACAACTGCAAGGAGTGCTATCCAGATGAATCTCCGAACTCGGCTTTTGCTGATCCCGGTTCTCGCTATCGTCATCTTATCCAATGTATCGTGCGGCGGAAAATTCAGGGAGCTGATACAGAAGCTGAGGCCCTCGTCAGGCTCGACGCCTCTCTCGTCCCCGCAGCCCGCGCAGACAAAGCCCACCTTCGGGGAGCTGACAAAGGCCATACTTGAAGATGATCTGTATCTCGTGCCTGAGCTGCTGAAAAAGGAGCCTGAGCTGGTGAATGACAAGGACAGGGACGGGAACTCGGCGCTCCACTATGCCGTGTGGAAGGGAGATATCCGGATTGTCAGGGAGATCCTCAAATACCGATGTGATCTGAATACAAAGAACAAGTGGGAGTTCACGCCGCTCCACGAAATAGTGAGGCGCGAGGAGACCAACGATACGAAGGATATTGCGCTGCTGCTGCTTAAAAAAGGCGCAGAGGTTAACGCCCTCACCTGGTATGGAAACACCCCTCTCGACATCGCCATGATCAAGGAGAGAACAGAGCTGATCCGCGTGCTGAAGGAATATGGCGGCAAGCGCGGCAAGCACGCCCTGAACCTCCCCCCTGTCCCGGAATTTGCGAGGAATCTCCACGACTATTGATCCCCAGGCGCACCAGAAACCATGCTCCTCAACAAAACCCGTCAGGCGCCGCACATGCTTTTTGTTAACAAAAGTATAACCGGCCGGCAACAATTTCAGGTTTTTTTCAGCGTTCTTTAAGTGATTTTTGCAGGGCAGTCGTGATAGCTTCCATGACAGAAACCAGCACGGTTTGTTCTGAATCACTCTTTCCAGGGACAGGTGCATTGTGTCGATGAATGTCAATACACATAACAACATGGCGATGATGTATTCGATGACCGGCCTTTCGACAGGCATACAGGCGCCGCGCCAGACAAACAAAACCCTCGATATCGGCTCACAGGTAAGCGAGAAGGGGAAGGCCGACGAATCGAAGAACAGCCGGAACGAGAGCCTCTTCCCTGAGTTCCAGAAGATGTCAGGGAAAGACAGAGCAGAGTCTGAGCTGTCAGGAGCGGGAAGGCGCCATGTCGGCGAAGAGCTTCAAACCCTTGACGACGGCGAGCCTGGAGGCGGACAGGGCGATAAGAGCTGTAATCTTTCAAGCTTTCCAAAAACGCTTGACACATCGAGGCAGATTCAGTACAAGTTCCAGAGCCTCAACAGCTTCGCACCCAGGACCTCTCCATCACCGGAAGAGACTGCCGGCATGAAGAGGCGGCAGCACATCTCGAGCCTGAAGAAATGGGTTGACACAGAATACAAACAGTATGTGAAGTCAACTGAAATGCCGTATAAAAAGGGCGACCTGAGGGCAATAATGGGAGCACTCGACTCGAACGACAGGCCTCAGGCCGGCAGTTTCACGTCACTCGGGAGCGGCGGCTCATCGGGAAAGGCTGAGGCGCAGCCCAATACAAACTACAACATCCTCAACCTCACAAAGGTCGCCAAGGTCATGAGCTTCATGGACGATCCAGTCCCTGCCGTGCAATCTGAAACACAGTACCTTTGAAAAATGGGGACAGACTCTTTTATTAACATTCGGAAGGTGCTCTTTCCGGGTGTGAGTGCAAGCATATGGAATACAGTCATACCATTGTCATCTCTCATCTCAGCATCCCCCTTTCCTTCACAGGATCTTACCTGCAGCTATGGAGCATCTCAATACAAAAAGGAAGTCACGAGTTTTCTCTGTTTCACTGGCATTGGAATCAAATCTGATGAGCTGTAATGAGCATTTATTTGCTTTGAGACTCCGTTCATGCTATAATTGCTGAATGCAAATCGACATAAGGAGGTCCCTGATGAAGTCATTTCTCTTGATCGCCTTTGCCATATTTACACTCGCGCTGCTCAGCCTCTCGATATCGAGCTGCGGCGCCGCCTCGTCGAATGACGGCACTGCATCGCAGACTGATGCCGCCCAGGCTGCACAGACTGCCCAGGCCGACTTGAATGTCTTTACCAATAAGGATTTCAACTTTCAGCTGATCAGGACCGCAGGAGCCGCTCCTCATGCCGCAGACCGGAACGAATGCCTGCAGACAGCTTACAAGATAATCGACGGCAATGTGGAAAGCTGGTACAAAGAGTGGTACGCGCTGGCAGAGAGCGTGAAGGGCGCCGGTGAGACAGCCGAGAAGCTCGGCAACAAAGAGACTGCGAGGAATGCATTCGCAAGGGCGAGCAATTACTATAGGAATGCAGGTTTTTTTCTCTCAGAAAAGCCCCTTGATTCCAGGACTTCTGACACCTGGACCAGGAGCGTCGGCCTGTTCCGCAGGGCTGCGGCGATGTATGAACCGGCAGTCGAGTATGTGGAGATCCCTTATGACAACACTGTCATCCCTGCATATTTCTACCGCGGAAGCACAACAACGGCGAAACTGCCGACTGTCATCATACACCAGGGATTCGACGGCTCAAAAGAGGAGAGCATTCCTGGCGGAATCGCCGCTCAACAGCATGGATACAACTGTCTTATTTTTGAAGGACCGGGCCAGGGCCAGATGCTCCATGACATGGGTATTTACTTCAGGCCCGACTGGGAAGTCGTTGTAACACCGATAGTGGATTATCTGCAGCAGCGCTCAGATGTTGAGCCCTCGAAGATAGCGCTCATCGGATTCAGCATGGGAGGATACCTGGCACCGAGAGCCGCTTCCGGAGAGCACCGCCTCGCTGCGGTGGTGGCAAACGGCGGAGTTTACAACGTCTTCGAAGGCGTATCCGCCCACTGGACATCCATTCCGGAGATGCCCCAGACCTCTGCAGGGCTACTCGAATACATACGCACAAAGCCCGATGAGTTCAACCAGATTGCCTATGGGGCCATGGAGTATTCCATCGGCACGAAGTGGTCGCTGGCCCACGGAATGTATATCTTCGGCGTGTCAACGCCTGCAGAGTATTTCCTGAAACTGTCTGAAATGACACTCGATCAGAAGGTTCAGAATATCACCACACCAGTGCTGGTCGTAGACTCTGAAAACGATCACACCTTTCCGGGGCAGCCGAAAAAGCTCTATGAAAGCCTGACCGGCAAGAAGGATTTCCTTATGTTCACAGCCGAGGAAGGAGCGGATCTCCACTGCCAGGCAGGCGCCGCGGAGATTTCGTGGAAGAAGACCTACGAATGGCTTGATAAAACACTTAAGGATAAAAAATGACAGAACGGCGCTCCCATGCTTCCCGATTTCGTTTTCATCACTGGAAGAGCTGAGGAATTACGTTCATCAGGAGCAATGATGGGTAAGAAGATATATATATCGGCGCAGTTTAACCGGGATCTTTAAAAAGGGGAGGACTCCATGAAAAACACAGTCGGAAATATGATACAGTGGGTGACTGTGCTTGCAGTCATAGCCGTGTCGCTCTTCTCCGCCGTGCGCGGCGCGGCGGCCAGGCAGCAGTGCGCTGATAAGAAAGATGACGCGATACTTCAGATCATGCAGAAATATAATGACGCGAAGACTGACGAGCAGAAAAAGGAGATAGAGAGCGAGCTCGTCAAAGCAATCAGAAATCATGACGGGCCGGTCATTGAAGTCGGAAACGCCACAATCTTCCTTATAAAAGAAGGGAATCGGGACGGGGTGAAAGCCGAGATCTTCGGAGACTTCAACGGATGGTTCGGCAGGAAGCTGATGCAGCGCCTCGGCCTCACATCGATCTACTACTACAGGATAGAGAACATTCCTGATGACAGCCGCATCGAGTACAAGCTCAAGGTGGACGGCAGAGAGATTTGCGATCCCCTGAATCCTCTGAAAATAGACAACGGAGAGGGAAACGAGAACTCCATACTGCAGATGCCTGGTTACAGGCCATGTGTTCCATCCGGATGCGGCTCCCAGCCGGACCCGCTGAAAGGAAAGACATTCACTCACCAGTTGAGAAGCAGTATCATGAACAACTCGAGAAAAGTGACTGTCTACACCCCGCCGGATTATGACGCCAATGGCACGGAAGCATATCCGCTGCTCCTCGTGCACGACGGCACAGGCTATCTCGAAAGGGCCAGGCTTGCCGTTATAGCCGAGCGGCTCATCGAAGCAGGCAAGATAAAGAAGATGGTGATCGTCTTCGTCGATCCTGTCGAGCGGAACAAGGAGTATGGACGGGGACGGGACTACAGCGCCTTTACCGTAAAAGAGCTGCTCCCCTGGGCTGAAGGGAATTACAGGATTTCCAGCAATGTGAAGGACAGGGCCGTAATGGGGGCCTCGAAGGGCGGACTGATCTCATTCCATCTAGCCTTCACATATCCAGCCATATTCAGCAAAGTAGCCAGCCAGTCCGGAGCCTTTGGAATCGATGAAGTCACCGACGGCTCATCATTAATGAAAGAGGTTGAGGCTTCACAGAAGAAACCCATTTCAGTGTATCTGGACATAGGGCTGTATGATCTCGTGCTCGAGAAGGGAAGCCTTCTGGAATGCAACAGAGCCATGCATAAGATCCTGAAGGAGAAAGGATACCCGGTTACTTACAAGGAGTTCGACGGCGGACACAACTGGGCGTGCTGGCGCGATCAGCTCCAGAGCATCCTGTGCTTCCTCTTCGGAACCGGAGCATCCGGAAGGGATGGCAGAGTCCGGACGCAAGGTGGATTTCTACTTCCTCTCGAAAGCTCCTGTCTTCCTGTCCTGCAGGTAGATCCAGTCAAAGTCCCTTTTTGAAGCCTTCGTGTAATTGTCGAGGCCTTCCCTGTGGCATCTGCCGCAGGCGCTTTTCGGGATGTGAATCGCGCAGATACTGTTCCCCTGGTCCGATGATGACTCTATCCGCAGCGAGCCGCTGCATTCCTCGCAGATTCTCGAGCGCTCGCGCCTGCTCTCCATGATGCCGTCAGTGTCGTAGAAGATGGAGCGCCTCCGCTCTTCGTGGCTCTTTCCCTTCCTCATCTTCGCAGCAAGCTCTTCCCGGTTTTTCCACTGCAGAAGAAGCATCTCCGAGACTGCCTTGACATATTCTGTCACCTGCGGGTGCTGCTTGCGCACTTTCGAGTCGTAGTCTGGCTCCCTGACAGACGAGAAGTCCATTCCGGCCATCGCGAGCACTATCGCAACATTTACATAAGGGAGAGCCCCTTCTATCGAGTACCCTCCTTCGAGCACTGCTATGTCGGGCTTCAGGCGCGCGTTCAGGGTGGCATATCCCTGGGCGGAGAGCATCATGTTCGTGATCGGATCCGAATAATGGTTGTCCTGCCCTGCCGAGTTTATCACCAGTTCAGGCTTGAAATCTTCCAGCACGGGCAGCACGAGGTTCTCGATGACGTGGAGATATCCTTCGTCACCCGTATGGGGCGGGAGCGGCACGTTCATCGTGTACCCGCAGGCGCCGATGCTCCCCATCTCGTCAGGAAATCCCGAGCCGGGATAGAGGGTGCGCCCGTCCTGGTGAAGGGATATGAAGAGCGTGTCCCTGTCATACCAGTAGATGTCCTGCGTGCCGTCGCCGTGGTGGCAGTCCGTGTCGACGATGGCTATCTTACCCGTGCCGTATCTGTCGCGCAGGCATTCGATCATCACGGCTTCTATGTTTATGTTGCAGAAGCCCCTGTTCCCGTGCACGACTTTCATCGCGTGATGGCCGGGCGGCCTCACGAGAGCGAAGGCGCAGTCGACCTGCTTCGAGAGCACCACGTCAGCGGCCTTCATGGCGCCTCCTGCCGAGATCATGTGCGACTCGGTGGTCTGGCCTGCCACGTCGGGCACGCAGAAATGAGCCCTCTCGACATCAGCTGCTGTCGCCACTCCCGGCCTGAACTCGGTGATCCCCTCTATATCGAGAAGCCCCTCCTCCCATATCTGATCCTGCGTATAGAGGAGTCGCTCCTCCCGTTCCGGATGGGTTGGAGATATGGCCCAGTCATAGGCCGGAAAGAAGATGAGCCCCATTTTCCTCGCCGATTTAAGCATTACGAACCTTCCTCCCCCACGCGGCCTGTCAGCCCCGGCTTCGACTGGACCCTGACCCTGATGTTCCTGCCTGTGCTGTAAAAGCCCCTCACCATGGCGAACTCGTGCTCCTCGGTAAACTCGAAGTCATTCCCGTCGTGAATCATCAATTCAGATTGCGCTCTGATATGCTCCAGAGCGGCCTTCTTAGCCTCAGCCATCGAGAAAGAACTTTCTATAATCTCCTTCAGGCCCTTTTCGACGATCAGCATCCAGCCCTGTTCGGTATCCGCGTGCAATGTGAGCTCTGTCGTCACTTTGGCGAGCGCCGCGCCGAGGGCGTTTGCCACTTCGCTGTGGCAGGGGTTTATCACAGGCCTGCCGAGCGACTTTTCAAGCCACGGCGCCATCGCCTGCGACGGCCCTCCTACTGCCACGACGAGATCCGGCGAGACAGTCTCGCCTTCCAGCATCTCCCTGATTGTGTAGACAGGCCTCGTATTGACCTCTGCGATGAGATTCTCCACCTTCTCCCTGATTATCGCAGCAGCCGTCTCAACGGTTTCGAGCGCTGCCTCCCTGGCTGACACGCCGCGCAGCGCGGCTATCTCTTCCATCGCCTTCCTTGCGCATTCATGATGGGCTTCACCACCTTCGCCGAGCGTCAGAAGCGCGTCAGTGAGAGTGGGAATCTCTCCACCGAACGCCTTTGCCTTCCCTTTTCGGAGCGGCCCGACTGCAATCTTCCCGTCCTTCAGCGCCACCTCGCTGTCCCCGCCGAGCGGGACCGAGCGCGTGAGGAGCCCTCTTATGAGAGTGCGGTGATTCCCTATCGAGATCCCGTAAGGCTTGAAAAGCGGGACTCCGCGGTAAAAGAGGGAGATGTCCGTCGTGGTGCCGCCTATGTCAAGGCCGATGAAATGCTCTTTCGACACGAGCGCCATAAGGCCCATTATGCTCGCCGCAGGCCCGGAGCAGATCGTGAAAGCGGAAAAATCCCGGGAGTAATCGAGAGGCATGGTGCCGCCGTCTGCCTTCAGGATGAAGAGAGGAGCTTCCACGCCCCTGTCGCTGAAAGCCTTCGTTATTGCATTGACAAAAGAGCGGTGCAGGTGGTGTGTCGAGGCGTTCAGATACGTGGTGGCGACCCTCCTCGGGAAGTTGAGCGTCCCTGACATCGCATGGCCCAGCGCCACATAGTCGAATGTCTTTTCCGCCTTCCTCCCTATCTCCGCTTCGTGCGAAGGGTTTCTCGTCGAGAACTTCGACACCACGCCTATTGCGCGAAGCTGCACTCTGCCCAGTTCGAGAAAGATATTGTCCACGGCATAGCCATCAAGCCTCTCGCACTCCCGCCCCCTGTGATCAATAGAGCCACCTGTTACGTGGTACTGAGGCCCGACGCTGTAATGACGAGCGTCTATGCCCGGCCCGGCGCTCACTATCATCGCTGCGCCTTCGAGTCTGTCCTGCACGATAGCGTTCGTGGACAGGGTCGTAGACAGGATGATCCTCTCTATATCCCGCACGTTCCTGCCTTCGAGAAGGTGATCGAGCGCCGCCGTTATCGACGACACGAGGTTGTCAGGCACCGTGGCGGTCTTAATCTTGGACAGGACCTCGCTGCCCTGAAGCAGGACAGCGTCAGTATTCGTTCCTCCGACATCTATTCCAATAATCATGATGGTTTGCGCGCTTCCGTATCTTCAAGATAAACAGGGACGACCTGACAGATCGTCCCCCACTTCCTGATTGTAGCACTCCAGCCCTGCCTGGTCAACTCAGAGTTCAAGTGATCAAGTGGGAGAGAGTTATTCTCATTCCATTGGATCATTGTTCTCTTGTTCCCTTAATCCCTCGTCTCCTCGATCCCTCGAGCCTTAAATTAAAAAGACCTGCCCTCATCGCCGGGAGCAGGTCTTTGTTTTGCTGAGACTGTCTTCTCTAAAAGAGTGAATCAGGCGTCCAGATGCGGTTTGGCGTCTCTTCCATAATCGTGACGACCTGGCCGCCCTCTTTGACGAATACCTTCATCGAGTCGCTGATCTCAAGCTTTGGCTTGAGATGGCCGCTGATAATCCCGTCCTCCATCGTGCAGAGCATCCCTTTTTCCGGAGATCCGTCGCCATCAGCGTCGAACATCACGTCGTTCTCAATCGACATATGGGCGAACTGTCCGTTGGACCTGTCGACCACCTTCATGTCGAAATTCTGCACGTTCTGGATGTCGAAGCCCTTCTGAGCGGGATCCTTCATAGTCAGCTTCTGATCGAGTACTGTATTTTCCTTGGCTCCCTGGATGTGGATCTTTCCTGGTGACGGGTCCAGGTCCACGCCTTCGATGTTGTCTGCAGGGAAGAGCTGACGGGCCGATCCGGTGATCATCGCCGCCTTCTCGTGTGACTCTGCCAGAAAAGCTCTTTCCGTTTCGGTCAGAGAATCGTATTTTGTATTTGGATTTATTGTAAGACTGTTTATCATGGCCCACCTCATCAAACTTTTTTATTCCTTCATGATGAGTATGCACCATGTTTTTCCAAAATACCACAGAGGAGGGACAACAGGTATTTTGAAGGGGGTAAGATGCAATTCTGCAGGCTGTCTGCCCGGCCTTAAGACCTAATACCAATAAATCGGTATAGAGTTTTTTCAAGAAACAATGCAAGACTCGGAGCGTAGCTCTCCCTATCTCCTCCATCCCCACCTCTCCTTACTTACACCATAATTCTCTGATTCAGTGCCATTGCCTCCAGGCCGGTTTCATCTGAGAGATTGCATGTCTTCGAGCAGTGATATGACTGGAAAGGCAGGGTTGTAGTGTTTCTGGATGAACATGGGCGCTTTGCGGCTGAACAGAGACTCGGCCAGCGAGTCTGCGATCGGCATCAGGATGCGCTCAGTCTCGCACAGAACGGGAGACACGCTGTCCACCTGCCCTGCAGACTGCCAGTTGACACAGCTGCATCTGTTGTTGCACCTGTCCCTCAAAGCGCACTCTCTGCAGGTCGCCTTCAGGCTCTGTGAGCGGCTGTAGAGCCGTCGCCTCTTCTCTTCATCGAATCCATTCCAGATATCACCGATCCTGAATTCAGAGTCCTTCCCGCAGTCCCGAACGAAGCTCACGCATGGATAGAGTGAGCCGTCAGGGGCCACCGAGACCTGCTTCTCGCCGCCGTGGCATCTCTCGCACATCACGCCGACTCCGTGGATATGGCTCGCTATCTTGATGTCGAAAGGGCTGAAGTAGAACTTCCTCTCATCTGCTGTGAGCCTCCTGTAAAGATCGGCGAGCAGTCCGTACTGTTCCCTCAACAGCTCCAGATGCCTCTCTTCCCAGCTCCGGCTGTAGTCGAGGGCGACTATCACGTATCTGAAGCCCCTCTCGAAGAGAAACGAGACTGAATCGCAGTAGTAAGGCAGCGTCTCAGGCGTCACGACCGTCATGGCCTGCGCGTAGGGCTGCCACCTGAGCAGCATATCGATCTTCTCATCGACTGTTTTGAAAGTGCCTTCGCCGTCTACAGTCTTCCTGTGCCTGTCGTGAGCCTGCTTTGCTCCATCCACGCTCAGCGCCACGGCTATGCCGCTGCTATCCGCGAAGCTCATGAAATCTTCATCCAGTGCGAGGCCGTTTGTCGTGACCCTGAAATGAAAGCTGTGCCCCCCTGCCCTTTCAGCTTCCCGCAGAAGACCTGTCATCATCAGAATCAGGTCTTTCCTGAGGAGCGGTTCTCCGCCATAAAAGACTATGCCTGTGTTTCCCGGCTTCGAGGCCAGGATGAATGCCGCAGTGTCCCGGCATATCTCTTCTGTCATGTCAATCCGCTTCAGTGGAGGCGAATAGCAATAATCGCATCTCATCGAGCATCCGGTTGTGAGATGGATGGTGAAGTGCATGTCCGGTCCTTTCAGTGCAGGCCCTTTATTTAATCCAGCCCTTCGCTTTCGCCCAGGCTATGGCGTCTCTGATCTGCGCCTTCAGCTCTGTTCTCGATACCGCGAGGTCGCCCTGGCAGTCCTTCATCGCCAGTGGATCGTAGAAAGTTATCACGTTGACTTTTGCAGACCGGGCGAGCAGCGCGTTAAGGATCTGCGCGGCCGGCTTCGTATACGCGACAGGCGGGGCTGTGCTAATCATCTGGCTGCTGTTCTGTAGAAACTGCTTCGAATCGGCTGGTGTGACGAACTCGTAGGCGAATCTGTTCTTCGTGCTGTAGCCGTCCAGCTCGACAGGCCCTTTGTAGTTGGTCAGCTCCAGCTCCTGCAGGCTTACCTTGCCGGCGCCGCTGTAATCGCCGGCAGCTCCATTGAGCTTCATGTCGTGCCTGTCGAAGATCACACCGGCCTTTTTGAACTCTTCCTCGATTATCTGCCTCGCCTCATTCTCTGACAGGAACTTCGGATGCGACGCAGCCTCGCCTCCGCTCCTGACGAAGCCGTACCCGTGCTCGAAGATCGGCGCAGTCACGGCATTCGACTGAGTCGGGATCTCATTTCCCGATTTCTCGGCCAGAAGCCCCGGATTGGCCGGGATCTGCGTCTCGGCAAACGCCGCAGTGCACCCGCCAAACATCAGGGCCAGCATCGTGCCCATTGCGAAAGCTTCGCGCTTCCATCTCTCAGGAATGAAAGACTCCATTCCGCTCTTCCTGCAGAACTCCCCGGCATCAGGATAGCCGGGCTCGCTGTACTGGCAGACAGGCTCTATCTTCAACTGCATCCCCGCCCTTTCATTGAAACTCCATACAAAGATAGAATTACAGTCATCGGGCAGAGATTCCTGTCAGGTATACCTTTGCCGCTCCATGTTATATAATACCTGTAGAGGTGATTTTATGGACAGAGCAGAGAGCCCTTTCAGACAGTGCATCAGCAGGATCGCCTTTGGAAGCCCTTCACTCGTAAGAAACCTCATATTCTTCCCGCTCTACGGCGGTGATGACGGAGACGGAGGCGCTCCGGTCATATCGCTCCACAGCGCCGTGCAGGAAGGCCTTGCAGAGATCAGGGATTCAGGGCAGGTGAACTGGCTCGATCTCCTGAACGGCAGCGACAGGAAAGTCCTCGGAATAGACGGCCAGGAAGTCCTGGGAGGTCTCCAGAACAGGATCCTGACAATATCAACGCTTATAAGCGCCCACAGCACCAACAGGCTCCCTGCGCTCTGCGTGGAGCAGGGACGCTGGAAAGGGAGTGATGATCTCTTCGGACACGGCTCAGTCGCATATCCAACGATAAGAAACATCCTCGCCAGGACGATGCCCAGTGAGCGCCATACGGTGCAGTCGCAGGTCTGGAGGAGCATCACCGAGAGCTTCGAGAGAACCAGGCGGTTCTCGGCGACACAGTCCATGTCCGATCTGTACAGATCGTTCGAGGAGGACCTGGACAGGCTGGCAGAGAGCCTCCCATGCGATGATGATCAGACGGGGGCTGCAGTGCTGGTAAGAGGCTCGCTGCTCTCTGTGGACAGCTTTTCATCTCCTCAGCTCTTCAGGAGCTACTACCCGCTGCTCGCGAAAAGCCACATCATGGAATCGATCGCCTGTGAAGGGAAGCCCATGCGGTGGAAAGAGCTGGATACCATATCTGAGAGGATCCTTGACCGCATGGGCAGGGCCAGGGAGACCGAGGTGATATCGGAAGCATCTGGCCGTCACACTGTGCTCGAAGGCGCCGGGCTCTACGGCACCGCGCTGATCGATGATCAAAGGACAATGCATCTCTCAGCCTTCGCAGAGGTATGATATGGAAAACCGTCTTCCCTTGCCGCTTGCTGATGCAGGACAGCGCACGAAGCTCAGAATGGGCGGCTTCAATATTCTGGGATGGCTTGGCGGCGGGCGCTATTCGAGTGTATACCTTGCCGAGGCCGTCAAGACAGGAAGGATATATGCCCTTAAAGTGGCCGAAGGAGGGAAGGAAGCCGAAAGGCATCTGAAACAGGAGGCCGAGATACTGTCAGGGCTCTCCCACCCCGGAATCGTGAAGTTCTACGCCACCGAGGAAGTAAACGGGCGCCTGGCCCTGGTGCTCGAGCAGGTCCCAGGGACGAGCCTGCGCTGCCTGCTAGACGAGGAAAAGGTCCTCCGGAAGCTGAGCGTGAAGCAGATAGAGTCGCTGCTTGCAGAGATAATGAAGCCTGTCCTTTATCTGCACCAGAACGGCATCATCCACGGAGATCTTAAGCCTGAGAATATCGCCGTGTATTTCCCTGATTCCACAGATGCCCAGGTCAAGCTCCTCGACCTCGGGCTCTCCGGAGAAAAGGGGAAGGAGGCAGGCACTCCGCTCTACATGGCTCCAGAAGCCTTCCACGGCGAGCTGGATTACGGAAGCGACATCTGGTCAGCCGGGATCATACTCTTCGAGCTGTTCTATGGCGCGTCCCCAGTCGAAAAGCTCCACCCGCAAGAGCCGCTGACGCTCGATCTGCTGAAGAAGACCATCGACGGAATGGCGGCAGGCGGACCTGCCTTCCCTGCGGACATTTACTCAGGCTCGCGCCATCACAGGGGGCATGACTGCTCGATATGCCTCAATTTCCACGGATGCCCTCAGAAGATTTATGGCATGAACTGGTTCTGCACTCTCGTGAACTGCAAAAACGATGAAAGCATAACGATATACTCAAAGCTGCAGCGGATGATGATGGACGGGATGCTCGTCAAGCCTGTCCACGGCAGGAGCACGGCAGATGAGCTGCTGAAAGACCTCAGGTCAAAACACGGCGAAGATGGAGACTTCCCGCTCATACCGCAGAACAGATATGAGCCTCTCGAGCTTCTCGGAGATGGCGCGCAACACGTGGTTCTAAGGGCCAGGGATAAAGAAACAGGGAAGGAGTATTCGCTGCTCGCGTCACCGGTCGAAGCAGAGGATGAAGCACTGAGGCTCTTCACATCGCTCTGCTCTCTCAGGCCTCCCCACTTCCCTGAGCTGCTCGGCCATTTCCGGGAAAGAGGCAGGAACTACCTGCTGCTCAGCGATATGAAAGGGCGCTCGCTCAAGATGACCATGGTCGAAAAGCCTCTGCAGATCCCTGAGATACTCGGCCTGGCCCACAGGCTTGCCGGGCTTTTCTCGGAGATCGAAGCGCTGCCTGCGCCGCTCGTGACTCCGAACAACCTGATCATAGACGCGGGCAATAGAGAAATCTCATTTTCCATAGGCGGCCCTGCCGGCGGCATTGACGAGGCCGTCCATTACAGCGAGCCGGGCAGATGGCGCGAGCCCGAGCCTGTCTGGAACATCGGCACACTGCTCTACCGGCTCCTGAGCGGGAAGAGCCCTGCCAAAGCCTTCGTATCTCCCGGCAGCTCGGCGCCGCTGTGCGCCACTGACGATGACAGACAGGAAGCTGTCGATGCGATGAACAGGCTGGCTTCGCGCGGTGAGGGATTCCCCTCATACCTGTTCTTTCAGGAGGAGCATGTGGACTGCCTGCGCTGCGCAAGAATGAGGCCCGAGCTGAACACGGACAGCGCGCCGAGCGGAAGGCTCTGCGGCGGCCATGACTGCAGGCACGGTAACTTCAGGGTCATGAGGTTCAGGCTCCCCATTCCGGTCGCCCTGCTTCTCAGGAAGAAGGTGCTCCTGTTCGACAGGGACAAGAGATGCAGCTTGAGGAAGCTCAAAGAAGAGCTCCGCAGGATCAGGAACATGGATATGCAGAAGATGCACGAGATGGTGTGGATACCGCCTTTCACGGTCTACAGGCTCAGCCTCTACAGGCAGGACTCTTCATCTGTCAGCAGAACGAAATGCACGGACAGCGAAAGATGCAGGGACGAGAGGATACCTTCCGACTTCCGGTGGCTGCCCCCCACCCTCCGGTATCTGCCGTCCGCTCTGGTCCAGGGCTCTGAAAAGCTGGAAGAGATGAGGGGCGTGAAATACGGGGAGCGCGAGAGGCTGATCGCGCTGTATGGATGGGATGACAGCGGCAGTAAAGCCCGGATTACAGGGCTTCCCGACAGGGAAGCCGAGCTGTCGAAGCTTCTCACTGAAGGCCATCTGGCCCTTGGCAGGCAGCTCTGGTCAGCAGGATACATGAAACACGCCATGCTCGAATATGAGAAAGCGCTCTTCCTCGATCAGAATCATCAGCAGGTCCTCGAGGAGAGCGTGATATTGAACTGCCTGCTCGATGAGGTTTACGACGCGCAGGCTCACGCGAGGACATTGAGCCATACAAACCAGATAAAGCACCTGAAAAGCCTCTACGCATACATAGAGTCGAAGACAGACAGTGATTTCAGGGAAAGAACGACCGAGAGCCTCGTGAACGAGGATGAGATATTCAAGGCATTTGACTAGGAAGAGCAGGATATGGATAACAGCTTTCAACCGCCTCTACCGGTGGCAGGGCAGCGCGATACGCGTATCAGAATGGGCAGTTACGACGTTCTGGGCTGGCTCGGCAGCGGGCGTTATTCGAGCGTCTACCTCGCCGGTGATGTGGAGACAGGCTGCAGATATGCGCTGAAGGTCGCGGAAGGAGGAGAGGCGGCAGAGAGGCATCTCAGAAGAGAAGCCGGCATACTGTCAGGGCTCTCCCACCCCGGGCTCGTAAAGCTCCATGCCATCGACGAGGTGAACGGCCGCGCTGCGCTGGTGCTCGAGCAGGTCGAGGGAATGAGCCTTCGACTTCTCCTCGAGGAGGAAAAGACCTCGCCGGGCCTGACTGTGGCGCAGATAAAATCACTGCTCATCGGAATACTCGAGCCTGTGCAGTATCTCCACGATCAGCGGATCATCCACGGAGATCTGAAGCCCGAGAACATCGCCGTATCATTCAACGGCTCGGAAGAAGCACAGGTGAAACTGCTAGATCTCGGGCTCTCTGGAGAAAGGGGCAGAGAAGCGGGAACACCGCTCTACATGGCTCCGGAGGCATTCTGCGGAGAGCTCGGGTATGCAAGCGACATCTGGTCAACAGGGCTCATCCTCTTCGAGATCTTCCACGGAGCGTCGCCGGTGGAGAAGCTTCATCCAGGCAGGCCCCTCACGTTCGAGCTGCTGAAGAAGACTATCAATGAGCTGGAGCCATTCGGGGCGGCATACCGCGCCTCTGTATTCACCGATTCCCGGCACGCTGAAGGAACTGACTGCCGGCCTTGCTTGAACTTTCAGAGATGCAGGCAGAAGGCATACGGCGCGCACTGGTTCTGCAACCTCGTCAACTTCAGAACCGATGAGACGCTGAAGACATCGACGCTCATTCAGAGAACGATGCGGAACGACATGCTGACTCAGCAGGCAGGTTGCAGGATCACTGCAGAGAGGCTCCTCGCGATGCTGAAATCCGATTCGGCCGGAGACGGAAACTGCCTGATCATCCCGCAGAGCCGCTATGAACCGGCTGAGCTGTTTTGCGAAGGCGAGCACCATATAACTCTCAGAGTGAAAGACATCGATTCCGGAGATGAATACTCGCTGCTCGCGATACCTGTCCATCTGGAAGATGAATCATTCAGGCTTTTCGCATCGCTCTGCACATTGCACGCTCCTTTCTTCCCGAAGCTCGTCAGCCGTTTCCAGCAGGAAAAAAGAGACTACCTCGTGATGGACGGGATGAAGGGGCGCTCTCTTGGCATGATCATGGATGAAAGGCCTCTGCAGGCAGGCGAGATATTCTCCCTCGCCAGAAAGCTCGTCGAGCTCTTCAGCGCCACGGAAGGGCTTCCAGTCCCTCTAGTGACCGCTGAAAGCCTGATCGTGGACAGGCAGGGAGAAGATATGGCCGTTTCGGTCGGCGGACCCGGCGCTTACAGGAGAGAATACTCCCGTCACTGCGAGCAGAACGGATGGAGCGACACAGAGCCTGTCTGGAATATCGGAGCGCTCATCTACAGGCTTTTCTGCGGCAAGACCGTCTCCAGGGCCGAAGACTATCCGCATACACTCGATCCACGATACGACTGCGAGAGGGACAGCAAAGAGGCTTTCTACGCCATGAGCAGGCTGGCGTCCCGGGGAGAGGGATTTCCGTCATACCTTTTCTACCAGGAGGAGCACGCAGACTGTCTGGGCTGCGAAACGCTCAGCACAGCTCAGAAAAACGGCAGTCAGCCGCACGGCGCTCTATGCGGCGGAAAGAACTGCAGGCAGGGGAATTTCAGGATCCTGAGGTTCAGATTCCCGATCCCGGCTGCGATGCTCCTCTGGAGAATGGCGCTTGTATCAGAAAGGGAGAAGAGATGCAATCTGAAGACGCTTGACAATGAGCTGTCCAGGATTGAGAAGCTGGGCCGGCAGATTATGGAAAGCCCCGTCTGGATCCCGCCGCTCACGCTCTACAGGCTCGACCTTCACAGGACAGGCTCCTCACCGGCTGAAGAGACTGAAAGTGCGGCCAGAAACTTGAGTTCCCGCACCGCGGCGCCTGCCGACTTCAAGTGGCTGCCTGATGAGCTGAAGGACATCCCGTCTTTCATCGTTCAGGGCTCTGAAAGGCTGCAGGAATTGACAGGCGCGAAACTCGGCGAGCGCGACAGATTCATGCAGATATACGGCTGGGATGATTACAGGTCAGGCGTGACTGTTAAAGGGCTGCCTGCCAATGACGCCGCGCTGTCGAGGCTCCTCGCCGGCTGGCACATCTCGCTGGGGCGCCAGCTGAGGGAGGAAGGATATGTGGATCAGGCGCTGCAGGAATATGAAAGGGCGCTCTTCGTGAGCCAGCATCACCAGCAGGTGATTGAAGACATCCTGCTGATGAAATGCCTGCTCGGCGAGGCATCCGGCGCCCAGTCCCGGTCGGAGGACAGGATAAATGACCTTCCAGGCCTCCTGTCGTACATCGAGTCGATAATGGCCAGATAATCTCAATGCCACAGAAATAAGAATAATATTAAAAATCATAACGCGAAAATTCGCGTTCACTCTTCTTTCCTGACAAATACCATTCTTCATATTTCAGCAGCACAGGCCATAGACAGCCTTTCTGCAGATCAGGGAACTCTGCCTCTGATAGATGCCGCGAGGCAGAGCCCCTGCGACGGACACCGGAGAGATGCTCTCCCCATCTTCCGGCTCATCCCCTGTGCAACTCCAGGTTGAAAACCTTCGACTGCCTCATGAGCACGACTTTCCCGGCAGTGATGGAAGTGACTCTGTAGCCGTCCATCGTGTCGCCTGTCATCAGGATGCCTGATGCCCTGGTGGACGGATTGAATATGATGGCGCTTGCGCCGCTTCCGCCCATGATTATCCCTGTCAGCGAATATGGAGGAGGCGCGACGGCTCTGGGTTTGACAGGCTTTTTCTGTGCATCCGCCTTCTTTGCCGTATCGGCCTTTTTGTCAACCTTCTGTGTCGGAGCGCTCTCAATAATTGGAGGAACGAACGGGTCCCTCATAGTCCGCCTCGGCCCTGTGACCTCTTCCGCCCTCGCATCCGAACCGGAGATCAGCGCCCTGGAAATCTCCTGGCTTGCCGCGAAAACCATCCAGAACACCAAAAAGATAATCAACCCTTTTTTCATCTGTCTTTCCTCCTGAAGTACTTCGCATATTTGCGTAACATCCTGCAAGATATGATCAACACTCATCAGAGATGGGTGATTGTTTTCCAATTATATCTGCGACTGGCTCATGTGTCATAATAAATATCATTGTGTACTCCAGAAAGCTTCGAGTTATCCTGCTATGCAATTATATTATATTCGCTATTTTGCGAAATGTCAATGACCAATCCTGCCGGCACTATTTACAAAAATGGCGATGGATAATATAATAATCAACAGGAACAAAGCAATTATTGCCTGGTTTTGTAATGTTAATAAGCTGTATGCTGGAAGGCGAAAATGGCCGAATTTGGAGAACAGCTCAGGAAGCTCAGGGAATCGAAGAACCTTTCGATAAGGGACTATGCGGATCTCATCCCGCTCAGCGTGTCATACCTGTCCGAGATAGAGAGGGGCCTCAAGCCCACTCCCGGTATGAAGATAATAGAGAGAATTGCCGAGGTTCTGGATGTAAAGCCCGATTACTTCGATGAATACAAGGCCGACAAGGTCAGGGAGGCAGTCCTCAGCGACCCCCGCCTCGATCTCCTCTTCAAAATGCTTATAAGGCTCTCGAAGAAGGAGCGCGAAGAGGTCATCACGTTCATCAGGGGCCTCTCAGAGAGAAGCAGAAAGCCCGAGCAGGACAGATACGACAGGCAGATCGATTCCATGCTCGACAGCATCGACAGCTCATTCAGAGCATCGACTCCTCTCGAGATTAAATACGTGGACTGCAGGGACAGGCTGGAAAGGACTCTTTCGTCAGCCAATCACATCATCACAGGGAGGCATGGAACAGGGAGAACCACACTGCTCAGGAAGTCCCATATCGAAAACCTCAGGAGAGGCAATGTATCATTCTACATAGACACTGAGGTCTACAAGAACCTTCAGTATCCCGAGAGCCTGATCCGGATTCTGCAGGAGCTTTTCAGCGCCCTCGGGGACATCATCAGGGACAACCTGGACAGGAGCGAAGGCGGCCTCTTCAGCCAGATCGTCAAGTCTCCCGAGAGAAAAAAGGATCTCGACAACCTCAAAAAGATCGGCGATGCCGTAGACGGCAAAGTAATTATGCTGGAAGAGCTTCTGAGAGAGTACGTCCACATGGACATGCAGCAGCAGGGCTCTGGAAAAGTGGCGCAAGGCGAGCCCAAGAGGGAGCGTCTCGAAAAAGAGGCGGTCAACATGGGGCTCATCCTGGACGGAATCTGCAGAGTGGGAGGCCAGAGATCGATATACATTCACATTGATGACATCGACTTCCTCGAACAGGGCGATCAGATCAGAATCCTGGACTATCTGCACAGAATCTCGAAGGGCAAGAAGATCTTCCTGGAGGCGGCAGGCAGGTCTGCTGAGATCGCAGGACACTCAGGCCTCTTCGAGACAATAGCGCTCGATATCCCGCTCGAAGACCAGTCTGAGCACCAGAAGCTCATGGAATCCGTTCTGGAGCTTCACTACGACGACAGGGAGGAAAAAACCGGCGTCGTGCAGGCCCTTTTCAGCGACAGAAAGGTGTTTGCTGCTCTCGTCAGGTCTTCAGGAGGAGTGATAAGAGACTTCCTCAGGATGTTCAGGAGGGCTGTCAAAGCTGCCAGAATAAGAGAAAGCAGGCAGAGACAGGGCGTGCCGAAGATCGGGATGGAAGATGTCACTGACGCCTGTCTCGAGCTTCTCATCGAGGACAAATACACCGCCCTGAAAAGCCGCGGAGGCTCACCGGAGCCGGCCGGCCTGCTGGCCGGGATCAGAAACTTCTGCAGCGGGAACGCTTCGTGCTTTTTCAGAGTCCCTTCCGGAGCGTTTGACGAAAAGCCGGGGCTCAATGACCTCCACGACCTCAGGCTGATACACAGGGTATCCGCTCCGCACCGGCGCAGAGGCCTGGATGACGGCATCGTGCTGATGGCTGACGCCGGGCTCTGCCTGGAAAGCGGCATACCAGTTCCGTTTGAAGAGGACTTCCCTGCGAAGCTGAGCGGCGTCCCCATGCTCGAACTGTAGCTCGGCTCGCGTTTTCCCATGCATTTGAGGGAGCAGAAGATTTCTTCATTCCCTCGATCTCTCGATCACTCGATCCCTCAATCCTTCGATCCCTCGATCCCTCGACCACTCGATCACTCGATCACTCAATCCCTCGACCACTCGACCCCTCGACTCCTCGACCACCGCATTCCTCCCTGGAATTATGAGATCCAGAGGAGATCTATGACAGATCTGTCGAAGGTATAACTCATCAACAATCTCAAAATACAGAACGGAGGAAGAGAATGGAAAAAAGGATTCTTGCAGCGGTCATTCTGATTGCGGCGTTTGTCTTCATGAACGCCACACAGGTATTGGCGGACGCCCAGGCTGAATACAACAAGGGCTATGATTTCTTTGCAAAGAAGGATTTCAAATCGGCCATCGCGTGCTTCGACAAGGCGATCAAGGAAAACAGCGGCTTCGTGAAGGCGTTTACCTTCAGAGGCTACTCATATTTCATGCTCGAGAAGTACAAGGAATCCCTGAACGACCTCAACACTGCGGTTCAGCTCGATCCCGAAAACTCAACGGCGCTGTATTACCGCGGAATGGCTGATTTCTACCTCGGCTACTCCAAGAAGGCCGGCGAAGATTTCGACGGAGTTCTGAGGAAGCAGAAAGACAACGCCTACGCGTATTTCATGAAATCAGTGTGCTGCCTCCGCCTCGCTGATTATGCAGGAGCGATTCACAACGCGAGCGACACGATCTCGAACGCTCCAAAAGAGGGAGAAGCCTACGTAATAAGAGGCATAGCCTATCTGCTGCAGAACAAGTATGAATATGCAGCCAAAGATTTCAATGCGGCAATGGAGCTCAACCCGAGCGATACAGCGTTTATCGTCTATAAGTTCATAGGCGACGCCAGAGCTGGCAAGGACAATAAAGCCGAGATAGAAGGCTTCTATCTCAAGGGCAAGAAGAACCAGTGGCCCCACCTGGGAGCAGGCCTGTTGATAGACAAGGTGACCCCTGAGGACTGCATCGCCGGAGCAAAAAATGCCGGAACGACGGAAAGAGCGAAAAAGAACAACGAGGATCAGGCCAACTTCATAGTGTCCCAGTATTTCTTCATGAAGAAGGACACTAAGCAGGGAAACGCCTACCTGGCAAAGAGCATGGACGAGCAGGGCCCTCTCTTCCTGATCCAGGGAGTCGTGAAGGAAAGCCTCGAGAAGATGAAAGGCAAATAGACAGGACTTTATAATGAGCCCCGAAAGGCACGCCACCGCGTGCCTTTTTTTGCCTCGGTGCAAACAGGAATAAACTCCTGTTTTGTGCTACTATAAGACCATATCCTTAATCCGCTCGAGGAGGTACGAAAAAATGAGACGAAAGACAATTCTGCTGCTCATCGCATTGTTGACGCTATCTGCTCTCGTGCTGGCCGCCTGCACCAGGCAGGGCTCAGCTCCGACATATAACCCGCCTTCTGCCGCTCCGACTCCACCGGCGACAGTTTCGCCGGGATCTGAGCCTCTGATCCCGCAGGAGACTCCGACACCGGCCCCATCGAAATCGGCTAACCAGAACACGAAGCAGGGCCAGAAGGGCGACCTCTCAAAGGCTCCGAAGGTCGAAGTGGTTTTCGTGCTCGACACGACAGGGAGCATGTCTGATCTGATCAGGGGCGCCCAGCAGAAGATATGGTCCATCGCGAACGCCATCATGTCGGCAGAGCCGAGGCCTTCCATCAGGATCGGCCTCGTAGGCTACAGAGACAGAGGCGATGACTACGTGACGAAGGTCTATGGGCTCTCTGAGAATATCGACAAAGTATACGAGGATCTGATGGGATTCAAGGCCGACGGAGGCGGAGACACGCCTGAATCAGTCAACAAGGCCCTGTACGACGCGCTCCATGGCATGCAGTGGACTCAAGGGAAGAACGCGCTGCGGATCATCTTCCTGGTCGGCGACGCACCGCCCCACACGGATTACCAGGAGAACTTCACATATAAAAGCCTCTGCGCAGAGGCTCGGCAGCGCGACATAATAATCAACACGATCAGATGCGGAGGCGACAACGATACGGAGAAGTGCTGGAAGGAGATATGCTCGCTGTCGTCAGGAAAATACGCGTCGATAGACCAGACAGGCGGCGTCGTTGCGACAGTTGACACTCCGATGGACAAGGAGCTCGCCGAGCTGAACAGTGAGTTGGGAAAGACTCTCGTGCCCTATGGAGGGGAAAAGGAGCGGGACAGCCTCATCGCATACCAGGCCAAGAGCGAGGGGATGGCCCCGGCAGTTCAGGCCGAGCGGGCCAAATACAACGCCAGGAGTCTCAGCGTATCGAAGAGCGATCTTGTAGATGCGGTCAAGAACAAGGAAGTAAACCTCGAAAACGTTGGAATCGCAGAGCTTCCGCAGGAGCTTCAGACAATGGACAAGTCGAAGCGCGAAGCCTACATAGTCGAACAGGGCAGGAAGCGCGACGATCTGAAGAAGAAGATCTCGAACCTCTCGAAGAAGCGTGATGACTATATCAATCAGCAGTCGAGCCAGAAAAAGGACTCGTTCGACAACCAGGTTCTGTCATTCATAAAAGAGCAGGCCCGCAGCAAGGGAATGAACATCAAATAACCCGCTCAGGCAGGCTGATCGTTCTCGAACAAGAAGGCCGGCAGGCATCAAGCCTGTTCCGGCCTTTTCAGTCCCCCGATGTCTCGCATGATTTGATGAGCTTTTGCATTGCCGTGTAGATCCATAGAGCTGAAAAAGTCACAGAAAGATAACATGTCCGATCTTTTTTAAGGCTTTTTTCATCATAGTATCGTCAGTTTTTCAGATTCATATGTGATAGTTGAATGGAACTATTCTATATATCCGGAGGAGCACCATGAGCGAAACTGATAAAATCAAGGAAATTGGCGCCGCAGCGGCAAAAAAGGCTGGAGAGGTGCTTCAATCCTCTCCCCTGTCGAAAGCCAGGGAAGCCGCACCTGTCGCCGACGCGAAAGCTCAGAAGGCGGATGGTAAAAAAGAGGAAAAAGCCGATACAGTGAAGCTCTCAAAAGAGACAGATACACCTGAAAAGGCTTCAGACTCCAGGATCGGCGATCTGAGGAAGAACCTTTCGTGGCTCTCTCCATCCAGCCTGACAGAGGAGAAAAAAGACGACGCACAGCCTTCTGCAGAGAAGGCAGACGATACCGAAGCAAAGGCGGAAGATAAAAAGCCGGGCGAGAAGGGCTCCGGGATTCTGGACCTGATAAAGGATAAGGGCGGAGACGCTCTGGATACGATAAAGGATAAAGGCGGTGACGCCCTCGGCTTCATCAAGGATCTGGGCGGCGACATCAAAGACGGGCTGGACAAGGCAGGCGACGCGATAAAGGACGGGTTCAGCCAGATCGAGCCCATCATCAGATCGATACCTGAGATAGACGCCACGGCCAGCGATCTCACATCGAAGGAAAACAACGTGCTGAGCCCGAACGGCGATGCGAAGCCTCCCAGGCAGTTAATGGAAGACGGGAAGCTCAAGGTCACCTCTTGGAACCTTCATCACGGCCTGGACAGGGAAAACAAGGACAACCAGGTAGATAAAATGGTCGACAAGATGCGCGATGCGAAGAGCGACGTCTACATGCTGCAGGAAGTCCCACCGTGGGAGGCGCAGAAGCTGGCAGACGAGATGGGCATGAAGGCCTACTATAC
>Ga0302252_1000121_pt1 | contig 95375 bp, 101 predicted proteins | sample AAG_RA_Leu_MG_FD_193511 | JGI IMG/M metagenome (GOLD analysis project Ga0302252, IMG submission 193511) | Enriched activated sludge microbial communities from anaerobic digester in WTTP, New Holstein, Wisconsin, United States - AAG_RA_Leu | ecosystem: Engineered > Bioreactor > Anaerobic >... | reverse complement strand
CTTCCAGTTTCATGGCGCTTTCTCCTTTAGCTTTGGTTTGTGGGGACAAACCCTTATAAAGGAAAAGCGCCTTTTTTCTACCTCTTTCTATGCCCTTTTGAATTTACACAAAAGATTTTACACTACCCTACAAGCTCTTTATTGGCTAGTCTTTCTCTTGTCTTCTTTATCTCAATGACAATGTTCTCAGGTTTTAGAAGGAAATCCATACGCGAACTACCGCCACCATAGCTAGGTGTCCATTCTTCAGGACGAATATCATCGAAGTACAACGAGAGTAGGGAGTGCATAAGGTCCTGCACATCATATTCATCGCAGATATCGATTGTTACTCGACCATTATGGCGTTGCCTAAGCAAACGCACAACCCGATGAAATCTCGCCGCAAGCCGATCAAGTGCTTCCATAGAGGTGGGACTTAATCTTAGAGTTGCAGGTGAAATATCTTCAGGGAAAAGATCTAAACGATCATGAATAGACTTCAGAGTCCTTAGATATCGTTTTGTGCTGATATCCATATCATAGGCTCCCATGCCAACAAATTCATCGGCAAGGGTACCTGTGGTGAACAGTTGGCGAAGAAGCTCTTCGGTATATTCATACCAGAGTTTGGCGTCATCGTTTTCATTAATTGACACATTGGGGAGTCTTTTACCTTTTTCTAATTGAGCACTTATTTTTCTCTGAGCTTCATCTCTAGACGTTGCGAGCTTAGGTTTTGATTTTTCAAGGACTTTCACACTCATAAAGTCTCCCTTTTATTGTTGCGTAGCTGCCTAACGCAGCCGGCAATAAGCCGTAAGTTTTGCCGGAGAAAAGTTATTTTCGACGGCAAACGGCGGCTTGATTGCGTTGTTAGGCGGAGCGCGAAGCGCGATGCCTGGAACGCAATCCCTGATTGCCGGCTGCGTTAGGACGGAGCGCGAAGCGGTCCGTCCTAACGGTTGAACTCACTTGCCGCGCCACTCGGCCTACTTTTCAAAAACCGCAGCGGATTCGCGGTCAAGTGAAGTGAAGTGTTATGCATTGCGCTTCTTGACCAGATACGTGCTCACCGAAGCGCTGATTCCTACAACCAACTCCGCTTCCTCATACGACGAGGCCCGCCCTTCCCGGATATGCCTTGCATGCTCGGAAGCATAACCCCATGCCTTTGCCACTGCTTCATCGAGAGGCTTCGGGATCAAGCCGGATTCCCGCTTGATGATCTCCCCGAGTGTTGCTCTGGGATCTCCGACGACTTCTCGTGCTACGCATTCCAGGGCGGCCATGGAATGTTGTACTGCGCCGGAAACGTCGGGCTCCGGGCGGCGTGAGAGATCGATTAGTGCCTCATGGAGCTCTCTTTGGGCTGTCGTGTGTCCATATAATTCCAGCGTTGACTTCGCTGTTTGGACCGCTTCCTGAAGAGCCTCCGGGCCCCGCACCTCCATTCGACCGTTTGCAAGCTGCCAACCTATCCCGTTCTCAACAAAGTGTTCATTGAGCTCTGACTGGAACATCTCCGCGTCGTAAGAGAAAGGGGTCTCAGCCATTCTTTGGTATAGCGCTTCCGCGACATCGTAGACGCGGTACCAATCGCAGTTATCAAGAAGACCCCTCACCTCCTCATCTATATTCGGATATTCCGACCAGTTGTTTGAATCTGGTCGTGTGAGCAAAACACGGCAGACCAGGGATCGAAGTGATTTGGGTCCGAACCCGCATCTGTACGCAAGCTCAACAAGGACTCCGCGTAGGTCGTAGGGAGCATCATGGCGAACCGTGATCTCCACCTCTGCCACCCGACGGAATCCATGTCTCTTTGAGAAAGGTTCCTCATTCATGGGTTTTCACCTTTTGCATAACGCAGCCGGCAATAAGCCGTAAGTTTTGCCGGAGAAAAGTTATTTTCGACGGCAAACGGCGGCTTGATTGCGTTGTTAGGCGGAGCGCGAAGCGCGATGCCTGGAACGCAATCCCTGATTGCCGGCTGCGTTAGGACGGAGCGCGAAGCGGTCCGTCCTAACGGGAGCATCAGCGGCGCGGCACCGCCGCGTCCGTCTGGATGCACTGGTTCGATCTTTACTAATAATTGTAGCCATACTTCCTTGTGAGCAGGACATCTTTCCAGTGGCTTTCGCGACCCAGAACATATTCCTTGCTGGCGTTTAGGTCCACAACCTCTAGCACCGTGAATAGGAAATTGAGGGAGTACTCGTCTCCCACATCGGCCAGTAATTGTTTAAGTTCTTTGTTCCCACCATGACCCGTAGCGGCGTAAGCCGTCCATCTTTGCCAAATGCCAGCATCACCATATGCGCTCCCCACGTATTGCTTTCCGGTATTGCCGTCAGCGATAAGGTAGACTCCCGCGACGTTGCTTAACGCAGTTTTCCAGCTTTGTAGTTCCTGCCGAACTATGGTCTTGAGATTCCGATATGACAAGTTAACTCTGTTAAATCCAGGAAAATCACTTATGGATTGCCTTTCCACCTTTATCTCTTTAACTTTTAGGAGGTCGGCATAACGTTCACCTCTGAGATAAGATGCCCTGAACTCCTTTTCAAATGTAATGACAGCTTTTCCCACGAGATGGTCTAACCCTGTCACTTCTGTAGTGGAGTACTGGAACCACGATTTTTCTCTACTCGTTCTTCGCTGAACACCAAGGACTTCGTATATCCCAGCAAAAAGCCACTCAGAATTCCTTAGATATATGAGAGACACGACATGTTCACACTGAAAATTTTTTTGGTTTTGGTACTCCTGCCAATCTTTGAATGTTCCGTCATAGAACGCTTCAAGGGGAGTTGGATTCACCCCAGTTGCACAGTGAATTTTGAACTTGCCCAATTTGACTCCGGCCAGACCTATCAAGTCCATCAGCTTAATCATTATCTCATCCCTGATCGAACGCTCAGCATCAGCGGCGGCGCGTAGCACCGTCCGCTGCGTGCTGTTGTTAGAGCGCCTCAGGCCGCTGCCAACCAAGCGGTTAACTCCTCGGGGTCGATGCGATTGGTTACATACGGATTCTTCGTTAGGTAGGCCACAACCTGGTCGTTCATGACGATACGTGGCGGCGTAGTAGAGTATGGATTAAACGGTGACATCATACTGTATGGTCCACCATACGTACCGTAGGGATTCAGAATAGACGTCTGACTGTACTGACTTCCGTACGGTCCATACTGATTGCTGATCGATTCGTTGTCGTACGCGTTTCGTGAGATTCGACCCAAATACGTCCCATCCGACGCTACCAACCTCGCACCTTGAAGGTGATCAAAGCTTGGCAACGCACCCCCGAGCGCCTCCGATGGACCGACCGATCCTGATTCAAACACGTCCTCGTACGGAAAGGGTAGTCGAGGCATTCGCAGGCGTCTAAGAGGTCGTAGCGGTCTCAACGGTCGAAGGGGACGGAGCGGACGCGTCTTTCGAGGACGCCTTTCGTTGTGTCTCTTGACTACTCGGTCGTCGTCAAGCAGGTACCCGAGAAAGGAACCATCCTTCGCGTATACCTCGTTGCCATTGGCGACGAACCCGATCCACTCGCTGGCGGGTGTGAAGAGGTTGTCACCGCTGACAAATGCGACGTACTCTCCGCTCGTGGAGAAGATGTACCTGACGCTACTCATGCCTGTTCTCTCAGCGAGAAGTAAAGTCCAGCGAACAGAAGACCCAGCCCTGGCAAAAGCGTGGCAATGCCCGGCCATGTAGTCCCGCTTGTCAAGAGATTGACCCCGAATCCGATGCCGACGTTGCTGACGGCTAGTAATATCGCGCCTACCTTTGCATCGTGTCTTACGGTTCGATAGCCATCGACGTAGGTCTTTAAGGTATTCAGATCGTTGCGAAGACTCGTGTTCTCGTCGGATAACTGCTTGTAATAATGCATTACCATGGTGATGGCCGTCTTGTTGCCAGTCAGCTCATTGACAGACACACCGGCTAGCTCGGAGGTTGACAGGCCGAGGATCTTCGGGCTGACAGGTTGTTCTTGTTCATGGTGATCGGCCATCTTCACGTACCTTTCCTTATTGGCGCTCTAACGCACGCATAACCGGCTGGCAATGGAGCGCAGCGGAATTGCCAGTCCGAGTTGATGCGGTTGTTAGCTATTTTAAGCAGAATGCTGGCCATCCAACATTTCGACGCCACCATGCCTCCACTGCATAACGGAATTCATAACTGTCGATTGTAGCGAAACTAATGCGCCATTTATATTTTGTAAAAGGTTCCTCATCAATTACACAACCAAGTTTAACTGTATCAGCATGTCCCTGATTAAAAAGGTGCTGTTTTAGTCTTTTATTGATGTCTTCTTCTGTCCCGGAATAGACAACATAGAAATCTGTTCCTTTTTGCTGTATCAACTTAGTTCCCGTCGGAGGTTTCTTGCGCAGTCGCCTTTCCTTGCCCAACACCTCTGAGATTGCCCTTCTCATTTCTTCGATTGGCATTGTTGTTTCTATCCAGTAAACCCCTGGAGACGAAGGTGTACCTTTATCAAGGCAAGGTGTGCCAACGACATCGACAATTGTCTTTCCTCGTTCAACATCATGACCATATTCGTCCAAAAGGCGTTTTAGATCGTTAAGTTTGTTATTCATCATTGAATACCCGCAGCTTTCTTTCTATTACATGTTTGACAAAGTAGTTGAATGTTCCGCTCTGTATTGCTTCCCCCTTTTGAAATTGGAATAATGTGATCGTATTCTAACTTTTCCTTGCTGCCGCACTCAACGCACTTTCCTTGATCGCGTCGCCATACGTTCAGTTTCACTTCTGACGATATGTATCTGTCGACCTCCTCTGCGGTGGACGAACCACTTGCTTCTGATATTGGCATAAAATCAGGTTCTATGAGTATGGATAAGGAGTCGAGCATGTATTCAATTTCAAGCAAAAATCTTTCCTTAAAGTACCAGTGCCGTTTCCGTAATCCTATTTCATGGAATTGATTAACAAGTACTTGATCTTTCACCTCATCTGTCGCGTCTAGGTTTCTAATTAGCTCCAGCGTAGGTAGCATATCATGGCCAAGTTGTTTTAAACGCTGAGAGTCATTCCGTTTGAGCAATTCTGAAAGTTGAAACAAAGCACCATAGAACGTGGATAATTGCTCATGAATCTCTGTAAGTTTGTTTGCGGCAGTCGAAAAAGTCATTATTCCTTTCATTTCTTGCCCAGACTTTATCTCTGCGCCAGACTGTACATCAATTAAATTCATCGCGTCATGATATTCCTCTCGGAGCTTATCAATCAGTGTCTTAGGTGATGATTCTACTGTTCCTGCTTCAGATTGTATTGGCGTGGCTTCGTCCATAGTCCCTCCTTTTTATTCTTTCATTCAATTGCTAACGAAAAGCTAAGCCGGAGCCGCGCAGCTGGCGCGGCGATCGGGCTTGAGCGCCGGGTTAGGACGCAGGTCTTTCGTCGAGTTTGTAGAAGAGCAAGCTAGTCAAAAAAAGGTGATGGATTGCTCTTCCTTCGTCAATTTCGATTATGTCATGCGCTTTAGGATTCCTAATGCCAGCCATTGCACCTGCAAACAAGTCCATATAGCCTTGTTGAATGTCTCTACCACTTTGTGTATCCTGATTATCCAAGATGATAACCGGGCGGTTTGGTGAGAAGGCCTTTCTCATCAACGTGACACCGTCCAGTTCCTCGCCCGTTTTTTCTTGGTAGATTGTCTTGACAGTGACATTGAGTGCTTTTAAAGCTGCTTCAACGGCATCGGCAAAATGTCCGCTCTCGTATCGCTTTCTTGCGGCGTTCGCCACCGACGGATGGATATTTCCCCAAAAGTCATTAGAGTCATTGAGGGTCTTGGTTACTGATGCCCAAGGGTACGCTTCACCACAAGATGTGCAATGTTTAGGACGACTTGGGAAGTTGACCGGTTTGCGGCTAGTAAAAAATACTATGGATCGGAAAGTATTGGGAACTTCAGTACCGCAACTTTCGCAATTAAAAAGAAAGGATTGCCCACATGTCTGGCAGTGGCTCTGTTTTATGGGTCCATTTGGAGAATAGAGCATATGCCCGTTTTTGCAATACTGGAAATAGAACTGATAGACTTCACTCATACTATCTTTTCTTGAGCCCTAACGCAGCCGGCAATAAGCCGTAAGTTTTGCCGGAGAAAAGTTATTTTCGACGGCAAACGGCGGCTTGATTGCGTTGTTAGGCGGAGCGCGAAGCGCGATGCCTGGAACGCAATCCCTGATTGCCGGCTGCGTTAGGACGGAGCGCGAAGCGGTCCGTCCTAACGAAAAAATCAGCCGGAGCGTTAACGATCGGCTGTATTGCTTTTGTTGGGTTTTTTATCTCCCCTTCGATTTTAATAGCTGACGTTCTAATACCTCATCCACATTCTAGATGCGTTCTTTGAGTCGTACCACTCTCTAAATTTTTTATCAACGTGCTGGCTGTATTTATCCATGAACTTGAAAATGCTATCTCTTGCTTCTTTCGTCTCGTAAATTTGAGAATTTGTCTTTATATGCTTTCGAATATCTTCGACTTGCTCTTCACTAAAATCAAATTCATTTAGGATTTTTTTCGCATTTTCCGTAGCATCCTTATATGTGCTGCTATTGCCGAACCAATCAATCAATTTATCAAGTACTGGTTCTGAAAGTTTTTTTCTTTTACCAACATGAACTACTATTTTCCAGCAGGAGGATTCAAATTCCTCTTTATTGAACTTAACGGCCTGCAAGTCGGCTATCATTCCCATAGGAGCCTTAGATATCATTACAGGCAGTATCTCAACGTCCCTGCAATATGCGAAACCAGTTTCCTGCTGGCAAAAAAATGATTCTGTGAACCCTGTGGTAAGTAAGGGCAGAAATAGATCGCATTGTTTAAGAGCCTTCAGGATTTCCTTAGGCCATTTTGTTTGAGGTAGAATATCTTCATGCGCTAAGAAACAGTTAAATCCATACCGGTCAAGGTATATCTTAATGTGCCCAGCAGTTCTCTTGATGTCGGATGCGTAACTTATGAAAGTATTCATTATACAGGTCCCCCACCGACGATGCGCCAGTTAACACGAAACCGTGCAAATTATGAAACCCAACGAATGAATCAGCCGGAGCGTAGCGATCGGCTGGATTTTTTGGTTATCTGGCGACAGCTTTAGTCATATCTTTAAAAACAATTTCTTCAGGAATTGAAGTATCTGCAAACCAAATTTCATCCACCCCTTGCGGCATCCCATCTGGATAAGCTGACCTCAATCCATCCCACATAATCCCATCATTCATTAATGCGATATCGTCAGACTCCACAAGAAGTATTGTGGACTTACATTTATTTTTATAGCGGGAGAGTTTATCTGTCTTTTGAGCAAGCTTCTCTCTCAATCTATCGGGAAATGTTTGGTCATTAGGTGCAAAACGACCAAAGAACAATCCATTACGATTGCTCTCTTTTTTCGTGACGTGAATTTCAAATGGGATTACGGTCACGCCCCGGACGTTATGCATACCCGTCGTGAGCTGCGGGGCTTCATTCAATAGCCAAACCCGCAGAGAATCTGTAATCTCGGACCAATCTTGACCAGATTGGATTGCCTCAAAAGGAAAGGTCAAGGTGAGTCTGAACGGCAGATTAGAGTCGAATTCGTCTTCAAGTGGTTTTACAACTTGTACAAACCATGCGGAGTTTCTTCGCTGATTAGGGACAGTGTCAACACTGCTATGCTCTATAGCATAAGGCCCGGCGATAGCATCGATATCAGGGGATCGTCTGTTCTTTTCATCAGGACAAGCGGTGACTTTGATCCCGGGTCTACCGTTTTGGGCTAAGTATCCGACAAAGAGACTGATTAGCTCTTTATCAGTTAGTTTGGCCTGGATTTTTGAAGCCGCACCCATATTATTCCCTCAGATAACAGTGTAATAGACGGAAAATATTCCACCATATCAGGCCATATGGATGGAATATTTTTCCACTTATTGTGATATTTGGATATGATACACAGAATAATGGCCAGATAGATTTCCACTTATTACAAATCGTCTTGCCAAATTCCACATATTACGATATTGAGGTAGCAAATATGGAAAATAAACCGAAGTTCCGCCCTAATCCAAATCTCAAGTTAATGGACCAGGTTCGAGAGGTCCTTCGCTATCACCATTATGCTTATCGCACGGAGCAGACATATTGTCAATGGATACTTCGTTATATCCACTACTTCGGCGGCAAGACCCACCCGCGTCTTCTCGGGGAAAAGGATATTGAATCCTTTCTCTCACACCTGGCCAACGAAGGTAAGGTGTCCGCCTCGACGCAGAGGCAGGCGCTCAATGCACTGTTCAAGTAAGCCGCTACGCGGCAGATTCCATTTGATATCTTCTCTTTATCATACGATCGGCCAACCCGCCAACCACCTCTGCCGACAGTAAGCACCCGTCTTTTGCTATACACGCACTCAGGAAGCAACAGCCTTCCGAACCCGTCAATCACATTGAAAAGGAGAGCGTTATGCAAAAGAACTGGTAGTACCAAAGCGACTGGCATTCAAAAATGGATAAATCCATGCAAGTCAACGGCATGGGGGAGAGAACGCGAGAGGCGTATCTGCGCTCCATGCGTCAACTGATCGAACATTACGACAAAAGTCCCGATCTCATCTCGGAAGACGAACTGCTCAACTACTTCATCCACCGACAAAACGTTACCGGATGGAGTCCCGCTACCATGCGCATCTGTTATTCCGGCGTCAAGTTCTTCTTCATGCACATCCTCAAGAAGAACTGGCACCTGCTTGCCATCACACAGGCCCGCCGTTCTCTCCAGAGAGGTGTGATGATGAGCGCCATTACCCAAATCTTTCGCACTTTCGGTGATGAATACATCGCCCAAAATCCCCATTTGCCCCTCCAGCACAAAAAGACCATTGATGCCATCATCAACTGCCGTTCCGGAGCCTATGGCGTTACCATCTATCGGTGCGACAAATGCGGGAAAAAACATCTAATCGACCGGTCCTGCGGAAACCGGCATTGCCCCCAATGTCGGATCGTGCACTATGCCTGCCGCTCAGGCAACAACCGCCATTGCCCAAAATGCGGCGGAGACAAAACACGGCTCCGGTTGAAAAAACAACTCGACCGCCTCCTGCCCGTTCCCTATTTCTTCTTGACCTTCACCATCCCCGAAGCTTTCCACACCATATTCCGGTCTCATCAGCGGATGGCAGTCAGCATACCAAGAAATCCTGCTCAATCATTCAATTTCAGAACCGGACTTTTCGGCTCATTTTCCCCCGGACAAAAATCTTTGCCGGAGCACCGGCATAGGTTAAATATTCGAAATCAATAGCGAATTGACGACACTCCGCGCCGTTTTTTATGATCTTCCCGGCGGCACCGTCAGGTTAATCGGCGCGGCTGAAACCGGGAAATTATCTCGTTTTGATAGAGGCTGAGCATGGAGCGGTACTGCTTCTTCCGGGCGAGGTCGCTGAGGATCCGCCGGGGTCACTTGGGGCTGTTGCGGTAGTAGTCACGAATCTCCTGAGGCAAGTGGTTCAGGGTCAGGAGATCCCTATCCACGTTTCGGCATGACCGCGAAAGGCATCGGGAATCATTTGCTTGCCGAAGGAATGGCACAACATATACAAAAACGGGATTAAATGTCAATACGCGGTCATGTGGGACATCAAGAAAAAAATGACGGTGCGCATCTGCCAGGACCCGGAGCCCCGCCAGGTTTCCCTTCACCGGCCTGATTACCGCTGGCAGGAAGAACACGAACTCGTCCCCGCCGATCCCCCGCCCGCTCCCGGAGCCGGCAGGGCGCTGGGGGTCAGCATGAGGATCCGGGGCGGTTTCATGGGTTTGCCCCCAGATGGGAAATCATCTCTATCCGATATTTTTTCAACAAGGCGCGGAACCCCGGAGCGAGAAGGACCGCCAGCTCCCGCTCCCGCTCCGCCGTGGCAAAGGCGGCAAACGGCCCCGGAGCAGGCCGGTCGGGGGCGTACCCCGGATGGACCATGAGCTCCGTGACCCCCGGGGGGAGATTTTTCAGCGTATCCTCCAGGAGGGGAAGGGACAGCCGGCCCTTGAGGACAAGTCCCCGGAAATGATCCGCCGCCCTCATGCCCACCGACGCCAGGATCGGCCGCGCCGACGCCGCCAGCCGGGAGAACATGGCGGCTTCCCGGAGCAAAACGGGGGCGGGGGTTTCAATGCCGCCGGTTATCCGGCCTGAAGGCGGCCCGAAGGCGCCGGCTTCCATCGGGTTTCGTTCTCTCCGTCCGTTGTCGCCACGGCGCTCCGGAGCATGAGGACCCGCCGCCGCCTGCCGTTCCGGGCCGTTGTCGCCGTTACGGAGACCGGAGGCGCCGTCGTCCGCCGGCCCGTAAGATCCGCCGGGTCCTTCCCCGATCAGCTCTTCGGCGGGGACACGTATCCGGGGGATGGTGTGCCGCGCCGACGCCCGGGCCACCATCGTCACGGCGGCCGGGAAGACATGGACATGCTGGTGGCCGTCGAGATGGTCGATCCGCAGTCCCCGTTCCTTCAGGTGGGCGATCTGGGCCTCCAGTTCGCCTTCGATCTCCGCCGCTATTTCCATGTTTGCATTTTGCATCAGCAGGTTATGTGTTGCCGCCTTGCCGAGGAATGCACCGTTTTCATTGGCAATGAGCGCCGCTCCCCTTTTCAGGGGCCGCCCCTCCGACAGGTTGAAATGGAGGCCCACGGAGATTCCCCGGCGCTGCCAGGAGCGCAGGAGGGACAGGCCGTCGTCCAGGCTCGGCCCGTTGGCCAGGACGCTGACGGACGTCACCGCCCCCGCCGCCACCGCGGCGGCGATGCCGGCGTCGCGATGCCGGTCGGCGCCGAAATCATCTGCGTTGACAATAAGTCGCTTCACCTGAAAACACTCGCTTAGATGACCGTATTAATTGAACATATTTAATATACTTACCAGACATTGCCCGGTTGGGAAAAGTCTCGGAAATTACTTTCTTTGTGAAGGGAGACCATCATGGGCATTTCAAGATAATCTCTCCCCCGGCCCGGGCAATCCCGGCGCGGCCTGATTCAATTTATCTAACTGTATTCCTCTCCCACCTTCCGTGCGTTCGCGCCGGCCAGGTTCGCGGTCGCTGCCGGACCCGCTGGGTCCGGTTCGGCGCCAGCCGGTAGGGTCGCCGCCCGGGGGCGGGCCGCCCGGAAAAAGAGATTCTGAAAGACCCATCCCCCGCCGGCCGTTGGGGAGAACACCGCCTTGCCGTCCTCGCGCAGGGCCAAGAGATGGTCCATCAGCCCCGGCAGCCGGGAATCGTATTCCGCGGCACTGAACTCCCGATCCGTCTTGTGAACGATCTGGACCTCACGGTAGTTCCCCGCCAAAGCCCGCCGGAGCCGTTCCGGATTGGCGAGACTGATGGCCAGCATCCAGAGCCGTCCCCGGCGGCGTTCCAGGTGATCCCGGGCCGCGCCGGCGATGTGGACCAGGTGATCCGCCCCGTCCCAGCCGCCGTACCGGGGGCCGAAGGGACGGGGACCGGGGGTCTGGGGCGGGGTGGCCATGATCACCGCGAAGGGCGCTTCCCCCGTCGCCGCCTCCAGCCAGGAGCCCTCCCGCGTGACGACGCGGTCCGCCACGCCTTGGCGCCGGGCGTTTTCCCGCGTCGCCGCCAGGGCCTCGGAATCCACATCCGCGGCCACCACCCGCCGGGCGCCGAGCTTGGCCGCCGCAATGGCCAGGAGCCCCGAGCCGCAGCCGAGATCGAGCACCGTATCGCCGGGCCGGACATCGATCAGGCGGGCCAGGACGATGCTGGAAGGCGGCGGCGTATGGACGGCCCGGGGAATCGTCAATTCCACGGCACCGGTGGGCAGCCGGATCAGCATGGTCGTGCCGCGCTCCGGAATTCGGAAAATGCCCACAAATATCCGGATATTTTAGTATGAAAATACATCCGTGCGATCTCCCTTATGCCATTTTCATCGTTCGTGGGTGCTGGATAAACATGACCATTCATTTATAGGTTTTCCAGCCTAGCTATTTTATCGAGGTACGCCTTCATGTCGAACTTACGGCGGAGACCGGCGGCGTTCATGTAACGGACCGTTCCGAAGATCGGCCTTTCTCCCCAGGGCCGGTCGTGCTTGCCGAAACACCAGGCCACCCCGGCGAAGCTATTGGGATCACGCCCGTCCAGGGCATATCTGTTGTTGAGATGGAGGGCGGTATGGAAGGCCTCCCGGGGCGTCGCCGACCATTCCAGGATTTTCTTCCCCCAGTACATCCGCATGTAATTGCTCATCTTTCCCGTGATGACCATCTCCCGCTGGGCGGCATTCCAGTAGGGATCGTGGGTCCGGGCATCTTCCAGCTCGTCCGGGTGATACCGGTACGGGCGCTCGTCCCCGGCATGACGACTCAGGGTTGCCAGCGCCCAGGCGGGGAGGGATTCATAGCGGTCGTAGTCGGGCCGATAGTGCACGAAATTCATGCTGAGCTCCCGCCGGACGATCAACTCCTCCAGGAAGGCGTCTTTTTCCTCTTGAGGTACCCCGCGCTGTTTTATGACCGCCAGGGCGATGGTCAAAGGTGAGATCTGGCCGAAGTGGAGATAGGGACTCAGATGGGATGCCCCGGGGCCGGCCGGGTCGTTATGGGCCTCCCGGTAGTTCCGCAGGCGGTCCCGGAGAAAGGCCGTAAAGAGTTTCCGGGCTTCGGACTCGCCGCCCCGGAACGTGGACACGTTCGTAACGGACTGATCGATGGGCAGGGAGGAGAGAAGACATTCGATCCAGGGGTCGCCGGCATTCCCATGGCCCCGGCCGGCAACCGGAGCGTCGGGCGGCAATCCATCCTCCCGCTCCGGGAGCCCTCCCGGGGGATCATGATCTTGCCGGCCGCCTCGTTCGGGCACCGCGACAAACTCCCGCTCCAGATCCGTCTCCAGCGAGGATCTGTCCGGCGCCGTCGCCGCCAGGGGCTGGAGATAGGTCTCCAGGAGGGGCGTGAGCTTCCGGCGCAGCGTTGCGGCGGCATACTCCTCTTTGGCGGAGACCGCCTCCACGGGGACGACGACCTCCGTCTCCACCTGGATCACCGGGCAAGGGGCGTCCCGCGCTACGGTCTCCCGCCATTTCTTCTGGACGCGCAGGTACCCCCGGTCCGTGACGATCACGGCGGCGCCGGGCGCCAGATCCAGGGCGGCCCGGGGCGGGGGGCGGCGCGTCAGGACAAACCGGATGCCCGCGGCGGCAAGTGCCCTTCCCACCTCCGCCAGGCCCTGGAGCATGAAGGCGTAATGGCGCCGGTTCGCCTCGGGAAAGCCGCCGGCAAGGCCGAAACAGACCACCAGGGGAAGACCTGATTCATTGGCCCGGCGGACGGCATAGGTCAGGGCGTGGTTGTCCCGGACCCGCTGGGCGGCCTGCATCCAGTAGAGGACGAAGCGGGCCCGGGCGGCGGCGGGACGGTCGTTCAAAAGCTGGAGGCGTTCCCGATGGATCATGATACTCCCGCCGGCAAGTGCCTCTCCACCTTGGAAAGGAGATAATAGGCATGATGTTCTTCCTCCCCGTCCCCGTCCTGCTCCCGGTGCCGGAGGACAAGGCCCGCGTCCTCGATCCGGGCGGCGAATTCCGGACCGGTGAAGGAGGTCATCGTGATGACGTTCCGGGCATAATCCCGATCCTTGGAGCGGTATTTCTCCTCCCCGTCGAAGTAACGGATCTGGACAAAGAGAAATCCTCCCGCTTTGAGGAGCTGGGCCATGATCCGCAAGACCCGCCCCGTGTAGTCCCGGGAAGGAAAGTGCTTGAAAACGCCGATGGAGACGATGAAATCGACGGAACCAGGCGGGATGGTCCGCAAGACGGCTTCCGGTTCCGCCGCCGGAATCAGGAGGGTCCGGAAATTCCCGGCCCGGTTCGGGCCGGCCGGCCGGTTGGCCGCGCCATATCCCCGGGCGGCTCCGGCGTTCCCGCGCCCGGAAAACTCCCCCATCCTCTTACCGCACTCCCGGAGGGTGGCGGCGGAGATGTCCAGGCCGTAAACAAAGCCGAAGCGGTCGCCCAGGGTCCGGGTGATCGCCCCGCCCCCACAACCCCATTCCAGCGCCGTCTTGCCCTCCAGCTCCGCGAGCCAGTCTTCCCCCCCGGCCTCCCGGATGCGCCCGCAGGCCAGATCGAAAAAGAAATCACCATAGGCCAGCCAGCGTTCCCGGCCCCAGCGACCCTCACCGAACCAGTGGGATTGATCGCGGACCCGCTCGTTGACGTCGCTCATCGACCAGTAGTCACCGGATTCCCGGGCCAGGTCGCCAGCCCCGCCGCGGAGTTTCGCCCGCAAGAATTTCAGCATCATTTATCCATTTTTTCGGATAGCTCTTGACGTTTCCGCCCCTCATCATCTATAGCCTTATAGCGCAAACGGACCGTACCGGCAATCCCGGCGTTACCGAAAAGACAGGAAGGCCAAGCGTCACCGCCATGATCAGAGAACCGGAGGAAAAATTTCCCTGCGTCGGCTGCGGCTACTGCTGCATTCGCAACACCTGCGCCTTCGGCGCCGTCCTGCACCCCGAAGCTGGCGACCGGAACTGCCCGGAACTGGAATGGACAGGCGCCCGGTACGTATGCCGTCTCATGGCTCCGGACCATCCCCTGGCGGATTTCTACCGCCACGAACTACAATCCGGCGGCGGCTGCCGGTCCTTCAACAACCCCTGGCGCAGAGACGTCCGCCGGCGCACCGAGGAAGAGGCCCGGGCCGTCGTAGGCGGCACGCCCTGGCCCGGGCCGGACTACAACCGCAGCGGGCTTTGAAATCCTGATCCGTAACCTTACACGAGAGCGAAGCCAAATCTGACGGCATCTTAAAAAGCGCCACAGCCCGCCAACTGCCGGGCCTGTATAAAAGAAGTAAGTCGAGTCTGTGCCATGAAATCGGCCCAAAACCGTCAAACACGTATTTAAAGAATCCAATTAGTTACGTGCGACTTACTTAGAAGTCCGGATGCTTCGAAAGCGCTTCATCCCTCGTCACTGCGACGTACGTCCAAGTACGCCTCATTCCTCAGGATTCGCGCGCCTCTCCTTGGGCAATCGCCGCCATGCCGCGGCAAGGCGCCGATCACGCGCGGGTTTCCCCTTCTCAGCGCTTATGCGCCGCTTTCTTTCCCGGCGGCTGTTTGGCGATGACCCGGTCCTTGATCCGGTCATAGCCCTGCTCGGTGAGGATCTTCCGGGATTTCAACTGATCCTTCTTCGCGAAGGGGCGGCTCCTGATGATCTCCCGGGCCGTCGTCTCGCTGATGCCGGGCAGGGCCATGAGCTGTTCCTTCGTCGCCGTGTTCAGGTCCAGAAGTTCCGCCGTTCCGGACGCCGGCGCACCGCCGTGCTTCGGCGCCTTAACGGCCGGGGCCGGGACGCCGGTTGCTGCCGCTTTCGGTTCCGCCGCCCACCCGGGAACCGAGGTGAACACCACCACGGTGAGCACCACCGCCGCGAACACCGCCAACATCTTGATCGATAAAGACTTCACCACTATTCCGCCCTCCTTGTTAACCTTTGTCTCCCCTCCCCGCATATTGGCCCCCATGGAATCCTTCCCCTACAAGCTTCAGGGTGGGAAAGTCTCTTCCCTCCCCTTCCGTCGCGTTGTGAGACCGGCGTTATCTCTTCACGGCACGCCTTGCGTCATTGCCACGGAAGCGTGAATGCAGCGTCGGCGAATATTCTCTTCATGCCTGATCAAGCCCGGCATGACCAACAATTTTTTCCAAATATTGTTGCGCCGGCCCGTCACCCGGCAGGGCGGCTCATCCTTGCGGCCCTTCCCCCTGCCCGGACCTGGCGGCCGCCGCCTTCTCCAGTTCCCCCTTCTTGATGGCAATAAGGATGGCGCTGATCGCCGCCTGGGTCATCCCGGGAATCCGGTCGGCCTGGCCGATCGTCGCCGGGCGGATGCGGGTCAGCTTCGTCCGCAGCTCGTTGGAGAGGCCGGGGATGGCGTCGTAATCCAGATCTTCGGGAATCCGCCGGGCCTCCAGGGCCTTGAGCTTCGCCACCGCCTCCCGCTGCCGCTTGATGTAGCCCTCGTATTTCGCCTCGATCTCCACCTGCCGCTTCACGAAGGGATCGGCGATGGGCCGCCATCCCGCTCCGGCGAAGGGGGCCAGGTCGTCGAAGGCCACCTCGTCCCGCTTGAGGAGCTGAAAGAGGGAGACGGGGTTCTTGATGGCCGTCGTCTTCATCTCCTCCAGAATCTTGATGGTTGCGGCGACGGGATAGATCCTCGCCGCCGACAGCCGCCCCATCTCCTCGGCGATCTCCTCCCGCCGCTCCCGCATCCGGGCATGGGCGCCGGCGTCGATCAGCCCCAACTCCCGCCCCTGGTCCATGAGGCGCAGGGTCGCGTTGTCCTCCCGGAGGATGAGGCGGAACTCCGCCCGGGAGGTGAACATCCGGTAGGGCTCATCGACGCCCCGGGTGACGAGATCGTCAATCATGACGCCCATATAGGCCTCGGCGCGGTTGAGGAGGAAAGGGGGACGACCCTGGACGGCGGCGGCGGCGTTGATCCCCGCCCAGAGACCCTGGGCGGCCGCCTCCTCGTAACCCGAGGTGCCGTTGATCTGCCCGGCCAGATAGAGTCCCTTAAGCGGCTTCGCCTCCAGGGTGGGCCAGAGCTGGGTGGGCTGGACGAAATCGTATTCGATGGCGTAGGCCCAGCGCATGATCTCCGCCTCCTCCAGACCGGGGACGCTGTGGACGAGGCGCTCCTGAAGGGCGGGGGGGAGGCTGTTGCCCAGGCCCTTGGCATAGATCTCCTCCGTCTCCAGGCCTTCGAATTCCAGGACGACGGGATGCTGCTCCTTGTCGGCGAAGCGCATCACCTTGTCCTCCAGGGAGGGGCAGTAGCGGGCGCCGATCCCCTTGATCCGCCCCGAATAGAGGGCCGATTCCCGGATGTTCTCCCGGAGGAAGTCATGGGTCGCCGCCGTGGTGTGGCTGAAATACGAGGGCAGGCGCTCGGTTCGGAGGGATGCCGTGGCGAAGGAAAAGGGCTGGGGATCGGGATCGCTGTCCTGGCGCACCAGGCGGGAAAAGTCGATCGTCGCGGCCTTGAGGCGGGGCGGCGTCCCCGTCTTCATCCTCCCCATCTCGAAGCCCAGGGACCGGAGGTGGGCCGCCAGGCGCAGCGAGGCCATCTCCCCGGCCCGTCCCGCGGGGATCCGGGTCGTGCCGATGTGGATCAGACCGTTGAGGAAGGTCCCCGTGGTGAGGACCACCGCCCCGGCCTCATACTGCACCCCCGTCTCATCGATGACCCCCAGGACCCGGCCGCCGGCCACGACCAGCTCATCCACCAGCCCCTGGCGGAGATGGAGGCGCGGCTGGCGCTCCACCACGGTCTTCATGGCCAGGCGGTAGAGCTGCTTGTCGCACTGGACCCGGGTGGATTGCACCGCCGGACCCTTGGAGGCGTTCAGGAGGCGAAAATGGACGGCCGTCTTGTCGGCAAGCTTACCCATCTCCCCCCCCAGGGCGTCCACCTCCTTGACCAACTGCCCCTTGGCCAGCCCCCCGATGGCGGGATTGCAGGACATGAGGGCGATGGAATCGAGGTTGATGTTGAACAGGAGGGTCTCGCACCCCATCCGGGCCGCCGCCAGGGCCGCCTCGCACCCCGCGTGCCCCCCGCCGACGACGATGACATCATAGTTATTGGACAACTTCCCGATACTCCTTTTGACGGGCAATCTATCTTATGTAAGAGGCTTTTGCAACAGGTTGTGGACATGACCACGTATTGACATTTAATTCTGTTTATGTATATGATGCGTCATTCCTTCGGCAAGCAAATTATTTCCAATGTTTTTCGCGGACATGCCGAAACGTGGATAGGGATCTCCTGATCCTGAACCGCTTGCCTCAGGAGATTCGCAACAACTGCCACAACAACCCCAAGTGTCCCCGGCGGATCCTCAGCGAGATCGCCCGGAAGAAGCAGTACCGCTCCATGCTTAGCCGCTATCTAAACGAGATAATTTCCCGGTTGCAGCCACGCCGATTGGCCTGACAGCGCCGTCGGAAAGATCATAAAAAACGGCGAGGAGCGTCGTCAAATCGCTATTAATATCAAACAATTAACATATGCCGGAGCTCCGGCAAAGATTTTTATCCGGGGGATAACGAGCCGATAAGTCCGATTCTGAAACTGAATTGAGGAGATCAAAGCTGTTGCTGAAAAAGGCTCTAACGAGTAGGTCCACCGGACGCGACGGAACGACGCGCCATGTCGGTGACCATCGTGTTTGCCGAGAATCGACTTGACAACGATACGATGCTGACGTACGATATGTGGTACGATTAGGGGGAAATATAAAATGACGACTTTATCAGCATCTGAGGCAAGGAAGCGGCTATACAGTTTGGTCGATGAAGTAAAAGACTCACATGAGCCCGTCCAGATCGTAGGTAAGAGAAGTTCCGCGGTCCTCATAGCGGAAGAAGACTGGAAGGCGATTGAAGAAACACTCTATCTTGCTACCATTCCGGGGATGAGAGAGTCCATCATGAAGGGTCTCAAGACACCTGTAGAAAAATGTTCGGAGGAACCTGGCTGGTGAAGTGGCGAGTGGTCTTTACCAAACAGGCCCCAAGAGACGCTATGTGGACACATTACGAATAAAACGGCGAAGCGGGTAGCCGGGCCGCCGGAAGCGATGGCACCAGTCGGCGGAGTTCCCGTATTTTACACCGAAGCCGCTCAATACACCTGGAACTGGAGGCCCGTCTGAACGGGGCCATCTCCCGAGGGCAACCCCGGAAACGCCCTTTAAGGGGATGCTCACAAAGAGGGTAAAACGGGAAGCAGTATCGTCAATTGTTAAAGCATATCATCTAGTTGAATTATGCCGGTGCACCGGCGGAGTTTTTGCGGCGGGGCAAGAATCGCGGCGGCGGCATCCCCGATCTCGTCACTGTGATGGTAATATTTAAACGGACCTGAAGACCTTTTTATCTACAATCTAATGCGGCGGCAAGGAGGAGGTGATCGCCCCGCATGGAAACTTTTGACGCGGTGCACCGGCCTGTTTTCGTCGATACCGGTACCGATTGGGGAGGCAAAACATCAGGGAATGAAATCGAACATATAATCTGTATTTTCAGGTGAAACGGGGTTTCTTATCAGGCCATCATCCTAAAGAAGGCGGACCATTTCTTGATGCTGACGCGACCGGACGATTTCAACCAGGCACTGGAAAAGGCAATCTTGATGCTGCCGGGGGAAAAATGAGGTTGCCATAAGGAAAATGGAATCATGACGGAAGGATATGTTCACGGGTATGACCTGCGGGAAAACGTCCGCCTGCAGGATCAGGCCACGACCCTGGTCGAGCTGCTCCATGCCGATACGGCCTACCCGGCGGGGAGCTGCGTCCTGGAGGCCGGTTGCGGCGTCGGCGCCCAAACGGTGACCCTGGCGAAAAACAGCCCCGGAGCTGCGATTTTATCCATCGACATCTCGGAGACTTCCATTGCCCAGGCCGAACGGGAGATTCAGGCGGCCGGATTGACCAACGTGCGGTTCCAGCGGGGGGACATCTTCCAGCTCCCCTTTGCCCCCCAATCGTTCGATCACGTCTTCGTCTGCTTTGTGCTGGAGCATCTGGCGGAGCCCATTGCGGCCTTGGGGAAGCTGAAAGCCCTGTTGCGGCCGGGCGGGACAATCACCGTCATAGAGGGCGACCACGGCTCCGCCTACTTCTATCCGGACAGCGCGGCGGCCCGGGCCGCGATCCTCTGCCAGGTCCGATTGCAGGCCCGCGCAGGCGGGAACGCCCTGATCGGCAGATCGCTGTATCCACTGCTGGTCGAGGCGGGATACCGCGACGTCAGGGTATCCCCCCGCCTGGTGTATGTCGATGCGAGCAGGCCGGAATTGGTCGAGGGATTCACGAAAAAGACCTTCACGGCCATGATCGAAGGGGTGCGGCAAGCGGCGCTCACGGCGGGGAGCAGCGATCCCGCCACGTTCGACAAGGGGATCGGGGACCTGTACCGAACGACCGAGGCGGACGGCACGTTTTGCTACACCTTCTTCAAGGCCCTGGGGTGGAAGTAAGGCCACCGGCTTTACGGAAGCGGGCGTCGGCAACCATCCCGTCCCATCTGACCGGGCAGGGCCGTTTGATTTGGACCATGCACAAACCGGCGATTCAGATCATGATTTGCCTTGGGGAGGGAATAAACGGCAAAGGAATCGTGTAATAAATGGGGAAATTACAGCATAAAATAAAAGCAATTTAATTTTAATCGTTGGGTATTTTGTGGTAATAAGGACCAAAAACCAAGTTGGGATAATATGGGAAGGTGGCGGCGGGGTAGCACCGTGTTGACAACCCGGCGGGCGATCTTCACCATTGCGGCGGTCCTGATTTTCATCAGCCTGCTGCTGGGCGCCCGGGCCTACGCCGCCTCGTGCGAACAGGTCGCGGCCGCCGTCAACGCGCAGCTCACGGCACGGATCGATCCGCGGGAACTGGCGGAGGTCCTCCGCACCCTGGACCGGACGGACAACCGGCGGCTTCCGCCCAAGTTCGTGACCAAGCGCGAGGCCCGGGAGCGGGGATGGAAGCCGGGCCGGGATCTGTGGTCCGTTCCCGGACTCCGGGGCGCCAGCATCGGCGGCGACCATTTCCGGAACCGGGAGGACCGGCTCCCCGCGGGCAAGTGGCGGGAGGCGGACCTGGACTACCAGGGCGGCCGCCGGGGGGGTAAACGTCTCGTCTTTTCCGGGGACGGCAGGCGTTTTATCACGGTGGACCATTACCGGACCTTTATGGAGATACCGCTATGCCAATGAGAGCATGCACCCTGAACGGCGAGAATATACATTCCCTCGCCGATCTCTACGACCGGCTGGCGTCCGGGCTGTCCCTGCCGGAATATTTCGGCCGTAATCTCGACGCGTTGTGGGATGTGCTTTCCACCGACGTGGCGGGTCCGTTCGCGATCCGCTGGCGGCACGCCGCCGTTTCCCGGCAGGCCATGGGCCGGGATTTCCACCGGACCGTGCAGCTTCTCCAGGACCTGGAACGGGAACGGGACGACTTCACCCTCATGATCGAGGATTGAAGCAGGGAGGAAAGATGCCCCCAGCGGCAAGGATAACGCCCGAAACCGTCCTGCGTGACTACTTCCATGCCAAGGACGAGAACCGCCCCCATCTCCTGGATCAGGTCTTTACGCCGGATGCCCGGCTCGAGGTGGACAACCGCACCGGGGCCATCTCCTTCCCCGCGGTCACCGAAGGGCGGGAGGCCATTGCCGACGTTCTGGTCCGTAAATTTGCCCAAACCTATGAAAACATTTACTCTTTTTATATGGGCCGCCCCACCGGGGCCGCCGCGGCGGCCTTTTCCTGCGACTGGCTCGTGGGCATGTCGGAAAAAGCGGGCCGGGGCGTCCGGGTAGGGTGCGGCCGCTACCACTGGTCCTTCCAGGCCGGGCCGCCGCCCCTGGCGAACCGCCTCGTGATCACCATCGCGGCGATGCAGGTCCTGCCACCATCCCGGCTCACCGCGGTAATGGCCTGGCTCCGGAACCTGGATTACCCCTGGACCACCGGGGCGGCGGTGCGGGCCGGGACGCCGGACCTGGCGCCGCTGACCCCGGTGCTCCATTATCTCGGGCGCGGCGGTGCCGATTGAGTTTATGGGCCGCCGGCATACCGGCAAAACCGCCCGAATCGGCAATGGAAAGGCGAGCCGTGCTGGGGAAGCAACGGGTAAAACAATAGGGGGGCGGCAACTTATGGACAATCCCGCACGAAGACCGATCATAGGCGTCATGGGTCCCGGCGCGCCGGATACGCCGGAGCTGCTCGGCATGGCGGCGGAACTGGGCCGCCTCATCGCCCGGGCGGGCTGGATCACCCTGAGCGGCGGCCGCGACGCGGGGGTCATGGCGGCGGTGAACCGCGGGGCCAAAAGCGCCGGGGGGCTCACCGTGGGGATACTTCCGGGCCGGGACCGCCACGGGATCTCCGCCCATGTGGACATCCCCATCATCACCGACATGGGCAGCGCCCGGAACAACATCAACGTCCTGTCCAGCGATGTGGTCATCGCCTGCGGCATGGGCCGCGGCACCGCCGCCGAGATCGCCCTGGCCCTGAAGGCCGAAAAGAAGGTCATTCTCCTGGCCTGTCCCGCCGCCGCCCAAACCTTTTTTCGCGAGCTGGGCGGAGCGCTCGTCTCCGTCGCCGGTACCCCCGAGGAGGCCGTGGCGCTCTGCACGGCCGCAGTTAAGTACTAGAAATAACTTATATTTGATGGAAAAGAAAAAGATCCTCGTCAGTTGGAGCAGCGGCAAGGACGGCGCCTGGGTCCTCCACCTGCTGTGCCGGGACCCGAACGTGGAGGTCGCCGGGCTCCTGACGACGATAAACACCGATCATGACCGGGTTTTCATGCACGACACCCGCCGGGAGCTCCTGGCGCGGCAGGCCGCAGCGGCGGGGCAGCCCCTCCGGACGGTCGGGCTTCCCGACGTCTGTTCCAACGAGGAATACGAAGCCGCCCTGGGGCGCTTTATCGCCGCGGCCCGGGCGGAGGGGATCGGTGGCATCGCCTTTGGGGACATTTTCCTGGCGGATCTGCGGGCGTACCGGGAAAAGATGCTGGCGGGGACGGGGATGGAAGCCCTGTTCCCGCTCTGGGGCCGGTCCACGGCGGAACTCGCGGAAGAGATGCTCGCCGCCGGCTTGACAACCATCGTCAGCAGCGTCGATCTCCGGATACTGCCCGCCCGCTTTGCCGGCCGGCGGTGGTCCCGGGAACTCATCGCGGCCTTTCCTCCGGGCTGCGACCCCGGCGGGGAAAACGGGGAGATCCACACCGTGGTAGTGGGCGGACCCATGTTTCGTATGCCGCTTACCGTCCGCGTCGGAGAGATTGTAGAGCGCAACGGCTTCGCCTATGCCGACATCATCCCCATTGACGACGCCCCGAGCAACTCGGGATAAAAAACGTTTCAGGCATAATTACATTTACTTGAACAAGGACGCCAGCTTATCCCGGGCGGATGCCCCGGGCGCCGGGGAACCATCCGCCGCCCCGTCGCCCTCCCGAAAGACGAAGTAGTCGCAGAAATTGCTCCGGTCCTTGTCCAGGACCCGCTCCGCCTGGGATTCCCGGCAGGCGTTGTAGGCCCGGGGATCGTAGAAGCGGCAATTGCGGCAGACATGGAGGTCCCTCCCGCAGCGGGGGCAAACCTCCCGCCGGCCGATCTGGCCGGTAAGCAATATTTCGGTCCGGCAGTGGAAGCATAATCTCATCGCTACCTTTCCTTTCCCGGCCCCATCGCCTCCATATGCCCGGGGGCCTTGAAGGCCACGGCATCGATCTCGATCCGCGCCCCCCGGGGCAGGGCGGCGACCTGCACGGTGACCCGGGCCGGATAATCCCCGGAAAAGTAACCGCCGTAAACCTCGTTCACCGTTGAAAAGTCGGCCAGGTCGGTCAGGTAGATCGTCGTCTTGACCACATCGGCCCAGGAAAAATCCGCGGCCGCCAGAATCGCGGCGATATTCTCCATCACCTGGGCCGTCGCCGCCCGGATATCGCCCGCCACCAGTTCCCCCGTGGCGGCCCGGAGGGGGATCTGGCCGGAGACGAACAGAAACGGTCCCGCCGCAACGGCCGGGGAATAGGGACCGATCACCGGGGCTCCGGGAGGGGTAATGACTCGTTTTTTCATGGCATATTCCTTATGGGCATAGTTTCATAGACCCGCCCGTTCCATCCAGAAGAGGAGCAGGATCAGGGTCAGGCAAACCGGAGTGACGACGAGCCGGGGATTCACCAGCCCCAGACCCCAAAACCCACCCTCCCCTCCCCGGTAGGGGAGGGCGTGCGGAGACCTATTTCACAGGAGCTTCAAATCCGGCCGTTTCCCGAGGGCGCCGAAACGACGCCCTCCATCGGGAATGCCGTCTTTCCTGGAACCGCCGGCGGTGGCGCCGGGACGCGCCCGCTACGGCAGCTCGGCGATCCAGGATGCATCCTGGATCCAGCGCTGGGTAAGCACATTGAGGATGCCTTCGTTTTTCATCATGTTCAGGAAATTTTCGATCCAGTTGAGAAGCAACGGATCATCCGCCCGGACTCCGACGCCGATGGGCTCCACGCTGAAGGGCTGGTTGCTTACGAAACCCTTGTCCTTGTAGCGGAAGGCCTCGACGACCACATAGGGGTAATCGGACATGAGGGCCTTGACGGATTTGGCCTTCAGCAGATCCAGGGCCTCATCGTTGGATTTGACGATCACGAGCTTCGCCTTGGGAAGAAGCCTCCGGGCGATCTTTTCCGTCGTCGTCCCCCGGGGGACGGCAATGCTGAAATTGGGATTGTTCACATCCGCCGGGCCGTTGATGTTGAGGGCGATCTCCTTGGTGGTGAGGAGGGACTGGCCGGAAATGAAGTAGGGCCCCACATAGGCGATGCGGAGATTGCGGTCCGGGGTGATGGTCATGCAGGAGAGGATCATGTCGATGCGCTTTTTCTCCAGGGCGGGGATCAACTCGTCGAAGGGCAGGACCTCGACCCGCAGTTTCGCGCCCATGGCCGCGGCCATCATCCCGGCGAGATCCATTTCCAGACCCTGGACCTTGCCGTCCTTGGTCTTGAAAGACAGGGGTGGGTAACCGGCCGAAGTGCCGACGACCAGTTCCTTTTTCTTCAGGATCCCGTCGATCGTCGGACCGGCGGCGGCCACAGCGGCAAAACAAAAGACAAGGGCAAAGATGACGGACAACCGGACTAACGTTCTTTTCATGACTTATCTCCTTCGGTGATGATGAAATGGCGAAACGGGGTGATCTTAAACGAGGCTAAGCCGGGTGTCAATGCGAAATTGTCGGGATTCGAAGCTTGACGGCATCGTAAAAAGTCCGGATGCTTCGAAAGCGCTTCATCCCTCGTCACTGCGACGTACGTCCAAGTACGCCTCATTCCTCAGGATGCGCGCGCCTCGCCTGCGGATATTTTTACGATGCCATCCCAAATGGGACATTTTTTGACCTTTTACGATGTCATCATGCTTGTCAGCGCGGCGCAATCATTGTAAAAGGGACGATGGTGGCGGCTTCGCCATGGAAGGAATTAACCAGCGGCCGGTCTGGAGCGACAAGAAATTGATTTATTTGAAAAATATATCCTTGGCCTTCGGGGACAAAACGATCTTTGCTGACCTTTCCTGGCATATCACGGAACGGAGCCGGATCGGCCTGGTGGGCGACAACGGCGCCGGAAAAACCACCCTGCTCCGGGCCATCCTGGGCCGGGTGGAGCTGGACGGCGGGGCCATCGAGATCACCGACCGCCGGAACAGGTCCCTGGCCTATCTCCCCCAGGATCTCGAGGAGCTGCCCGACGTCCCATTGATGGATTATCTCCGGGACCGGTGCGGCATCGCCGCCCTGGAAAAAACCCTCCGGGTTTGCGAAGGGCAGATAGCCGCGGCGGTATGCTGCCTCCCCGGCGCCGCCGCCGGAGCGACGGGGGAAACGGAAAGCCAGGAAGAAGACGAGACGACCGCTTCCTACCGGCGGTTGTTGAAGGATTACGAGACGGCCCTGGCCCTTTTCAACGCCCGGGACGGCTACAGCTTCGAGGCCCGGGCCGGCCAGATCCTCAAGGGGTTCGGGTTTCGGGAAGCGGATCATCACCGAAACTGCGGGGAGTTCTCCGGGGGGTGGAAGATGCGGATCCTCCTGGCGGTGATCCTCCTTTCCCGGCCGGACATCATGCTTCTCGACGAACCGACCAATCATCTCGATACGGAGAGCATGGAGTGGCTGGAAAGCTATCTCAAGGATTATCCGGGGACCCTGATCACCGTCGCCCACGACCGCTTCTTCCTGGACAAGATGGCGACCACGATCGCCGAAATCGGCCGGGGCCGCCTGATCATCTACAAAGGAAACTATTCCTGGTATCTCCGGGAGAAGGAGCGGCGCCGGGCGGCCCTGGAGAAGGAACGCCACCTTCAGCACCGTGAGATCAAAAGGACCGAGGCGTTCATCGAGAGATTTCGTTACAAGGCCACCAAGGCCAAACAGGTCCAGAGCCGGCTGCGGCTCCTGGAGAAATTCAGCCCCCTGGAGGCGGGAGAATCGGAGCAGGCCGTCCGGATCAAATTTCCGGCGGGGACGAAAAGCGGCAAAGAGGTGCTCACCGTCCGCGACCTGGGAAAGGAATACGGCGGCATCCCCGTCTTCAGCGGAGTCGGGTTCACCCTGCACCGGGGCGAGCGGGTGGCCCTGGTGGGCGTGAACGGCGCCGGGAAATCGACCCTGTCGCGCCTCCTGGGCGGGGTGGAAGCCCCTTCCGCCGGGGAGATCCGCTACGGGCTCAACGTGCAGATGGCCTTCTTCTCCCAGGAAAGCGCCGAGAACCTCCGCTATGACCGGACGGTCTGGGAGGAGGCCCTGGACGTCCCCTCCCACAGCCACGATCAGGAGCGGCGGAATCTCCTGGGGGCCTTTCTCTTTTCCGGAGACGACATCCACAAGCCTGTCGCCGTCCTCTCCGGCGGGGAGAAATCACGGCTGGCGCTGTTGAAGATCCTCCTGCGGAAGACCAATCTCCTCATCCTCGACGAGCCGACCAACCACCTGGATCTCAAGACCAAGGACATCTTCCAGAGTGCCTTGCTGGCCTATCCGGGGACCGTGGTTCTAGTCTCCCACGACCGTTATTTCCTCGACCGCCTGGTGAATCGCGTCTTCGAGCTCCGGGACGGCGCGTGCCGCGAATATCTGGGCAACTACTCGGATTTCATCGAGAAAAGGCAATCGTCGCGAGATGTGTCGGCGATGGGAAAGACCCCGGAGGCAGGGGCGGAGGGAAGAGATCGGAAGGGGGTCACGCTCTCTGGGCGGACGTCGGGAGAGGCCAACGCCTCGGTGACGGACGCGAAGCGTGCCATCTCCGCCACTGCCGGCGCGGAGGAGGCGGCCGGAGAAGTCCGGGGAAACAGGTTCGTCGGCTGCACCGGCGAGTTCCCCGGTGAGGTCCCCGGAGGTGCCGGCAGGGCGGTCCGGACCCGGGAGGAACGGCGCCGGGAGGCGGAGGAACGGAACAGCCTGGCCAGACAGCGCCGGGCGCTGCGGAAGGACCTCCAGGCCGTCGAAGCGGACATCACCGACCGGGAGCAGCGCAAAGCCGCCGGCGAAGAGTTTCTCTGCCATCCTTTTAGCCACCGGGAACCGGAACGGATCAAACAGACGGTCCGGGACCTGAGGACATTGGAAAAGGAAATCGCGGCCCTCTACGACCGGTGGCACGAGCTGGCCGCGTCCCTGGAAGGCGTCTGAAAGTTATTCTTTCAATGTAGAGGATATGCCCTACAAACACCGGACCGCGGGGTTCGGAAAACCTCAAAGAAAACACAGGAGGAGTCGTTATGCCGGATCAGCAGATTCCCGCCATTGAGATGGAGATCACCCTGCCCGCGGACCTGGTCGGGGAATTGAAGCGGGCGGCCGCGGCCGTGGGCCACACCACCACGGAAATAACCCGGGCGGCCCTGGCGCATTATCTGGAGGCACGGCGGCGGTCAGGTGAAGAAGCGGTGAGCGCCGTCTATCTCTCCGCGCCGGTGACCGCCATGCTCAAGGGCTTTTACGAGGAAAACACCCTGCTGGGGGACTTGAAGCGCCACGGCGATTTCGGTCTGGGCACCTTCAACAACCTCGACGGCGAGATGGTGATGCTGGACGGGATCATCTACCGGCTCCGGGCCGACGGCAAGACCTATCCCGTGGCGGATGAGGTGCAGACCCCTTTTGCCTGCGTGACCTTCTACCGGCCCACGGTCAGCGAAGAGTTCGCGGTCGAGTTGGACTACGCGGCCTTCCAGGCGCTCCTGGGGCGTCTCCTCCCCTCGGACAACATGCTCTACGCCATCCGCGTGGACGGTTTTTTCCAGGAGGTGCAGGTGTGGTCCGTCTCCCGGCAGGAGAACTATCAGCCCCTGAACGAAGAAGATCACAACCGGCCCGCCCTGAGCTTTGAAAACATCCACGGCGTCCTGGCGGGCTTTTATACGCCCAAGTTCATCCGCTCCCTGAACTTCCCCGGCTTTCACCTCCATTTTCTCACCGCGGACCGCCGCTATGGAGGACATCTCCACGCCTGCCGGACGGGAAGGATCGAGATCGGCATCCAGTTCATCCAGCAGCTCAAACTGGATCTGCCCATGACCATCGATTATCTCACCGCGCACCTGCCGCGGTGAAGACGGTCTTACGCGCCGTCGAGGCCTCCGCGCTCCCGATTCCGGTACCAGGCCGCCGGATCCAACAGATATTCCTCCGTATCCTTCAGGGATACGTAATGCTCGTGCTCGATGTTGGCCAGAAGTTCGAAGAAGGCCTTTTCCCGGGGATCCTTAACGCTGTCTCTTAAGCGGGCGTAATAGGCCGCCCCCTGGCCCTCGAAATCGATGGCCGTCTCCAGGGCCTTGCGGTCATCGGCATCGCCGGCGGCCCCCCGGCCCGCCTCCTGGACCACCTTCTTGAGGATGTCTCGGACCTTCGTCTCCTTGACCTTCAGCGGCACCGTCTCGGGCCACTTGCCCTCTTTGTCCCATTTCTCATGGAGCTGCTGGAGGCGCTCGTAATGCTCCAGTTCCTCCGCGGCGATCTGCAGGAACATCGCCTTGCCGACGGGGTTCTTGGTCCGCTCGGCGTTTTTCAGATAGAACTCGTGTTCCCGCAGTTCGTTGTTCAGGGCTACTTCCAGGGCGTTCAAACGATCCTTCATAACGATCTCCTTTCCTTGCTCATCCGTGGTCCCTACCGAATCGACTTCACATATTGATTATCCGGGAAGGTATCATTTTCATCCCCGACCGGTCAAGACACTTCCGCTGCTTCCAGCTCGGCGACATGATCGGCGATATTCTGGCAATGGTCGGAGATACGCTCCAGATGGATGAGCATCTCGACGAATACCGGCCCGGCCTCGGCCTGGCAGAGCCGTTTGTGAAAGCGAACCAGATGGCGCTCCCGGGCCGCTTTTACGGCGTCGTCGATCTCGTTTTCCCGCCGGGTGACGGCGGCGCTCCGGTCACCGTCACCTTGGCGGATCAGCCGCACCGCGTCGGCGATATTCATCTCCACCAGCCTCTCGATCTCATCCAGTTCCTCTTCGGCAAACCGGGTGAACTCGATCCGCCGCCGCTGCTTTTCCCGGGACAGGGAAACGAGATTGATCATGTGGTTGGCCATGCGCTCAATATCGTCGGCCATGGCCGTATAGGCGAAAAGCCGCCCCGACAGTGCTGGGGAAAGATCCTGGCATGAGATCTTCCGCAGATAGGAAACGATCTCGGCGCGCAGGTGATTGATTATCATCTCCACATACAGGACGTCCCGCCGCTGCCCCTCCCGATAGGCGGTCCGCAGCGGTGTCGCCCGGCGGTACAGCTCCTCCACGATGACGATCTGGCGCTCCAGCTCCCGGGAGACGATTTCCAGGGCCGAGACAGGATCCGCCAGGGCGTCTTCCTTGAGAAACTCCGGCCACAGGGGGAGGGTCTTTTCCTCCCCGGGGAGGATACGGACCAGGAGGCGGGCCACCAAACGGAGCAAGGGAAAGAAAAGGACGACGATGATCAGGTTGAAGAGGAGATGTCCCAAGGCGATCTGCTGGGCGACGCCGGGCGACAGGCTTCGCAGCAACGCGAGAAACGGCGGCAGGGCGGCCATGCAGATCGCCGCCCCCACCGCCTTGAAGAAGAAGTGGGAGAAGGCGGCCCGCTTGCCGCCGACTCCGGAGACCATACCGGCCAAAAGGGCGGTCACGGTGGTGCCCACATTGGCCCCGATGACCATGGGCAGGGCGTTGTCCAGGCTGACCAGATCCTGCTGGGCGAGAATGGCGAGGATGCCGATGGGGATCGCCGAGGCGTGGATCAGGCCCGTGAACAGCGCCGAGAGGGTGAATCCCAGCAGGGGATGCTTGGCCTCCCGGAAAAAGCCGACGATCTCCGGGTGCTGCTGCAGGGGGGCCGTCGCCGTCCCCACGACGCTCAGGCCGAAAAACAGGAGGCCGAAGTAGAAGATCGCCTCACCCAGACTTTTGCGCCTCTCCTGGGCGGTAAACCAGATGATGCCGCCGACGATGACAAACAGCGGGGAGGCGTCGGTGATCTTCCAGACCACCAACTGGACGATGACCGTCGTCCCGAGATCGGCCCCCAGGACAATGGCCAGGGAGTGATAAAAGGTGATCAATCCGGCGCTGACCATCCCCACGGCGATGACGGTGGTGGCGGAACTGCTCTGAAACAGGACCGTCGCCGCTACACCGGTCAGGAGACCGAAAAAGGGGCGCCGGACGGCGTATTTGATGTGGTCCCGGATTCGGGCGGTGAAGAGTTGCTGGATCCCCGCCCCAAGCTTCATCATGCCGAAGAGGAATAGGGTGATCCCGGAACTGAGGAGAAGAAAGGATTCGATCATAAAGGCGCGGCTGTATTCCCAAGTGATTTGGGAGCGATCATATCAGCTATGGCATCTTTACACAAGGACGGGACCAGTCGGGACGCCGCGGATGAACCGCCGGGTCGTCCCTTGCCATCGGCGGGTTTGCCGGTTAGCCGACCCGCCGATGGCAAGATCCGGTGCGTTACCGGACCGGAGGCCGTCCCCCGCCGTTACGCCGCCGGCAAAAAAACCCCGGGGGACCGAACTGGGAATCCGTCCCCCCGGGAGATGCGGCAAATCGATGCGCCTTGGTCCGACAGGCCCCTTACGCCTTCCCGAAGAGCATCTCGTTGGTATGGACGAGTTTTTCGCCCAGGATCCGGGAGAGGTTGAGGAACAACTGGCCGCCGATCCGGGGGTAGATCTTCTGGATGCGCTTGAGGCCTTCCCAGTCGATCTCCAGGTACTTGACGGGCTCCACCGCCCGGACGTCGGCGGAGCGGGGACCGGGGTTGACCAGGGCGATCTCGCCGAAGATATCCCCCGGATGGAGGGAGGCAAAAACTATCTCCTTGCCCGTTTTGGCATCCACGCCTACCGCCTCGGCCTTGCCCTCCAGGAGGAGGTACATGCTCTTACCAAACTCGCCCTGGACGACAGCTTTTTCACCGACGTTCTTCTCCACCATCCGGCCCAGGAGGCAGACCTTGCGCCGCGACCAGGGACGGAGGCCTTCGAAGAAGGGCGAGGTCTTCACCACCGCGTCCTGGAGCTTCAAGCCGATCATATCCCACAGGGTGATGAGCTGTGTCGATTGGAGGAGAATAGGGGTGATCAAGAGCTCGCTGAAGATGGCGATGATCATGACCACCGAGGAGAGGATGCCGAACTGTATGACGGGAATGAACTGGGAAACGGCGCAGATGGCAAAGCCACCGGCGAGGGCGACGGAACTGCAGACCACGGGCCGAACCTCGTCATGGACCGCCACCGCCACGGCGGCCTCCCGGTTCTGAAGCTCCCGCATGGCCTGGTTGTAGCGGCTCATGAAGTGGATGGTGTCATCGACGGCGATACCGATGGCGATGTCGGCCACCATGGCGGTACCGACGTTCAGGGGGACATCGAAGAGCCCCATGATTCCGAAGATGCCGACGATGGGGAAGACATTCGGGACCAGGGAGATAAACCCTGCCTTCATGGACCAAAAGAGGAAATAGATACAGATGAAGACGATGAAGAGGGTCAAGGCCAGGGAGGTGACGGAATTCAGCACCAGGCTTTCCGCCGCCTTGTTGATGAGGATGTACTCCCCGGTGAACTCGGCCTTGAAATTCGGGTTGATGTTCTTCCGCATATACTCCCGCAGCTCTTCGAGGATCTGCTGGATTTCATAGCTTGACGTTACATTGTGACGGACCATGATGCTCACCTCGCTGAAGTCCGGCGTGGTAAAGCGGGAGATCTCGTCGCGCTGGAAGAAGAGGAGATACTGGGAGATCAGATTGGAATCCGCCGGAATCGCATAGAACTTCATGTCGCCGTTGTTCATCTCCCGGTGGATCAAAGCCACCCGGTCGGCCAGGGACTCCGTCTTGTCGAACCAGCCCTTCTGGGCCATATAAGACTGGAGGGCCGCCACCTGGGAGAGGTATTCGGACTGCTTGAAGGTTTCGGGCATGCCGCTGTTGATGCGGATGAAAAAGGTCTGGGCCCCCGCCAGTTCTTTATGAAGGGTGTCGCTCCGCTTCCGGATCTCAGAATCCGCTTTGAAATAGCCCATGAAGTCGTTGTTCACCTTGACGAAGAAGGTGCTGCCGAACATGCCCAGGGTCAGGAGAATCATGACCACGGAAATGATGATCTTATTCTTCTTAGGCGTGACGAGCTTCAGGGTCCCCACGGCGATGCCGTGGAAAAAGGCATCGATGAAGTGCTTTTTTTCCTCGTGCTTCCGGACCTTCACGGGGCCGAAGAGATGGAGGAGGGCGGGTCCGAAGGTGAAGGTGCTCAGCGAGTTGGCGGTGAGGGCGAAGGTGGCCACCTGGCCGAACTGGATCAGCATGGAGATGTCGTTGTACATGATGGAGGCGAAACCGACAATCGTCGTGATCGAGGTCATCAGGACCGCCAGGCCCAGCTTGCTTGCCATGAGCTTGATGGAACCGTCCCGGTTGCCGTTCGTCTCCTCGATCCCCTCCAGGTACTCGTGCATCATGTGGAGGTCTTCAGCGGATCCGATGACCAGGAGGATCGAGGGAATGATCACCGTGATGACATTCAGGGGGATGCCCGCCACGACCATGAAGCCGAAGGTCCAGATGACGCTCGTGCCGGCGGTGATCATGGGCATGAGACCGGCGCCGACATTGCGGAGGGCGATAATGATCGTCCCAATGAGGACCGCGCAGGCCAGGGGAACGATCCGGCTTTGATCCTTGATGATATTCTCGCCGATGTTGCGGCGGCCGTAGGAGTTGCCGAACTGGAAGACCCGGTCGAAGAGATTCTCGTACTTGCCGGAGATCTCGTCAACCTTCCGGGAGAAATAGGTGTGAAACTCCGGTTCCGTGGGATCGACATCGACATAGAGGTTGATGGCCGTCATCTGCCCCTCCTTGTCGATCAGGCTGTTCATGAACAGGGGGCTCTTCAGGGCGTCAGCCTTGATCTGATCGGCGTCGGCCTGGGTTTCGGGGGCGCGGTCCATGAGGGGATTGGTCTCCAGCGCCCCGCTTACGCCCTTGAAATTCGTCACGGAGAAGAGACTCTCGCAGCGCCCCACGCCGGGCTTGCCGATCCGCTCCACGGCCTCGACGAACTGCTGCTTCAATTCCTCTTTGGACGGCTGGGTCTTGCCTTTGAGGAGCTCCTTGTAGGTGTCGGGGAACTTGTGCTTCAGATAGGTCTCCGGTTCATAGACGAGCTTGTTGTATTCCTCGCGACTCTTGGTGAGCTTGGCGTATTCTTCCGCATGGGCGGATATTTTTTCATATACCGCGGGATACCTGATCTTCAGGTATTCCTCGGGGTCCTTGGCCCGGACGTATTCCTCGGGATCCTTCGGCTCAAATTTGATGTCCTTGAGCTCATAGTAAAGCTTTTCCACATCTTTCAGTTTTTCCGGAGAGAAGAGGTTCTTGTCCCGGACGAAGACGACGGTGATGTTGTCGCTGCCGAACTTCCGCACCGTGTCCTGGTGGTAATCCTTCGCCGGGTCGCCAGTGATCATCATCCCTTCCGTGGAGGAATCCACCTTGATCTGCAGGGCGAACCAGCCGAAAACGATCGTGATCGCCACGTTGATGATAATAACGAGCTTTGCGTTCCGCAGGCTCCAGAGCATTAACTTATTCATATCGAACCCTCCGAAGATGAGCTTTTATCATTGATGTAATAGGCAAATTAATGACACCGGGGTGTTAACACAAAGCTCTAGCCGGGGAATCACGGTTGGTATGGAGTAAAATATATCGAAGCGATTCCGGATCGCCCAGGATCAGAAATCTCCGCGGGGCATAGTCAAAGGCGGAACGGAAGCGGGGCCGCCGGTTGGATGCCGACATAAGGGAGAGGTAACGGAATTTCCTGCCGGTCCGCTTGTGGTGGGCAGTAACCATATGATTATATTAAACTATATCCAATTACTACCTAGGTACTTTTCCTGATTAAGTCGATCGACTTACATTTTTCAATGATGCACTTTACCTTAAATCCGGGGAAAATCAACAAACATTTTCAATTTCACGTTTTTTTCTTTCCCTTTACAATCCATATTTTTACTGCTAATGACCCGCTTGCGAAACCCTGTTTATGGAGCGATAAATTTTTGGATCATCCCAACATCCACCGCCTGGGCTGGGAAGGTAAAGAACTGGTGCTCGTGGGCACGGCCCATGTCTCCCGGGAAAGCGCCGAGCTGGCCGAGGCCGTCATCGCCGCCGAGCACCCCGACGCAGTATGCGTGGAGCTGTGCAATTCCCGTTACGAGACCATCAAACAGCGCGAAAAATGGCAGGAAATGGATATCGTCAAGGTCATCCGTGAGAAACGGACCTCGGTCCTCCTCTTCCAGTTGCTATTGGCCTCCTTCCAGAAAAAGATCGCCGAGAAGCTCGGCATCACCCCCGGCGAGGAGATGATCCGCGCCGTCAACCGGGCGGAAGCGCTGGGGATCGCCGTCGTCCTCGCCGACCGGGAGATCCGTGTCACCCTCCTGCGGGCCTGGCGGAAGATGGGCTTCTGGACCAAAATCCGGGTCCTGCCCGAGATGATCGTCTCGTTGTTCTATACCGAAGACATCACCGCGGAAGAAGTGGAAAAGCTCAAGGAACAGGACGTCCTCGAAGTGGCCCTTAAGACCTTCGGGGAAAAGCTGCCGACCCTGAAGGCCACCCTGATCGACGAACGGGATGCATACCTCTCCCATACCATCAGCCATGCGGACGGTCGGAAAATCGTCGCCATCGTCGGCGCGGGACACATCCCAGGGATCAAAAGGAACCTGGGCCGGAGCGTCGATATGGACGCCATCAGCGCCGTCCCGCCGCCGGGAATCTGGGGCCGGTACGCCGGATGGGTTTTTTCCGCGGCGATCGTGGTCCTGTTCATCGCCGGGTTTTTCTATTCCGGCGGCCGGACCAGCATGCACATGGTCGCCTCCTGGTCCGCCATCACCGCGGCCTGCGCCGGCCTGGGGGCCCTCATCATGCTCTCTCACCCCCTGACGATCCTTGCCGCCACCTTTTCCGCGCCCATCGCCACCATCCACCCCCTGGTCGCCACCGGCTGGGTCGCCGGGCTGACCGAGGCGACACTGCGGAAACCCCAGGTTCGGGACTTCCTGGAACTGAAGGACGACATCAGCTCGGTGCGGGGGTTTTTCCGCAACAAGATCACCAGGCTGCTGATCCTGGTGGCGTTCGTGAACCTGACCACGATGGCGGGGGTCCTGGTGGCGATCCCGGTCATCATGAAATACTTCTTCACCGGAGGCTGAGATGACGGCGGAAAGAACATCCGGACTCTGCCCCAACTGCCGCAAGCTGATCAGTCTCGATGAGAAGTCCTGTCCCTATTGCGGCCTCGCCAACCCTGGTTCGCGCCGGATGCGCTTTTTTTTGTCCCGCTGGGCGGGAGGCAACGGGGACCTCGTCAGGATCATTATTTACACCAATGTCGCCTTCTATATCCTCTCCCTGCTTATGAATCCCCGGGGGATGGGGATGACGATGAACCCCCTGATGCTCCTTTCTCCTTCGGAAGGGAGCCTCTTTCTCCTCGGGGCCACGGGGACCCTGCCCATCGGCCACTTTCACCGCTGGTGGACCCTGATCACCGCCTCTTTCCTACACGGCGGGCTGCTCCATATCTTCTTCAACATGATGGCCCTTAATCAACTGGGGCCCTTCGTGGTGTCGGAATTCGGCGTGCACCGCTTCGCCGTCATCTATACCCTGACGGGAATCGCCGGTTTTCTCCTGTCCTTTTTCGCCGGCATCCCCTTCACTATCGGCGCCTCGGCGAGCATCTGCGGCCTCATCGGGGCCATTCTCTACTTCGCCCGTAGCCGGGGCGGTTACTTCGGAATGACCATGTACCGCCAGGCCATGGGCTGGGTGGTGGGCCTGGTTATCTTCGGGCTTCTCGTACCGGGGATCAACAACTGGGCCCATGGGGGAGGCCTGGCGGCCGGCGTCGCCGCCGCCTTCATCCTGGGCTATGAGGAGCGGCAGCGGGAAACGGCTGGGCATCGCGTCCTGGGCAAGGCCTGCATCTACGGCACCGCGATCCTCCTGGTCTGGGCGGTCTTTCAGGCGTTTTCCCAGCTTCTGCAGCATGCCGCCTATTTCCGCTGATCTTACCTCCACCCCTAAAGACACTGGATGCCGGATCAAGACCGGCATGGGAAATCGATCTTGTCGAAGGTTATATAAAACTTGCAGGAGGAAAGCCGATGAAGAATAACTTTATTGCTGTATTATCGATCCTTATCCTGACCGTGCTGGCCGGCTGCGAGGGCGGGCTGGTCCTCGGGGGAAAATCCGTGGCCGTACAGGACGGACAGGTAGTCCAGTCCAGCGGTTACGTCGTTTCCTCCTATCCCTGGCCGTTCGAAACGGTTTGCCGTGCCCTCGACGACACGCTCAAGGAGATGCAGGCGGTAGTCAACGAAAAGACCGTCAAGATCGGCAAGGCCCGGGTGCTGGCGGTCATCCAGGGGGAAAAGGTGACCTTCGAGGTGGAGTTCAAGGACAAGGACAAGACCGACGTGTCGATCCTCGTCGGCCTGGGGGGGAGCAATATCGCTTCCCGCCTCATCCACGACCGCCTGCGCCGGCAGTTGGAAAAAACTTCCTCCTGACGAGGGCGTGGGCTTCCGCGGGCGTGGCGATCTCGCCCCGGAGCTGGGCGTCTTCGATCATGGTGAGGATCTCCCGAAACACCGGACCGGGAGAAAACCCCAGGGCCAGCAAATCGTCGCCCGTCAGGAGCCGGGAGGGATGCAGATCCTCCCCGGTCATCTCCCCGAGCCGTTCCCGGCAGAAGGCTTCATTGTCCAGGAGCCCGTGGCTCCCCAGGCAGTCGAGGCGATGGAGGATCAGGTGCAGGTGGAAGTCGGGCAGGCGCAGAAACTTCTTCAAGGTGTGGACCCGCATCTGGCGGACGTGCATGAACCGCATGTGGTTCGCCACGAGGGCCAGGACGACCTCCCCGTCCTCCCGGGAAAACTTGAGCCGCTTCAGAACCGCCGCGGCGATTTCCACCCCTTTGGACACATGGCCATAGAAATGAATTCCGGTTTCATCTTCCGTCCGGGTGGCGGTTTTGCCCGCGTCGTGAAAGAGGATCGCCCAGGCCAGCCGTTCGGCTTCCTCTCCGGGAAGATTTTCCGCAGGCATCAGGGCCAGCATGCGTAAGGTATGCTCCCACACATCGCCCTCGGGATGGAAGCGGGACGGCTGCTCCACGCCCCGGAGGGCGACGAGCTCCGGCAGGAGCCGGGACAGGAGCCCCGATGAAGCGAGCAGTTCCATCCCCCGACGGGGTCTGGGTCCGGCCAGGATCCGGTTCAATTCCTCCCGGACCCGTTCGGCGCTGACCCGGAGGATCTTGTCCGCCTGGTGAATGATGGCCGCCAGCGCGGCGTCCTCGACCCGGAAGCCGAGATTGGCGGCAAATCGGACCGCCCGGAGCATACGGAGATGATCCTCGGCAAACCTCTCCTCCGGGGCGCCGATGGTCCTGATGAGACCCTTTTCCAGATCCGCCCGGCCGCCCACGTAATCGACGATCTCCCCGGTCTCGGGATCCATGAGGAGGCCGTTGACGGTGAAATCCCGGCGACAGACATCCTCCCGGGCGCCGACGAAGGACACCCGGGAAGGGTGGCGCCCGTCCTCGTAATCCGCTTCTTTCCGGTAGGCGGCCACCTCGTAGGCATGTTCCCCCTCCCGGACCAGGACCACCCCGAAAGCGGCCCCGACGGGGTAAGTGCGGGGGAACACGGCCATGACCTGTTCCGGACGGGCGGAGGTAACGATATCGTAATCATCCGGGGTTTCCCCCCGAAGGAGGTCACGGACACAGCCGCCGACGAAAAAGGCCTCGTGACCCGCCCCGCGCAGGGCGCGTGCGATGCTTACCGCCCCGTCCCGTTTCGACGCCGCTCCGTTCACCGTCAAGGGCAAAACCATCCGGCGGCCTTCATCCTTCTTCGTCGTCGTCTTCCGGGGGAGCGGCGGCCCGCTCCTTTTTTGCCTGCCGTAAGCGGCAGGCGAAGATCACCAGCAGCACTAGGGGGACGCCGCCGATGATGATATTCTCCAGGCTCCAGGGCGGGCGGAGGAAGAAAAAAGCTAATAAAACCACCGAAACGATTACGAATGTCCACAGCACCTGCATCATCTTCTCCTCCTCGCTTCCATGACCCGACCGCTGGCGGCGATCTTCGCGGGCCGTGCAAAGGCATCCTTCAGCATTTCGCCCCGGTCGCCCTGTCTTTGGCCATCCGGCCCAGCTTGATGGCACAGAATTCGCCGCACATGGTACATCCTTCATCCCGGGCGCTGGCGCTCTTTTCCAGGAAGGCGCCGGTCCGTTCCGGGTCCAGGGAGGCTTCGACCTGTCCTTGCCAGTCGAATTCCTTCCGACACACCGCCATGTGCCTGTCCCGTTCCGCCGCCCCCGGCAATCCCTTGGCGATGTCGGCGATATGGGCGGCGATCCTGGCGGCAATGATCCCTTCCCGGACATCCTCCAGGGTCGGGAGGCGGAGATGCTCCGCCGGGGTGACATAGCACAGATAATCGGCCCCGGCCGCCCCGGCGATGGCGCCGCCGATGGCGGACGTGAGGTGATCGTACCCCGGGGCGATGTCCGTGGGCAACGGCCCGAGGACATAGAAAGGGGCACCGGCGCAGATTCGTTTCTGGAGGAGGATGTTGCTCTCGATATCGGTGAGGGGAACGTGCCCGGGCCCTTCGATCATCACCTGGACGCCCCGGTCCCGGGCCCTTTTGGCCAGCTCTCCCAGGAGGATCAACTCCTGGATCTGCCCCCGGTCGGTGGCATCGGCCAGGCACCCCGGCCGCAGCCCGTCGCCGAGGCTCAGAACGATTTCATATTTCCGGGCAATATCCAGGAGTCGGTCGTACTGGGCATAGAGGGGGTTTTCCTCGCCGTTGCATTCCATCCAGTGGGCCGTAATGGACCCCCCCCGGCTGACAATGCCCAGAATGCGGCCCTGGGCCTCCACCGCCGCCACGCTCCGCCGGGTCACCCCGCAATGGACGGTGATGAAATCCACCCCGTCCGCGCCGTTTTCCTCAATGACCTCAAACATGTCTTCGGCGGTCATCTCCACGATGGCCTTGCCCCGGGCCAGCACCCGGGCCGCTGCCTGATAGATGGGGACGGTACCGATCACCAGGGGGGAAGCCGCCACGATGGCCCGGCGGATCGCCTGGATATCGCCCCCCGTGGAGAGGTCCATGATGGTGTCCGCGCCGGCTTCGACGCAGATCCGCACCTTTTCCAGTTCGTCCACCAGATCGGCCCGGTCCTTGGAGGTACCGATATTGGCGTTGATCTTGGTCCGCAGGCCCTTGCCGATGGCCAGGGGCGCAATGGCGCCGTGGACCTTGTTCCTGATGACGACGATGGTCCCCGCCGCCACGCCGGCGCGGATGTACTCGGGAGGGCAGCCCTCCCGCGCCGCGCTAATGGTCGTCTCTTCCGTAATCATGCCCTGTCGGGCCTGTTCTATCTGGGTCATGTCTCCCGCTCCCGGCGGCCGGGGCAGACTTTTCTATTTTCCTTCCGGCCGCGTGTTATTTTTGACGACATCGTAAAAAAGTCGCAAATGGCCCTCCCCTTCAAGGGGAGGGTTGGGTATGAAAATGCCATTTTCATGCTTCGTGGTGCTCCACGGGGCATGAGGGTTTTTTACTATGTCGTCATTTTTTACTCGTTCATCTTTCCGTCCCGCCGGACGGTGCCGGACACACCCAATGGTTCACAGGTCCGTGACCCGCCCCGAGGCGCAGGGAGTTTCCGATGACGGCAGCCATATAATCCTCGACGGCGGCCATGGCCTCCCGGACGGACCGGCCCTGGGCCAGGGCCGTCGCCAGGGCCGCGGAAAAGGTGCAGCCAGTCCCGTGGGTGTCCTTCGTCGCGACCCGTACAAAGGGAAACTCGTAAAAATCATGGCCGTCATACAGGACATCCGCCGCGGCGCCTATGAGATGGCCGCCTTTGACGATCACGTTTTGCGCCCCCAGCTCGTGGATGATTCGGGCCGCGGCCTTCATGTCCGAGACGGAAGCGATGATGACGTCGGTGAGGATCTCCGCCTCGGGGATATTCGGCGTCACCACCAGGGCCAGGGGCAGCAGTTTCGCCATCACCGCCTTCCGGGCGCCGGGTTCCATGAGCGTCGCCCCGCCCTTGGCCGTCATGACGGGATCGACGACGAGCTTATTGATCCCGTATTGTCCGATTTTTTCCACCACCACCTCCACGACGGCCGCCGAGGAAAGCATCCCGGTTTTGGCGGCGTCCACACCGATATCCGAGACCACGGCGTCGAACTGGGCGGCGATGAATTCCACCGGCACCTCGTGAACGGCATGGACCCCCAGGGTGTTCTGGGCCGTCAGGGCCGTAATGACGCTCATCCCGAAGCCCCCCAAAACGGTGATGGTCTTCAGATCCGCCTGGATGCCGGCGCCGCCGCCGGAATCGGAACCGGCGATGGTCAATATCCTCTTAATCCCCTTCAAAACGATCTCCTTTGTTCTGTCCGGCCCCGCACCGGACTAAGCCACGGCGCGCCGATAATGGATAACCAAAAGACAGCCTTCCCCGACCCTGATGCGCCCCGTCGGCGCGGCCAGGCGGTTGCTGATCCCGTAGGGGCGGGATAGGGTCATGGCGGCGCCGTCCAGGGGGTATTCGAAACCGGCAAGGTCGATCCCCGCGGCATCACCGTCCAAGGGGAAGACGGAAACGGTCTGCCCCGCCTCACCCCGGATCACGGACTCTCCGGTCACTGCGAAGACATCGCAGGACTCATCCCGGAGGATAACCGCCGCTCCCCTATTCCTCCCCAGGAGAAGCAGGCCGATATTGGCCAGGGTGTGGTCCAGGCGGTTTCCCAGGGCGCCGAAAACCAGAATCTCCCCGGCCCCCATCGCCAGGGCCCGCTCCAGGGCCAACTGGGTGTCCGTCTCATCCTTCCCGGCGGGATAGACGTCCATGGCGACCCCCTCATCCCGAAAGGCGCGCTGCAGCTCTTCCGTAAGGGAATCCAGATCACCGACGATCAGATCGGGAACCACCCCAAGGAGCCGGGCATAACGGGCGCCGCCGTCGGCGCACAGAACGGCTTCCGGAGCGGCGGCAGCCAATTCCCGTCGAAGCCATTCCAGATCTCCGATCGGGGAACCCGCCAGGACGGCAATCCTTTTTTTCCCGTCACCGGGCATCGCGCCTCTTCCTTTCCGACGTTCGTTCCCGGTCGCCCGGGCAAGGGCGGCCGTATCTCTTTTCACCCCGTCGCGGGTCATCGGACGCTCCCCGTGCCTGCCGACGCCGGCGGCAAAACAATGGGGCCGCCCCGGGATGGGAGACGGCCCCACAAAAATTCGTTCGTTCTGCTGCCACTCCCTACGCTGGCATTACCCAGGTCAGGTTCAAAGGGTAGCTTCTCAGCCGTACCGGCGCCCCTGTCGAATATGTATCTGACGACCCCGGAAGGAGGCGGGCGCTGCATCCGCCGCCGTTTCACGGGGTCTACGGGAACTTTACAAATTCATGCCGGGAAATGCAAGGATTATTTAGGCGATGACGGTCCGCCAACTTCCCGAGGGGATGCGGGGCATCCCTTCGACACTCATGTCCACGAAATATGTCCAGGCGGGGCATTTCGAGCCGTCCTCCCGGGTCACCTCGATGATCGCCCGGCGGAAGAAGGTCCCGGTGGCGGCATAGCGTTTGGCCGTTTCCACGATGTCGAGTATTTCGAAGGCCTTTTTCAGATCCGTCAGGGTGTAGATCTCGCCGACCACGTGGGACCGTCCCGTTACATCGGGGATCATACAGGGAAACCCCTTCCAACTGTTGTAAAGGAGCCCGTGGACCCGGGCGGGCAAGCGGGATTCGAGATCGGCCCATGCCGCCAGGAGATAATGCCGGGGTCCTTCGCTCATCAGGGTGCCGTAAACGAAGATGTGTTTGATCGGATAGTCCGGGTCTCGTCCTTCCGCCACTACGGTGAAGACGTCCGCATCGATCCCATGGGCGGCCATCCCTTCCCGGACGATGCGGCGATAATCGGGATGGAGGGGGACGAAGACCGGGGAGGTTTTCGAGGCATCGATCTGATAGGCGACGGCGACATGCTCCCGGCCGTCGTCGGTAAGGGCGACGATATTAAGGTGCTTGTACATATTCTCCGTGTCGCCCTTGATGTCCAGAACGTTCCAGCAGCCGGGAAGGACCCGGAAAAGCGCCCCCGGCGTCACCTGCCCGAGCTGGTATTTGATGTTCAGGATGCCGCCCCGGCGAAAGTGGGAATAGTAATTGGCGATCAGACGGGCATCGGGAAGATAGGCGTTGGCCACCTTCTCCCCCAGGGGATAGTCGAACCTGTGCTCCTGGCACCATTTGGCCAGATCATCCCGATTCAAATTGGAACCGTAGGCAAAATAGAGGAGTTCGCCGGTCATGATTCCTTTGCCTTCCTGGGAATATCGAAGAGCAGCATGGCGTTGCGCGACGTCTCCCGGCCCACCTTATCGCGGGAAACACCTTTGAGTTCCGCCACCTTTTGGGCCGTCAAGACTACACAGGCCGGTTCGTTGCGCCGGCCGCGCCGCGGATGGGGGGTAAGGTAGGGGGCGTCCGTTTCGATCAACATTCGCTCCAGCGGCACCTGCCGTACCACCTCCCACAACCGCTCCGACTTGGCATAGGTCACGGGGCCGGCAATGGAGATATGGAAACCCATCTCCACACAGGTCATGGCCATGGCTGTATCTCCGGAGAAACAGTGGATCACGCCCCCCGTCCGCCCTCGCCATGCCTTCAGGGTCGCGACGGTCTCCCCGTGGGCTTCCCGGTCGTGGATGATTACGGGCAGGCCCAGGTCCGCCGCCACCTCCAGTTGCTCCGCGAAGCGCCGCCGCTGGATCTCCGGCGGGGTCAGATTGCGGAAAAAATCCAGGCCGATTTCCCCATATGCCACCACCGCTTCATCACCGGCCAGTGTTTTCAATACGTCGTAGGTATTATGGTCGATCTCTTTGGCGTCATGGGGATGGATGCCGACCGCCGCATAGACGGCGGGATGTCTTCGGGCGATCTCCACCGCCTTGCGGCACTCCCGGAGCGTTGTACCCACCGTAACGATGTAATCGACCCCGGCCGCCGCAGCCCGCAGGATAACCTCCTCCCGATCCCGGTCGAACTCTCTCATTTCCAGATGGGCGTGGGAGTCGATGAACATGCTCTTGATCAGGAAGCACCGCCGTCGTCCTGCCTCTCCATCACCGTGGTCAATGGTTCCGCATTGGCGGCTACATCGGGAAGGTTCTTCAAATTCTCCCGCAGGTCCTCCTCCTTCAACTCCCCAGCCCTGATCTTCATCTGCAGGATCCGCTTGTCCATGCTGCCTTCGTAAATCTGTTTCGCCATTTTTTTATCTCAACTCTCCTAGAGCGATTTCTTCGCCCGGTCCAGGCATGCCGCCGCCTCGCGCCCCATGCGTTCGAGAAGTTCCCGGCAGGTGGGGATATCATTGATGAAGCCGATGGACTGGCCGACCATGAGCGGCGCATAGTCCACATCTCCGGTTTCCCAGGCCTCCTTGACCCTCTGGCCGGAAAGGAGGGGAATCAGTTCGGCAAAACCCCCACCCCGCTTCTCGATGGCGCACACCTCTTCCAGGACCTTGGTTTTCAGTCCCCGGCCCTGGAGGCCCAGAGACTTTCCATAAATGACCGTCTCGTTTTCCTGCCGACGGACCAGTTCCTGTTTGATATTCTCGTGAACCTCGCATTCCCGGGTGGCCACGAACCGGCTGGCCATCATGACCCCCTGGGCTCCCAGCACCAGGGCGGCTGCCAGGGCCCGGCCGTCGGCGACACCGCCCACGGTTACCACCGGGATTCGGACCGAATCGACAATCCGGGGCGTGAGGACCATGGTGGTCACATCGTCATCCAGGGGATGGCCGCCCTCTTCGATTCCCGCGGCGTAGATCCCGTCATAGCCCACCTTTTCGGCATGGAGGGCGTGGCGGACCGAACCGACCTTGTGAAAGAGCTTCACCCCCGCCCGCTTGAGATCCTCGATGGCGGCCATGCCGGCCACCTTGTCCACCGGCGTCCCGGAAAACTCGATGCCGCTGACCCGTTCCTCGGTGCAGACCCGGATGTACATCTTGTGATGCTCCGGGGTGATCCGCACGGACGGCAGGAGGGTAATGTTGACCATAAAGGGCTTGTCGGTAAGGCGCCTCGTCTCGGCGATGGCGGCGCGGAATTCTTCCTCGGTTTCGTAATTGCCCGCCGTCAGGTTTCCCATTCCACCGGCGTTAGAGACGGCGGCGCAGAACCGGGGCTTGCAGAGCCACATCATGGCCCCGCAGATGACGGGATATTCAATGCCGAACATCTCGGTAATGGCGGTTTTAAAAAGCATTGGTTTCTCCTTGGATTATTGGTCCCGTCCCGGCTCACGGCCGGGGCGGCCGGCGCCCGCCCATCTGGAGTGTCGCCCCGCTCCGCTTCGACCTTTCCTTCATCCCCGCGGCGGGTGTCTTGTTCTATCGCCAAAGCTTCTCTCAAGCAAGGCCCAACGGGAAGTTGGTTTTAATGAAAACTCGCCTCCATGTCAATACTTTTCCGCCCTTGCCGCCCTATCGACCCTTGACACCCGGCGGGTAATCGGCTAATTTTTCGGAGTTCCGCGACGGCGGGAAACGAATGGTCGTCCTTACCCGCCCCGTCGCATGGTCCTTCCCGGCCAGTGAGGCGCCGCGGTCAGGTGCGGAGGTGGAGAACCTATCCCCAAAAGGATACAACATGCTGGAAATAAAGGAATATGAAGACGTAATTCAGATAAGAATGAGTCGCGAATGGGAAGGCAAGGCCCTGTACTGGGTCGCCGCCTACCTCGTGGACGGACTCCTCGTCGATACGGGATGCGCTCACACCGCCGCGGAACTTGTGGAATTTCTCGCAGGTAAAAAACTGGCCATGGTGGTCAACACCCACTTTCATGAAGATCATGTCGGCGGAAACGCCAGGATTGAAAAATATTTTTCCGTCCCGGTGTATGCCGCGCCGGCCTCCATTTCCATCATCGCCGGCAAACCGTTCCTGTACCCGTATCAGGAATTTGTCTGGGGTCGCCCGGAGCCTTCGCCGGTACTGCCCGTACCGGCAGTCATTACCACTCCCCTTTACACCTTCGAGGTCATGGCAACGCCCGGACATGCCGACGGCCACGTTGCGCTTCTGGAAAAGAACCGGGGCTGGTGTTTTTCCGGTGATATCTTTGCCCGTCAGAAGCCGAAGTTCATCCGGCCGGAAGAGGACATGGGCGAAACGATCCGCTCCCTGGAGAGGATAATGGCGGCGGCACCGGATAAGTTGGTGCTCTTCACCTCCGTGGGGCGGATCGTGGAGAACGGCCGTGCCGCCCTGGAAGAGAACATCCGTTACCTCCGGGATCTGGCCCGTAAGGCCCGGACCCTTCAGCAGCAGGGTCACAGCGAAACGGAAATCGTGGTGGAGCTGTTCGGCGGCGAGCACCTGTTCGCACAGATGACCGACGGCCAATACACCACGGCCAACCTGATCCGCTCGGTCCTGAAGATGTCTCATTGACGGCCGGTAAAGAGAGAGAGGGTTGATCGCTTATGGCTGCTTATGTTCTTGTCCACGGGGCAACCGCCGGGGGCTGGATCTGGTCGCCGGTGCCGGAGATGCTGCGCCGGCAGGGACATACAGTATATACCCCCACCCTGACGGGGCTGGGGGAGAGGTCCCACCTGTTACGGCCGGACATCGATCTGGACACCCACATAACCGATATCGTCAACGTGTTCAAATTCGAAGACCTCCACGATATCATTCTGGTCGGTCACAGTTACGGCGGCGCCGTTATTGCCGGCGTGGCGGAAAGGATGCCCGAGCGTATCCGGAGGCTGATCTATCTTGATGCCCTGATCCCGGAGGACGGCCAGGCCGTAAAAGACCTGTATCCCCATGATACAGCCGAGCTTCTCGCCGCCTACATCGAGGCCCGGGGAGAGGGCTGGCGCTATCCGCCCCCGAAACCCCGGGGCGACCCCCGTTTTGTCGATCACCCCGCCCGCACGATGTTCCAGGCGCTGACCCGGAACAATCCCCAGGCCCGGGCTATTCCTCAGGCATATATCTACTGCACGGATAAAAGCGGCGCCGGTCCCCAGCACCAGGGAATCATCGGCGTCGCCGCCCGGGTACGGGCGGACGGTTGGCCGTTCTTTGAGCTCGCCACGGGACACCACCCCATGCAGACGGCCCCGGAGGATCTTGTCCGGATCCTGCTGTCATTGCTCTGATGGGGAAACTGTTTGGGATTATTGATAGTAACAGGAATGAAGACGAAAAAGAGCAAAAGGTTTTTGCGTTGCGCGCCGGCAGTTTTGTCAAGCTCTCGCCCTGATTGTAAAATTCTTGGTGACAGTTAATGTACCGCGTCGGCACAGACCGGCAACAAGGTCTCCCCGAGGAGTTCACCATCTTCGCCCATCGCGGGGCCAGCGGCTACGAGCCGGAAAACACCCTCCGTTCCTTCCGGCGGGCCATGGCCATGGGGGCCCGGTGGCTGGAGTTGGACGTCTATGCCGTAGCCGGCGCACTTGTGGTCATTCACGATGCAACCCTGGAGAGGACAACCAATGGCCGGGGGTACGTCATGGACCAGACCCTGGCCTATCTCCGCTCCCTCGATGCCGGGAAAGGGGAGAAGATCCCACTCCTTGAAGAGGTGCTGGCCATGCTCGGTCCGGGTGACGGCCTCAACATCGAGCTCAAGGGCCCGGCCACCGCCGTCCCCCTGGCCGCCCTCCTCGCCGCCTCCCCGCAGGGAGCCCGGACGGACCCGGAACAACTCCTTGTATCATCCTTCAACTACGAGGAATTGATCGCCTTGCGGCGATTGCGACCAGACCTGCGCATCGCCCCCCTCGTGACCGCCGTCCCCCGGGGCTATGCCCGGTTCGCCGAAGAGATGGGGGCCTATGCCGTCCATGGCACCCTGAAAGCCGCCACGGAGAAATTCATCGCCGACGCCCATCGCCGGGGCTTGAAATTCCATGCCTTCACCGCCAACACCCGAAAGGATATGGATATTATGCTCGCCCGGGGCGCCGACGGCGTCTTTACGGATTATCCCGATCTCCGGCCGGGACTTTGTCCTTGACGGCAGGCGACAGGTTCAATAAGGAAACGTAAACCAAAACGATCTCCGTACCGTGGCCGGTCGTCTCGGGCCGCCATGGGGAAGAAAGGCCAAAGCCGCGGGATGAACAAGAACACGCTTCTGAAGATCCTTTTATTCGGGTTGCTTTTCGGCGGCGGGACCTGGCTTTTCATTCATTATGATCTTATCCAGTTCTTCACGAACCGAAACAAGGCCATCGATTTTATCAATTCATTCGGTCCCCTGTCGGTGCTGGTGTTCATCGGCCTCCAGATCCTCCAGGTCCTGTTCGCACCGGTTCCCGGAGAAGCGACCGGCTTCATCGGCGGCTACATTTACGGCGCCGTCCTCGGCACGATCTATTCCACCATCGCCCTCATCATCGGCTCCTGGCTCGCCTTTTCCCTGGCCCGCTGGCTGGGCCTGCCCTTTGTGGAAAAGGCCGTCCGCCCCACGATCCTTCAGAAATACGACTACTTCATGAAGCACAAGGGGAGTTGGGTGGTCTTCATCCTGTTTCTCATCCCCGGCTTTCCCAAGGACGCCCTGTGCTACATAATCGGTCTCAGCCACATGCCGGTGCGGATGTTTCTCGTCGTCTCCACCCTGGGGCGGCTCCTGGGAACCGCCATGCTGTCCATCAGCGGCGACATGTTGAGAAACGAACAGCACGGACCCCTGTGGATCCTGGCCGCCGTCAGTCTCCTCGCCGTCGTCGCCGCCTATCTTTACCGGGACAAGCTGCTCAATCTGCTCAAGCATAAACCACCGCCTCTGCCATGACGCCCCACCAGGCGCCGGGCGGCGCGGCGGGAATATTTCCTCACAAAAGGGGGAATATTTCCCCATCATCATGCCGCCGGTGGGCCGAAAAAATCCCCCGCCACAATCACAATATCTTGATATAGCAGGATATTCATCAATCGCCGCTTATGGCACGCTTCTTGTTTAGGTAGGATAAAAAAATGAAAGGAGGTGACACCCTAAATGAAGAAACTGCTCTCGATCGTTGTTTCGATCCTTTTCGCCCTTTCTATGTCCGGTCTGGCGTTCGCACAGGCGGCCCCGGCTGCAAAGCCCGCCGCTGAGCCCGTAAAGGCGGAAGAGAAGGCCCCCGCGAAGGAGAAGAAGGCCAAGAAGACCAAGAAGGCCAAGAAGGCCAAGAAGGCTGAGAAGGCCGAGGAGAAAGCACCGGCCGCCGCCGCTGAGAAGAAGTAATAAGCGCACCTTTTTAGCTTTAAATAAAAGAGGTTCCTGTTTATCAGGAGCCTTTTTTATTCTCTACCGACCGCCGCGGAGCCGGGGATCAAGGGCGTCACGGATCCCCTCCCCGAGCAGGTTGTATCCCAGGACCGTGATCAGGATCGCCAGGCCGGGATAGAGGGAAAGCCACCAGGCGATATCGATGTTGTCCTTCCCCGCGGTAAGGATATTGCCCCAGCTTGGCGTCGGCGGCTGGACGCCGATGCCGAGAAAACTCAGGGCCGACTCCGTGAGGATCGCCCCGGCCACCCCCAGCGTTGCCGCCACTAGAATGGAAGTCATGGCATTAGGGAGGATGTGACGGAAGATGATCCGGGTGTCGCTGGCCCCGAGGACCCGGGCCGCCGTGACGAAATCCCGCTCCTTGAGGGACATGAAATCGGCCCGGACCAGGCGGGCAATGCCCATCCAACCCGTCGCCCCGATGATGATCATGATGTTCCATATCGAGGGCTCCAGAAAGGCAATGACTGCGAGGATGAGGAAAAAGGTGGGGAAGCAGAGCATAACATCCACCAGGCGCATGATGACCATATCCCACCAGCCGCCGTAGTATCCCGCCAGGGCACCAAGGAGGGCGCCGATCAACACGGCGATGCCGGTGGCCACGAAACCCACCTTCAACGAGATGCCCGCCCCCCAAATCATCCGGCTCAGGACGTCCCGGCCCAGTTGATCCGTACCGCACCAGTGCTGCCATGAGGGCGGGGCCAAGATCCGTGTCAGATCTATGGCCAGAGGATCATAGGGGGCGAGCAACGGCGCGGCCAAAGAGACGACAAACAGGAGGATGACGATAATCCCGCCGGCCAGGGCCATCCTGTTTCCCGCCAACCGGTACTGGAATTCGCTACCCATGCCCTACTCCTAACCCACCCTGATCCGGGGATCCGCCACGGCATAGGCGACATCGGCCAGGAGATTGCCCAGCAGGGTGAGGACGGCGCCGATGAAGAGGATGCCCATTATGGTCGGATAATCCCTCGCCATTACCGACATATAGAACAACTGTCCCATGCCGGGGATGGCAAAGATCGTCTCGAAGATGACGCTCCCGCCGATGAGGCCCGGGATGGAAAGGCCGAGGATGGTTATCACCGGCAGCAGGGCGTTTCGGAGGGCATGCTTGTATATCACCTGAAATTCGCTCAGTCCCTTGGCCCGAGCCGTCATGATATAATCCTGACGGATCACCTCCAACATGTTGGCCCGCATGTAGCGGGACAACCCAGCCAGGCCCCCGAAGGCGGAGATACCCACGGGGAGGATCAGGTGCTTCACGAGGTCCCAAAAGGCGGCGCCCGGCGGGAGATATTCGTAGTTCAGGGACCGGAGCCCCGAGATGGGCAGCCAACCCAGATCCACCCCGAAAAATATCATGAGGAGCAGGGCCAGCCAGAAGGTGGGCACGGCAAAACCGACAAAGACGAAGACACTCACCGCCATATCGAACCACGAATCCTGATGGACCGCCGAGAGCACCCCTAGGGGAATGGCGGCGGCGAGGATCAAAAGCAGAGACAGGACGTTGAGGGTCACGGTCACCGGTAGACGCTCACCGATCTTTTCCGCTACGGGGCGGCGGTCCGGGGCGAAGGATTTTCCCAGATCCAGAATTAGGAGACGCTGGACCCACAATCCGTACTGGACATATAGAGGCTTATCCAGATCGTACATGGCCCGGAGACGCTCCTTCAATTCCGCCGAGGCCCGGGGATTCATCTGGGTCTGGAGGTCCGTGGGTGAACCGGGGGCGAGATGCATGACGGCGAAACAGATGATGGTGATGCCGATCAGCATGGGAATCATGAAGAGCAGGCGCTTGAGGATATACTTCAGCAAGTGGCATCCCCCCCGAGAAAGGACAGACGCTCCAAATTTTCCAGGGATCTCATGAGGTTCTGCTCGCTGTGGGCCTCGATGGTGAAGATCGGATGACAGCCCTTTGCTTCGAGAAATTCAAACAGGTCGGCGAAGGGAAATTTTCCTTCCCCTACGGGCAGATGGGCATCGACATCGCCGTTGTTGTCATGGAGATGGACATGGCAGAGATAGGGATAGAGGGTTTCCAGCCATTCCGTCAGGGGTTCCCGGGCAAAGACCTGGAAGTGACCGGTATCGAAGCAGAACCCGCACTGGGGCGTATCCAGGGACGCCAGCAGGCGGTGCAACTGCCGCGGTCCCCGCTCGTAGACGTTTTCCAGGACCATCCGGACGGGGATCTCCGCCGCCGCCGCCAGAAGCCGCCGCCAGGTCTCAATGCTGTTTTCCAGCCACTGGTCTTCCGACGAGACATAGTAACGATCATCGAAGGAGGGGTGGCAGACGATGGCGGCGGGCTGGAAGTACGCCGCCACCTCGATCACCTGCTGTATCCGCCGTCGTGAAGCGTCCCGGATCCAGGGATCGACCGCCCCGGGACGCAGGTCCATGAAGGGGGCGTGAAAGGTCACCCGCAGGCCCGCCTCCCGGAGTGGGGCGGCCACCCGGCGGTAATCATTTTCCCGAAAGATATCCAAGGTATGGAAGTTGAAACTCAGTTCGGGATTGAGGCGATATTGCAGGACCTTGGGCAGATACTGCCCGTAAAGGAAATGAAAGGGCAGATGGGCCTGCACCTTCCTGGTCACGGACAATTCGGCAATTGTTTCCATTTCACCTCCTAACCACGCGAAGCTCATGGTGATATGTTACGCTGCCTCCATAAAAAGTCTTGACCGAGACGGCGAAGCAAAAAGCTCCGGAGGCAGGGTGTGCGCATCCTGACAAACGCGGTGCGTGCGTGCGCACGCCGTAGTGATGAAGGTTGAAGCACGGCGCCGCACAGGGTCTGTTGGCGATGCTTGCGGTTTTACCATAGGAAAGGCGCTCAAGACAATCAAGAATTGGCTCCGGAGCCCCGCGGCGGCATGCACCTGTGCCGGATGTATTTTATGTTGACATGGATAGCTTAATCTGCTACTGAAAACAACAGGTTAATACACTTTATACGGAAGGGGGCTCTTTGCTCAGCTCCGAAAAACCAACCCTGCCGGCGGCAAACGACGCCGGCGCCCCGCCCTTGTCGGACTCCCGGGAAAGGGTTTTGCATTGCATCAATACCGCTTTGTCCCGCAAAGCCCAGCGACTGGTCGTCATGAATGTCCGGGAAATATCCTCTTTCGCCGATTATTTCCTCATCTGCAGCGGTTCCTCGGACCGCCAGGTGAAGGCGCTGTGTTCCCATCTACAGGAGAATCTCAAGAAACTGGGTATGCGGCCCCTCGGGGTGGAGGGGGAAAAACACGGCCGCTGGATTCTTATGGACTACGGCGATGTGGTCGTCCATATCTTTCTGGAGCCCCTGCGGGAATTTTACGACCTGGAGCGCCTCTGGGTGAACGCCCCCCGGATGGCCGTGCCGGATGAAACCGACCGGATCGAGGAACTTGCCGAGGGCCTTTGAGGTGGCGCAGCGTCTCCTGCGGGCGTTAGCCGACGTCCTTTTTCCGCCCCGGTGCCAATCCTGCGGGCGGACGGCGGACGATCTGACCGTCGGGCTCTTTTGCCCAGCCTGCGCCGGGGAGATCCGCTATATCACCCCGCCGGTTTGTCCGGCCTGCGGCGCCCCCGGACCGACCGGGCAAGCGGCGGATCAACTCTGCGGGGACTGCCACCGGGAACTCAAGCCCTTCGCCGTGGCCCGGTCCGTGGCCGTTTACGCCGGCGGCCTGCTGCGGGCGATCCATGACTTCAAATACCGCCGGCAACCGGGACTGGGGCGGGGACTGGGGCGGCTGATAACCGACAACAATTACGCCGGGATAGATCCGGAGGGATTCGACGTCGTCATCCCGGTCCCCCTCCATGTCCGGCGGCTCCGGGAACGGGGTTTCAACCAATCCCTGCTCTTGGCCCGGACGGTGGCCACGGCCTGCGGTATCCCGGTGGATTTCCTCAGCCTCCGGCGCGTGCGGGACACGCCGCCCCAGACCCTCATGGGTCGAAAAGAACGGCAGGCCAATATTCGGGGGGCCTTCGCCGTCGCCCGCCGGGACCGGCTCCGGGACCGGCTCCGGGATCGGCAGGTTCTGCTCATCGACGACGTTTACACCACGGGAAGCACTTTGGCGGAGTGCACCCGGGCGCTTCTGGACGGCGGCGCCGCCCGGGTAGGCGTCCTGACCCTGGCCCGGGCGGTCCCGGAAGCCGACGACCCGCCATGAACGGAGCGGGGTCTATCCGCCCGGGGATCGCTTTCCATGTTTGGCGGACCGGCAACGCGACATGCCGGACGGCAAAAAAAGACCTTAGCCGCGGAAATCAGTTATGCAAGCACCGCGGCCGCTTATGAGGGCAAGCCATGCATAAAATCGTCTCCAAGGAAAAACTGAAAGCACGACTCCAAAAGCTGCGACAGGAGGGAAAAACCATTGTTTTCACGAATGGCTGCTTTGATATCCTCCATGTGGGGCACGTCCGCTATCTCCGGGAGGCGAAGAAGCTCGGGGACGTGCTGATCCTGGCCCTGAACAGTGACACCTCCGTCCGGGCCATCAAGGGGGAGAAGCGTCCCCTGGTCCCGGAGGACGAGCGGGCCGATATCATGGCGGCCCTGGAATGCATCGACTTTGTCGTGATCTTCCCGGAGACGACCCCCCGGGAATTGATCGAATATCTGGAGCCCCACATTCTCGTCAAGGGCGGCGACTGGCGGGAAGAGGCCATCGCCGGGGCGGACTTCGTCAAGGGGACCGGCGGCCGGGTGGTGACCATCCCTCTCACGGAGGGCAGATCGACCACCAACATCGTGGAAAAAATCCGGCAGGTTTACGGCTGATGTCATGGGTGAACTGATCCTGGCCATCGACAACGGCACCCAGAGCATCCGGGCCCTGATCTTCGATCCCCGGGGGAATCTCCGGGCCAAAACCAGGGTGATGATCGAACCCTATTTTTCCCGGCAGCCGGGTTGGGCGGAACAGGACCCGGACTACTTCTGGCAGGCTCTCTGCCGGGCCTGCCGGCAGCTCTGGGAGGAAACGGACATCCGTCCCGAAGCCCTGGCCGGCGTTGCCCTGACGACCCAGCGGGCCACCGTCGTCAACCTCGACCGGGAGGGTCGACCCCTACGCCCCGCCATCGTCTGGCTCGACCAGCGGCGCACCGAGGGGCTGGAACCCCTGGGCGGGCTCTGGGGAATGGCCTTCCGTCTCTCCGGCATGCGGGAGACCGTCGCCTACTTCCAGGCCGAGGCGGAGGCCGTGTGGCTGGCCCACAACCAGCGGGAGATCTGGAAAAAAACCTACAAGTATCTCTTCCTTTCCGGCTATCTCACCTACCGTCTTACCGGGGAATATCGCGATTCCACCAGCAGCCAGGTAGGGTACATCCCGTTCGACTATAAGCGTCTCCGCTGGGCCGGACCCTGGGACTGGAAATGGAAGCTCCTGCCGGTACGGAAGGAGATGCTCCCCGAGCTCGTCCCGCCGGCAGCGGAAATCGGCCGCATCACCCCCCGGGCCGCCGGGGAGACGGGGCTGCCCGCCGGCCTTCCCGTCATCGCCGCCGCGGCGGACAAGGCCTGCGAGGTCATCGGGGCCGGCTGCCTGGAGCCCCATATCGGCTGTCTCAGTTACGGAACCACGGCCACTATCAACACCACCCACCGGCGCTATATCGAGGCCATCCCCCTGATCCCCCCGTATCCTGCCGCCGTGCCCGGGGCCTACAGCCTGGAGATCATGATCTACCGGGGCTACTGGATGGTAAGCTGGTTCAAGCGGGAGTTTGCCCACAACGAAGAGAAGCTCGCCCGGGAGCGGGGCCTGGACCCCGAAGTACTCTTCGACGACCTGGTCCGGCAGGTCCCGCCGGGTTCCATGGGGCTGATCCTCCAGCCCTACTGGTCGCCGGGGGTGAAGATACCCGGACCGGAAGCCAAGGGGGCCGTCATCGGCTTCGCCGACGTCCACGACCGGGCCCATCTCTACCGGGCCATTCTGGAGGGACTGGCATATGCCCTCAGGGAGGGCAAGGAACGCTCGGAGAAACGGAGCGGCGTCCCCATCACGGAGCTCCGGGTCGCCGGGGGCGGTTCCCAGAGCGATGCCGCCCTCCAGCTTACGGCGGACATCTTCGGCATTCCCGCCGTCCGCCCCCACCTTTACGAAACCTCCGGGCTGGGGGCCGCGATAGATGCCGCCGTGGGTCTCAAGCTCCATCCCGACTTCACCGCCGCCATTGCCGCCATGACCCGCCTGGGCCGGGTATTCGAGCCCCACCCCGACCATCGCGAAATCTACGAGCAGCTCTATAACCGGGTTTATCTCCAGATGTACCGGCGCCTCAAACCCCTGTACGAGGAGATCCGGAAGATCACGGGGGCCGACCGCCGCTGAAGGTCCCGGCCACGTCACGGCGGCAGCGGGGCCGCCCGGAGAACCGAGGATCGAAATCCGGCCGCTCTAAACAGGATGTTCGTTATTCCTCCCCCCGGCCGGGGGTAAATCAGGAACCGGCATAACCGGCGACTTCCGCCCGGCGTGTTCATCGTCCGCCGGTTTTTTTCCTTTACAAACATCCCGTGATCGTGTATGAGGTCTCACCTATACGTATCAGGTTGATAATAAAAGATTTAGGTGATGTGATGCCGTTAAAGCCTGAAAAACTTCAATTTTTCCGGTACATGCTGAATCAGAAGATCAATGGGCTGCTTTCAGACGCGGAAAAGACCGTTTCGGAAATGACGACCGGCAAGGAGAACTATCCCGATCCCAATGACCGGGCCTCCCTGGAATCGGACCGCAACTTCGAGTTGCGCATCCGGGATCGGGAGCGAAAACTGATCGCCAAGATGCGGGAAGCCATCCAGAGGATAGACGACGGCACGTACGGAATCTGCACCGCCTGCGGTTGCGACATTTCCGAAAAGAGACTGATCGCCAGGCCCGTGACCACCCAGTGCATCGACTGCAAGACCAAACAGGAAAAACTCGAAAAGATGAAGGGTGAATAAAATCCCTTCTTCCCTCGTTTTCGAACCGGCGTCGGCCGCGATCCGAATGAGGGGACGTCCATGTTCGTCAAAGTAGCCTTTCCCATCTCCGCCGAGCAGGTCTTCGATTATGCCGTGCCCGCCTCCCAGGTCGCCGCCGTTGCCGTGGGGAAAAGGGTCCGGGCGCCCTTCGGCGGCAAACCGCAAACCGGCTGCATCATTGCCATCTCCGCCACAACGGATGTGGAAAATCTCAAGGAAATCACTGAAATCATCGATACAAGGCCCCTGTTCGGCGCCCGGGAACTCGCCTTTTACCGCTGGATAGCAGACTATTATCTCTATCCCTTAGGGAAGGCCCTGCACGAAATCCTCCCGGGAGGCAAGAACATCCGGTCGAAAAAGGAAAAAACGGTGCTCCGGATACAAACCGCCGCCGTCCCGGCCCTGACCCCCCGGCAGCGCCTCGTCCTAGAGGCGATCCCTGAGGAGGGCGCAAGCGACGAGGTTTCCCTCGCGACGCTCCGCCGCAATCTGGGGGATGTCCGGCCCGTCCTGGCCGCCTTGGTGAAAAAGGGTCTGGTGGAGATCAGCGAACGGGAGACGTTCCGTCCCCCGCCGCGCCGCCGGCAAGTGGGGCCGAAGGCGGACCGGCCCGTACCCAACGCCGGACAAAAGGCGGCCCTCCGGGAGATCGTGACCAGCCTCCGCCGCGGACATTTCCAAACCTTCCTCCTCCACGGCGTGACGGGCAGCGGCAAGACGGAGGTTTACCTCCGGGCCATGGAGGAAACCCGTCGCTACGGCGGGGGCGTGATCTACCTGGTCCCGGAAATCTCCCTCACCCCCCAGTTGCTCACCCGCCTGGAAGGGAGATTCGGCGGGGACAACATCGCCGTACTCCACAGCGGGGTCTCCCGCGCCGTGCGCTATGACCAGTGGCGGCTTCTGGAGTCCGGCACTCTATCCATCGCCGTGGGAGCCCGCTCCGCCCTCTTCGCCCCGGTTCGCAACCTTAAGTTGATCGTCGTGGACGAGGAACACGACGCCTCCTACAAACAGGATGAACGACTGCCCTACCATGCTCGGGACATGGCGATCGTCCGGGGGCGACTGGAGGGGGCTACGGTGCTCCTCGGTTCGGCCACCCCGGCTCTGCAGACCTATTTCAACACCACCCGCGGCAAAGTCTCCTTGCTGGTCATGCCGCAGCGCATCGCCGACCGGCCGCTGCCCGCCGTGGAGCTCGTCGATATGACCATGGAAAAGGCCATTCGGGAGGAAGGGGCCGGCGCCATTCTCTCCCGGCGCCTTCTCGCCGCCATCGACGTCACTCTCCAGCGGCGACAACAGGCGCTGCTCCTCCTCAACCGGAGGGGCTATCATACCTTCCTGGTCTGCCGTGATTGCGGCCGTCCCCTCCGCTGCCGGAACTGCGAGGTCTCCCTGATTCATCATGCCGGCGACAACCGGTGGAAATGCCACTACTGTGATTATTCCGTCACGGGACAGTCCGTCTGCTCCCACTGTAAAAGCCCGCGGATTGGGACTTACGGCGTGGGGACGGAACGTCTGGAGGATGAAATCCGGGCCCGGTTCCCCGCGGCCCGGGTCCGGCGCATGGACAGCGACACCATGGAACGGCAGGGAGCGCACGAGGAGCTGCTCCGGGCCCTCGGCGCCGAAGAGATCGACATCCTTGTGGGCACCCAGATGATCGCCAAGGGGCACGACTTTCCCAACGTCACCCTCGTGGGCGTCGTCCTTGCCGACACCGCCCTGAATCTCCCGGACTTTCGCGCCGCCGAGCGGACCTTTCAACTCCTGACCCAGGTCTCCGGCCGGGGCGGACGGGGCGACCATCCGGGACAGGTGATCATCCAGACCTTCAACCCCGGCCACTACGCCCTCCAAAGGGCAAAAGATCACGATTACGAGGGTTTTTACCGGGAGGAGGCGAAACTGCGCCGAAGCCTCTCCTATCCCCCCTACGCCCGGCTGATCCAGCTAACCCTGTCCTGCCCCCACCAGACCAAGGGGGATCAGGCGGCCGCCGCCCTCGCCGCCCTGGCCCGAAAACTCCTGACGGCGGCCGAAGAGCGCGGCGGGCCAACAGTGGCGGGGCCGACGGAAGCCCCCATCTCCCGGCTCCGGGGGCGCTATCGCTGGCAGATCCTCCTCAAGGGCGACGACAGCCGCACAGTGCGGAAGCTGGCCCGGGAACTCCTGGCCCGGTTTCACGTTCCCGGGGTACGGATCAAGGTGGATGTGGATCCGGTATATTTCATGTGAGCGCCCCGAAAGATTTTGCTTTTCCTTTGCAGAGATTTCCTATAAATACCGCCGGAGAAGCCGCCGACATAAAAATAAGGAAGGTCCGCTCATCATGTCCAAACCACGCTTGTTGTTCATGGGAACTCCGGAATTCGCCGTACCGTCCCTGCGGCGCCTCATCGAGGCCGTTTATCCCATCGTGGGGGTCATCACCCAGCCGGACAAACCCCGGGGGCGGGGGCGGCGCCTGCAACCGCCGCCGGCAAAGGAACTGGCCGCGGCCCACGAACTGCTGATCCTCCAGCCGGAGCGAGTCCGGGACGAATCCTTTCTCCAGTTGTTCCGGGGACTCAATCCCGACCTGGTGGTGGTCGCCGCCTTCGGTCAGATCCTGCCCCCGGAGATCCTGGAACGACCGCCCCTGGGTTGCATCAACGTCCATCCATCCCTGCTGCCGAAGTACCGGGGCGCCGCGCCCCTCAACTGGACCCTGATCCGGGGGGAAACGACCACGGGGGTGACGATCATGATGATGGACGCCGGCGTCGATACGGGCGACATCATCATGCGGAGGGAAACGCCGGTGGCACCCGGAGAGACTTACGACCTCCTTCACGACCGCCTGGCCCGGCTGGGGGCGGAGCTCCTCCTGGAGACCGTGGCCCTGCTGGCGGCGGGACGGGCGGTCCGGACACCCCAGCGCCAAGAGGAGGCCACCTACGCGCCCCGCATTAGGAAGGAAGACGGCTGCATCGACTGGCGTCGGGATGCCGGGGCCATCGTGAATCTGATCCGGGGCCTCTCTTCCACGCCGGGAGCCTATACCTTTCTGGGCGGCAAGATGCTGAAGATCTATCGAGCGGCCGGGAGACCGGGGGACACCGGGGCGGCGCCGGGAACCGTCGGGACGGCGACGAAGGATGGGCTCCCCGTGGCCGCGGACGATGGCTGGGTTTATCTCCAGGACGTGCAACTGGAAGGCAAGAACCGTATGGCGATCCACGACTTTTTGCGGGGTTTCCGCCTTCCCGAACGGTCCCGTTGCGGGTAAGCGGCGCCGCGGACAGAAAGGATAGGATAGGCAGGATCGTCATGGTTCCCCAGCAACCCCGCCGTCTCGCCGTCATGATCCTGAACCGCATCGACACATCCGGGGCCTTCGCCGAGCCGCTTCTCGACCGCTGCCTCTCCCGGTGGCGAGACGGCGATCCCCGGGACCGGGCCCTGGTCACGGAGTTGGTTTACGGAACCCTGCGGATGCGGGGCTTCCTGGATTGGGTCCTGGCGCAGTTTCTCCGCAAGGACCTCGCCCCGGAGGAAACGTCCCTACGAAGCATCCTCCGCACCGCCCTCTACCAGCTCTTTTATACGGAACGGATCCCCCCCCACGCCGCCGTCAATGAAGCGGTCGCCCTGGCCAGAACCCTTTGCCCCGGCCGGGAGGCCCTGGTCAACGCGGTCCTGAGAGGCGTCCTGCGCCGCCGGGACCGCCTGCCCTATCCGGAGCGCCGCGTGGATTTACCGGGGTATATCTCCGTCCTCCATTCCCACCCCCCCTGGCTCGTGGAACGGTGGCTACGGCAATGGGGCCCGGAGGAAACCCTGGCCCTCTGCCGAGCCAACAACACCATCCCGGATACGGTCCTGAGGGTAAACCGGTTGCAAACCACCGGGAAAAAGGTTATAGAAGCACTGGCCGGGGAAGGAGTTGTTGCGGAGAAAACCCGTTACGCCCCCGAGGGATTGGTGGTCCGGTCCGCGGGAAAACTCCTCCGGGATACCCTCTCCTACCGGCGGGGAGACTTTCAGATCCAGGACGAGGCCTCTCAGCTCATCGCCCGGCTGGTCCATCCCGCCGCCGGCGAGGCGATTTTGGATCTCTGCGCCGGGATCGGCGGGAAGGCCTCCCATCTGGCGGAACTGACGGATAACCGGGGCCGGATCATCGCGGTGGAGCTTCTTACGAGTAAAATCAAGAAGTTGCATGGTTTGGCGGCCCGCCTGGGCATAAGTGTCATCTCCACCGTCGCCGCCGACGCCACCCATCCCCTCGTGGAGGTCCCGCCTGGTTCCTGCGACCGGGTCCTCCTGGACGTCCCCTGCTCGGGGCTGGGGACCCTGCGGCGTTGCCCCGAGATCAAGTGGCGTCTGGCGCCCGGCCGGTTGGCGCGTCACGCCGCCCTGCAGAAAAGATTGCTGGCCCGGGCCGGTGACTACGTTAAACCGGGCGGGCGGCTCGTTTACAGCACCTGCAGCATCATGGCCGAGGAAAACGAGGACGTGGTAAGGGCTTTTCTCGAACAACGCCGGGATTTCCACAGAATCTCGGCGGAAGCCCCGGCGTCGGAACTCCTGGACGGCGACGGATACCTCCGCACCTTCCCCCACCGTCACGGCACTGACGGTTTTTTTGGGGCGGTGCTGGAAAAGGAAACCGGGATGGGATGAGCATCAACACAACAGAGGATAAATACAAATGAAAACAATGAGTTATTTAACAATAGGCTTAATTCTGCTCCTCGGCGGCTGTGCCTGGAATCCGGTCCTGTACCCCAACGCCCACCTGAACAAGGTCGGCCAGGAGCAGGCGGAGCGGGATATTGCCGACTGCCGGCAGCAGGCGGACGTTTACGTGAAGTCCGACGCCGCCAAGACGGTCGCCAAGGATACGGCCATCGGCGGGGCTGGCGGGGCGGTGGTCGGCGGGGCCATCGGCGCGGCCCGGGGCAGCTTCGGGTCGGACCTAGGCGTGGGGGCCGCGGCGGGGGCCGCCGCCGGTCTGGTTACCGGGGTGATCAAGGCCTCGGAACCAAGTGCCGTTTATAAAGGTTTCGTCAACCGCTGCCTGGGTGAAAAGGGCTACGAAGTCATCGGCTGGGAGTAACGACCTTGAAGAAGAAGGCGATAGTAATCACCAGCTGCGTCCTCTTGTCCCTGGGAGCGGGGGCGCTGTACAGCCTGCCCTATGTGGCGATCTATCGGATCATGGCGGCATTCGAAAACCAGGATATTGAAAAGCTGGCCGCTCTGGTCGATTTTTCCGAAGTCAGAGAGAATCTCAAGCGTTATCTGGGCGCCAAGATCCTCGGCGACCCGGCGGACGACCCGCCGGCGGCCGCCCGGGACCTCCGTGATTCCCTGGTCGCCCGGATGGTGGACCGGGCTGTGGACGACCTGATCACCCCGGAAGGACTGGCCGCCTACATGAAAGAGCGCCTGGCCTCCCTGGCTGCGGCCGGCGGCCTGGACCGGCCCAACGCCCGGGCTTTGTTCATGGCCTTCCTGCGCCACGCCGATTTCGCTTACACCTCTCCCTCCGAGTTCACCGTCACCATGCCGGCGGGGGAAGAAGGGGAGGCGGTGCGGTTCATTCTGAGGCGCCGCGGTCTTTCCTGGCAACTTGCCCACATGGAATTTTAGGCGGCATATGGGGGCTGCCCGGAACCATGCCGGCGGGAGGATCATAACCTACGACACAAAAACGAAAGCGCTCTTTACCAGCGACCTCTTCGGCAGCTTTTCGAAAACCTGGGACCTCTACATAAAATCTCTCCCCGGAATGCCATACCTGCCGGGATTACCAAAACTGCCCGATCCGGCGGCCCAGAAGGTATCCTTCTCTGGTGGAGTTCACGGACGTTTGCGTGGAAGCGATGGACTTCCTGTTGAATTATGCCGCCGATACGGTAAAAACAAACTCCCCCGAGCAGGTACGGCTGCTCCTGGACCTCAGTTCCAGCAGCGGCCCGATGCTGGAACAGTTGCGCAAGGCCTATATGGACAGCGACAAACTCGGTTCGGCAAAGGAGAAAGGATGCCTCCTGGACCTGACCGTGATGATGGGAAAGTGCATTTGGCTGCTTAATCGTCTGCTTGTCCTTATGCAAACGGAAAACGAGCCGGCCACAGATAATTAGAAAATTTGACAAGGCGGGATGATTGACGCCCTCTGCGGGGTTGGTTGAAATCCCCCGCCTTTATTATCGTTATGAATAATTTGCCTCTTGTGTCGTCTGAACTGATCCTTTTTTATGGATGCCCATCAAAGATGACATCGTAAAAAGCGCAAAAAATGTCCCATTTGGGACGGCATCGTAAAAAGATCCGCAGGCGAGGCGCGCGAATCCTGAGGAATGAGGCGTACTTGGACGTACGTCGCAGTGACGAGGGATGAAGCGCTTTCGAAGCATCCGGACTTTTTACGATGCCGTCATCAAAGGCTGGCCTTCTTTTTGTCTCCGTCAAGACGGCTTGGGCTGGCTGGCGTGACGGGATTTTTTCAGGGGAGATGTCGGAGCTCCGACATTATCATACTACATAATATTATTGAGTAATTGACGAAGACAAAAATTTTTTGCCTCCGACAAACGCCCCCTGAATCTCTTGCAGATAAGCCCTTGGGAATAGGGTGTACATGGCGCTGCCGTCGGCCTGGAAAGCGATCACCTGGCGGTCGGGGCAGGCCAGGCCTCCCCTAGTTCACCCACCGCCGCGTGCCTGCGGTCGCTCCCCGGGGCTGATCCGGAAAAAGGAGCCTATGCCGTCCCGGCGCCTTTCACAGGCCGATCACCAGGGCCAGCCGGTAGGCGGCAAAGCCCAGGATAAAGGACAGTCCCAGCATCAGGGCAAATGAGGCCCCGAACCAACGCCAGTTTCCCAGCTCCTGCTTCATTACCACCACCGTGGCCGCACAGGGGATGAACAACATATGCACGACGAGAAAGGACAGGGCCGATGCCGGGGTCATCACCGCGGGCAGTACCTGCATCAGTCCCTGATCGCCGACCCCGTAGAGGACACCCAGGGTGGCCACGGCGTTTTCCTTGGCGACGATGCTCGTCACTAGGGCCGTCATCATCTTCCAGTCCAACCCCAGGGGACGTCCCAGCGGTTCGATAATATGGCCGAAGGCCGCCAGCAGGCTGTCTTCCACCCGTCCGTGGGGAAAGTAGGACAAGACCCAGACCAGGACCGACACCCCGAGGATAACCGTGCCGGCCCGCTTGATGAACGCGATGGTTCGGATCCAGATGACCATGGCGATGGTCCGCGGATCCGGCTTGTGATACAGAGGCAGCTCCATGATGAAGGGCTGGGGCTCGTCCTTGAGGAGGAAACGGTTGATGGTCATGCCCGTCAAACCCAGCAGCAGGATGTTTCCCGCCAGGAGCGACCAGGAAATAATGGCGGCCTGAGTGGCGAAAACGGCGGCGGTGACGAAGGTCAGGACGGCCAGCCGGGCCGTGCAGGGGATGAAGGGGGACAGGAAGATCGTCAGGAGCCGCTCCTTTTTCGACTCCACGATCCGGGTCCCAAGGACCGCCGGGACGTTGCAGCCGAAGCCCAGGCACATGGGGATGACGCTCTTGCCGTGAAGACCGATGAGATGCATGAACCGGTCCATGACGAAGGCCGCCCGGGCCATATAGCCCACATCCTCCAGGAGGGCTAGGACGGCAAAAAAGATCACCAGGATCGGTAGAAAGGTCAGAACGGAACCGGCGCCGCCGATGACACCGTCCACCACCAGTCCTTTGACCCAGGGGGAGAAAGGGGCCAGCATGGGTTCGAGCCGTTGCGCCAGGGCGCTCACCAGCCATTCCAGGCCTTTCTGCATAGGATAGCCGACCTTGTAAGTGACAAAAAAGACCCCGGCAAAAACAGCCAGGAGGATGGGGATGCCGTAACGGGGGCGGGTCAGGATATGATCGAGGCGGTCCGTGATCACCACCTGACCCATGCGGAACCGGGAGACGGCGGAACGGGTGGCGGCTTCGATCCAGTCATAGCGACCGCCGACAACAGCATGGAGGGAATCCTCGTGCTGCACCAGGATCCCCTGGAGATATGCCCAGGCCTCCGGGGGGATCGCCGCGGCGATCATTTTCGATACTTCCGCGTCCCCTTCCATCAATTTCGTGGCCAGCCAGTCATGCCGGGGATGATCCGACAGATGCTTTGCAAGCTTCCCTTTGATCTCCATATAGATGTGGCGGTGGTCAGCGGCGATTTCGGGACGGCGCGGATGGTAGGACGTCTCGCCCTGGGCGAGGGAGATGATCCGGTTGATCAGTTCCCGAAGTCCCTGATTCTTTTTGGCAACCATCCCCACTACGGGGACGCCGAGAGCGTGCTCCAGGGCGTGGATGTCGATGCGGATCCCCTGGGTCTCCGCCACATCGATCATATTGACGGCGACGAGCACCGGCGGACCCAGAAGAAGGAGCTCGGTAAGGAGATACAGGCTCCGTTCCAGGGCAGCGGCGTTGGCTAAAAGGACAATGACGTCGGGGCTTTCGTCGAGGATAAAATCCCGGGCCACCCGCTCCTCCTCGGAAAAGGCGGTCAGGCTGTAAGTTCCCGGGAGGTCCACTATACAGAGGTCCCCCTCCCGGCAAGCGTAGGCGCCTTCCTTCTTTTCCACCGTCTTCCCCGGCCAGTTGCCCACATGCTGGGTGAGACCCGTCAGGATGTTGAACACCGTGGATTTGCCCACATTGGGCTGACCGGCCAGGGCGACGAGGATTCTCTTCGCCGGTGCCGGCACTGGCGCCTCGGCCGGTTCCGCAACCGTCTCGGTGCGGTAAACCGATATCTTTTCCGCTTCCCCGTGCCCCAGGGCGATCCGCGTATCCCCGACCCGTACCATGATCAGACCGCTGCTGTTGCGGAGCATCCTGATCTTGGCACTCAGGGAAATTCCCAACCCCGCCAGGCGGCCCGCCAGCTCCCGGCCGCCGGCGAAGGAGATTACTATTCCCTCCTCGCCATCGGCCAGGGCAACCAGCGGCACGGGGGGATGGCTGGGCAACAATTTTTTATTCTCCGGCATATGTTCCAAGATTTATGATCTCGTAATAACTCATTATTTAAGGTGATGAAGCACTTCGGCTGCCTATGGGCTCCCGGCACTGTCGTCAATATCTCCGTCCCCCTACAACGGGACGGACGCAATCCGGGCATTCGGGGCAAGAAAATCATTTTTATTAAGAAAATGCAAGCTCACATCGGGAATTTTCTTGTACAAATCCTTCCGGACCTTCCAGTCATGAACAGAACCCCGTCCCGGCCGTTTTCAACCAGCGCCGGCGCTGCCTATAGTCGGGGCAGATCTCGCCCACCAAGGCCCAGAACCGGGGGGAATGATTCTTTTCCCGGAGATGGGCCAGTTCATGGACGACGACATAGTCGATGACGGCCGGCGGGGCGATCATCAGACGCCAGGAAAAGGCCAGCCGGTTAGCGGCGGAACAGGAGCCCCAGCGGGACCGCGCCTCGCTGATCCGCACCGAACGGGCGCGGCAGCCCCAGAGACCTTCGAAATGGGCCACCCGGGCCGGCAGGAGGGACGCCGCCGCCCGGCGATACCAGGACGCCAGCAGCTCCCGGCCCGAACCGGCGGCGGCCGGCGCCAGGAGGAACCGCTCCCCGTCGAAGGAAAGACCGCCATTAGCATCGGCGGCGGCGCTCATCACCACGGGATAGGAAACCCCGAGGAAGAGGACCTCCGACCCCGCCGCCAGGGAATCATGTCGACCGGCCCGGGGAAAGTTTTCCAAATCCGCCCGTTTCTTTTCGATCCAGGCCCGCTTGCGACGGAAAAAGTCTTCGATCTCTCCCCGTGGGGCATGACGGGGCGCCCTGATCACGACCTCCCCGTCCGGCTTCACGGTAAGCGACAAGGTCTTTCTACGCGCGGCGCTCCGAATCAGCTTATAGGTAAGATTCATGACGGGAGAGCATATTGAGTTTTGTCGGCCCCGTCAAGACAAAGGATGGCGGGGTAGGAAACGTTTTCAGGGCTTTACCGGGACACATTCCTGCGACTATGCAAAGCTGGTCCCTTATGGTAAAGAGAGGGGTAATATTTTCCATCTTTACCGCACGAGGAGGGTCATGGAAACGGATCACCGCCCCTGGGGTTGCTATGAGGTTTTAGCCGACGCGCCCGATCACAAGGTCAAGCGCATCACCGTCTATCCCGGTCAACGTTTGAGCCTGCAACGACACCGTCGCCGCTCCGAACACTGGTATCTCCTCCGGGGGCAGGCCGTGACCACCGTGGACGGGCAGGAAATACCCCTGTCTCCCGGCCGGTCCGTGGACATCCCCGCCGGGACCAGTCATCGCCTCGCCAATGTCGGCACGGAAAACGTCGTCTTCATCGAGGTTCAGACCGGGGACTATTTCGGTGAAGACGACATCGAAAGGATCGCCGACGACTTCGGTCGGGCTTGAAGGCGGGCAGGCATCAACATAATTGACAAAATCATATCGATCATGATATCGTAGCACAAAACGGATCGATGGAGGTATTGGTATGCAATCAGTCACCGTATCACCAAAATATCAAGTCGTCATACCTAAAACAATCAGAGAGGCACTGAAGCTTTATCCGGGACAAAAAATGCAAATTGTTGAATATGCAGGGCGCATTGAACTGATACCGGAACGTGATATCAAAGCGCTCCGTGGATTTCTCAGGGGCATCAATACGGAATTCACCCGTGAGGGAGACAGGATATGAATATCGTTGATTCTTCCGGATGGCTTGCCTTTTTTGCAGATGAGCCGAATGCCGAACATTTCTTAGCCCCGCTCAGTGATTCGGATTTACTTCTCGTACCAGTGATAACGATATACGAGGTCTTCAAGGTAATTCTGCGGGAATCCAGCGAGAACGAAGCGTTGCAGGCGGTTGTCGCTATGCAAAAAGGAAAGGTTGTGGATCTGAACACCCAACTGGCAATGGCGGCTTCAAGGCTGAGCATAGAACATCAGCTCCCAATGGCGGACGGCATCATCCTCGCAACAGCACAAGAATTCAAGGCGACTATATGGACTCAGGATTCAGATTTTAAAAATATGAGTAAGGTGAAGTACTTTTCCAAAAAGTAACGCCCAATCAATCGCTCAAGCCGATCGCGGCCTTCGTGGGCTGCTCCGGGTGAGCTTTTCGTCAGGCAGTAACCGAATCTATTCACACCCCTAAGGAGTTTTTCCACAATGGACATTCCACGAATATTCAACATCACCGAAAGTGCTCACCGCATCCACAACCCGATCACACCCGAAAAGCTCGCCACTCTCGGCGCGGCGTTGCGCCTGGAATCGGGGGCCCGAGTGCTCGACCTCGGCAGCGGTTCGGGGGAGATGCTGTGCACCTGGGCACGCGATTACGGAGTCATCGGCACCGGCGTCGACATGAGCCGGTTGTTCACCGAGCAAGCGAAACTCCGCGCTGTTGAACTCGGCGTCGCCGATCGAGTCAAGTTCATCCATGGCGATGCTGCCGGCTATGTCTCTGACGAGAAGGTCGATGTGGCCGCCTGTGTCGGTGCCACTTGGATCGCCGGGGGAGTCGCCGGCACTATCGAGCTTCTGGCGCGGAGCCTGCGCGCCGGAGGGATCATCCTCATCGGCGAGCCCTACTGGCGGCAGTTGCCGCCGACGGAAGATGTTGCCAGGGGGTGCCTTGCCGGCTCGATCTCCGACTTTCTCCTGCTTCCGGACCTTATCGCGTCTTTCGGCCGCCTTGGCCACGACGTCGTGGAAATGGTTCTGGCTGACCAAGACGGCTGGGACAGATACGAGGCGGCCAAATGGCTCACCATGCGCCGATGGCTTGAATCCAATCCCGGCGACGAGCTCGCGAAAGATGTTCGAACCAAACTGACCTCGGAACCCGAGCGCTACGCCGCTTACACGCGCCAATACCTGGGCTGGGGTGTGTTCGCGCTGATGCCGCGGTGAGGGAAGGGGCTTACCCTAAGTCGGCATAAGTTACCGGGAAGGATTTTCATGCTACCATGGCGAGGCTGTGGAGATAGGAAGGTTTTTGCAAAGACTTCTAAACGATGAACTGCATGTCCCGATAAACGGCGCAGCAGGTCAACAAACCCTGGCACTCCCGAACCATGGCAATGCTCCGCGCTAAAATGTCGTCCACCCCGACGTCGGTCCGCTCCTGATTGTGGTGGAAGAGGCCCAGGGTCTTCACTCCCGCCGCCAGGGCGAGGCGCACGGCATCGTTATAGGTGGAATGCCCCCAGGTCTGCTTGTAGTCGTCTTCCCGGAATTCGGCGTCGTGGATGAGGAGGTCGGCGCCGGCGGCAAAACCGACGTAATCGTCAAAGCCCCGGCCGCCGGGATGGATGTAGGACAATTCGTTGTCCGTCAGAAAGACGAAAGATTTCCCGTCCTCCTCGAAGCGGTATCCCATCCCCTCGTTGGGATGGCTCAGGGGGAAGGACGTCACGGTCATCTCGTTGATGGAAAAGCGGTCCCCGCAGGTCTGATGGTAGGAAATTTCGCAGCGGATATTCTGATATTCGATGGGAAAATGGGGCGCCGCCATCACTTGGGAGATCAGCTCCTGGACGGATATCTGGGCAAAGGGGCATCCAAACATGTTGATTTCGGTGCCCGGGTAATAAATGGGCTTGAAGAAGGGAAAACCCAGGAGGTGATCCCAGTGGGCGTGGGTGAAGAACATGTTGTAGTCCCGCCGCCCTTCCGTCATCAGGGCGTTACCGAGGCGCCTGATACCCGACCCGGCGTCCACGATGATTATATCGTCATGTTTGGTCCGGATTTCGAGGCAGGTGGTGTCGCCCCCGTATTTCAGGTATTCCGGCCCCGACACGGGAATGGAACCCCGTGCTCCCCAACAGCGGATGATCATAGAGAATCCTTTACAACGACGATGATTGTTTTATAATCGTCTTGCCCGTTGCTTGTCAAGCTGTAATTCATGTGTATATTAGATAATACTACTTACTCCACGCTGGGCGTCCGGTCTTTTCCGTTCCCAAGGATCCAGACCGGCAATCCATGCAAGAAAAGGCGTTAAAATCAATGACGAAAGGAGCGTTGAAACATGAAAACAACCATCGAGATAAGGGGGATGTCCTGCGGGCACTGCGTGGCGGCGGTCGCCGGAGCGCTGTCCGGCCTGCCGGGGGTGAAGAACGTCCAGGTAAGCCTGGAGCGTGGGGAGGCGACTTTTGACGAGGAAACACCGGTCTCCCGGGAGCTGATCCGGAAAGCCATCACCGAGGCGGGATATGAAACGCCGTGAGGACCGCAGCGAAAACGGGAGGAAACTCACTTGATGGTGTCCCGTCGCAAAGGGAGAGGAAAGCGAAGCTTAGAACTTGTTCGTAAAATGCCGGACCCCATCCCCTCCCGAACCCTCCCCTTGAAGGGGAGGGTAACAATAGATGCAATGATCTCACATAGTTGTCGAGGCGTTTTCAGATGAAAAATCCCGCGGCCATCAAACCGGAACCTCCGTACGTGGAAAGCATGCCCGCGCCTCCCGATCACGACCCCCGGCGAACCCCCGCCGGCGGCGGCGGAAACCGGCCGGAAACGACGGTCTCCGTAGGGGGCATGACCTGCGCGGCCTGCGTGCGCCGCGTCGAGAAGGCCCTCCAGTCCCTGCCGGGGGTGGAAGAGGCCGCCGTCAATCTCGCCACGGGCCGGGCGACCCTCCGCCACCGCCCCGACTGGGCGGGCCTGGACGAAGTGGGAAAGACCATCACAGCAACGGGCTACGACTATTTAGGCGCCCCGGAGGAATTCCGGGCCGATCCCATCGCCGCGGCCCGGGAGGAGGAGATCTGGGATCTCAGGCGCCGGTTTGCCGTGGGCATGACCCTAAGCGTCGTGATCTTCTTCGGTTCCATGCAGCATTGGTTTCCCTTCCTGGCCACCCTGCCCCGGACGCCGCTGCTCATCGCCATGTTCATCCTCACGACCCCCGTCGTCTTCTGGGTGGGCAGCCGCTTCTTTACCGGGGCCGTCAAGGCCGCCCGGCAGGGAACCACGGACATGAACACCCTGGTCGCCGTCGGGGCCTTCAGCGCTTATGCCTATTCCGCCCTGGCCACCTTCGCCCCGACGCTGTTCACGGCGGCAGGCGTCGTGCCCCACGTCTATTACGACGGCGCCGCATTCATCGTCACCCTCATCATCCTGGGCCGCCTGCTCGAGGCCGGGGCCAAGGGGAAGACCTCGGCGGCCATCCAGCGGCTCATGGAACTCCGGCCTAAGACCGCCCGGGTCATCCGCAACGGCGAGGAAAGGGATATACCCATAGAAGGTATCATCCGGGGCGATCTCCTCCTGGTCCGTCCCGGCGAAAAGATCCCCACGGACGGCGTGATCGTCTCCGGGTCTTCCGCCGTTGACGAAGCCATGCTCACCGGGGAAAGCATGCCCGTCCCCAAAGAGCCGGGCCACGCTGTTTACGCCGCCACAATCAACAAGAGCGGAGCCTTTACCTTTACCGCCACGAAGATTGGCGCGGAAACGGCGCTGGCGCGGATCATTGGTCTCGTTGAACATGCCCAGGGCGCCAAGGCGCCCATCCAGCGCCTTGCCGACCGGGTGGCGGCGGTATTCGTTCCCGTGGTTTTCGCCATCGGTATCGCGGCCTTTGTCGTCTGGTACTTTTTCGTTCCCGACGGCAGCTTCAGCCGGGCCCTCCTGAACTTCGTCTCCGTCCTGGTCATTGCCTGCCCCTGCGCCCTCGGTCTCGCCACCCCCACGGCCGTCATGGTGGGCACGGGCCTCGGGGCGGAGCGGGGCATTCTCATCAAGGGAGGCGAAGCCCTGGAAAAGGCCTGTCGGCTAACCATGGTCGTCTTTGACAAGACGGGAACCCTCACCCGGGGAGAACCGCAGGTAACGGATATCCTGACCGGACCAGGGGTGTCCGAAAACGAGTTGCTCCGGATCGCCTTGGCCATTGAAGCGGCCTCCGAGCACCCCCTCGGCGTCGCTATCGTCCGGGAGGGACGCTTGCGGGGCCTATCAGCCGAAGCAGCGGAGGCATTCGAGGCTGCTGCCGGCCTGGGGGCCCAGGGACGCGTCGCCGGTCAACCCTGCTTGCTGGGCAACCGTCGCTATCTGGAAAGTTTCGGTTTTACCATCCGGAACTGGGAAAAGCAGGAGGAGCATCTGGCCGGCGCAGGTAAAACCGGCGTCTATATCGCCCGGGGCAAGGACATCATCGGTCTCATCGGCCTGTCGGATGTCCCCAGAGATACCGCCGGAGAGGCCGTGGCGACCCTTAAAGATATGGGACTGAAGGTCGCCATGATCACCGGTGACAACGTCCGGACGGCCCGGGCGGTCGGAACGGACCTCCGGATCGACACCGTGCTTGCGGAGGTCCTGCCGGAAGACAAGGCCGCGGAAATTTACAGGTTGCAGAAAAACGGCGAGGTGGTGGCCATGGTGGGGGACGGCATCAACGACGCCCCGGCCCTGGCCGCGGCCGATATCGGCATCGCCATCGGCGCCGGTGCCGACGTGGCCATGGAGGCCGGCGACATGACCCTCATGCGGGAGGATCTCCGGACCGTACCGGCGGCCATCCGCCTGTCCCACCAGACAATGCGGGTGATCCGCCAGAATCTCTTCTGGGCCTTCATCTACAACATCATCGGCATCCCTATCGCCGCCGGGGTCCTTTACCCCTTCGGCGGCATCCTCCTCAATCCGGAATTCGCCGCCGCCGCCATGGCCCTAAGCTCCGTCTCCGTAGTGAGCAACTCCCTGCGCCTCCGCCGGGTGGTAAGGAAAGGCAATGGCATCTGAAAGAGGCGCCGCCGCGATCTTCCAGCCGTTTGTCTCCCGGTGCAGGAGATAGGTCTCCACCTTTGTCCGCAACGGCAGGCCGTCCCGCTGATATGTGTCGAGGAAGCCGCTTATCCGGCGGCATAGGAAGGTCTGGGCGGCAAGCGAGTCCTCCGGAAGCCGGGCGGGGTCCAGGGTCCGGCAGATTTCCCCTAGCATCAGGCGGAAATCCGGGGCCGTGACGGCTACCCACGCTACGGCCCGCTCCGGATTTTCCTCGATCCGCTCCACCGCAAAGGAAACATGGCGCCCCACTAATTCGGCAATGAGCCCGCTCCCCAGTGAGTTGGCCTCCTTGTATTCCGCCGGGCTACAGACGGCCCGGGCGGCGGCGGACAGATAACAATAGGCTTCCTCGGTGCGGCCGCGGCGGCGTGCGTCGAGATAGTTGACCAACGCCTCCCTGGCCGTCAGGGTCGCCCCCTTACGAACCAACCAGAGGATGAAAATCCCGCCGGTGAGCAACAGGGCAAGGAGGGGAATCATTGCTTCCGCACCCGCCGGAGGTTATCCCTCCGGCTCGAATTGATCCTTGCCGGCTCCACAGACCGGGCAGGTCCAATCCGCCGGCAGGTCTTCAAAAGCGGTTCCCGCCGGGACATCGTGCTCCGGGTCCCCCAGGACGGGATCATAGACATAGCCGCAGATGGAGCATATATGACGGGACGCCGTGGTCACCGCCGCGGCCGGCGGATCTTCCCTTTCATAGGTCGGCGCCGTTTTCGGCGCCTTGCCCTTCCGGACGGTATGGTAATAGGCGTAGGTCATGGGCTCTTCGTTGCCGAGGCTGTCGTAATCCACCACCTCGCCGACGAAGATGGTATGGGAACCACATTCCAGCTCTTGGATCACCTTTGCCTCCAGATAGGCCACGGCATGATCCAGGACGATGGGGGCGCCGGTTTTGCCTGTCTTGTACTTGACGTTCTTGAACTTATCCGTATCCCGTCCCGATTTGAAGCCGAACAGGCCGATAAACGTCATGGGCGTCTCCTCGGCGAGGATGGATACCGAGAAAACCCGGCTGGAGGTAATATAGGCATGGGTGAGGTTTTCCTTGTTGATGCTCACGGCGATGGTGGAAGGTTCCGAGGTAACCTGGAACATGCTGTTGGCGATTTGACCGTTGAACTTGCCGTCCTGAATGGTACTGACTACGTACAGGCCGTAACTTATCTTCCGAAAGGCTTCTCTGTTCATGACTTCCTGCTCCTGTTGTTATTTTACCGCCGGCGGTTGCCGTGGAAATCCTTGTAGTCGACATTTCTCAAGCATCATATATGATTTTCCTGCCATATACCAGCGAAAATCCGGCCCCATCGGCGACTCGGCAATTCCCCACTATCCTTGCGGCGGGGAATATGATATGCTCGTCTTAAAAGAAACATTTGGGGGAGGAAGATTATGGACTGGGGAATGGAAAACCGCCTGTCGCAGCTCATTCAGGCCGACGGGCACTGCTTTTTTTTACCCATCGACCACGGTTACTTTCAGGGGCCGACCTCATGTTTGGAAAAACCGGGGGAAACCATCAAACCACTGCTTCCATACTGCGACGCCCTGTTCGTCACCCGTGGGGTCCTGCGGGCCGCCGTCAACCCCGTGGGCAGCAAGCCCATCATCCTTCGGGTGTCCGGAGGGACCAGTGTCCTGGGAGAGGATTTGGCCAATGAATCCCTGACGACCTCCGTCGAGGAAATCCTGCGCCTGAACGCCGCCGCCGTGGGGATATCGATCTTCGTGGGCAGCGATTACGAACGGGAATCCCTTATGAATCTGTCGGAAATTGTCAATCAATGCGAGGATTTCGGCATTCCCGTCATGGCCGTCACCGCCGTGGGGAAAGAACTGGAAAAACGGGACGCCCGCTATCTGGCCCTGGCCTCACGCATCGCCGCCGAACTCGGGGCCCGGGTGGTGAAAACCTACTGGTGCAAGGATTTCGACAAGGTCACTTGCGGCTGTCCCGTACCCGTCGTTATGGCGGGTGGACCCAAGTGCGAAACCGAAAAGGAGGTCATGGACTTCGTTTACGATGGGATGCAAAACGGAGCCGTGGGACTCAACCTGGGACGAAACGTCTGGCAGAACCCCCATCCGGTGGCGATGATGCGGGCCCTGCACGGAATCATTCACGGCAATCTCAACGCCGCGGCGGCCTGGGAGCTCTTCAACGACCTCAAAGGGGAAAAGATAAAAAGAGGGAAAAGCGGCGGGAAAAAGGTGCAGGGCAAGCAATAGAGAAGGAACCATGCGCGTCGCCATGTATTATCGCAACGATGATGTCCGGGTCGAGGAGCTGACCGTCCCAGCCATCGGCCCCGGTGAGATGCTGGTCAAGGTTATGGCCAGCGGGATCTGCGGCAGCGACATCATGGAGTGGTATCGGATTAAGAAGGCCCCCCTGGTGTTGGGCCACGAAATCGCCGGGACCGTCGTCGCGGTCGGCGCCGGGGTTACCGCCTACCGCGAGGGCGACCGGGTCTTCGTCTCCCACCATATACCCTGCAACACCTGCCGGTACTGCCTCCAGGGCTGTCATACCGCCTGCGAAACCCTCCACGGCACCAACTACGACCCCGGCGGTTTCACCGAATATTTGCGGGTTCCCCACCTCAACGTCGATCGGGGGACGTTCCTCCTGCCCGGGAACGTCTCCTTCGCCGCCGGGGCGATGATCGAGCCTTTGGCCTGCGTCATCAGGGGACAGCGCCTGGCCCGGCTCCAGCCCGGATGTTCCGTGCTTATCCTGGGCAGCGGCATCTCGGGAATTCTCCACATCATGCTGGCCCGGGCTACCGGAGCGGGAAACATAATGGCCACGGACATCAGCGCCCATCGTCGGGATCAGGCCGTCCGCTTCGGCGCCGACGCCGTGGCTGACGCCCGTGACGATATTCCAGCTTGGGTGCGGCAGATCAACGAAGGCCGCCTCGCCGACCTGGTCATCGTTTGCACCGGCGCCCCGGTGGCCTTCGCCCAGTCCCTCCAGTGTGTGGACCGGGGAGGAACGATCCTCTGCTTCGCCACCACGGAGCCCGGTATCGATCTGGCCGTGCCGATCAACGACTTCTGGCGCAACGAGATCAAGCTCATGCCCTCCTACGGCAACAGCCCCCAGGACGCCGTGGCGGCCATCGAGCTGATCCGCCTGGGTCGTGTCCCCGTAGAGCGGATGATCACCCATCGTCTACCCCTGACAGAGGCCCAGCAGGGGTTCCGGCTCGTGGCGGACGGCGGCGAAGCCCTGAAGGTGATCCTCCTTCCTCACGGGCAAGGGTGACGGCCCGGAGATGATCTCCTGAGCATATGGATGGATTAGGACTTTTTATCCGCCACGAGGAAAAACTGATCCGGGCGAGCCTTGCCGCCGACGGGGAGACATTGCTCCTGGGCGCGGCAGCGCCCCCTCCCGTCCATTCAGATCCTCTTCCTACGCGGCAATCCCCCGCCGGAGTCATCATCGCCCCATCTGCTCCCCTAAAACGGGGAAACGGGATGATCTGGAACCGGGCGGATTCCCGGACGGCAACGCTGGCTAAAACGGCCCGCCGCTTGGGTCGCGGGGCGATCCTCGCCGCCGCCCCGCCGGAGCCATACCGGTCCGTCATCCGCTACCTTGCCGCCGCCCCGGACGGCATCATCCGGCCTCAGGATTTTGAAACCCGGGTCTTTCTCACCGACCTGCCCGTATGGAAAACCGGCGGGGAGGAAGAGCTGACGGAGAGGCTGGAAAAGCGCCGGGTCGTCGTCACTCCGGACGGGACGATCGTCGCCACGGCCAAGAGGGACTTGGATACGGCAATTGTCATATACAGCGCCGTCTGTTTCGCTGTTTTTGTCAAATTTTTCTTTGATCTGCTGCCGCGCCCGGGGCATCGGCCGGCAACGGATGAAACGACGGGCGCCCTGGTCGCGAAAATCCGTCCCCATCTCGATCCCCCCTCCCGAAGCGTCCCTCCGCCGGAAACGGCCGCCCCCCTCCCGACCGGGCCCTTCGAGACGGAGGCGGCAATCCGTACCGCCATCGCCGCTACTGGACGCAGGACCGTGGCGGCGGGGCTGGTAAACGCCAGCTTCGGCAATATTTCCTATCGCCGGGGCGATGAGCTTTTCATCACCGGCCGGGGAAGCGCCCTGGACGACCTGGAGGGCGGAATCATCACCGTCCCGCTGCCGGGGCCGTCACCGCAAGACGCCGGCGCTTCGACGGAACTTCCCGCCCACCGGCGCATCGTCCTGGAAACCCCGTACCGGGCCGTTCTCCATGGCCATCCGCCGTTTTGCGTAATCCTCTCCCTGGACTGCCGGGAATACGACTGCCCCCAACGGGGTGGTTGCCACCGCTTTTGTCCTCGGGAGCGCCGGATCGCCGGCTTTGCCGTCGTCACCGGTGAAGCCGGCGGCGGGCCCTACGGCTTGGGCCGCACCGTTCCGCCTGCCGTCCGGGAGACCGGCGCCGCAATCGTCTATGGTCACGGCGTCTTCACCGCGGGGCGGGATGATTTTCGGGATGCATTCCGCCTTCTAAAAGAATTGGAAACAACCTGCCGAAGGCTTTTCTTCCGGATGATAGAATTTTAGGTTTCGTTCAGAAGATCCCCGCCTGGCAGCCCCCGGCGAGGACACCGCCCAGTTCGCGGCACTGGGCCAGGATCTCCGGCGTGACCTGTCCCCGGGCGATGACGGGATTATAGACCGGCTTGAATTTGTAGCCCAGGGCAATACGCTCGATGGCCTTGAGTGCCCCCGTACCGTCATTTCCGGCGCTGATGAACACCACATAGGGCTTGCGGAAGACCTTGTCCTGGGCGGGATAATAGGTTCGGTCAAAGAAATCCTTTATCATTCCCGACATGTACCCAAAGTTCTCGGGGGTGCCCACCGCCAGACCGTCGGCGGTCAGGAGATCCTCCAGGGTGGCATCAGCGGCCCGTTTGCAAACTACTTCCGTATCCTTGATGGCCCGGGCCCCCACCGCCACCGCTTGGGCCATCTTTTCCGTGTTCCCCGTCTGAGTGTGATAGACAATCAAGATTCTCGTCATGAAGATGTGTCTCCTGTTTCGGCAATCAAAGCTGGGAAACCTCCCGTATCTCTGTTACAATAGATCCGTGGCGGCTGTCAAAGGACAAATTCATCTTCCCGACGTCACACCGGGTTCGGGCTTCGGCCCCTCATTACCCCTTTGGACCGCTAAGCCGGGAGCTGAGGAGGACGGTCTTCTTTTCGCCCTCATGCTTCCCGCTCCGGAAAGAAGTGTAAGACCATGATCAGGAACCGGCAAGAGGAGGGAACGGTGAACCGGTCGTCAAAGAGGGGCAGCCAGCGCCGGACCGGCGGTTGTCTGCTGGGCTTGTTATTGTTGATCCTCGTCCCGGGCGGGGCACATGCTGATAACGCCGGGGATAATCCCTGGAGTTTCCTCGGTTTTACCAGATACCGGGACGCCATCTTTATCGATAAGACGCGCCTGACTCGCTCCGCACCGGGAAAGGTCGTGGTGCCGGCCCTGATCAAGCCCACCCCCGACAGCATCTTCCGCCGGCGCCTCCGGAGAGAAATCCCTACCTATAAAGAATCGTTGGAGAATTTTTATTATCTCGTTCTGGTGATGGAGTTGGACTGTCCGAAGCAGCGGCTGCGGTTTCTCGTCATCCAGTTCCGCGACGCCGCCGACCGGGCCCTCCAGACGACTTCCGACGCCCGGGCTCCCTGGAAGGCCGTCAAGCCCGGAAGCCTATGGCAGCAATTGGCGGGGGCCGTCTGTCCCTGATCCTGGCACCCCGCTTTTTTCCGCAGCCGGCCGGCGGTCCGGCGGATCGATATTTTCTTCGTTTCGTGGCCAGCAGATCCGCCAGGGCCTCCCGCTCCCAGTCGGCGGCCAGGGACGCCAGGAAATCCGTCCCCGGCGGATCGTTTTCCGTCAGGATCTCTTCACCGTGAAAGCCGTAATAGCCGACGAGGGAAAAGTAGTTTTTCCTTGTGATGCCGTTCTTCCAAGATCTGTTGATCGCGAACCGCCGGATTCAGTCTTACTTCCTCCAGAAGCCCGGCATGAGCAGGACGATGATCGTGTAGATCTCCAGGCGCCCCAGGAGCATGCAGAAGATGAGGAGCCACTTGCCCAGGACGGGCACCCCGGAGAAGTTGTCCATGGGGCCCACGCTGCCCAGACCGGGACCCACGTTCCCCAGGCAGGTGGCCACAGCGGAGATCGAGGAGATCATGTCCAGCCCCAAAGCTGCCATCGCCACCGTGGCGACGATGTAAATCCCCACGTAGAGGAGAAAAAAACCCCAGATGCTCCGCATGATGGTCTGGGGAACGGGTATCTCCCCCAGCTTCACCACGGTGGTGGCATGGGGATGGATGATGCGGAAGATCTCCAGATAGCAGTGTTTGAGCAGCAGGACGATGCGCATGATCTTGATGCCGCCCCCCGTTGATCCGGCCATGCTCCCCAGAAACATGCAGAGCAGCAGGAGTTGCTGGGACAATACCGGCCACTGCTCGAAATCCGCGGTGACGAAACCGGTGGTGGTCATGATGGACACCACTTGGAAGGCGGCATAGCGGCAGGCATCGAAGATCCCCTTGTAGATCGCGGCTCCGTAAAGATCGATGGTGATCACCAGGATGATCGCCGCGGTGATGAACAGATAGGAGCGAAATTCCGGATCCCGGAAGAACTGCCGGACATTCCCTTTCACCAGCTTGTAATGCAGGGAGAAATTCATCCCCGCCACGAACATGAACAGGACGATGACGAAATCGATATAGACGCTTTGGTAGTGGCCGACGCTGGCGTTTTTTGGAGAAAAGCCGCCGGTGGGCATGGTGGCGAAGGTATGGCAGATGGAATCGAACCAGTCCATCCCCCCGGACATGAGGAGGAAGATCTGAATTATAGTGAGGACAATGTAGATCTTCCAGAGGGCCTGAGCGGTATCGGAGATCCGGGGAGTCAGTTTGTCCACCACGGGACTGGGGGTTTCGGCCTTGTAGAGCTGCATGCCCCCGATGCCGAGAAAGGGGAGGATGGCAATGGAAAGGACGATGATCCCCATCCCCCCCAGCCACTGGGTCTGGGCGCGCCAGAAGAGGATGCCCTGGGGCAGCACTTCGACGTCCTTAAAGATGCTCGATCCCGTGGTCGTCAATCCGGAGATGCTCTCGAAGTAAGCATTCGTAAAGTCGGGAATCGCCCCGGAAAGCAGATAGGGCAGCGTCGCCGCCAGGCCCGCGGCCAGCCAGCCCAGGGTGACGATGGCCACCCCGTCCCGATGGCTCAGATAGAAGTCCTCCTGTCCCCGGGTTCGGAAAAATACCCCGCCCCCGGCGCCGCAGGTCAGTAAAAGAGAACCCAGCAGGGCCGGGGCGCTGCCGTCGCCGTAATAGAGGGCAACACCCAGGGGCGCCGTCATGGACAGTCCGATGCAGAACAACAGAACGGCCACCAGATAGGCGATGAGGCGAAAATTCATCAAAAATACTCCAGCTTTACAGTCAGCAGTTCTTCAAGTTTGGGAAGGACCTGTTGGAGGGCGAAGATGATGATCCGGTCATGGGGAAGGACGATGGTGTCACCCTGGGGAATAATGATCTCCTCGCCCCGGACGATGGCGCCCAGGATGGCGCCGGGAGGAAAGTTGACCCGGCACAGGGGGGTGTTGACGATATCCGAGGTTTCCATGGCCTCCGCCTCGATGGCCTCGGCCTGTTCCTCCCGCAGGGGCGCCACGGACAGGATCCGGCCCCGACGGATGTACTGGAGGATCGCCCGCACCGCCGCCATGCGGGGGTTGATGACCGTATCCAGCCCCACGGCGGAGACGATGGACATATAACTCAGCTTGCTCACCCGGGTGATAGTGCGCCGGCCGCCCAGTTCCTTGGCCAGCAGGGAGATCAGGACATTGCTCTCCTCGTCCCCCGTCACGGCGATGATCAGGTCCATCTCTCCGGCATTTTCCTCCCGGAGGAGGTCCCGGTCTGCTCCGTCACCCCGGATCACGATCACCCGCTTCAGGATGCCGGCCAGCTTTTTACATCTTTCGCCGTCCTGATCGATGATCTTGACGTTCAGGCGCCGCTCGTCCAGAGCTTTGGCGATGGCCATTCCCGTCTCCCCCGCCCCGACGATGATGATGTTTTTCATGGGCCGGTTCGCCATGTCGAACTGGGCCAGGGAGCCTTCCAGTTCGGTCTTCTTCATGACGAAATAGACCAGATCGTGGGGCTGGATGGTATCCCGGCCGCTGGGGATGACGATCTTGTGGCCCCGGACGATGGCCCCGACCAGGAGATTACCCTCATAGGCCTTCAAATCACTGAGCTTTTTGCCGGCCAGGGGCGAGTCGCCGGAGATGAGGAAGCTCACCATCTTCACCTTGCCGCCCACAAAATCGATGACCTCTGACGCCCCGGGGACTTCCATGAGTCCCAGGATCGTCTCCACCATCATGTCCCGGGTGTTGATGAGGAGATCCACCCCGAGGAGGTCCTTGCTGAACAGCGACTGCTCCTGCAAATACTCCCGGTTACGTACCCGGGCCACCTTGACCATGTGACGGTTGAGATTCCTTGCCAGCAGGCAGGCAATCAGGTTCACCTCGTCGCTGTCCGTGGCGGCCACCAGCAATTCCGCCTCCTCGATGCCCACGGCACGGAGGGCCTGGGGACTCGTTCCGGACCCTAGAAAGGATTGCACGTCCAGATTCTCGTTGATCCTCCGGATCTTGGCGGGATCCTGGTCGATGAGGACCACTTCCTGGTTCTCCTCGGACAGTTTTTTTGCAATGTGATAGCCGACCTCGCCGGCGCCGATGATGATGACGCGCATGCCGCCCTCCTGCAATCCCTTAAATGCCGACGTATATACAACAAAACAGCGAAAAAGTCCTGATCTTTACATAACGGGCATTTTCGGGTATGGTGAGTCAGCGTAATATTGACTCTCCCGTACGGAATGAATATTTTACAGCGCAGCAGAGGTTCTCATGTCCAAAGAGAAATTCCCCATGACGCCGGCCATGCGGGAATTGAAAAGTCATGAGGCGGTTTTCCGGCTCTTGGCTTATAAATACGTGGACCGGGGCGGAACCCGGATCTCCGCCCGGGAACTGGGCGTGGACGAGCACAAGGTCATCAAGACTCTGGTCATGGAAGATGAAAACGGCCGCCCCCTGATCGTCCTCATGCACGGCGATCGGGACGTTTCGACGAAATCCCTGGCGCGGATTCTCGGTGTCAAGGCGGTCAGCCCTTGCGATCCCAAAGTTGCGGAGCGTCATACCGGCTACAAGGTCGGGGGCACCTCTCCCTTCGGAACCAGAAAGCGATTGCCCATCTATATCGAGGAGACGATTCTCTCTTTGCCCCTCATCCTCATCAATGCCGGCCACCGGGGAATTCTGGCGGAAATGAACCCTGCGGAACTCAACCGGATCCTGCACCCTATCCCGGTGCAGGCGGCGATAGAAAGGTGAGACCGTCGATGCCCGGATCAGATGAACAGATCATCGTCCGCTGTTTGAATTGCGGGACGAAAAACCGCATCCCCAGGGAACGGATGCAGGACCGCCCGACCTGCGGCAAATGTCGGGCGCCCCTGGATGACATGATCATCCGCTGTCTGAGCTGCGGGACGAAAAACCGCATGCCGGAGACAAGACTCAATGAACGACCGCTCTGCGGCCGGTGCGGCGTCCCGCTGGTCGTCGGTGGTGACACCGGCCAACCTTTCGACATTACCGACGCCGCCTTCACCCGCGAGGTATTGACGGCGCCCGGAACCGTGATCGTTGATTGTTGGGCCCCCTGGTGCGCCCCCTGTCGGACAGTGGCGCCCATCCTCGAGGAACTGGCGGCGAAATACGCCGGAGGAGTCCGGATCGCCAAACTAAATGTGGATGAAAATCCCGTCACCGCCGCCCAGTTCGACATCCGCAACATCCCCACCCTGCTTTTCTTCCGGGATGGCAAGCTCCTCAGCCGCGCCGTCGGCGCCCTTCCCAAGGAAGAGATCGAACGCCGCCTCCTGGCGGTCATAAAACCGAACTGATCACCCGAAAGGAAAGGCTCATGCCGGTTGTCTATACCTGCCGCATCTTCAAGGTTCTGGAAGAAGAAGTCACCCTGCCCAACGGCCACCGCTCCCGCCTGAGTTGGATCGACCATAACCCCTGCATCGCCGTGGTGCCCCGGGACGAAACCGGCAACTTTCTTTTGATCCGCCAGTACCGCCATGCCACGGGCGGTTATCTTCTGGAAATACCCGCGGGAAACATCGACCGAGGGGAGACGCCGGAGCTTTGCGTCCAAAGGGAATTACGGGAGGAAACGGGTTATCGCGCCAGCCGGATCACCAAACTTTTCGAAGGTTATCTCCTCCCCGGCTACGGCAACGAGTATATGCATTTCTACCTGGCCGAGGACCTGGAGGCGGCCCCCCTTCCTCCCGACGCCGACGAAGACATCGCCATCGTCAGGGTATCGTCGGCGGAGGCCCGCGAGTTACTGGTCGGCGGTTCTATTCGGGATGTGAAAACGGCCCTGGGCCTCTCCCTGGTCCTTCAGCGGTAGAGCTTGTCCCGCCGATCCAACTCGATCTCCAGTCGTTTCAGGGAGTCGATATTGTTCTGAAGCCGGTCGTTCTCATGACGCAGGGACTGGTTCTCCCGTTGCAGCCGGGCCGCGTCTGCACGCTCCTGCTCGAGAAGGGATCGCAGTTCCTGCCGCTCCTTTTCCAACCCCGCTTCCCGGACGGCCGCGCCCTGCCGGTCCGCCTGTACCCGGTTATGGAGGTCCTGCAATTCTTTTTGGAGCCGTTGCTCTTCGTTCAGGAGGCGGAGATACAGCTCGGCGTAACCACGCCATTTGCTTTTGGGATATTGTTCCATTAGTAGGACGAATGCCTGCCGGGCTATCGCTTCATCCTTTTGTCTATCCACTCCCCGGAGTCGTTCATATCCCTCCTGGAACAGGGCGGTATCGGACTGGAATCGGGCCGCCAGGCTTCCCGGGGGAGGCGGCGGACCTTTCGCCGCACAGGCCGCCAGGACGGTCACGACCGCGGCCAGCAGCAGAGGCATCAGTCGGCGATAAAGAGATTGCTCTGTAATATCAATTATTTTCATGACTTTCGCCGTTGTTTTCTTTTCCCGGTCAGCCCGGCATGTCTTCTCTATGGACATATTTGCTTCCGGCCAGGGATTTGCCGTAATTTTTCACCTCCGCCGCCATCTTGGCCATCTCCAGGGGGTTATGATACTGCGAACCGTCATCGCTGACGATGGAGATCGTAATGGTGATCAGGGGGAATTCCTGAAGCCGTCCTTGGCGATCCTTGGCAAGGATGAAGCCCCGCCGGCGGTCTTCTTCGCTGTAAAACCTCTGGACTCGTTCGTCAAACTCGGCCACAATAAAGCCGCAGAGCCCTTCCGCCCGTGCCGGTTCCGTGATAAGGATGAAGTCATCCCCGCCGATATGACCGATGAAATCCCCGGCCTCGCCCCGAATCCGCTTGCCCTCGTCGAGAATCACCGCCACCTCCTTGATGACCTCGCTCCCCCAGGCGTATCCATAATGATCGGCAAAGGGCTTAAAATTGTCCAGATCAAGATGACATAGAGAAAACGGTTTCTTCAATTCCAGGCGGCGACGGATTTCCTGCTCAATGGCCAGATTGCCCGGTAATCCCGTAAGGGGGCTGGCATCGATGTTCATGGCCTCCAGAACCTTGAGGCGTTTGGTCATGGTATTGAATGCCGCGGCAAGGCTACAGATTTCGTCTTCCCCTCGGATATCGATCTCCCGGTCGAAATTACCTTCCGCGACATCTCCCGTCGCCACTTCGAGTTTTCGTAACCGCCTGGATATATTAAAGGTAATGGCAGCGGCCAAAATCATGCCGATAAGAAGGCTAGCCACCGCCAGGGCGATGGTCATGTGGCTCGCTTCCAGAGCCTTGATGTTTATGGCCTTCATCCGGCTGTCGATGTTCTTCTCCGTCTGTACCTGGAGGGCCCTCAATGCCAGCCCCATCTTTTCCATTACCCGGCGCCCCTCGTGAGACGACAGGGCCGCCGCTTCATCGAGGCGATCCTCATCCACCAGGACGGTCTCACGCACGAAGATCTCCGCGTATTGCTTGGCCAGCGTGGCCAGGGCGGTGATGTTCTGAACCTGCTCCGGCAGGGCCTCTGCTTTGAGTTTTTCTATCTGGGATTGAAAATCCTCGCTCCGGGTCCAAAAGATGTCCGCCAGAGAGGGATCTTTGAGGATCAGATATCTTTTTTCCACCCCTTCCCAGGCTAACAGGGCGTCCATCATCTTCTTTTCCAGATCGAGGAGGCGGGCATCCTGATGGATCATCTTTTCGGCCAGGTTGTTGAGGGAGCGCAGATGTCCCACGGCATATGTACTCGCCACAATGGTGAGAAGAGCCATCGCGAGATAACCGAGGAAAAGTTTGCGGCGGATATTGAGAATCATTTAGGTCTCAAGCATCATTGCCTGCACACTCAGCGTTTCCAGGAATTGAAGGCGGCGATGACGGCTTTCACTGCTCCGTCGATGGAAACGACCCGCATATTGATGACCAGGTCATAGTGGGCGGGATCCTTGACGTCGGCATTGAAGTATTTTCGTATGAAGGCCTCCCGGTCTGCATCAACTTTGATGAGATAGCGTCGGGCCTCATCTTCCGTAGTACGGGTCGCGTTTTTGATCCGCAGGTCGAAGGGGCCGATGATCCGCACCCGGAAGGTGCTTTCCTGGGGCAGGATATAGTTGGCCCCCCGGCCCAGGATCACGGCATTCCCATGACGGCCGATGGTACCAATAACCTTGGTTAGGTGGTGTAGGTACTGGTCGGGCCAGAGGTGTCGGGTTTCAAAAAGGGAGTTCAGCCAGTCGTCCCGTTTGGTAACCTCCTTTTCATCGAGGGAGCAGATGACCTTCTCGCTCATTTCGACGCTTTCCGCCACCATCTGAATTATCTTGCCGCCCATGAGATCGAAGCCCAGCTCTTTGGCCAGTTTCTGGACGATCTTGGTGCCTCCGCAGCCGGATTCCCGGGAAACGGTTATCACCGGACCCACCTTGGCCTTTTCCTTTTTTCTCTCGGTCCCGGCCAGGCGCCACTTTCCCAGTTGTTCCTCCACCAGCGATTCTGCCGAACGCATCGATTTTCCTCTCATCGCACGACCCTCCTTTGGTTGATTGCTTATCTTTTGTCCCTTCAGAAGCTGTACAGTTTCTCCCCCGAAATCACATTGAAATTATTCTTCCGGAGGACTTCGATGGCGGCGTCGGAATCATCGAAACGGAAGATGATCACGGCGTTTTCCCCGCTTTTCTCCACGAAGGCGTAGAGATACTCGACCAAGATATTGTCGTTTTTAAGCACCGCCAGGATGCTGTGGAGACCGCCGGGACGATCCGGCACCTCGACGGCGACGACGGTGGTCCGGCTGACCCGGAATCCATTGTCCCGGAGGACCCGGCTGGTGGTATCAACATTGTTGACAATGAGGCGGAGGATGCCAAAATCCGTGGTATCCGCCAGGGACAGGGTACGAATGTTGATGTTCGCCTCTTTGAGAATCCTCGTTACCTCTTCCAGAGAGCCCGGCTTGTTTTCCAAAAACACTGATACCTGTTCGACTTTCATGGGTTTTACCTCCCCGTCAAATCTGTCGTTTATCGATCACCCGGCTGGCCTTGCCCTCGGAACGCTGGATAGACTTGGGCTCCACCAGCTTGATCTTCGCCGTGATGCCGAGATAGTCTTTCAAATCCTTACTGATGCGTCTTTCGATCTTCTGGAGGACCCGGACTTCGTCGGCATTGGAAAAGAGGGCGTCGCTCACCTCCACCTGCACCTCCAGGGTATCCAGGGTGCCCTCGCGATCAACGATAAGCTGGTAATGGGGCTCGACGCCCTGGATGCCAACGAGAACCGCCTCGATCTGGGAGGGGAACACGTTCACCCCCCTGACAATCAGCATGTCGTCGCTTCTTCCCTCGACCCGGTCCATACGGAAATGGGTCCGCCCGCACCGGCATGGGGCGGTGATCAGCCGGGAGATGTCCCGGGTCCGGTAACGGATCAGGGGAAAGGCCTCCTTGGTCAGGGTGGTAAAAACGAGTTCGCCCGTTTCTCCCGGCGGCAGGACTTTGCCCGTCGCAGGGTCAATGGTTTCCACCAGAAAGTGGTCTTCGAAGACATGCATTCCCTCCCGGCCTTCCTGGCACTCCATGGCCACCCCGGGGCCCATGATCTCCGAAAGTCCGTAGATGTTCAGGGCCGTGATATCCATAACGTTTTCTATCTCGTCACGCATCTTGTCACTCCAGGGCTCGGCGCCAAAGATCCCGACCCGGAGTTTCAGGGCCCGCATATCCACCCCCATGGCCCCTCCCTGCTCGGCCAGATTCAGGGCATAGGAGGGGGTGCAGCAGATGGCCGTGGGCCCGAAATCCTGGAGGATCATGAGCTGCCGCTTTGTATTGCCCCCGGACATGGGAATGACGCTGGCCCCCAGTTTCTCCGCACCGTAATGGGCGCCCAGACCGCCGGTGAAGAGGCCGTAGCCATAAGCATTGTGGATGATGTCGTTTTTGGTCAGCCCCGCCGCCACAAAGCACCGCGCTACGAGCTCCGACCACGTTTCGATGTCCCGGTGGGTATAGCCCACCACTGTGGACCGTCCCGTGGTTCCCGAAGAGGCGTGGAGCCGCACGACGCTGCTCATGGGAACGGCGAAAAGACCGAAGGGGTAATTGTCCCGAAGATCCTGTTTGGTGGTGAAGGGAAGGCGTTGCAGATCACTGATCGTCCGAATGTCGTCCGGCGTCGCCCCGGCGGCATCGAAAGTACGCTTGTAGAAGCCCACGGTGTGATACACCCGCTGCACCACTTGCTGAAGCCGCTTGAGTTGCAGGGCTTCCAGGGCTTCCCTGGGCAGGGTTTCAAATTCCTCATTATAGATCATGGGACTATCCTCTCCTGTTTCATTGTTTATGATTATATAGCAAAAGACGCCCCCCCGGGCAAGGGGGAATCATTTCGGCCCCAGGATGATCACGAAAAAATCGGAATCAAATTTGCGTCCAGATCGGATAATGGAAATGTCTCGTTGAAAGCTTGATCAAGCTAGTGGCGGCATGATCACATATGGGCAGATTTCCCGGCAGGTTTTACCCTCAACTCAGGAATCATGGTTTTTTCCAGTTCAAGCCGCTGACGCTCAAAGGCGATCGCATCCTCCACGGGCAACAGCTTGATCATATTTCCAAAGGATATTAATACCTTGGCAAATGGTTTGGGTAAAATAAAATTATCCCAACTGTTGAAGTACCAGGCCCGGTCGGCAGAGGTGTAAAAAGGGGTGATGACCGCATCGGCGGCATGGGCAAGCTCGATCACACCTGCCTTCACAATCCCCGCCGGCCCCCGGGGCCCATCCAGAATATGGCCGGCCAGCCCGGTGAGGCTCAAATGGTCGATCATTTTTCTCAAGGCTTCCTTCCCTCCCCGTGAAGAAGACCCCCGCACCGCATGCCAACCGCTTCTTTCGGCGACATCCGCGATGATCTCGCCATCAGAACTCTTACTGATCATGAGTGCCGGCTTGAAGTCGCGGTAGCTCTGGAAATGTCCGATGGCGGCAAAGAATTGCTGGTGCCAGGTGCACAACACGACCCGGCCGCCGCTCCGGAGATGGTCCATCCATCCTTTTTCATTCTCGACCCGTATCCTGAGCGTCAAGCTGTAAAGCCGAATAAAATGGTAGAGAAAAGAATGAAACCATCTGGTTCTAAATAGTATCCTAAGTTTTGAAGGCATGGGCGCAATCCCCTCTCTGCTTTGGTCGTCACCGTTCGTAACGGACCTCAATGACCCCAGGAGCGTTGTCCCGCGGGCGGCAGTGTCCGCGGCTGTGATTTTCCGCACCGGGACCGGTGGCCCCGGGGAGAGAATGATCTTCCCCCCTTGCGGTTGTCGGGAGGATTTCCGGCCCCGGTCCGGTCTGGGCGGATGTCCGCGGCATCCCGCTTATCCGGCATGACCATGGTGGTAAGGCCGTCGACGCGGTGATAGGTCAATTTGTCTCCCAGGGATCTTTTTAGCGCCTGCGCCAGTTCCATGTCCTGACCGGTGACAAACGTAAAGGCTTCGCCGGTTCCAGAGGCGCGGCCCGTCCGGCCGATGCGGTGGGTATAGGCATCCAGCGTCGCCGGCATATCATAATTGATAACATGCGAGATGCCGGCCACATCGATGCCCCGGGCGGCGATATCGGTGGCCACCATGATGTCGTAACGGCCGGCGCGGAAGCCGTCGATGGCCTGTTGCCGTTTCTGCTGGGTCAGGTTGCCGTGGAGAGAAATGGCCTTGTATCCCGATTTGCCAAGCTGGCCCGCCACACTCTTTGCCCGCGATTTCGTGCGCGTGAAGACCAGAACGGAGTCCCTGTGCGTACGATCCAGTATTTCTCTGAGCAGCGCCGTTTTCACGTCCATGGGTACGGGATAGAAGTGGTGTGACACGCTCTCTACGGGCGCGTTGTGCCCGATTTTTATGTGCAGCGGGTTTTGCAGGAGATCATCGGCCAGTTTTTGGATGTCCGCGGGCATGGTGGCGGAGAAAAGCAGCGTCTGACGCCGGCCCGGAAGGCGCTTTACGATCCGGCGGATATCCGGCAGGAAGCCCATGTCGAACATGTGATCCGCTTCGTCAAGGACCAGGACCTCAATCTTGGACAGATCCAAGGTACCGCGGTCAATGTGATCCAAGAGCCGCCCCGGGCATCCGGAGATGATGTCGATCCGATCACGGAGGAGCTTTATCTGTCCATTGATATTGACGCCGCCGTAAATGGAGGCGCTCTTGAGACGGGTCTTCCGGCCCAGTAAACCAATGACCTTATGGGTCTGCTCACTGAGCTCCCGGGTCGGGGCGATGATCAGGGCGCGGACCGGACCGTGAGGTCCCGACATCAGTCGCTGTAAAATGGGCAGGACAAAGGCGGCCGTTTTCCCCGTACCGGTCTGGGCAAGACCCATGACATCACGGCCGGCCATAATCGGCGGGATGGATTTTGCCTGTATAGGCGTCGGCATCGTGTAGCCCATAGACTGCACTTCGGCCAGCAATTTCGCGTTTAAAGCAAACTCTTCAAATCTCATTTTTTCTTTTTCCTTCTGTTTTCAAGTATTAGTGACGCATGAATCCATAGTTGAACGGCACGGCCGTACTCCCGATCCCGTGTTAGGGCTCATAGGAAGCCGAAAAATCGGGATAAAACCTGCGTCAATGGATGGATTCTTTTACGATGAGCCGGATTTCCTGCCGAAGTTTCTGGAAAAAGAAAAGAGGGAAGGTAAATAACTATCGCGATCACGGGATACCGTTTACAGGCCTATCCCGGAAATAGCAAGGAATATTTTCGTGTTTCCTCCCCAAGAGATTCGCTGTGGCTCCCAATTCCGGCTTTTTTGGTTTGCCATAGGACCATGCGGCCTTGAATCCGGGGCGGCGGCGTTGCTGGGCTTCGAGAGAGGTGGCGGCCAGAAGCCGGTATCATCACCGGGCCTGGGGGTGGCGAACCCGGCGCCACAGACGGATCAGGTGCACCGTAACCACGGCGACGATCAGGCGAGGGATGTAGAGCCAGAAGGGGCTAAGACCCAGGGAGATGAACAGGGGCGGGTCTTCCACCATGGAATGGTTGATGCCGATGGACAGGTGGAGGATCTCCAGTTCGTCCTTGGAGAGGTGCTCCGCCTTCGCCTCCTCGACAATTACCGCGCCGCCGTAGGCCAGCCCGAAGACGATGGCCGTCATCCAGAGGAGACCCATCTGGGCATCCAGGCCCATCACCCGGAGGAGCGGGGAAAACAGCCGGACGATGTACTTGATCCAGTCAAGAAACTTCATCGTCTCCAGCAGGGTCATGATCCCCATGATGATGAGGAAGATCTTGCCGCAGAGGACCGCCGTGGTCCAGAACCACTGGCGGAGCATGTCCGTAAGGGGGAGGGCGGGGGAAGTATCCGCGGCGGCAATTCCCGTCGATGGTGTGGCCGGTGAGCCGGGAGCGTTGCTTACGGGGACGGGAGGCACGGTTGCCGGTATTTTCGTGTTCGTGGCGCCGGCAGGCACACTGGCGGCCGGCGGCGGCGAAGTCGGAACGACCATGGGCTCACACCGCGCCCCTTGATCCCCCGCCGGAGCGGCGACTGTATTGGCTGCCCGCAGGGTCGGCGGCGGGGTGACGGCGGGAACGCCGGCCACCCAGGGACCGATGATCATGACGGTAAGGGCGGCCGTTACAATGCGGAACAGCGTGGCCTTCACGGGATGGATGCCCGACTGGCCCTGGATGACCCCCTCCTGAATGAGGTTGTGGGCCATAAGGAGGAAGACGCCGATGAGGGTCATCTGCCCTTCCGTTAGTGGTAAAAGGACCATGGCGGCGATCCCGCCGTAGATGTTGGCCAGCATCCCGATGATCAGGGGGAGGGCGGCGGCGGCGGGAAGATGGAGGAGGCTCATTGCCGGCGTGAGGAGGAAGTCGAGCTGCCGGAGCCAGCCGCTCCATTCCAGGAGCGCCGTGAGCAAAGAAATGGGCAGGACGATCTTCATCATCCAGACGAACCCGCTCCATCCCTTACGCATCCCCATGAGCATCCCTGTCCGGACCAGGGCGCCGTATTTCATCTCCCCTTCGGCCATCGCCAAACAACCTCTCTCCCCCACACATATTCCCGCACCTCCGGTAGGGTGGTAATTCACCGGCGGCATGTCCGGGCTGTTTACCAGATTTATTGCCTTCCCTGCAATCAACTCCTTTTCGCGTTGACAGAAGCAATTTTTCATAATAGCCTTATCAGACGCTGTTTTTTAATGCCAATATCCGCGCCGTGCCGGATAGATACATGTTGCACTATACCAATCGGGTCATGAGGTGAAGTTCCCTCCCGATCGACATGCACCGGCACAAAACGCCCGGAGGAAAGAATGATCCTTTCACTCCGACCAGAGGAGGATAATCGCCATGACCACTGAGAAGAGGAATATATTCATCACGGAAAAAGACATGGAGCGTCTGGAACCAATGGTGGCGGGAGCAGGGAACCATCCCAACATCAGAAGATTACGGGAGGAACTGGAACGCGCCGTGATAGTCCCATCCGCGGAGATTCCTGCCGATGTGGTGACCATGAATTCCCGGGTCGTCTTCCGGGAGTTGGAAACAGGAGAAGAAACTGAGGCCACCTTGGTATATCCCTCCCAGGCCGACGTGAACCAGAGGCGGATCTCCATCCTGGCGCCGGTGGGTGCCGCCCTTTTGGGTCTGAGCGCCGGCGACGAAATTCAATGGCCCCTTCCCTCGGGGAAGAAGCGGACATACAAAATCATCAGCATCCTGTACCAGCCCGAGGCGGCGGGCAACTATGATCTGTAGAAACGTCCGGAGGCCTGAGGCGGACCTTTGGAGGCAATCGCAGCACGGCGGGCGGATCTTTTTCCGCCTGCCGCCCGCTAACTCCCTACCGCCTTGGACCGGCGCCACCTGCGGCGGGGCCGCGGCATCGGTGCCGGCGGTGGGACGATAAGGAGGATTGCCATTCCCGACTTCAAGAAATATCTGGATAATATACGGGCGGGTATAAAGGGATTGAATCCCTTTATGGATTTTATCGGCATCGAACCCTTGGAAATCAAAGAAGGTTTTGCCAGATTTCGTCTGCCGGTCCGCCCGGAATACCTGCAAGGCGCAGGCAGGCTGCAGGGCGGTCTGATGGTAGCCCTGGCGGACGAAGCTATCGCCCATGCCATGGTCACCACCCTGGACGACCGGGAAGGTTTGACCACCATTGAGTTGAAAAGCAACTTCCTGGCGGCGGTAAGTTCCGGCGCGGTCACCGCTACGGCCACGGTGTTCAAGAAGGGTCAAAGCCTCATCATCGGCGACTGCCTCCTCACGGACGACAGAGGCCGGAATGTATGTCGGGTCTCCGCGACTTTTCTCCTGCTCCAGGAGAGACAGCGCAACAATAACAAATTGGATTGAATCGTCTTTTGCCGGTAATTTCCACCGGATCACCGACATACGGAGCATTGGGAAACCAATGGTGGCCGTAAGCAAGCCGGCCAGAAAAAATCACGGCCGGGCGTCTAACCCGAAGGGGTGGTTTATCTTTTAATTCTCGATACAATTTTGTTCGTATCTTCACCAATAAGACAATCATGTTCCAGATCCGGCGCCGCACCTTTCAGGCTATCTTGGAAATTATACAAATAAAATCATCGCCTTAACCACCAATAAATTCCCCTGGCATACTCCTTGATGTTCCCGGATTATCCCTAACCGGAAATTTCTTGTCAGGAGGTGCCTTATGAACACCGGCGATACGGCGTGGGTAATGTTATCCACGATCCTCGTCTTTGCCATGACCATCCCGGGACTGGCCTTCTTTTACGGAGGGCTGGTCCGCCGGAAAAATGTCCTTTCCGTCCTCATGCAATGCTTCATCATCATGTGCGTAATCTCCCTCCAATGGGTCCTGTTCGGTTATTCCCTGTCCTTCGGTGCCGATACGGGGCAGGGGATTATCGGCGGTCTGGAGTGGGCGGGTCTCAATCATGTGGGGGGGCAGCCCAATGGCGATTACGCCGCCACGATCCCTCACGGCGTCTTCATGATCTTTCAATGTATGTTCGCCGTGATCACTCCGGCCCTGATGATCGGCGCCTTTGCGGAACGGATGAAGTTTTCCGCCTTCCTGGTCTTTACGATCCTCTGGACGACGCTCGTCTATGACCTCCTGGCCCACTGGGTCTGGGGGACCGGGGGCTGGATGAGGAACCTCGGCGGCCTAGATTTTGCCGGCGGCATCGTCGTCCACGCCAGTTCTGGGGTGTCGGCCCTGGTCCTTTGTATCCTCTTGGGGAAACGGCTGGGCTACCAAAAGACGCCTTTCCGACCGCACAATCTCCCCTTTACGGTCCTGGGCGGGGCGTTGCTCTGGTTCGGCTGGTTCGGTTTCAATGCCGGCTCCGCCCTGGGGGCCAATGAACTGGCGGCCAATGCCTTCGTGGTCACCCATATCGGCACGGCGGCGGCGGGACTGACCTGGGCACTTATCGAATGGCAGCGGCATGGCAAACCGACGATCCTGGGAACCGTCACGGGGGCGGTGGCGGGTCTGGTGGCGATCACGCCGGCCTGCGGGTTCGTGAACCCCATGAATGCCATTTTCATCGGCATTGTCGTTGCTTTCGTCTGCTATATCGCCGTTACCGTGATCAAGACCCGCCTCGGCTACGACGATGCCCTGGACGCCTTCGGAGTCCACGGGGTCGGCGGCATCTGGGGTACCATCGCGGTGGGCCTCTTCGCGGAAAAGGCGGTCAACGCCTCTGGAGCGGACGGGCTCTTTTTCGGCGGGGCGCAACTCTGGCCCCAGGTGGTCATGGCGGTCGCGGCGCCCCTCTACGCCGTGATAATGACCATTATCATCTACAAAATCGTGGACGCCCTGATGTGTGTCCGGGTCAAAGAAAGGGAAGAGAACATCGGCCTCGACCTGACCCAGCAGAGCGAAGCCGCCTACACGGTCATCGAATGAAATCCGATGCCCGCCACCGCGAATCCATTACAGGCAACATGTACGATATTATTGAGTAAAAAGGATCAGTGCCATGAAATACATCATCGCCATTATTCAGCCCCATAAGTTAGACGAAGTTATGGCCGCCCTAGAAAAGGTGGAAATACCCTTGGTGACGGTGTCCAACGTCCTGGGCCGGGGTCGGCAGAAAGGCGTCACGGAGGTTTACCGGGGCGCCAAGGAAGCGGGCAGCCTCCTGAAAAAAGTTAAACTGGAGATCGCCGTCAACGAGGATTATGTGGCCCCGGCCCTGGCGGCCATTACCGACAGCGCCCACACCGGCGAGGTAGGCGACGGCAAGATCTTCATCCTGGATCTGTACGAGGTGCTGCGGATCAGAACCGGAGAGCGGGGCGGGGTGGCCATCGGCTGAAGGATCATCCCGGACCCTTTGTTCCCGGAAAGAACCGTTAATGCATCACCCATTTGATCACATCCCTGCGGGAAGATGAAGAAAAGCATTATTTTTCTTCATCAGATACGATGAAACCATAATAAGCTAAAAAACAGGCTGAATAGGAAGTATTCAAATTTTATTTACTACTTGGTGAAGGAGGAAGCATCCATGTCAACTAAAATACAGACGGCGGCGGCTATCCTGCTGTCGGCCCTGATTCTTTTCAGTTTTAGTTTTACCGTCCGGGCGGAAGAAATCTCACGCTCGGGAAAATACATGTCCACGTCATTGGAAACAACCGGGGCGCCGGTGTCACGATTGTCGGCGGCAACACCGCCCGTGGCAACCTCCGCCGCGGCCGACGAGGAAGAACGACCCACCGGCGATTTCACCGTGGCGGCCATAAGCCAATACATCTGGCGGGGTTATGAAATGAGCCGGCACAGTATCGTCGTCCAGCCGGCGACGACGATCGGTTACAAAGGCTTCTCCGCCGGTCTCTGGGGCAACCTGGATATGCGCCCCTATTTTGCGGGCGCCACCGATACCAACTATGCAAGTTCTTGGAACGAAACGGATTTTACGATATCCTACTCCAAGAAGCTGGGGATATTCAACCTCGGGGCCGGCTACATCTATTACAGTCTGGGCGCCCTCAACAAGGATGCCCCGGATCGTGCCGATGCCCAGGAGATATTCGCCTCGGTAAGTCTCAATACCCTTCTTGCACCGACCATGACGGCCTACAAGGAAATGGACCACTACCGTAATTGGTATTTTCTTTTGGGGATTTCCCACACCCATGACTTTACCAAGAGGGTCTCCCTGAAGATTGCGGCGACGGCAAGCTATCTCCTGAGCACCTACGCCGATGCCGCCCTTTTCAATGCCAGGGAGGGCTACGGCGGCTATCCCAGATTCAATAGCGACGCGGCGGCGATGGACGACAAGTTCAACAATTTTCATGACGGCACGGTGACCATGAGCCTCCCCGTCAAGGCTACCGGACAGATAACGGTCACCCCGACGATCTCTTATGTGTTTCCCCTTTCCGACGATGCGAGGTACGAGATGAAAGGAACGGGCCTGAAAGGAACAGCATCGGCAGTGGACCGGGAAAGCTCCTATCTCTACGGAGGCTTGTCCGTCTGCTTCTCGTTTTGATGGGTGGCGCCGCTTCACGCCGTCCTGCTTTCCTTTTCCATGAGAAAAAAGTCGTAATCACGTCTTTTTCAATCGTTTCGTTCCACGGGTTGAAAGATTTTTTAAAAATGGTCCTATTAATCCGACGGAAATTTGGTTTTTTCTCCCGGCTATGGCAGACAATATATGAGCAAATACATACACATATCCTTTGTGTAAAGGTTGTCTGTCGATTTTGGCATGCTCCTCGCATCACCTAAAGTCAAACGGAAGACAACAAAAAAAATTAAAATAAACGGAGGACACGGAAGATGAAAAAGACATTAGGAACTTTGGTAGCGGCAATAGTGGTGGTTCTTTGCACCGGGACTTTCGCCCTGGCCGAATACGCGGCGGCGGGCGTGGCCAACTTCCCCTACTTCCAGCTCGGCTGCCTGATCGTGGGCGGGATGGTGATCATCAGCCTGAAGCACAAGTACGAGAAGATGTACACCGGCGAAGTGGCCGGGGTCTTCG